>ERZ773022.746-NODE-746-length-24463-cov-7.465585_pt1 | contig 24463 bp, 20 predicted proteins | sample MGYA00580839_ERZ773022 | MGnify/ENA primary metagenome ERZ773022 (study PRJEB29015, sample SAMEA2738020) | human oral metagenome | biome: human oral; feature: human-associated habitat; material: dental | place: China | collected 2044 ... | reverse complement strand
TGCGCTGCATGTCGGTGACCTCCTCGGGCCGCTCGTCGACGAGCACGACCATGAGATGGGCCTCAGGGTTGTTGACAGCGATCGCGTTGGCGATCTGCTGCAGAATAATGGTCTTACCCGCTTTGGGCGGAGAGACGATGAGGCCTCGCTGCCCCTTGCCGATGGGAGCGACCAGATCGATGACGCGCGGGGTGAGGGCCTTAGGCGTGGTCTCCAGGCGCAGCTGCTCCTGCGGGTAGAGTGGAGTGAGTTTGGTGAACTCCGGGCGGCGCCTGGCGCGCTCGGGCTCCATTCCGTTGACGGCCTCGACGCTCACCAGGGGGTTGTACTTCTGACGGTTCGCCCGATTCTGGCGGCGGTTCCCGCGCCCCTGATGACCCCCGCCGGGGTGAGAGGTCTCGCCGCCCTCACGGACCCATCCGGTGATGGCGTCGCCGGGACGCAAGCCGTTGTCCTTGATCTGCTGGTTCGAGACGTAGACGTCCTTGGGCCCCTGAAGGTAGCCGGAAGTGCGCAGGTAGGCGTGCTGACGGTCGGAGACATCGAGAATGCCCGCCACCGGTAGGAGGACCTCATCCTCGCGCGACTGCTGGTTACGGCCCTGGCCATTATCACCCTGAGAGCCGTCGCGGTCACGATCGCGGTCACGGCGCTTGCGACCGCGACGACGGCGCCCACCGCCGCCGCTGCGCCCCTCCTCCTCCCAACTGTTCTCGTTGCCCTGACCGCCATCGCGACGCTTGCGTCCGTTGGGCTCGATGGCGGCGGTGCCGGTGGCATCGGCGAGATCGCGCATGAGTGCGGCCTTCGCATCGAGGTGGTCTTCGGGCGAGGAGTCGGGCTGATCATGCACAGCCCGCTCGGGCGAACCGGCAGCGGCCTGGATTCGCCGGCGTCCGCGACGGGATGAATCCGCAGAACCCTGCTCCTCGCTGCGCTGAGCATCCCGCCCGCGCGCCTGCCTGCGGGAACGACCCTCACCGGAAGCGCCATGATCGGCCTGGTCGGTGCGTTCCCCCGAGCGAGTCGACGGATCGAGGACGGGGGTCTCGGCGCGCGGCGCGCCGCCCGCTGCAGCCGCACGACGGCGTCGCGGGTGGGTCTGCGCCTCGATCGGCTGGCTGTCATCCTGCGCGTCGGCCCGCTCAACCGCGAGCGACGGCGACGACGGAGTCTCGACGACCTCAGACTTATCCGCCTTCTCGACGGCCTTCGTCCGATCCGTCCCCGCCTCGGTCTCGTCCGCCTCCACGGCGGGCTTCTCGCCGGTCGACTCGGCCGCGGCCGGAGGCGTCGTCGGCCCGGTGTCGCCGGCGAGCGGGGTGGCGGGCGCAGAGGCCCCGCCGCTGCGGATAGCAGCGACGAGCTCACTCTTGCGCATGCGCGAAGTGCCCTTGAGGCCCATCGAGGACGCGAGCTGCTGAAGCTCTGCAAGACGCATGGTGGACAGCGAGGGCTGGGCGCTGGAGGTCTCTGTCACGAGTGTCCTTACGGTGTGGTAATGCGCTTACCCGATCGGGTGGAGTGCATCAGGTGGGGACTGCCCCGGAATCATCACGGGGAAAGAGTCGCGCACCGGGCGGCGCCGGGGGCTGACCACGGGCCGAGAGCCGGTGCGTAACGACGGCGCGGTGCGATCCGCGATGTCGTCACCGGATACAGTAGCAGCATTCAGCACGACGTTGTCCACAACGCCCATCGCGTCCACCATGGGCGGAATGCAATCGGCGCGACAGATCGGGCCCGTCCCGCCCTCTGCGGCCGGATGCGCCACCGAGCCCTCAGCGCGTCACCCGATGGCCCGAACCGACTGAGCGCCGTTGAGATCAATACCCGGACGCAGGACTGTCCAACCGTGGCGCTCGAGCGTGAAACGGGTCTGCTGGGCGACATCCGCCAGGACGAACACGGTGGGGCCGGCCCCGGAGATGACCGCCGGATAGCCCTGAGCGCGCAGGGAGTCCATGACCGCCATCGATGCGGGCAGGACATTGCGCCGGTAATCCTGGTGCAGCCGGTCCTCGGTGCCGACCATGAGCAGATCGGGGCGTCCGGTCAGCGCCAGCATGAGGATAGCGGCGCGCGAGGTGTTGAACAGGGCATCGGCTCGCGGAACCGACTCGGGCAGAACCCTGCGCGCCTGCGCGGTGCTCAATCGCGTCACGGGCGGCGGAATCAGGAGGCTCACCGGCAGCGAGCCGTCCACCGGAATGGGCGCGGCCCGAGGCTCACCGTCGGCCTCCGTCCAGGCGACGGTCGCCCCTCCGAAGACGGCGGGAGCGACATTGTCGGGATGACCCTCGAAGTCGGTGGCGAGGCGGAAGACCTCGCCGTCGTCCAGGGCCTGCGGCTCGGAGAGCAGACCACGGGCGAGTATGAGGCCCGCCACAACGGCCGACGCCGATGAGCCCATGCCCCCGCCGTGCGGAATGCGATTGAGACAACGCATCTCGAAGCCGGCCTGAGGTGCGCCGACGGACTCGAGCCCGGCGCGCAGCGCCCGTACGACGAGGTTGGAATCGTCGGTGGCCACGGCCCCCTCCCCGACGCCCTCGACGCGCACGTGCGTGGCGCCGACGGTCGCACGGGCCTCGACCTCGTCGTAATAGCGGAAGGCCATGCCGAAGGAGTCGAAGCCGGGCCCCATATTGGCCGTGGTCGCCGGTACTCGCACGGCGGCCCGCTCATTGCCCAGGCGCACGGTCACTGCCCTTCGACGCGCCGGACGGAGACGACCTCCAGCACGCGGGCCTCGTCGCGCAACGCGCCGACGGCCGCATCCAGGTGGAAGACGCTGGCCGGGTGGGTGACGATGGTGACGATCGCCTGCTGCCCTCCGACGTAGGAACTCTGACGCACCGAGTCGATGGACACGCCGTTATCGGCGAAGACGCCGGCCACGATGGCCAGGGAGCCGGGCTGATCGTCCACGCGCAACTGAACCTGATACCGGGTGACGGCGGACTCCGGGCCGAGGATCGGCAGGCGGGCGTAGTTGGACTCCCGGGGGGCCTGACCGCCGTTGACCCGATGGGACGCCGCGGCCACGACGTCGGAGAGCACCGCGGAGGCGGTCGGGGCGCCGCCCGCGCCCTGCCCGTAGAACATGAGACGCCCGGCGGACTCGGCCTCGACGAGGACGGCGTTGAAGGCTCCGTGAACGGAGGCCAGCGGATGCTCGGTCGGCACGAGTGCGGGGTGCACCCGCACCGAGATGCCGCGGGCGTGATCGTCGTCGCGGCGCTGGGCGATGGCCAGAAGCTTGATCTCGCAGCCTGAGGCGCGGGCCTCGCGGATGTCGTCGGCGGTGACCGTCCGGATGCCCTCGACCTGCACGTCATCCAGACCCACACGGGTGTGGAAGGCGAGAGAGGCGATGATGGCCGCCTTGGCGGCGGCGTCGAGGCCATCAACATCGGCAGTCGGATCAGCCTCCGCGTAGCCGAGCGTCTGAGCGGTGGCCAGGGCGGCCTCGAAGGTCAGGCCCTTGACGCTCATCTCGTCCAGGATGTAGTTGGTGGTGCCGTTGACGATCCCGAGCACGGAGACGACCCGGTCCCCGGCCATGGACTCCCGCAAGGCGTAGACGACGGGGATGGCACCGGCGACAGCGGCCTCGTAGTAGAAGTCGACGCCGGCCGCGGCTGCCGCGGCATAGAGCTCGGGGCCGTGGGCGGCGATGAGAGCCTTGTTACCGGTGATGACGCTTGCGCCGGCGGTGAAGGCCGCCAGAATGAGGGTGCGGGCGGGTTCGATCCCACCGATGAGCTCGATGACGAGGTCGTTTCCCGTGGCCACCGCGGTGGCGTCGATCGTGAGCAGCTCACGGGGGACGACCGCGTCGCGGGGCGCGTCGAGGTCGCGCACGGCGATGCCGGTGATCTCCAGGCGTGCGCCGGAGCGCGCGGCGAAGTCATCGGCCTGCTCCAGAAGGAGACGCACGACCTGGGTGCCGACGGTGCCGGAACCGAGGACGCCGACCGTGAGGGCGCGGGAGGAGGCGGGCTGCTGGGGGCGGGCGGGCACGTGGAACCACCTTGGGATGTTGTCGGCGGTGAGGGCGTCCGACGGGACGCACGGGAACTGTCCGACACAGCATAGGCGCCGGCGCCGCAACGGCACATGTCCGCCGTGCGGGTGGAGGGCGGCGTCGGCCTCAGCGCTCGCGAGCGCCGCGGGCGGCGCCGCCCCTCCCCATCATGCGCACCCGTCTGGGACCGAATCATCCCCGTCCGCCGGCCGGCGCTGCGAAGGCGCGATCACCGCCCCCTCCGCCTGACCAGACGCACCGTCAACGTCGTCCAGCCCGCAAGTCCGAGCAGGACGATCAGCAGCCCGGCCGCCCCCCGGAGCGGAGGATGAACGCCGATCACGAGCACCGCGCCGATCAGAACGCAGGTCGCCAGCGCCCAGGCGGCCGCCGTATTGCTCTCCAGCAGGGGGTGACGCACCTGCGAAGGAGCGGCCCGACGACCCCGGGACGGGGGCGGGACCTCCAGGGATGAGCGCGCGATATCCATGACCCGACTGTAAGAAGAGTCTCATCCGAGGAGTAGTGCCGCCGGACGGATTCTCCTCCCCATCGACTCCTCCTGGAGGAGTAGGGGAGGTTCCGGATCCGGATCGCACGAATGAATCCTTCGGGCCGGATCGTCAGACCGCGCTGAGCGGGTCGGGCCGCTCGGCCGCCTCAGTCCATCGCCCAGACGCGAACGTAGTCCACGTCCATGCTGGCCTGCTCGAAGACCGACGGGTCGGGTGCGTCGTCCCAGGACATGCAACCGACCCGGGTGCTCAGGCAGACGTGGTAGGGAGAGTCTGGACCGAAGCACGAGTCGAACAGCTCCTCGCCGTCCTCGCGCAGCACCTCGTGGAAGCGGGCGTCGTCGACGTAGAACGTGATTCGTGAGGGGGTCTTCTCCACCGCATAGGTGTGGAACTCGGTCAGGTCGGGGCGGGGGAGGATGTCCTGCGGCTTCCTCGTGGAGGGGTCGTCGGTCTGCGAGAAGTGGACCGTCGCCCCGACGATGCCGGTGGCGTCCCCGCCGCCATAGGCCTCGGCGACGTCGATCTCCCCGCCGTTGGACCGGTCGTCCGGCTGCAGCCGGAGCCCGCCCCACAGGCCCTCGATCTCCTGAGAGAATCTGATCCGGCTCTCCAAACGGCCGTAAACAAAGTTCTGAAGTGAGCCCTCGCCGTCGGTGTCCTCGGTGGTGACGTAGGCCTCGTCGTAGTAGCGCAGGGTCGTCTCCCCGTTCGCTGTGTCGATCGTGTTCTGCCAGCCGGTCTCGGGGTTGAGCGAGCCGTCCTCATTCCTGCGCAGGCGCCACCACAGACGGCCGCAGCCGTCGGCCACGTCATGAGCCTCGACGTCGACGACGCCCCAGTCGTGATCGAGGCAGCTGGTCGCATCCAGGTGGTGGTACGGCGAGATCCCGTCGACGTACTCCGCCCACTTGCCCTCAGCGAAGTCGGAGCCGGCGTCGAACGTGTCCTCGAAGACCAGGGTGGAGAAGGTCTCGTCGCGCACGACATCGGTCCGTTCGCTGCTGGAGGCCTGATCGAGGCAGGCGCGCTTGACGGTCGCCGTGCTCCCCGTCCGGGACAGGTAGAAGTTCTGAACGATGTACGCGCCGTCGTTGATGGCGCTGTCGTCGGCCGAAGCGGTCAGGCTGGTGGAACCCGACTCGGCGCTCGCTGTGAGTCTGTTCCCCTCGACGCCCAGGACCACGGTCCACTCCTCCTCGGAATCGGGCAAGTCGGCCAGCGGAATCGACGCGACTTCCCCGAGGGCGGTCGTCTGATTGTCGACCAGCTTGTGCAGGCGGAGCCTGAGCCGGTCCTCCCTGTTGACCAAAGACGCCGAGTACCGATCCGTCCCGGTGCACCGCACATAGGTGTTGGCGTACAGGGGGGCGTCGAGTGAGCGGAAATTGACCGTGAACTTGGAGGTCGCGGTCTGGTTGGGGCCCAGGGTGGGTGCCTGGTGATGGTCGACGGACTGACCTGCGGTCAGCCCCGCATCGGTGTAGTAGGACTCCTCGTCGGCGACCGCCGCGCCGGTGGAGGCCATCATCGCGACGCCGGACGCGCCCACGGCTAGGAGAAGGGATCTGCGAGAAAAACAGGACATTCAGGGCTCCTTGGCTGGCTACTGGATCTGCTGACGCTTGACGGGCGGGCGATGCACACGGGCATGACCGCCGAGGGGCTCCCGGCAGAACGCCGTAGCCCAGATCCTGCCTCAACGTCCCTCGCGCGGGCCAACTCACCGGCGCGGCGGCTCCGCCCCACCGGTCCGGGTTGGCCTACTCCCCCTCCAGGCGGAACAGGTCCTCAGTGGTCTCGGGGCGCAGCACCCAGCCCTGCTCGCCGTCGGCCACCCAGGCCACGCCGGGCCGGGTGAACAGGTTGTAACTCGATGCCATGGACCGTCCGTAGGCGCCGGTCGCCGGAACGGCCAGCACATCGCCCACCGCGAGATCGCCGGGCAGGTCGACGTCGCGCACGACGACATCGCCGCTCTCGCAGTGCTTGCCGACCACGCGGGCGCGCACCAGCCCCGCGGCGGGATCAGAACGGCGACCCGCGATCAGCGCCGTATAGGCGGCGCCGTACAGGGCGGGGCGGATATTGTCGCTCATACCGCCGTCGACGCTGACGTACAGGCGGCCGGCGCCGTCGCCCAGCTCGACGCGCTTGAGGCCGGTGACCGTGTACAGGGTGACGGTGGTGGGACCGACGACGCTGCGACCCGGCTCGACCGATACGCGCGGTACAGCATCGCCCAAGTCGGCGCAGATGCCGCGCACAGCCTCGGCCAGGGCGCGCGCCACCTGTGCGGCGCTCGGCGCTACGGGATCGGCTCCGGTGTAGGCAATGCCGTAGCCGCCGCCGAGGTCGACCTCCTCGCACAGTGCCCCGGCGGCGTCGGGGTGGGCGTGGCGCATCCGCAGGACGATGCCGACCGCCTCCCGGAAGCCGGCCAGATCGAAGATCTGAGAGCCGATGTGGGAGTGAAGGCCGGCGAGCCGCAACTCGGGAGCGGCGTGGACGGCCTCAATGGCGCGAGCGGCTTGGCCGGAGACGACCGAGACGCCGAACTTCTGGTCCTCATGACCGGTGGAGATGAACTCGTGCCCGCCGGCATGGACGCCGGTGGTCAGGCGCAGCATGACGACGCCGGCCTCACCGTGGGCGTAAACACCGGCCTCGCGCAACTGGCGCACGGCCCGGGTCGCGAGCGCGACCTCATCGAGTGAGTCCAGGACGAGGTGGCCGACCCGGTGGCTCAGGGCCGTACGAATCTCGTCGAGAGTCTTGCCGTTGCCGTGCAGGCCGAGGCGGGCGGCGCGCGATGCGGCCCGCTCGCCGTCGACGGCGACCAGCCCGGCCAAGCCGACGGCGAGTTCGATTCGGCTGGCGGTATCGATGCCCATGCCCTGCTCCAGGACGGTGCGGGCCACCCGCGTGGAGAGGAAGGCCTTGCCGGCGTAGAAGGCCTCGCCGCCGTTCATGCCGTAGTCGGGCCAGAACTCCTCGGCCATGGCGGCACTCCAGGTGGCGGCGCGACCGCGCAGGTCCGCCTCGTCCAGGACGAAGACGGGGGTGGGGGCCTCGGCCAGGATCTCAGTCAAGCAGCGCCCGCCGATACGCAAAGAGCCGTCGTCGCCGCGGCGGGCGGTCGAGGGCCACAGGTCGGGGCGCTCATCGGGCTCGGGGGCGATAAGGGAGCCGAGCGGGGCCTCCCCCGCCGGCACGGACACGGCGGTCATAACTCCTCCTCCAGACGTCGGCACTACCGGTGCGGGTGCGCCTACCGGTCACATGCGCTCGGGCGCGCTGACGCCCAGCAGGGACAAGCCGTTGGCGATGACCTGGGACACGGCGTCATTGAGCCACAGGCGGGCGACATGGCCGGGCGCGACCGGATCGTTCCCGCGGGGGGTGACGCGGGTGGCGGCGTACCACGTGTGATAAGCGGCCGCGAGCTCCTCGAGATAGCGAGCCACACGGTGCTGCTCGCGCAGGCTCGCGGCCTGGGCGACGACCGCCGGGAACCGGGCGAGGGCGCCCAGCAGAGCCGAGTCCGCCGGGTCGTCCAGCGCCGCCGGGGAGAAACCGGATCGGCGGGTCACGCCGTGCTCGGCGGCGTTGCGGGCCACGTTGCGGGTTCGCGCGTGGGCGTACTGAACGTAGTAGACGGGGTTCTCGTTGGACGTGGAGGCCAGCAGATCCAGGTCGATGTCGATGGCGGAGTCCATGGATGAGCGGGCCAGGGCGTAGCGGGCAGCGTCCACTCCCACGGCGGAGACCAGGTCGTCCAGGGTGACGATGGTGCCGGCGCGCTTGGACATGCGCACGGGCGCCCCGTCCTTGATCAGGTTGACGAGCTGGCCGATGAGGATCTGCATGTTGACGCCCGGCTCGTCGCCGAAGGCCGCGCACATCGCCATCATGCGGCCGATGTAGCCGTGGTGGTCGGCGCCCAGCAGGTAGATGGCGCAGTCGGCGCCGCGCGAGCGCTTGTCCAGGTAGTAGGCCACGTCCGCGGCGAAGTAGGCGGCCTCGCCGTCGGACTTGATGAGGACCCGATCCTTGTCATCGCCGAAGACGGTGGTGCGCAGCCAGGTGGCGCCGTCTCGCTCGACGATCATGCCCCGCCCCCGCAGGCGGTCGATGGCGGCGAGCACGGCACCAGACGAGTGCAGGGAGTCCTCATGGAAGAAGACGTCGAAGTCCGAGCGGAAGGCGTGCAGTTCAGCCTTGACGGCGGCGAACATGAGGTCGACGCCGCGAGCGCGGAAGACCTCCGTCGCCTCCGCGTCGGGCAGGCCGGCGGGGTCGGGGCGGCCGGCGGCGACCTCGTCGGCGGCGACCTGACGCGCGATCTCGACGATGTAGGCGCCACCGTAGCCGTCCTCGGGGGTGTCCCGGCCGCGGGCCGAGGCGAGTAGCGAGCGGGCGAAGCGGTCGATCTGGGTGCCGTGATCGTTGAAGTAGTATTCGCGGGTCACGGCGGCCCCGCAGGCGGAGAGCACGCGAGCCAGGGAGTCGCCGACGGCGGCCCACCGGGCGCCGCCCAGGTGAACGGGGCCCGTGGGGTTGGCGGAGACGTATTCGAGGTTGATGCTCTGACCCGCGAGGGTCTGGTTGCACCCGTACGCTTCGCCCACCTCCACGATGGTGCGGGCGAGTTCGCCGGCGGCCCCGGCGTCCAGGCGGACGTTGAGGAAACCGGGTCCGGCCACCTGCACGGAGGCGATACCGTCGACCTCGGCCAGGCGGGGGGCGAGCAGGTCGGCCAGTGCCCGCGGCTCGGTGCCGGCCTTCCTGGCCAGCTGCATGGCGACGTTGGTGGACCAGTCACCGTGGTCGCGGCTGCGGGGCCGCTCGACTCGAGGAAGCGGCACCTCCTGGGGGCTCAGGGCGAGAGAGCCGTCGGCGACGGCGCTGGTCAGGATGGTGCGGATCGCTTCAGCGAGCTCTTCGGGAGTCACGGGGCATAGGTTAGCGGAGCGGCACAAGGGCGTATTCCGAGAGCGAGCCGCGGAAGTCGCGCGGCGAGAGGCTCTCAGGAGACATTGCTCCGTCCTCGGACCCCGCTGTTGGCGAACCGGTCCCAGACCGCGGCGCATCGGCATCTCGCGCTCCAATCGTCGTAGCTGCCGCGGGGGCGAGTCGACGGATCGATGAGAGGACGCTGGAGCGCCGGACGCGCTAGAATTTTCGGAGAACCTAAAACTCGCGGCCGGCTTCCGCCCCGCGTGCTTCGACAAGGCCATGCCATCATGCTCGACGACTCCCACGCCCCCTCCGCCGGCCTCCCCGGGCCCGATCCATCATCCGGGCCCGCACCCGTGGCGGACGGACCCGACGCCGTCGCACGCATCGCACGTGCCCACGCACCCGCACTGCGGCCCGCACCCGCGCGCCACCGCCTGCTCGCACTTCTCGGCCCGGCCTTCGTCGCCGCCGTCGCCTACGTCGACCCCGGCAACGTCGCCGCGAACATCACGGCCGGCGCCCGCTACGGTTACGCCCTCGTATGGGTTCTCGTGCTGGCCAACGTCATGGCGGTCCTCATCCAGTACCAGAGCGCCAAGCTCGGCATCGTCACCGGCCGCTCGCTGCCGCAGCTGCTGCGGAGTCGGCTCGGGCACCGCAGCCGGCTGGCCTTCTTCGCCCAGGCCGAACTAGTGGCCGTGGCCACGGACCTGGCGGAAGTGATCGGCGGTGCCATCGCCCTCAACCTCCTGGTCGGCACGCCGCTGCTGGTGGGAGGCTGCATCATCGGCGCGATCTCACTGCTCCTCCTGGCCGTCCAGCAGCGCCGCAGCCAGCGGACCTTCGAAGGACTGATCATCGGTCTGCTCGTCATCGTCACGATCGGCTTCGTCGGCGGTCTCCTCGCCGCTCCGCCCGACTGGGGTCACGTGGCGCACGGTCTCGTTCCTCGCCTGGAAGGCACCGACTCTCTGCTCGTGGCCGCCTCCATGCTCGGCGCCACCGTCATGCCGCACGCCATCTACCTTCACTCCTCCCTCGTGCGCGACCATCACGGCGGGACGGGCGAGCAGGCAGAGCCACAGAACCGAGACCCGGCCGCCGGAGCCGCACAGGCGGGGTCGCGGGACGGAGTCGGAAAACGGCGAGCCAGGATCGCGCGCCTCGTGCGGGCCACACGCGTCGACGTCGTATGGGCGCTCGGACTGGCCGGAATGGTCAACATCGCACTGCTGCTCCTGGCCGCCTCCGCCCTGTCGGGGGCCGAGGGCACCGACACGATCGAAGGGGCCCATGCGGCGATCACCGCCTCGCTGGGCGCGGGGGTGGGAGTCGTCTTCGCCGTCGGACTCCTGGCCTCGGGACTCGCCTCAACGTCGGTGGGCGCCTACGCCGGAGCCGAGATCATGGACGGTCTGCTGCACGTGCGCATTCCAATTCTCCTGCAGCGGCTGCTCACCCTCATTCCGGCGCTGCTCATCCTGGCGGCGGGCACCGAACCCACCTGGGCCCTCGTCGTCAGCCAGGTCGTGCTGTCCTTCGGCATCCCCTTCGCACTCGTGCCGCTGGTGGGACTGACCGGGTCGCGCCCGGTCATGGGCCGGTGGCGCGACGGCGCCGCACTGCGCTGGACCAGCCGCGGCTGCGCCGCACTCATCATCGCGCTCAATCTGGCCCTCATCTGGCTGACGCTGACGGGACGAGGCTGAAGGCGGCGCAGCAGCAGCGGGGGCTGCCCGTTCTCGGGCCAGGTCTCGCACCGGGGCCGCTCAGGATTCGGTCCGCAGACCGAGCGATGGTACAGTTCCGCCTCGGGCCCCGGTAGCTCAGTGGATAGAGCGTCTGCCTCCGGAGCAGAAGGCCGCAGGTTCGAATCCTGTCCGGGGCACCGCATCTCCTCCGCTCGGTCCGCTGCCTCTCCCCGCGGCGGGAGCGCCCTCGACCCGGTGGGGCAGCAGAGATGCTGGATTAACGCCGAGAAACTCGCCGGTCCGAATCAAGTCCTCCGCACTCCATATGATCGTTCCGCAGATCTTCCTACCTACCCTGGGCCAGTAATCCCCAGATGGTGCGCAAGGCTCCGCCGAGTCGCACGGCGGACGAAAAGACCCTCATTCACGGTGAAGCTGATCGCCTCATCGGCGGTGCAAGTACCACTACCACTCAGGAGTACATGTCACCGCGTGAGGCAACCGCCTTCCTGAAGTTGCCGTCCGTGACCGCAAGAACGCTACGGGCCCGGACCCGCGCAGGCGAGATACCGGTGCTCGTGTCGCCGAACGGGCGGCTGCTGTTCCGCCGGTCGGATGTTGAGGCGTTGGCGCCTCAGGTGACAGCGTCGGCGGTGTCGGGCAAGGTGCCTGGTCAGGGGCGGATGTCGTGGTGAGGGAACTGCGTTCGAGTCGTTCTGGATGCGGGTACGTATGGGGCCGGTGTCCATCCGCCATCGGTGCGGGTGGCAGCAGGTCGGCGGGCTTGTTGCGTGAGCGGTTGGAGGCTGGTTGGCGGCTGGAGCAGATCTGGTCGGTGGTGGATCAGGGTCTGCCGTCGCGGGTGGGTCGGTTGTCGTCGTTGGTGGCGAAGCGGTTGGAGCTGAATGTTGTTCCTGGTATGGCTCCGTTGGAGTCGGCGGAGATTGTGCGTCGGTCGGAGGCTGAGATGGCTGACGGTGTGAGCGGCGCAGTATGAAAATTGCTGCGTCGTCGTCGGGGGCTGAGCAGGGTGCGGATCCGGTGTGGAGTCGGGCGCTGGCTGAGGCCGGCCGGCGGTTGCCGGGCAGGTCTCATCTGGAGCGGGCCCTGCTAGCTCGGTCGTTGATAGCCGGCGGGTAGCGGGTCTGCGCCGTGGTGGTGCGTGTTTGTTCTTCTTGGTTTTTGGAGGTTGTCGTGAGCGCGGTTGGGCGGGTGTCCTGGTTGCGGTGGGCGCGGGGACTGGAGGGGCTGACGCCAACGGAGTCGCTGATCGTCCATGAGCTCGCGCGCCCGGCGGACTGGCGCGGCGAGGTCATCTGCCCGGTGGGGTAGCTGGTGACCTCCACGGGTCGGCACCGGTCCACGGTCCTGCGTGGTCTGCGATGTTTGGAAGACCGCAGGGTGCTGGTGCGCAGAGGCCGGCGGGCGGGGGGCATCAGGCGGCCAACCGGCTCGTGCTGGTTGCGGGGCCGGTCCGCGGCGGAGCCATAGGCGATGTGGACCTCGATCACCTAGCGGGCTACGGGGCGCAAGGACAATGCCCGACGCGACAGCGTGGAGGTCGTGCTGGTCGAGCCCGCCAGGATGCCCCGCGGGACCGACTCGCCCGGCGAGCTGACCGTGGATCTCGAGCGGGTGGCGCTGGACGACTTCGGGGGCGTCCTGGCCTCGGTGGTGGAGGCCCTGATCGGGGCCGGGATGGACAAAGCCGTCGCCTGGGCCGGGACTCGCAGGGTCGTCGAATTGTCCCTGGGGAGCTCCTCGAGGCGCCCCACCCGGGCCGGTGACGACCCGCGCCTGGCGGGCCTGGGGGCGGACGCCGTATGCGCGAGGGCGTGGATGACCCTCGTGGTGGGGTCCTGGCGCGCGGCCCTGGGGCTGGCGGCCGATGAGCTGGCCGAGCGGGCCAGTGGGTCGTGGACGCCTACGACCGAGCCGCATTCGTGTGATGATGGTCATGTTCTGGGGCTGGGTCGCATTATGCGACCCAGATCTGCGGGACTTGGCCGATGCGCTGTCATGCAGGGTCTTGGCGGGCGGCGGTCGGGAACGTGTCGGTGCTGGTCAGGGGTGGTCCAGGAGTACCGGGACGCCTGATTCAGCGGCGCTAGTCACGTGTTGAGGCAGGGTGTCACGCTGGCACCCTGCTCGCCGGCGGGATCGGGGTGGTTCAGTGGTGCTGGTTACATTTCAGAGCAGGGTGCCGCCCTGTCACCCTGCTCTGTCGACGGGATCGGTGGTGCAGCTCGTTGAGGGTGAGGGAGTCGTAGAGGGCGCCAGGGCGGCGTTGTAGCGAGACTCGTGCAGGAGGCAGTAGGAGGGCTTGCGGTCGGGGTGGTTGCCTCGGGCGACCGCCCAGTGGTGGTGCACCTCTGCTCTGACGGCCATGCTCGTTTCCCCTGGTTTCCGCGTCTTTTCCTGTGTGGCCAGCACCGCGGTACCGGAGGGTCATAGCCTCCTCTTCTCGTTCCGGGCGGGTGGTGTGCGCGCACGTTCTACGTGTGGGGTATGGGAAGTAATCCGTGGGTACAGGAGCCCGCGCCGCCTGAGCCGGTCGGCGACGGCGAGGAGGCGCTGAGGGTGGACTACCGCCGGTGGGCCGCTGGGGCCGAGGTGACAGCGTCGCGGCGACTGGGGCACGTAAGCGCCGGGGGGACGGGTCTGTGGGTCGTCGGGGCTCATGGTGGGTCGGGCGCCTCGACGTGGGCGGGTCTGCTGGATGCGGGGGACGCGGGCCAGTCGTGGCCGGTGCCGGCCGCGTCCGGGGACGGGGTGCGGGCGGTGGTGACGGCGCGCACTTGTGCCGCCGGCTTGGAGGCCGCTCGGGCCGCGGCCGTGGAGTGGGTCGAGGGGGCATGCCCGGGGGTCGAGCTGGTGGGGCTGCTGCTGGGGGCGGACGCTCCCGGCAGACGCCCCAAGGCCCTTCACAGGCTCGTCCGCGACGTGTGGGGGCCTTCCCCCTGGTGCTGAGCGTGCCGTGGCAGCCGGCCTGGAGGCTGACTCAGCCCGGCGAGGCGCCCCGGTCGCTGCGCGTGCTCCGGATCACCAAGACCATCAACAACAGTGGAAGGAAGAACTCATGAATGATGTCGTACTGTCCGTGGTGTCGTCCCTGCACGGCGGGGCGTTGCGGGCCGGCCTGGGCGGGATGGATTCGGACCCTGTCGCGCCTCCCGGCGTGGACACCAAGACGGGCATGCTGCTGGGCTGGGCGAAGTGGGCGTGTTATGCGATCTGCGTCTTCGGGCTCATCTACGTCGCCTCTTGTCTTGGTTTCGCCAACCGCCGGGGCGAGGGCGAGGACAGCGCCACGTCCCTCGCTTTCGTCCTGTCCGGCGCGATCCTGTGCGGTGCCGCCGGCGGGCGGAGCAGCAATAGTGGTAGTCCGTTGTTCTTGCCTCGGTTCGTGGCCGCTGTCGTGTTCCTGGTGGTGCTCGCTCTGGGCGCCTGGATCGTCGGCGAGCGCCTGATCGGCGGCGGTGCAGAAGGTTCAGCGTCGCCGTCGGCGGTGCCGGCGCCGTCGGCCATGGTGATGGGGCTCAACGGGCTGGGCAAGTCGACTCTGATCCGGCGGATCATGCCGGGCCTAGCCAACCGTGGGATCCACAGGGCGTTGCTTCAGAGTGCGCACGAGAGCAAGAAGAACATGATCGTCTCCTTGATTCACATCGTGCGTCCTCAGGCGCCCACCGACCGGGAGGAGGTGATTCTGAATGCCGCGGTGCGGATCCTGGAGGAGCGTGGCGGGGCGCCGGTGCTGGCTGACGCGGGTGTGGCACCGCGTCGGCATTACAACGTGATCATGGACGAGATGTGGCGCATTATGCGCGCCTCGTCGGGTCTGGTGGACCGGATCGACGCCCTGACGCGCACGAATCGGTCGGTGGGTGTGGGGCAGATGTTGTGCACTTGACGCCCCAGGGTGGCCGTTCCACCCGCATCTGGCCGACTCCGAGCTGGACATCAACGACACCAACAAGCGGTGGACGATGTCCGCTGCCGAAGGCGGTGAGGGCGATAAGGCTGCGTGACGAGATCAGGACGTGGGAGCCCTCCACGCTGCTGATCTGAGTGGGCATCGTCGTCTTCGGGGTCGGGTCGGCGTGCCTGGATCTGGGCGTGCACCTGTGGGCGTGGTGGGCCGGGCGGCCGTCGCCGTCGTGGAACCCGGTCGAGCTGATCGTGGCCCTGCTCGGGGGCTCCCTGATGGCGACCACCGGCATGTGGGTATGTGTCGGCCTCGTGGCCGCCTTCCTGCTCCTGGTGGCGTGGGCGCCGTGGCTGGCGCTCCGGGGTGCGCGCTCCCGCCGACGCCGGGGCGATGAGGCGGCGGCGCTGGTCGGCTACCGGCGCGATACGGAGCCGCTGAGCCGAGACCAGGTGGAGGCTACGGCACGCCGTTTGAAGGTGGGCACCGACAGCTTCGGCTTGCCGGTGGGTCGGGCGGTGAAAGATGACAGGCCCCTGTACTCCGACTTCGAGGCGGTCGCGGTCGCTCTCGCGGGCCCCCGGACGGGGAAGGCGACCTGCTGGGTGGTACCGAGGATCCTGGCGGCTCCGGGCTTCGTGGTCGCCACGTCCAACAAGTCGGACATCGTCGAGCTCACGCGGCAGGTGCGTTGTGGTCGCGGGCAGGTGTGGGTGTTCGACCCTGAGCAGATCGTCGGCGAGCCGCAGTCCTTCTGGTGGAACCTGCTGGGTTACGTCACCGATAGCAAGCACGCCACTGTGATGGCGCAGGCGCTCATGGACGCCAGCCGGCCGGCGGCCGGCGGCCAGCCAACCCGTTCTTCGACACGGGGGCGCGTGACCTGGTAGCTCGTTTCCTGCTGGCCGCGGCCAAGTCGGGACGATCCCTGGCGGCGGTGAAGCAGTGGGTCAATGACCCGAGTGACGACGAGGCCGTGGCGCTTCTGCGCCAGGCCGGAGAACACGAGAAGGCCGACGAGCTCCAGGCCACGCTCAACATGGTCGAGGTGACCAGGTCCGGTATCTTCGCTGGTGCGCAGCAGATCATGGAGTTCACGGCCGACGAGCGGATCATGTCGTGGGTGACGCCGAACGGCTGGATTTCGGAGCTGCGTCCTGAGGACCTTGTGTTCGGCGCCGACACCCTCTACCTGCTCAGCCAGGAGGGGCCGGTCTCGGCGGCCCCCGTGGTTACCGCTTTGACGATGGCCTTGACCGAGGCGGCTATGGAGCACGCCAAGCGGCAGCCCGGAGGTCGTCTGAGCATCCCGGGCCTGGTGATGCTGGACGAGGCCGCCAACGTCTGCCGGTGGGGGCAGCTGCCGAGCCTGTACTCCCATTTCGGGTCGCGGGGGATCCTGGTGGACACGATCCTCCAAAGCTGGTCCCAGGGCGTCACGGCGTGGGGTCGGGAAGGAATGCAGACGCTGTGGTCGGCGTCGAACGTGAAGGTCTACGGCGGGTCGGTCGCCGAGCCGGAGTTCCTCTCAATGATCTCGGACCTGATCGGCTCGCACTGGGTCGACCAGGTTCAGACGACCAGCTCGCGGGGAGGCTCGTCGTCAACACGGTCCCTGGAGGCCCAGGAGCGCAAGATCGCTCCGATCGACCAGCTCGGCTCCTTGCCCAAGGGGAGGGCGTGGGTACTCGCTTCCGGATCGACCGCGCTGCTGAGCAGGCTCGTCCCGTTCTGGGAGGAGACCATGAGGACAACGAGTAAGGCAAAGTGCACGATGAGCGATGACGTTCTTGCTGAGGCCAGCCAGGAGATCGCCAAGGCGTGGCGGGCAGGGATGCAGATTGCCGAGTTCATGGCTATCAGGCGTCAGCGTGAGCTGGCTCGCGCCCAGAGGAACAGCACCGAGGACGAGCGTCGCCTGCGTCAGGTCATAGAGGGTGAGCGGCGTCTGGCCGCCCCCGTCTACCGGGCGGCTCTCGATAAGGGCTGGTGGGAGACCGCCTCGGCCGAGCAGGCGGCCCACACCCACTGCGTGGCCGTGCGCTTCTCACGGCTCGACCCTCAGGCCGAGCAAGCGGTCATCGAGTGCGAACGGCAGGCCCGGCTGAAGTGGAACATCAACCTGGCCCAGACCCGCCGGCCGCTGAAGAGCCAGGACGTGGACCCCCAGGCCCTCGCGGCCACCGCCCCAGCCATCGCCGGTGAGGAGCAGGAGAACTGGGGGCAGCACCTCGACCAATCCGCCCACGACCGAGCCCACGACGCCCCGTCCCGGAAGCAGCCGGCGGCACCCGCCTCGCAGGGCGATGCCCGCGAGACCGAGAAGCCGTCCTCGCGTGTTGCCCGCAGGCGGGCCAGGGCCGCTCGCGCGTGCACCGACAAGGAGGCCGCTGAGGCGCAGGACGCCCTGCACGCCTCGGCGGACGCGTCCACCCCGGCCACGCGGGCGGAGCAGGCCGACGTCTCTCGGGCCCGAGCAGCCGAGACGGCCTGGGACTCGCAGGCTGCCTGTGAGGAGTGGGCGCAGCAGCAGATTGAGGCCGGCTGCCCGCCCGACGCGGTGCGCGCGGCCGTCACAGGCCGACTGGCCCTGCACGAGCCGGCCTCCCAGGCCACACGGGCTCCTGCAGCCGGCGCAGGCTCTGCGGGGGGAGGTGCCGCAGCCTCCCGCGCCACACAGGCTCCTACCAGGGCCAACGGGAGAGGACAGGCTCGCGCCGCGCGTCAGAGCGCGCTGAGGACGCGCCAGCAGCGCCCGTAGCCCCAGATGACCGACCCCGCACAGGCGCCGACCGTCACGGCGCCCCCTCCCCGTTATCTTGTTGGTGGTTCTCGGTGGTAGGTGCTGGGGGCTGGCCAGCTGCTGTGGTCATGATGTCTTGCCCCTGCCCGTAGACGATCCGGGGGTGTTGTCACCCGCGGCAGCCGGGCGCCGGTGACCGCTGATAAGGGAAACGACCCACTGCGTGTGAGGCCTTTCGTAACGTGGGTGCGGGACCGGTCGCCCACCGGCTGGTCCCACGCGACACGATGAAAAGAGCACACAGATGGAAACGGAAGGCATTAACGTCTTCATCGGCATCGACGCCGGTAAGAGCGAACACTGGGCCACGGCCCTGAGTCGGAACGGGCGGAAGGTCCTCGACAAGGCCCTACCCAACAACGAGGACTGGTTGCGCGCCCTCTACGAGAAGCTGGCCACCCACGGGAGCCTGCTGGTAGTAGTACCAGCCCGCCACCATCGGGGCCCGGGCAGTGGCGGCGACCCAGGACACGGGCATCACCTCGGCTACCTGCCCAGACTCTCCATGAGACGCATCGCCGACCTGACACCGGGCAGCACCAAGACCGACACCCGCGACACGGCCATCATCGCGAGCGCCGCCCGCACCATGCCCCACACCCTGAGCGCCATCAACACCTCGGACGAGAACGCAGCCGCCTTGTCGATGCTGACTGATCTTGACCCGGACCCGGCCCGCCAGATCAACCAGACCAAGGGCCGCATCCGAGGCCTATACACCCAGATCCACCCCGCACTGGAAGCCGCCCCGGACCCCTGGTTGGAGCACGACGCCGTCCCGGAGGTCATCGCCGCCTGACCCACCCCCACCGCCCTGAGAAAGACCGGCAAGGCCCGCATCAACGCCAAGCTCAAGAAGCACGAGTGCAGACGCCACACCACCGGCCAGCCAGACCGTCTCGGCCCTGGAGCGCCAGACCGGCACCGACACCGCCGCAACGGTACTGCCCCACCTGGCCCGCCAGCTCATCGCCCTGCACGCCCAGCAAGCCGACGTCGCCACCCTGGTGCAAGCCCCCCTCTTTACCAGGTCCTGACCTCCATGCCCGGGATCGGGGTCCCGGCCGCCGCCGTCTTCCTGGCCGAGACCCTGGGCAAGACCTCCAGGCACCGGCACCCAGCCAGCCTCCTACACCGGGCCCGCTCCCCTCACACACCGCTCAGGCTCATCGATCCGCGATGAACACATCTGTCACACCATCAACAAGCGCCTCAAACACGCCATGCTCGCCTCAGCCTTCGCCTCCCCGCGCTCCGACCCCGTCTCCCGAGCGCACTGCCAGCGCAAACGCGACGAAGGCAAACGCCACAACCAGACCGTCTTCGCCCTGGCCCACCACCGCATCCCGACCCCGCACACCACGATCCGCAACAACGCCCTCTACGATCCACAACGATCCACAACCACTCAACACACCACACAGGAGCACCCCCACGAGACAGGGGGTAGAGGTAACCACAGGACGGTGACCGGCCCGTTGAGGCGACGGCGGTTGTCCTAGATACCACAGTCGTAGCGGCGTCTCGGTGGTGCGATATTCCCCGTGGAGGCTTCGGGGTTAGGCGATCCAGGTTGCGTGGACTCCGGGGGTGATTTCGAGGCCTGTGGGGACGGTGAGGGTGGGGCCGTAGACGATGGTTTCCTTGCCGACGTGCTGGATGGCGGCGGTGTGGGCGATGTTGAAGCGTGCGCAGCGTGCGGCGGTGTAGAGGTCGGCCCAGATGATTTTCTGGTCGTCGTAGGTCAGGAGCCATGGGTAGGTGGCTGTTAGGAGCTTGTCTGCTAGGGCTTGGTGGTCGTTGGCGTTGAAGGCGTGGAGGTAGAGGCTTCCTCCTTGCTCGACGTAGGGAGGGTCGGCGTAGACGAGGACGTCGGTGGCGTGGGGCTCCATGGTGGTGAGGAAGTCGAGGCCGTCGAGCTGGGTGACGTGGATGCGGTCGCCGAGGGTGGCTACGTGCTTGACTCTTTCGATGAGGGCGGGCTTGTTGTAGCGGGCGTCGATCTTCCATTTGCCGGTCTGGTCGAGGCCGCCGATGGGGCGGGCGTCGAGGATGCCGGATCGGTTGGTGCGGTTGAGGTAGAAGGTGGCGAAGCCGAGGGTGAGGTCGTCTGCCTGGCCGGCCTGGTAGACGGCGCGCTGGTGGTGCCACTGGTCGATGGTGACGGGGGTGCTGTTGATGAGCTGGTTGAAGGCTTCGGCGCCGTCGGGGGTGGTGATGGTGCGCCAGAACGCGGCAATTCCGGCGTTGATGTCGTTGATGTGGATGTGGTCGACAGTGCTGTCCGTCAGGAGTCGTAGGGCGGCGCCGGCGCCGCCGGCGTAGGGCTCGGCGTAGTGGGTCGGTGCTGGGACCTGGGAGCGGATCAGGCGGGTGAAGAAGGGGGCCAGGCGGGCTTTGCCGCCGGGGTAGCGCAGCGGGGACAGGTACCTCACGGGTCAAGCCTGCCCGTTTTGGTTGCCCGTGGCCACCGGTTGAGAAGCTTGTCTCAGGTTGCGTTCCATGGCGACGAGCACGGGGGTGAAGAGCGCGTTGAGGTGGCGGACCTCGGAGGGGGCGTTGCGCAGCAGGATGCTGTGCACGAAGTCGTTCATCCGCTGGACGGCCAGGCCCTGCGTGCCGCGATCTGACGCCTTCCATGTCTCGTGTAGATCCCGGCGCTGGCATTTTTTGGGGTCCGTGACGTTGGGGTCGAGAACCTTCAGGCTGGTGACTACTCGCTTCCAGACCTTGTCGTCGTCGACTGTTTTATTGTGCCGGGCGAGGAACTCGGTACACGCAAGGTCCACGACGACGCGGCACAGCACACCGCAGACCTCAGCGTTGGCATTGATGGAGATCTTCTGGGACTGCTTTCCTATAGCGTTGACACGGGCACCGAACTGGTCAAAGTCAAGGCCTGGGAATAGGCGGTCTACTACACGGTCGTTTGTGGAAGTATTGACCGGCACAGGACCAAGATTCTCCGCCTGAGGAATGTCAGCCTCTGTGGAGGTGGGCTCTTGGTTGCTGGATGGTGTCTTGGACTGCTCGGCTGTGTCCTTGCCGAGGTGATCCGCGGGTGTGGGGGCGGCGCTCGCTGCGGCGGGGTCCTTGTGAGCCGGGTCAGGGAGTAGGCTTTTGTGCGTCTCCTGCACGTAAGTCTTGACATCCTGGCGGGTTGCTCGGGACCAGGGTTGGTTCTGCTCCGTTTTGCCATCAAGGATGTCGGTGAGGAGCTGGTACAGGAAGGGGCGCAGTTGGCTCGCACTGTACTCGACGGTGAGCTTGCCGCCTTTAAAGATGAGTCCGAGATTAGGGCGGACATCCTTCATGAGGACCCTCTTGAGGGTAGTGAGACGTTCGCTCCTAATCCGTTTTACCAGTGCGAGCATCTGGCTGTCGGCAGCGTACTCGCGCTCGCACCAGGCCAGGAGGGCGGTATGGATCTGGCTTGTCCCGGTCTGACGCTCCGTGAACCTTGCGATCTCGTTGCTTCTCCATGGCTTGAGTCCAGCGCCGCTGTTCTCTCCGGTGTGGCGTAGTCGTTGGAACGTCGCGAACTCGGATCGGTCGTCGTAAACGACCGCCTTAACCCGTGTGGGGGCTGGCCTAGCATTCCTAAGAAGCTTTTCGATACGGGTTCGCATCGCGTCACTGGGGGCCAGGGAAGGCTTGTTGAGGAGCTTGAGCGCGGTCACGCGCCGGTTGCCCTCGATGACGACCTTGCGACCGTCCTCATTGGCAACAGCAATCATCTGGGTGGGATCCAGTCCGCCTTGTTCGATGATCGATCGGGCCAGGGCGACGATCTCCCGCTCGGACTTGGAGTTAGCCAGCATGGCTGCGATGGCTTCGGTCTGGTCCGCCACGCCGTCAGGGAACCGGGGGTTAGTGGGATCCAGCCAGAGGGTTGAGACCGCAATGGTCTGTTCTGTGGGGGCCATGATGAGAGAGGTCTCTTGTTTAAGCGTGGTTCAGGCGGTGGCGAGGTATGCCTCGACGGCGTCGCGGATGACGGCGCTTGCGGTGGTGCCGTGCTTCTCGATGTAGGCGTCAAGAGCCGCGTTGGTGTGCTCGGGGAGGCGGACCTGGCGGCGTGGGGAGCGTCCGCGGCCGGTGGCGTGGGACTGTCCGAGGCCTGGGCGGCCGCGGAGGATGGCGTCGAGGTCGGTGTCGCTGATGCGTGAGCCGTCGCGGTGGGTTCCGTGTCCGATGGTGGGGATGCGGCCTGCGGTGACGTCCTCGTCGAGCTGGTTGTAGTAGGCCTGGTCGGCTTCAGTCAGTGGGGTGGGTACAGGATTGTTGGTCATGGTGCTTCTTTCTGGTGGGTCAGCGGTCTGTAGGTGGGATGAGGTGTCGGTAGAGGTCTGTGACTTCCATGGCGTGGAAGATGATGCGTCGGCCGCGACCGTCGACGGCGACGCCGACTTCGAGGTAGCGCAGTGCCTGTGGGTGGGGCAGGCCGACGAACATGAATGACTGCTCGCCTGGACGGCGGGGTTGGAGGATCTCGTAGTCGACGTGGTGCATGACGGCGTACTCCGCGTCGGGACGGGGGACGTCGTGCTTGTCAGCTGAATCGGTGAACTCGAACCTCACCACATTATGGTAGTACCGTTTGGCGGGATGAGCAAGCCCTCGACTGCGTAGATTGATGCCTCGCGGGGTGAGGTTCTCGATGGTTCACGAGGTGGGGCAGGGAGCGTCCGAGGCGATCGAGGCGCCACACGACGAGCGTGTCGTCCTCTGCGGGCTCGGCTAGGGCACATCCATCCAGACCAGGGCGTGCGGCGAGGGTACCTGAGGTGGTGTCGGTGCGGATGTGGGTACAGCCCGCCGCCTTGAGGGCGTCGAGCTGCATGTCGAGGTGCTGGCTGGTGGTGAAGATACGGGCATAACCGACGGTGTCCATGCCCCTATGCACCACGCGAGTGGCCGAGCGAGTTGGCCTTAGGTGAGATCTCAGCCCTGTTTTGGACGTCACCGTGTCGGCATGTCGCCAGCGAGCCGGACGGTGTTCCAAACCGGCCCCTTCTGGATGTCGTGGTCAAGGATGTCGAAGACAGTGGCTTGTCGTCCTTTGACGGGGTCGGCAGGCTCAATGAGGGCACCATGATGGTCTGCGCGAGCACAGGGGCAGCGGCTGTCGTATTGAATGCCGGCTTCCCAGATCTGCCAACTGTCAGTACCGCCGAGGCTGGGAAACTGTTGATCGGCGGTGGTGACCCAGCCGGCGGGAACATTGGTGCGGCTGGCTGTCCATTGAGCGCTTCTGGGTTTGTCGTATGCACAGTTTTCGTGGCTGCCGGAGGAACAATAACCGCACGGCCCGTATTCGCAGGAACACATGGTCAGTGCTGCTGGCACCGATTTATAGATCTTAGGCATGGTCGCGGCCCACGTGTGCTGACGCACCCACTCAGCTCCGCCTTAGTCATGCTGCGGGTTCTACCTATGGTGATTCTCCTCAGAAGAAAGTGAGGGCGAATGTCTCAACTTGCAGCGCTGTGGTGCTTCAGAGTATCTGAAGTAACGCCTCATATTCTCCGATGAACTTTCGTTCGTAGGTATCGGGATCATTTTGACACATTTGAACTCATTCTTTACGGATGTGGCGAGAATGGACTTCTGAACGAAGGATAATGGGATGACCTTAAATAATATTGATGTTCTCCTTTCTTGAGATTGGTTGTCGTTCGTTTAGATGGTGTCTTGGAGGGCGTTCAGAACCTCGCCGACGAATTCCTCGGAGTCGGCCCTCTCCAGAAGCCAGCTGATCTCCTGTAATGCGTCATTGGGGCGGGCGCGAATGTCAGTGAAGTCGAGAGGGGCGGTCAAGATGATTCTCCGATCTCACTGTGGTCGGCGTCAATGCCCTTGCCGCGAAGAAGGCTCCGTTCGAGCTGCTCGACCTCGTCGAGGGTTTCCTGGAGGCCGGTCTCTCCTGCCTCTACTCGGTGGCGAACGTTGATTGAGGACACCCTCATCGCAGTCGCGAGAACGAGCTGAAAGGCTGCCGGATCGACGGCGATAGTCCCGGTGTTGAGGAGTTCCTCGACTCGTTCGACTTCGAAGAGGATCTCCTGGATCTCTGCGAGTCCGTTCGCCACCTGGGAGCGGATGTCGCCGGCGTACTCGGCTACCGCCTCCATGAGGAGGCGGGTCTGAAGGAACATGAAAGTGATTGAGGTAAGCATGATGAGTTCTCTCTCCGGGTTCATAAAGAGAGAGATGTCGATCACCTTGATGACTGGGGTTGGTCGAGGACGTCGCTGAGGAGGGTCGTGCCTGGCTCAGGGGAGCGGTGAGACGTCGGCGTCTCGGCGGGGCACGGCAGAGAGGACTACGTGGCGAGATGCCAGGTAGGCCTACCTAAAGGTCGTGGAAGACAGTGAATCCTGATCTTCGTCTAGGGTGAGGAGTACAAATCCGGGAGCAGAAAACCGCAGGTTCGAATCCTGTCCGGAGCACCATCCGCCCTCGCCCGGCGCCCCGCCGGCGAATTTCTCGCCGAGATCGGCATTTCGGGCCGAGGGTGACGACGCCGCCGTC
>ERZ773022.740-NODE-740-length-24664-cov-5.750701_pt1 | contig 24664 bp, 21 predicted proteins | sample MGYA00580839_ERZ773022 | MGnify/ENA primary metagenome ERZ773022 (study PRJEB29015, sample SAMEA2738020) | human oral metagenome | biome: human oral; feature: human-associated habitat; material: dental | place: China | collected 2044 ... | reverse complement strand
CTACGGCGACACGCTGGGGACGGGCGCCACGTGGATGCGCGGCGACGAGGCGACCGAGGGCCTCCTCCTCCCGAGCCACCTCTCGGCCACGATCGCGACGGCGATCCCGGGGGCGATCGCCGCGGCCGGCCACTCCCGCGACGCCGGCCACGGGGACTGTGCGCGGATGCTCCGCAAGGCCGGGGCCCGCAGGACCCCGGACGGCTGGCAGGCGGTGCCGGCGCGGAGGAGGGTCAGCACGCTCTGCGGGAAGCTCGGCATCGACCCCATGGACCTATCCCTGCTCGGAGGGCAGGCCGGTGTGCCAACCTAACGTCTGAGCGTTACAGACTAAGCAGTAGGTCGATCAGCCCGGCGCCGTAGGCGAGGTAGAAGAGGAGGCGGAACTTCCAGCTCGGGGGCAGGATGCGGGAAGGGTAAGCGGGGTCAACCCAGACAGTGCCGTGGCGCCCCAGGCCCAACGGAATGCTGTCCTGCGACTCGTACACCCGGCCGCAGAACTCGTAGCGCACGCAGGCGACGGGGCGCGTTCCAGGATACTTATACACCCCCACCAGCTCCCCCTCCACCGGGACCCAATGGAGCCTGCGCCAGACGATGTGGGCGGAGAGGGCGAGGGCGAGGGCCACGAAGGAGACGTAGGTCAGGGCCAGGGAGCACTGGGGACCCCCGCCCAGAGCCGACAGGGCCATCATTATGAGCAGGAGAAAGGGGTAGCCATAGAACAGTATGTCATCCATCAGGCAACCCTCCCGAGTCGTGCCGACGGGCCTGGGGCCACGGAGCAGTCCGCACAGGCGGCCCCTCCGGGCTGCGGCAGTGACGCCGGCCGCAGCCCGATCTGGAGGTCCGGCTCCGTCGCGGCGGGCATCCGCACCCACTCGCTCTGGGCCGGCCAGTACCCCTCGGCCTCGACCCTCACCTGCCACCAGCCCTCGGGAACCTCCCAGGAGAAACGCCCCCCGCCATCGGTGGCGATCGGGTTCTCCTGCCCCCAGGGCGAGGCGTCCCACGGCTCCGGGTCCACGCCCGGCAGCGGGGCGTACCAGAGCGTCACCCTGGCGCCGGGGACCGGCTCCCCCGTCGCCGCGTCCACCACGGTGCCGGAGGGGTCCACGGAGGTGACGGTGTCGGGGACCTCCACGGAGGCGAGCCTGTCGCAGCCCCTGAAGGCGCCGGGGCGACGCGGGTGGAACCGGGGGCAAGTTTGGCCGAGGAGAGGCCCGAGTCCTCGAAGGGCCCGGGGAACCAAGGCATCTCGCCCCCCGTGGACTCCAGCGAGGCGGGGAACCTGACGGAGGCGAGCGACGAGCAGCCGTCGAAGGAGTGCGCCCCGAGCGTGTCCACGGACCCGGGCACCTCGACGGAGCGCAGCGACGCGTGGCCGGACAGGGCCGAGTTGGCGATGCCCACCACCTTGGAGCCGCCGAGCTCCTCGGGGGCAGATGGAGAGCTCGGTGGCGTCGCCCGCGTATCCCGTCACCTCGACGCCGCCGGAGACCTGCCGGTAGCTGAACCCCTCCTCGGGGGTCGCAGACTGCAGCTCTGCGTCGCCGTCGGCCACCTCGCCGGTGTCGGCGGGCGCTGGCTCGCCGGACGACGCGACGTCATCCGGCGACGCCTGCTGCGCGTCCCCCGCTCCGCTCGGCGACGCCTGGGACGTGCCGAGGTGCAGCGCCCGGGCGGCGACCTTGGCGTACGCGCAGTCCGGGACCATCCCCACGACCTGCGCCATGGACAGGAACGCCGACAGGACGCCTCTCGCGACCCTCATCACGCCACTTCCCTTCACACGAACCACTCAAGTCGTAAAGAATCCTAGGACTTTCCGGTATCACGTGCAAGACGCGGAATCAAGATTGTAACAAAGCGGCCGGGGGGTCGGCGCCCTCCCAAGCCCCGCACGGTCCGTTCCGGCCACGAACGTAAGCCCACGGGTCACGCCAGGCCGACGCCCGCCCAGGTAGACCTCCCTGTCCAATACGCCCTTCCCGGCGCTCACGATCACGTTCATAGGCATGACCGCTATGCGGGGCAGATAGTTCATCGCAAGAACGAGCGGGTGACAGATTAGGTACAGCGGCGTGTCGAGCCCAAGGCCCATATATCGACCGCAGCGATGACGCATTGCCCGGGGCCTGAGCGACCGGCTCCTTAGCGAGAGTCTCGTCGACGAACTCACAGCCCGATCTCCCCTGACGTCAGTCAGCACAGGCCGCAAGCCACCCGCCGCCTAGGGTCCCTCGGCCTCTTGCCATGCGAGGATTGTCACCCCACCCATCACCCGCGCCGCAAGCTGCGCCCCTTCCTGCCGCGATCGGGCCATCCGACCCGAATACGGCACCTTGGCAATGACCTCACACTCAACAAGACGCGCTCCACCTCGAAGAAGTTCGGCCACATACCCCCACAGGGGCTTGCGGAAGAGGGGGTTGGTCGCACCCGGCCTTCTGGGACTTCTTGATACCTATCATCTTCTGCCCACAGGGGCTTGCCGGAAGAGGGGGCGGTCGCGCCCCTTGCCGACAGGGCTAATCCAGCTCCTTGGCACCCGTCCAGAGCTGCCAGTACTCGCCGCACCGGGCCAGGAGCTCATCGTGCGTGCCACGCTCCACGATGCGACCGTGATCGAGCACCATGATCGCGTCGGCGTTACGCACGGTCGAGAGGCGATGGGCTATCACGAACACGGTGCGCCCGGCCATGAGCTGGTCCATGCCGCGTGCGATCAGGGCCTCGGTACGCGTGTCGATGCTCGAGGTCGCCTCGTCCAGGATGAGCACCGGCGGGTCCGCCACCGCCGCGCGCGCGATGGAGATGAGCTGGCGCTGCCCCTGGCTCAGGCTCGCCCCGTCCGCACTGATGGACGTGTCGTAACCCTTGGGCAGGCGGCTGATGAAGGAGTCGGCATTCGCTATCTGGGCCGCGCGTCGCACCTCATCATCGGTCGCGTCAAGCTTGCCAAAGCGTATGTTGTCCGCGATGGTCCCCGTAAAGAGGTGGGTATCCTGCAGCACGATGCCAAGGGATGCGCGCAGGTCGGGCTTGCAGATGGCACGTATGTCGATGTCGTCGTAGGAAATCGACCCCGAGCGGATGTCATAGAAGCGGTTGATGAGGTTCGTGATGGTGGTCTTGCCGGCACCGGTCGCGCCCACGAAGGCAATCTTCTGGCCCGGCCTCGCCCAAAGCGAGAGGTCCTCGAGGATGGTCTGGCCAGCCAGGTAACCAAAGTTCACGTGCTCCAAGCGCACGTCACCGGCAAGGGCAACACAGCTGCCGTCCCCCTTGCGCCAGCGCCACGCGCGGCAGGGCTCGCTGACGTCTGCCACCTTGGTCGCTGCACCCTCAACACACTCAAGGTGGGTCACGCCCTCGTCCGTCTCGGCCGGAAGCTCCATCACCTCAAAGATGCGCTCCGCGCCCGCAAGAGCGGTGAGCAGGAAGTTACCCAACTGCGTGAGCTGGTTTATGGGCATGGCCGCCTGCCGAACGAACACAAGGTAGCTGGCAAGACTACCCGCGTCCATCTGCCCAAAGAGCGCCATGAGGGCCCCCACCACGGCCACGATGGCATAGTTGGCGTATGACACGGCCACCGTCACGGGCACCATGGTCGCAGCATAGGCCTGCGCACTCGTGCCCGTCTGCCGCAGGTCGTCGTTGAGCGCCCGAAAGCCCGCGAGGTTCTGCCCCTCATGATTGAAGGCCTTGATCACCTTCTGGCCGCTCGTCATCTCCTCTATGTAGCCGTCAAGCAGGCCCAGCGATTCTTGCTGGCGCGAGAAGTAGCGCTTTGAGCGTCGACCCGAGAAGCGTACGTAGAGCACGATGAGCGCGTCACACACGAGCGTGATCAGGGTGAGGCGCCAGTTGAGCGCGAGCAACAGAGCGACCGTGCCCACGGTCTGTATCAGCGCCTGGACCATGTTCGCGAAGCTGTTGTTGAGCGCCTCCGAGACCGTGTCCACGTCATTGGTGAAGAAGCTCATGATGTCGCCGCTACGTCGGGAGTCGAACCACGAGAGCGGCAGGGTCTGAATGTGGGCGAGCAGGTCGCGGCGAATGTCAAAGACGATGCGCTGGGCCGCGTGGACCATCGTCTGTGTGTAGCCGAGACAGGCCACCACACCCAGCGCGTAGATGCCGGCCGTCAGGGCAATACCTGACGTGAAGCCGTCTGCGTCTCCTCTTCCCACCGCGTTCACGACCGGCTTGATCATGTAGGTGCCCACGAGGTTGGCAAGTCCCGAGACGCTCACGAGCAGGGCGACCGCAAGCAGCTGGAACCGCGCGTGACCAAGGTAGCCGGTGAGCTTACGCAGCGTACGACCAAGATCCTGCGGCGCTCTCGGCGCATCTGCTCTAGCTGCCATGGCGCACCTCTGCCCCATCCTCGCCACCGTCGCCCGGGTGGACGGCCTGTGCGCCTGCGTTTAGTGCCGATTGCGCCGCACCAACGGCCTCGTGGAGCGAGGCCACGCCCTGCGAGGCGCACAGCTCCTGATAGATATGATCGTGCATGAGCAGCTCGGCATGGGTGCCCGTCGCGTGCACGCGCCCGTCGTCCAAGATGACTATCTGGTCTGACTCCACGACGGAACTCACGCGCTGCGCGACGATGACCTTGGTCATACCGCCGAGCGCCGCAAGGCCGGAGCGTATCCTCGCATCGGTCTTCATGTCGACGGCGCTCGTCGAGTCGTCGAACACGATGACCTTAGGGTGCTTGAGGAGCGTACGCGCGATGCAGAGGCGCTGCTTCTGCCCACCCGACACATTGACGCCACCCTGGCCGAGGTCTCCGTCGAGGCCACCTATCCTCTCTAGGAACTCGTCCGCACAGGCGACGCGACAGGCCTCGAGCAGCTCCTCGTCCGTGGCGTCGGGGTTTCCCCAGCGCAGGTTGTCACGGACGGTGCCCGAGAAGAGCACGTTCTTCTGCAGCACGATGCCCACTGCCTCGCGAAGCGACGCGAGGTCGTAGTCGCGCACATCGTGCCCTCCCACCTCGACCACCCCCGTACTCGCGTCATAGAGGCGGGCGATCAGCTGCACGAGCGAGGTCTTACCCGAGCCGGTGCCACCGAGGATGCCCACCGTGGAGCCCGGGGCAAAGCGCAGACTCACGTGCTCGAGCACGTCCTTCCTGGCGTTCGCGCTGTACTTGAACGAGACGTCGCAGAAGCGCACCCCACCGTCAGACACCGACGTCAGGCCATCTTTCGCGCCCGTGAGCGCGGGTCTCTCCCGCAGGACCTCACAGATGCGGTGGATGCTCGTAATAGCCCGCGCGAGCAGCAAGAACACGCTCGAGATCATCATCAGGGAGTTCATGATGAGTAGCACGTAACTCATGAACCCGGTAAGCGTGCCCACCCCGAGCGTGCCCGCCATGATCATCTGCCCACCAAACCAGAGGAGGCACACGCTTGCGACGCCCATTGACAACTGAAAGATCGGCGTGTTGAGCACGGCTATCCTGAAGGTTCGGGTAGAGCTCTTGGCCAGTAGCTCGTTCACGCGCTCGAAGCGCTCGGCGACGTAATCCTCCCGCACATAGGCCTTGATGGCGCGTATCGCGACGAGGTCCTCCTGCAGAGCCTCGTTGAGGCGGTCCATCGCACCCTGCATCACACCGTAGAGGGGAGCCACACGCAATACGATGATGGCGAGGACAACCGCCAGGACCGGCAGCGTCACAAGGAACACCAGTGCGAGCTGAACGCTCATGGTGCAGGCGATCAGAAGGCCCATCACGAGCATGATAGGACCCCTCAAAAGGGGTCGAAAGCCTATCATGAGAGCGTTCTGCACGACGGTGACGTCGGTGGTCATGCGCGTGACCAGGGAGGACGTCTCGAACTCATCGAGATTGGAAAAGGCAAAGCCCTGCAGGTGAGCATACTCCGCTTCCCGGAGGTTCGCGCCAAAGCCCATCGCGGCACGTGCGGAAGCGCGTGCGTAGCCCAAACCGCATCCACCGGCGACGAGGGCCGTCACAAGCATCTGCGCGCCCGAAAGATAAATGAGGTCGAGCTTGGCCTGGGCTATGCCCACGTCCACGATGTATGCCATCTGAAAGGGAATCGTCAGCTCGAGAACCGACTCGGCGAAGGCAAATACCGTCGCGAGTGCAAAGTCTCGCCGGTAGCGCCCAAGGTAGCGGGCCACCAGGCCAAGGTCACCCTTCGCTGCCATTGCCGTCTCCATCCTCACCCGATCACCGCCGTACACACGTGCCACCCAAAGGATTCTGACGCCCGGCCAAACGCAAGCGGCCTGGCGGGTGCTTAGTCCTATGGCAACGGTAGTCTCTTTTGGTCCCTCTCGCAAACGTCAATGGCGCAAATGCGAAATCTTGGGCGAATCAGCAGGAATGGCGGCGGAGCCTGGGACGGGGGCACCGGGGTGGCATAGGACATCTCACGCAAAAGCGCATTCTGACCTCGGCGGCTCACGGAAAAGCGCATTCTGGGGCGCTGCCCTCACGCAAAAGCGCATTCTGACCTCGGCGGCTCACGGAAAAGCGCATTCTGACCTCGGTGGCTCACGCAAAAGCGCATTCTGGGCTGATCCCTCACGCAAAAGCGCATTCTGACCTCGGTGGCTCACGCAAAAGCGCATTCTGCGTCCGCAGTTCACGCAAAAGCGCATTCCGTGCGCACGCAATCACGCAGAGTGCGCCTTTCCGTGATGTCGCACGCACAGAGTGCGCTTTTCCGTAGAATGCGCTTTTCCTGAGCTGGGCAAACGTCGAGATACCTCACGGAAAAGCGCATTCTGACCTCGGCTGCTCACGCAAAAGCGCATTCTCCATCCCACGTACGCACAAAGTGCGTTTTTGCGTGAGAGGCCACGAGCAGGGCGCGCCTATTCGTGAGGTACACTCTTACCGACCTAGGAAACGGAGCGCTTCTTAAGACGGCTCCGGACGAGACCCACGACCGTAGGCACAAGTGACACAGCCACGATGCCCACGATGAGCAGCTCGAAGTGCTTCTGTACAAACTCGATACCGCCAAAGAAGTAGCCCAAGAGCGTGAACAGCGTTGACCAGGTAATGCCACCAAGCACGTTCCAGAGCACAAAGTTGTGCCACTTCATACCGCCCATGCCCGCAATGAATGGCACGAACGTGCGAATGAACGGAAAGAAGCGCCCCAGGAAGATGGCCAAGTGGCCCCACTTATCAAGAAACGCCTGACTTTTCTCCATGCGCTCGGGTGTCATGGCCTTGACCCTGCCCGACGCGACGATCTTGCGCCCAAAGAAGTGGCCAATCATAAAATTGCACTGGTCACCCAAGATGGCCGCCACCCACACGACGCCGAGCAAGATGAAGATGTTGAAACCACCGCCATCACCGCCATGCGCAAAGAAGCCCGAGGCGAAAAGCAGGGAATCGCCTGGCAGAAAGGGAAAGAAGACGACGCCCGTCTCGATAAAGATAATGAGGAAAACGAAGCCATAGGAGACGAAGGGCCCCATCTTGATGGCAGCTTCTATGGACGTACGAGGGTCACGCAACAGTTTGACGATGAAGTTGACGAAGTCCATATACGAAGCCCGTTTCTTGGCAGTGGGGAGCAAGACAGGAAGCGCATATCACGATGCGCACATGCAGCGCGCTCGATGGGAGCGGACGCCCGCCAGAGGCCCCTTATGGCTGCTACCTTCCGGTCCTGACCAGGTTCGAGGTGTGACGTCGCCCGCACCCGCCGAGCGCGCTAACAGATTAATTTTAGCAAACCCTTCCCCACGCGACGAGGCCGCACAAACAGCACATCAAAAGCGCGAAAGGTTGCGGGCAGATTCTCTCCTCTCTTATATATATGTAGGGCCGGCGCAATCGCAGCTCTCATCGATCCGCCTAGGCCACGCGTGCGCCTCTTTGGTCCTCTCCCCATCGCTCATCCCAGCGAACCTCGAGACCGTCGGGACGGCGGGCATCTTCGTAGCAAAGGCCTGCGTATCGAGCGCACTGAGCGGGGACTCCACGGAAGCCGACGCAAGCGCGAAGTGAGTGATTCACTCACTTCAGGAACATGATGTGAGTGATTTCTCGACCTAAAATTGGTGTTATCTTCGGAGAACAAAATACATACGGCCAGTTCAGAGACCTACTGAACAGTATCTCGAAGTGAGTGAATCACTCACTTCAGGAATATGATGTGAGTGATTCACTCACATCGCGCGGGGAGGGGCGGGGCGACGGGAGCGAGGCGGCACGGGCGAAGGCGGCGAGGTACGGGAACGAGTGAGAGCGTCGTAAGCGGCGACGCCCCGTAAGCTGTACCTTTAATTTCCGCTCTTCGGTCATCAGGCTGCTTCTCTCTCGTTCGGTTCTACGACCATAGGTAGCGCAAGGACCTCGCGCATATCGACAGCCACGCCGGCGACCCCCGGTCCTCGGGGTCGAGCGCCGACAGCCAGCAACCGATCATAACCTTCTCGCAACGTGCCAGAATTTCCAGCACCCGCAGGTCCGGTAGTCGCCTCCTCTCCATATGGACCATGAGATCATCCAAGTAGAAGAGCCGCCCCGTAACGTTCATGCCGACGCCAAACCTCGTGACGAGAAGATTCACATCCGAATAGACGTCGTCGAAGCCCTCAAACACCATGTCGCAGCTCCCTGAGGGTGCATTAGGCTCGTGCAGGTCGTCGATGTGCAGCGTCAGGGTGCCTCCCGTCACGTCCAGACCCGCGAGCCTCCCGTCGTGCACCTGCGGCAACTGCGTGACATCGCGCAGAAGGTATCTTTCCTCATCCATACAGTATCCAGCTCTCATATGCAACACGTAACGGTTTCCCGAGAGCGAGGCCACCGAGCCAGCCACCAACAGCTACGAGGCACTCACCCGGCCTCATCGGTACTCCTCAGGAATACCCCAGCCATTATCTTTCAGCCACTTTATCATTTTTCTGGTCAAGTGGGGAGCCACCTTCCCGTCATGCCCCCAGGTTTCATCCATATTCAAAGACTTGTAGTCACCTTTGAAATGAATATGTGGCTGAGTGCCAGAAGCAGTATTCCCGGTGTCGACACGATCCACTTCCTTTGGTGCCTGGCGTCTGCCAACCTGCTTCTGCATTTGATTGGGCGAGGTTGACTTAACCTTGGGCGTATCTGGTTTAGTCTGATCTTCTGCCGCACTCTTTTCAGTAGCGCCCTGCTCGGTCTCAGCCTGTCCGGCCTCAGCCTCGGCTGCTCCCTTCTCGGCACCACCTTCTGCAGCGGTGGCACCCTCTTCGACGGTAGCGGCGCCCTCCTCGGCAGCTGTGGCTGTGCCCTCGATAGCCTCACCCACAGTCTCGGAGCCAGTCTCCTCAGCCTCCTCAGCCACCCCACTGCCCAGCGCCCTGAGAAGAGGGCCGAGGGCCTTGGCGACACCCTTACCCAAAGCACTGAGTCCAGGCGTGGCCTTCTTCTCCACATCACTCATTTCGGCAGATTCTGGGGCCGTGGCAAGTGCCTTTGTAATGAATGACCGTGTATCGAGCGGATTAAGCGCCACGACGAGCGCGAGGAATACGCTCATGAACCTTATGAACCACTTGTTTGTCATGCCAACCCCTTCCATGCCCATCACACCTTAGTGCGCCTTGCCTGTGTAGCCTTTAACCCGCATGATAGCAACCACGGAAACGGGCAGGCCACCTCGCGAAGTGAGTGAATCACTCACTTCAGGAACATGATGTGAGTGATTTCTCGACCTAAAATTGGTGTTATCTTCGGAGAACAAAATACATACGGCCAGTTCAGAGACCTACTGAACAGTATCTCGAAGTGAGTGAATCACTCACTTCAGGAATATGATGTGAGTGAATCACTCACATCGCGCGGGAAGGTGCGACGGGAGCGAGGCGGCACGGGCGAAGGCGGCGAGACGGTGGGGACGAGCGGGACGGCGGGGACGAAGGCGGCGAGGTACGGGGACGAGTGAGGGCGTCGTAAGCGGCGACGCCCCGTAAACTGTACGTTTTCGTCGTCTTAAAGAAACACTAACTGGGTGTTTATCGAGCGGCATGACGAAACGTACAGTTTGGAGGGACCCCCGAGTATGACTGGGCAGAACGGCCCTCGGAAGGGCTGTTCTGCGAAAGTCTAAATGCGAACCGAAAAAATCTACCTCCCGGCCCCGGCCTCGCACACCTCCGCTCAGTGGTGCCTGCGGACGCTTTGGTAGCTCTCGAAGTAGGGGTCGAAGTTGGGTTCCGTGTCCGAGTTCGAGGGACGCCAGTCGCGATGCTTGATGATCGTCGACTGAAAGCCAAAGTAGGTATCGATGTAGCGTATGATCTGATCGAGCTTGTCGAGCTGTGCCTCGGGGTAATCCTGGCCCGTGAGGTGGACCATCTCGATGCCTACGGAGTAGGAGTTCATGCCGTAGGAGGTGTAGCCCGACCACGGCGTGACGCCGTACAGGTCGTCCCCGTTGCCCTTGCCGTCGTTGGACCCGACGCCAAACTTGCTGTCAAAGTCCCCAGGACCACCCCAGCCCGCATGGTGCAGGATCTGGTTCAGGCGCCCGCACTGGACGAGTGACCCGTCGCGCCCTATCACGAAGTGCGCCGCCACGGCACCACTGCGCGAGTTCTTCCAACCCTCAACGACGCTGGCGGGGCTACCCGCAACCTCGGTGTCGTGGAGCACAATGTACTTCTGGACAGCCTTCGTGCCGTGGTTGAAGTGCTCTCCCTGGATCCACTGGGCCCCCAGCTCGAGGGCGCCGGTCGTCTCGTTAAAGTGGTACTCGACGCCGTCGATCGTAGCACTGCCCGTCTGCAGGTGGCCTCCCGCGTCGTCGCAGTAGACGGCCTTGCCGCCATCGTTTCCCCCCGAACCGTCGTCTGTGGCAACCCACTTCCAGCCGCGCTGCACGTTGTCAGGGGCGGGTGTACCGCTGCCAGCCTGCGCCCCATCTTCCGTCTTGGCCGGGTCAGATCCCGAGAACGTTATTCCTTGGTCCAGCTTTTTGGCATCGGACGTGTTCTCGACGACCTCCGGTGTCACAGGCTGCGGCTGCGGCGCATCACCGTCTGGCGACGCGGCTGGGGAGGCGTCACTCACCGTGTCTTGCGAGCGCGACGGCGAGAGGGCAAAGGCAACGGCGCAGCCCACGCCGGCAACGAGCACCACCGCCACAATAAGGTTTCTGAGCCACGCATGACTTCTGTATCCCACAGTCCACACCTCTCTCAGGCCAAGAGCCAACACTCACAGGTCCCATGATAACGCTGTTGCGCACGCGACACTCACTTGCGCTACTCTACCGACAAAGGACGGACGAGGGTGGCGTCCGGAAGAGCCGGCGGACGAGGGTGGCGCGAGGGAAGGCCGTCGGACGGCAAGGGGCCGCCGCCGGGCGGCAGCGATGACAGCCAAGACGCGAGGATGCGAGAATACGAGGACACCATGATTAACCGCTTCTGCAAGATGCCGCTTTGGGAGTGCAACGATACGCTGGTGAGGGTCGCGCAGGGGCAGCAGCCCGCAGAGCTCGTGATCAAGGACGCGCACCTGGTGAGCGTCGACACGCGCGAGCTGCTGGAGCACGCAGACATCGCCATCGCCTGCGGGCGCATAGCCTACCTGGGCATAGGTAGCCACTCGGCAGACCACTGCATAGGCAAGACCACCGAGGTCGTCGACGCCGGGGGGCTCTTTGCCGCGCCCGGCCTCCTCGACAGCCACATACACATCGAGTCATCGATGGTGGGGCCCTCCGAGTACGCGCGCGCCGTCGTGCCGCACGGAACCGTGGGCATCTATGCGGACCCGCACGAGGTCGCAAACGTCTGCGGCCTCGACGGCGTGCGCGCGATGTGGGAGGACGCGGCTCGCACGCCGCTCAAGACGATGCTCACGACACCCTCCTGCGTACCCGCCGTCACGGGCGTCGAGGATACGGGCGCCAGCATCGACGCCGCGCAGATCGCAGAGTCCATGACATGGCCCGAGACCTGTGCCCTCGGAGAGATGATGAACTTCCCGGGCATCCTAGCGTGCGAGAAGAACGCCTTAGACGAGGTGCGCGAGACCCTCAAGACCGACCGCGTCGTGACCGGCCACTACGTGAATCCCGACATCGATCGCGGACTTGCGGCCTACATCGCCTCGGGCGCCTCGTGCTGCCACGAGTCGGGCAGCGTCGCCGACGTGCTCGCCAAGCTTCGCATGGGTATGTATGCGCAGCTCAGACAGGGGTCGGCATGGCTCAACCTCCCGGGGTATCTGCCCCAGCTCATCGAAAGTGGCGTGGACATGCACCACTGCCTGCTCTGCACGGACGACTCTCACCCCCACACCATCGTGAGCGATGGACACATGGACCGCGTGGTGCGCGACGCCGTTGCGCTGGGCCTCGACGCGGTCGTGGCGCTGCAGCTGGCCACGATCAACGTGGCGGAGTACTTTGGCGTGGGGCGCGACATGGGATCCATAGCCCCCGGCAAGTGCGCGGACATCGTACTCTTTGAGGACCTGCGCGACTTCAGGGCGGTCAGGGTCTGGATCGACGGGAGTCAGGTGGCCGAGCGAGGGCAGGCCCTCTTTGACGTGAGGCCCTTCGCGTGGCCCACGTTCATGACGAGCACGATGAACCTGGGCGGGCAGCTCTGTCCCCAATCGTTTGAGTTCAGGGAGGGAGAGGGCCGCCCCGACGGCAGCTGCCAAGTGCGTGCGATGGCCGTAAGCGGTGGAGACACGATCACGCAAGACAGCGTGGTCGAGGTGCCCGTTCGGGGAGGCAAGCTTATGGCTGACCCCGACCATGACATACTCAAGGTATGCGTCTTCGATCGCCACCACGCAGACGCAGGAACCTTCTCCCACGGCTTCGCAACGGGCTTTGGCATACACGGGGCGCTCGCGCAGACCGTGAGCCACGACGCCCACAACCTCCTCGTGATGGGCGACAACGACGCGGACATGCTGCTCGCGGCCTGCACGCTCGAGGCCTGCGGCGGCGGCGAGGTGGCCGTCCAGGATGGTAAGGTGCTGGCGCTCGTTGAGCTTCCCGTCTGCGGACTCATGAGCGACGGGCGCGTGGAGGTCGTGAGCGAGAAGGTCTCGAGGATCGAGGAGGCCTGGCGCACCATGGGTTGCAGGCTGCCCTCACCCTTCATGACCATGGGCCTGATGTCACTCGCCTGCATCCCGGTGCTGCGCCAGACCAATCGCGGCTACGTGAACTGCGTCAGCTTCCAGACGGAGCCACTGATCGTGGAGGAGACCGCATAGAGCCGCTGCGGAGCAGGCGCCCGGCTCGTCCATGGCAGACGCCCGGCTCGTCTAGTATAGTCATGGGTGATTTCTGCTTCACGAAAGAGGAGGGATCCATGGCCATTCTTGCCGCCTACGCCGTTCCGCATCCACCACTCATCGTCCACGCCGTCGGTCACGGTCGCGAGGAGGAGATCCAAGCGACCGTCGCTGCCTATCGCGAGGTGGGAAGGCGCATCTGCGAGCTTGCGCCCGAGACCCTCGTCATCTCGTCTCCGCACTCGATCATGTACAGGGACTACCTGCACATCTCACCCGGATCCGCAGCCTCGGGGGACTTTGGCCAGTTTGGCGCCCCAGAGGCGCGCCACAGCGTGCGCTACGACGAGGCATTCGTGAGCTCGCTTGGGGCTGCAGCGGCGGCAGACGACCTTGCCGCTGGCACCGAGGGCGAGCAAGACCCCGCACTCGACCACGCGACTATGGTCCCGCTGCACTTCATAGAGGAGGCCTATCGCGAGGCGGGGCGCGATATGGACTTTAGGGTTGTTCGCATCGGGCTCTCGGGACTTTCCCCTACGGCGCACTACCGTCTGGGCACGCTGATACAGCGAGTGGCCGACGTGCTCGGCAGGCGGGTCACCTACGTGGCATCCGGGGACCTTTCGCACAGGCTCACGAAGGACGGCCCCTACGGCTTTGCGCTCGAGGGACCCGAGTTCGACCGGATCGTGTGCGACGCATTCTTGTCAGGAGACTTCCTGCCACTGCTCGCGATGAGTCCACGCCTTGCCGAACGGGCGGCCGAGTGCGGCCTGCGCAGCTTCCAGATGATGGCAGGAGCGCTCGACCAGACAGAGATTCACCCCGAGCTGCTCAGTTACGAGGGACCCTTTGGTGTGGGCTATGCCGTGGCCGCCTTCACGCCATGCGGTCCTGAGCGCAGCTGTCCAAAGCGTGACTACCTCAACGTGTACGAGAAAGCTCGCGCCCACGAGCAGTCAGAGCGCAGGGCGTCTGAGGACCCCTACGTACGTCTGGCTCGCCTCTCGCTCGAGACCCATGTGCGCGACGGAGGGCGCGTGCGACTTCCGGACGACCTGCCCAAAGACCTCACGCTGCCCGATGAGCTCACGACGACACGGGCAGGCTGCTTTGTGTCGCTCAAGAAGGACGGTGAGCTCAGGGGCTGCATCGGGACCATCGCCTCTACGAGGGAGAGCCTCGCTGCAGAGATCTGCGCCAACGCCGTGAGCGCTGCGGTGCATGACCCACGCTTTGCTCCTGTGCGCGTAGATGAGCTCGACGAGCTTATCTACGACGTGGACGTGCTGAGTCCCCCAGAGCCGATTGAAGGTCCCGAGCAGCTCGACGTGCGCCGCTACGGCGTCATCGTGAGCACGGATGACGGAAGGCGCGGCCTTTTGCTCCCAGACCTCGACGGCGTGGACACGGTGGACGAGCAGATAGACATCGCCGCACGCAAGGGAGGCATCGATCTTGCGCGCGACAGCTGGCGACTTGAGCGCTTCGAGGTCGTGCGCCACACATGAGCGCCTGTACGACCGTACCTCGGTCCCCCACTGCGGCCGCCGCCACGGCCACCCCCACCGCGACCGCAACCGCCGCCACAACCAGAGCCGCGACCACCGTCACCTGCGACGTCTGCCCGCACGCCTGCCGCATCCCCGAGGGTGGCATGGGGCGCTGCCGTGCTCGAGGCAACGTGGGCGGGCGCATTGTGGCCACAGGCTATGGCCACATCACCTCGCTTGCGCTCGACCCCGTCGAGAAGAAGCCGCTCGCCCGCTGGCGACCGGGAAAGCTGCTGCTCTCGGCTGGGTTTTATGGCTGCAACCTGCGCTGCCCCTTCTGTCAGAACTGGCAGATCTCGCAAGCGGGAGAGCATGACGTCCCCTGGCAAGAGATCACGCCTGCAGAGCTGGTCGAGACCGCGCGTCGTGCGCACCGGCGCGACGGGCGCGTCGTGGGGATCGCCCACACCTACAACGAGCCACTCGTCGTCTGGGAGTACATTCGCGACGTGGGCACACTCGCACACGAGGCCGACTTGGCCAACGTGCTCGTCTCGAGCGGTTGCGCACGACCGCACATCATAGACGCGCTCGCGCCCCTCATCGACGCAGCAAACATCGACCTCAAGAGCTTCCAGGCCAAAACCTACGAACGCTATGGGGGCGATCTGGACACCGTGCGCGCAACCATCGAGCGGCTCGCGGCTGAACCCAGCTGCCACCTTGAGGTCACGACCCTCGTCGTGCCGGGCGAGAACGACTCTGTCCAAGAGATCGAGGCCATGGCCAAGTGGCTAGCCTCCCTGGACAGAGACATCACCTACCACCTGACGCGCTTCTTCCCCAACTGGCTCATGCAAGACCGTGGCCCGACGCCCGTCAAGGACATACGCGCCCTCGTGGAGGTGGCGCGTCGCTGGCTTCCCCACGTGTATGCGGGCAACTGCTAGCCCCTACCGCTCGCCTCCGGACCCAAGTCCGGAGGCACGGCATGTCACGCAACGCTCAGGGGCGCCCCGCCACGGCGCGCAGCACCGTGGCGCCCGGGGGCGACTCAGGACTACCTACGGTGGGCGCGGTAGTACGCGATGAGGGCCTTGGTGCTCTCGTCTTGGGTGGCGAGGGCCTCGTCGTTGTGGAAGGCAGGCGTGATCTGCTTGGCAAGCTGCTTGCCTAGCTCGACGCCCCACTGGTCGTAGGAGTCGATCCCCCATACGCTGCCCTCGACGAAGGTGATGTGCTCGTAGAGCGCGATCAGCGCCCCCAGCGTGCGAGCATCGAGCGTATCACCAAAGATGGAGGTCGTCGGGCGGTTTCCGGCAAAGCAGCGCGCTGGCACCATCCACTCTGCCGTACCCTCGGCGCGCACCTCCTCGGCCGTCTTTCCAAAGGCCAAGGCCTTGGTCTGGGCAAGGAAGTTCGCCAGGAAGAGCTCGTGGACGTCCTGCTCGCCGTCCTTGGCGGGGTTGGGCGTGTTGGCAAACGCGATGAAGTCCGCCGGGATAAGACGAGTGCCTTGGTGGATGAGCTGGTAGAAGGCATGCTGACCATTGGTGCCCGCCTCGCCCCAGAATATCTCGCCGGTCTTGGTGGTGACGGGCGTCCCATCCCAGCGCGTCGACTTGCCGTTGGACTCCATCGTGAGCTGCTGCAGGTATGCGGGAAAGCGATGCAGGTACTGGTCATAGGGCAGGACGGCATGGCTCTCGGCACCCCAGAAGTTGACGTACCACACGTTGACGAGTCCCATGAGGGCGACGACGTTCTCCTCGAGCGGCGTCTTACAGAAGTAGCCATCTATGTCGTGGAAGCCCTGGAGGAACTGAGAGAAGCGCTCGGGACCAAAGGCAATGATAAGGGAAAGTCCCACGGCGGCGTCAACCGAGTAGCGCCCGCCGACCCAGCTCCAGAAGCCAAAGGCGTTCTCGGGGTCGATGCCAAAGTCGGAGACGAGCTTAAGGTTGGTCGAGACGGCCACGAAGTGCCGCTTGATGGCCTCTGCCAGCGACCCGTCGGAGCCGTCGATAGCCCCTTGTGCCTTCAGGCCCTCGAGCAGCCATGCCTTCGCCTCGCGAGCGTTGGTCATGGTCTCGAGCGTGGTGAAGGTCTTGGAGACGACAATCACGAGCGTGGTCTCGGGGTCGAGGTCACGGGTCTTCTCGGCCATGTCGTTGGGGTCGATGTTGGAGACGTAGCGCACCTGAACGCCACCATCCGCATAGGGCTTGAGCGCCTCGTACACCATAACCGGACCCAGGTCCGATCCACCTATGCCTATGGAGATGACGTTCTCGATCCTCTTGCCCGTGACACCCTTCCACTCGCCAGAGCGAACCCTCTGTGAGAAGGCGTACATGCGATCGAGCACTTCATGAACATCCTTGACGCAATCCTGCCCGTCTACGACGAGCGTGCCGGCCTCACGCGCAGGACGACGGAGCGCCGTGTGGAGCACCGCTCGATCCTCTGTCGTATTGATGTGCACGCCATCAAACATAGCCGAGCGCCTCTCCTCGAGGCCAATGGCCTTTGCTAGGGCGACGAGGAGCTTGAGGGTCTCGTCGGTCACGAGGTTCTTCGAGAGGTCAAAGTGCAGCCCTGCGGCATCAAAGCTGAGCTTCCTCACGCGCTGGGGATCGTTGGCGAACAGCTGCTTGAGGGTAACCGACTCCTTGAGCTTGTCAAAGTGCTTCTGCAGCGCCTTCCACTCTGAGGTCTGGGTCACGTCGATCGGTGCGGGAACGTTTGCCATGTCTGCTCCTCTGCCTTGAGTCCTGCCGCCGATGCGCTGATGCGACACCGGCACATAATAATGGTTCCATGATAGCCGATGGGAGGGTGTTCCGGACCAAGATAGCGCGTCAAAGCGCTCAGCGTCAGTAGGGCTCGCCGAGCGGGGGAAGCTGCTTGAGGCGCGCCCACATGAGTTGCTTCTGACGCTGGTCCAAAAGGGCTGCCGCGAAGCCACCAAGGTTCATGGCGCGCATGCCCAGAAGGGGCACGACCCAACCGGCTTCAAGCGCAGACTGGTGCGCGTCAGGAAGTGAGGAGAGCTCGTCCGCATAGGCCCCGCGCACCGCAGCTGCGGCCGCGTCATCGCAGATGATGAGCGTCGAGGGATCAAGGGTAACGACAGTTCGCACGAGCGTGTCTGCGGTAAGACTTCGACCGTCACGCAGGCACGTCGCGGCCGCACACCAATCCTCGGGCGCATAGCCCAAAGCCGCGAGCGACGCCCTGAGCGCGTCACCGTCCGCACCCGAGAGCAGGGCCGCCCCCTCCCGCTCCTGCCGCGAGAGCTCCCCCTTGAGGAAGCACACGCTCGAGAAGGCGTTGCCTGCCAGGACGACACCTGCAGCCTCGAGCCTCGCGACTTCGGTTGCCACCTTGTTCACAAAGGCGAGCCTGCGCTCATCTCGCGTTGTTGCCATCTCTCCCCTCCGCCCTACTCGAACGCTCGACTGAAACTTCACGAATACCATTCTATAGCTGCAGCCGCCCCACGTTCTGGGTATAAGCGCTGCATACCCAATGACCGCGCACTCATGCGCACGTTAGAGGAGAGACCAATGTCCAACGCACTGACCGCTTCTGATTTTGACCAGCTTGTCGCCGGGGCGGACAAGCCCGTCCTCGTTGACTTCTGGGCAGCCTGGTGTGGCCCCTGCCGGGCCCTGGGCCCCGTGGTAGAGGAGGTCGCAGAGGAGATGTCCGAGAGGCTCGACGTCTACAAGTGCAACGTCGACGAGGAGTCGGAGCTTGCCCAACAGTTTCAGATCGTCTCCATTCCCACACTCATCCTCTTCAAGGGCGGCAAGGCTGTCCACACCATGGTCGGCAGCATGCCGAAGGCCGAGCTCATAAAAGAGATCGAAGCAAATCTGTAAGGCTTGTACTCAGCTTTTACTCGTCGCTAGTTGATCACGACGAGTCATCGGTTTGCCGTAAGCCGCCTGTTTCCGGTGGCGTTCTCGCGTTCGGTTCGTGTAGTCGGGACGGCTGCATATGCGGTCGTCCCTTTGTTTTGGAGTGTGGTCGCAGGTGAGTACCCAAAGCAAGAGGGCGCATCGGACGTTTGCCAGGCTCGTGCGTGATAACCTGCGCACCATCATCGTGGTTGTAGCCGCACTCATCTTCATGCGGCTTGCGCAGGAGATCCTCGCGGGCGAGGCCGTTAAGCTCGATTCCTGGGCCTATGAACTGGTCGTTGTCTATATGCGCAGGCCGTGGCTCACGCCTGTCATGCAGTCTATCTCCGAGCTTGCGCTACCGGTGGTCCTGATCGTGATGCTGCTCGCCGTCGAGGCATTTGCGCCGGGCAGGCGCCCCGCAATCTGTGCGGGAGTCAACCTCGTACTCGTACTCGTACTCAACGTGGTGCTCAAGCAGATCGTCCACCGCCCCCGCCCCGAGGGTTTTCGCCTCATCGCCGAGACAGGGTACAGCTTCCCCTCTGGCCACTCCATGATCGCGATGGCGTTCTACGGGCTGCTCGCCTGGATGGTATGGCACTACGAGAGGGACCGCTTCGTCAAGTACCTCTGCATGAGCGGGTTCACGCTCGTCGTGGTAGCGGTAGGGCTCAGTAGGATCTACTTGGGAGTTCACTATGCCACCGACGTGCTGGCGGGATTTTGCGTCTCGCTCATGTGGCTGGGGCTCTACACCAAGATCTTCGTACCGCTCTTTTTGCCAGACGGAACAGACCCCCAAGCTGTGGACAGAAAGCCCGAGGTGTCCTCGCCTAGCTCGCGAGCTGGATAATCTCGGCCGAGAGGACCTGCCCCTCCTCGGCCATGATTCGCCCCATGCTGGGCCCACTCGCACGTGGATGGGTAGGACTTCCCGGGTTCATGACCAGAGTGCCGTAGCGCTTGTCCCTCTCTACGAGGGGGCGATGTGTGTGACCGCAGACAGCGACGTCGCAGACGGCAAGGTCAAGGCGCTCTCGATAGTGACATACCTGCCAGCGTAGCTTACTCGAGTAGAAGCGATAGTCTCGCTTGGCGAAGGGGCCGTAGTCGTACCCGTAGTCATTGTTGCCGATGCAGAACTTCACCGGTGCGATGTCCTCGAGCCTGTGCAGGTCTCTCGCCGAGCAGATGTCGCCCGCATGCACAATGACATCGGCACCCTCAAGCGCATGAAGCAGCTCGTCAGAGAGGTACCCGTGTGTATCGGCGATGATGTCGTATCGCATGCCCCACCCCATCAGAGTCCGAGGGCGCGCTTGAGTGTCACGACGCGCCTCCGCGAAACCGGTATCTTCTTCTCCGGTATGTTCTTGATGCCCAACTGCAGAATGCCACTTGCGATGACCTCAATGTCCTCGACATGCTCGAGGTTCACGATGTATCCACGATGCACGCGGAAGAAACCGTGCGTGGTGAGCTTCTGCTCGAGCTTCGCGAGCGAGACGGTCGAGAGAAAGCGTTCGCTCCCGGTATAGATGCAGGAGTAGTCGTCCTTGGCCTCGATGTAGTGAATCTGGCTCACCGGAATGAGCACCTTGCGCCCACCCTTCTCGACCGGAATGCGCTCGACGGAAGGCTGCGCGTGGGTGATGGGCTTGCTGCGCGCCTCCACCTTGTCGAGCGAGTGGATGAGCCTGTCGGTCTCGACGGGTTTCATCAGGTAGTCGATGGCGTCCACGTTGAATGCCCTAAGCGCATACTCGCTGTAGGCCGTCACGAAGACGACCGCAGGCGGGTTCTTGAGCTGATGCAGGGCCTCCGCAAGCTGCATGCCCGAGGTCTTTGGCATGGCAATATCCAAAAAGAGCACCTCGATGCCACGGCGGCGGTTAACATTCTCCTTGCGACGGACGAGGGCCTCGACTGCCTCCCTCGCGTTGGAGGCCTCCTCTATGCAGTCAATACGACCCGTCTCCTCGAGCAGGAACCTCAGCTCGGAGCGCGCAGGCTCCTCGTCGTCGACGATAAGCGCATTCATCATGCGGCAATCACCTGGCCTTCTCTGCCCTAGATGAAGGCACGACGTCGAGCCGCGCAGCACGCGGACGCCTTGTGCCTCATCGATGAGCCTTGTCCCATCAATACAATACTACCCTTACTCCTTGATCTTTGCGACGTCAGGAGCAGCCCCCACGAGCTTCAACGTCACGGCCGTACCAGCCCCGTCCTTCGACATGATCTCGACGCCGGAACCGCTGCCATAGAACCTCTCTATGCGATCGGCCACGTTCCTGATGGCGATACCCGCGCCCTGCTTGCCATCGCTCGCCAGGCGGTTCCGTGATGACTCGGCGAGCAGGCGCCGGGCGGATTCCTCGCTCATGCCCAAGCCGTCATCGGCCACCGCTATCAGGACGTCATCGCCATCTGTGGTCGCCTGCACGTCGATGTGAAGGGGTCCCTCATCGCGCATGCCGTGGCGCACGGCATTCTCGACCAGGGGCTGTACGATGAAGCCCGGGACAAGGAGCTGTTCGACACCGAGCTCTATGGCCTCCGACTCGATGATGCGGTTTGCCCCAAAGCGTGCCTTCTCGATCTTGAGGTAGCGCTTAGTCTGAGCCAACTCCTCCGAAAGGGGAATCAGGGACTCGGAGCTCTCGAGCGTTCGACGATAATACACAGAGAACTCGCGCAAAAGGTCACGGGCTTTTACCGGATTCGTGCGCGTGAGGGCGGCTATCGTGTTGAGCGTGTTGAAGAGGAAGTGGGGGTTTATCTGGGCCTGCAACGCCTTTACCTCGGCACGGGCGGCAAGCTCTGCCTGGGCCTCGAGCTCGTAGGCAGAGAGCTGGGTGGAGAGCAGCTCACCGAAGCCGCGGGCGATGGCCAGTTGCGTGCGGTCAACCTCGCGCCCGTGACGGTAGTAGAGCTTGAGGGTACCCTCGATGCGATCGGCCACCCTGAGCGGAGCAAAGATCCCCACAGGTAAAGACAGCTCGCGCGGACCTCGCTCCTCGTCCAAGACCGTACCCACCCACTCGTCCTCCCCCAGGTTCGAGAAGGTTTGCACACGGCCAGACTTGAGCACCTTCTTGGTCGCAGGCGAGTTGGCCGTGCCGCCCGTATAGCCGAGAACCCCATCACCCACATAGGCGAGGGTCTTGGCAGTGTCTGTGATGGAGATGGCGGCGGCGCTCGTCTCGGCAAGGAGCAGCTGACAGACCGCAGCGGCGTTCTCCCGGGTGAGCCCACCCGACATGTGCCTGAGCGTCGCGGAGGCAACGCGCAGGGTGCGCTCCGTCGCCTGAGAGCGCAGGTCGTCCGGGGCAAGCAGGACGGATCCCGCCATGGCGATGATGACGGCAAGGCCAGCTCCAGCAACCACCGACGCGACCAGGCTGCTCGTACCGATGCCCCAGGAGAGGAGCCCCAAAAACGCTGCGGTCGCAACGAGCAGGAAGCCCCGGATGAGGAAGGCGAAGTGGGCGGATGTCCACCTGCGCACCTTATGCATCGGCCGTCTCCCCACTTGGAGGGCAGTCTTGACGCTGCGGCCTCGTCGCAGGTGTAGGCCTGCCCATATGGAGCAGGCGCCTGGCGAGGGAGGTGTCCTGCCAGAGGCTACCCATGATGCGGGGCCAATAGGTCTGAAACTCGAAGTAGCTCCCCGAGACGCGCCTTGCCCACCTGCGCGCGCGCAGGCGCCCCACCAGCAGTATGCGCAGATACGCGAGGCGCTCGGGTCCAAAGATCGCCCGCATGAGCGCAGTGAGGGCGATACGGGCATGCACCTCGGGCGAGAGCCAGATCGCAGGATAGGGCCTCAGCGACTCAGGACGTACCTGGCGCATGCCGATGGTCGCATTGGCTCGATCGAGCTTGGCAAGCTCGTACTCCCAGCGATAGACGTCCTGCAGAAAGCGTGCAGCGCGCGAGGGCATCTCGGGAGGCAGGTGACGCACGTGCCACTTGTTGTCAAACCACACGTCCAGGCCCAGCATCCTGAGGTTTAGCAGGTAGTCGAGATCCTCTCCTCGCGTGATGGTCGGATCGAAGGCAACGCTGGCGTACGCCTCGGCGGTGATCGCAAAACAGCCTCCGCAGATACAGTTCGAGCGAGAGATTCGCGTAGCCGACAGGGCCCGATGCATCCACTCGTTGAACTCCTCGCGCTTCGCCCAGAAGCGATCTCGCAGGCGCGGGCCGTCCATCGCGGCAAAGGGAGAGTCCTCCCTATCGATAAAGTATCCGCTCTTGGCATAGATGGAAAGGCCCTGCCTCGTCTCCATCCCCAGGCCGTAGGTGGCGTCAAGGAGAAAATCCTCGTCGAGGACAACCTCGTCGTCATCCAAAAACACCGCGACGTCATGTCCGAGCACGGCGCAGACCGCCAGCCCCATGTTCCTGATGGCGCCATAGCCCCTGAGCGAGATGGGATCCCCGCTCAGCCCTGGCGCCACGCGATCGACCGCTCGTGCGATCTCGCCTGCCTCGCGTGCACCCACCACAAGCGGGTGCAGATCAGGGTGCATGCGACAGATCCCATCGACACGTGCGCGAGCCGCATCCTCGCAGCCGCCGGAGGCAACGAGGAGCACGATGACCCTGAGCACCCCCCGTACCATCTCAAGTGAGTCAAGGCAGGACTCGAGCTCGGGAAGCGGCTTGAGGACGGCTGTCGCGTGGTCGTAGGCACCGACGCGCCCAATCTCGGCAGACTCGTCCCTCTCGGTCCAATATGACGGGATGACGATGGCGGGGTTCAAGGTGGCTAGATCCTCTCGGTCACATGGCGGTCAGTCCTGCTCCCCGTCGCGTCTTTACCCTCGTGGGTAGGCGGCCCGTCGATAGACGTCCGTCCACCATCGGCGGTATCTGCCCTGGCAACGAACTCACGAACGAGAGGGCTGCTCAGCAGCGCGCGCCAAAGCGGAAGGCCCAGCGCATAGAGAACAACGGCCTCGCCGATACCGGTGGCCAGAAGGCCAAACAGATACATGAGCGCATACGAGTCATCGAGCGAGATCGAGGTGAACGGAATCGTGTAGAACCCTATGCCCTTTAGCATGAGGGGGAGATAGGCCGGCACGATAAGCGCGTTTGCAACCACAGGGCCAAGCACGGCAAGCCGAGGGTGCTTGCGCAGGCGCCAGGTACACCACGCGCCGATAAGCGTTGCCAAGGAGCCAAAGACAACGTCGAGCATGCCGAGCATCCCCGTACCCGACACGGCGATGTTGGCGATATTGGCGATGGCACATCCAAGGGCAAGGCCTGGCACGGCGTCAGGACTCAGGAGGGCCAGGACGCAGAGTGCCTCAGAAAGCCTGAACTGGATGGGACCCCACGCGAGGCTACCCAAAAAGAGTAGGCATACCAAGGTGGTTGCAGCATAGAGCGCAGCGATGGAGGCAATACGCGAAATGCGTTGCGCCGTGAGAAAGGCAGCGCGTCCCCTGGCGCCTGAGGGCGACTTTTGAGGCGAGCCGGGCGAAACGATCAATGCGTGAGACCTCCTGGGCAACGATGGGCGACAGACCACACCGTCTGTCGCATGGGTCTTGACAAACGGGGGCAGAACCACTCCTATTCTAACCCGTGTTGACCTCGTGTGGCCATCTGAAGCCTGTCTCAATCAATGTTTTTACCACATCCGCGCCCGAGGGCGGGACGAGCGGTGTTGGAGGGGCGGAGCAAGGGGCCTCGGACGAGAGGCGCGGAGAGGGCGGGGAACCTGGTGTCAACGCCCATCGCCCTGAGCTCGCGGGACAAGGGGCGCGGGGGCGGGGGGCGCGGAGAGAGCCAGGGAAGTAATGCTGAGTTCCCGGCACCCCCTTAGCCCGCAACTGGCAGCCTGATGGTGTCCCGGCCCGACCCGGGGTGCGCTCTCAGCGAGGCCCTCTGCCCAGACTGCGCCTTTCCGTGAGGCCGGGCCCCAAGCCGAGGCCTGCGGCTCCCCGGCGCAACCCCCCCCCCCCGCC
>ERZ773022.738-NODE-738-length-24712-cov-8.020440_pt1 | contig 24712 bp, 19 predicted proteins | sample MGYA00580839_ERZ773022 | MGnify/ENA primary metagenome ERZ773022 (study PRJEB29015, sample SAMEA2738020) | human oral metagenome | biome: human oral; feature: human-associated habitat; material: dental | place: China | collected 2044 ... | reverse complement strand
CCAGCTCCGTGCCGCGTGAGGATATTTTTCTCACCACCAAGCTGTGGAACTCGGATCAGGGTTTTGAGAAGGCTATTGCCGCGCTTGATGCATCGCTAGAGCGGCTCGGCACCGATTACGTGGATCTGTATCTGATTCACTGGGCTATGCCGCAGCAGGGTACCTATCTGGAGTCGTGGCGGGCGCTCATTGAGTTGAAAAAGCAGGGTAAGGTGCGTTCGATTGGTGTCTCTAACTTTCCGCAGGCTCAGCTGCGCGAAATTATCGCCGATACCAGCGTGACCCCGGCGATTCACCAGATTGAGCTGCACCCATATTTCTCGCAGGAAGATATGCGCGCGGTGCACAGTGAGTTTGGTATTGTGACTGAGGCTTGGTCGCCGCTCGGTCAGGGTGGCGAGATTCTGAAAGACCCGGTGATCGTTGAGATTGCGGGTAAGCACGGTATCTCTCCGGCGCAGGCTGTGCTCGCCTGGCATCTGGCGAAGGGGATCGTGGCGATTCCGAAGTCGGTTACTCCTGCGCGCATTGCCGAGAACTTTGCAGCCGCTAATGTCACCCTGGATACAGCAGATATTGCGGCGATTGATGGGCTTACGCGGAAGGATGGTCGCATAGGTCCGGACCCTGAGAATCCTAAATTCTAGGCGCAACGTACCGCGAAGCTCTGCCGTGAGTTATTGCGGAAGCGCAGTGAAGAATAAACGGGCACATCCGCAACAACTCGCGCCGGGTAAGTACACGAGACTCTAAGAAGATGGATGTGGTTCCAGACGCACCGAAAGCGCATTAAAAGGCCCTACGACCGAAGGACGGACATGCGCTAAGGTGTCGTCGGGTGCCGCATCCGAAATACTCTCTTAGTCATACGCGCTACCGGATGCCCGTTCCTGCGACGCGCATTCGGGGTTCAGCCCTATCAAGAACGTTTATTCGTTTTCTTATGCACCGCATCCGAGCGCTCCGAGCCACCCTCATCTACTAGCAGCGAGAGCGAAATACGGCGGCGAGACGCATCCACCTCAATAACTCTCACAGTCACGATATCGCCGCTTCGCACAATATCGTGCGGGTTCGCAACATACTCGCGGCTCATCTGCGAGATATGAATCAGTCCGTCTTGGTGCACTCCGATATCGACGAAGGCACCGAAAGCCGCGACGTTCGAGACGGTTCCCTCAAGCACCATCCCAACGGTTACGTCCTCAAAGCGAGAGATATCCTCAGAGAAGTGTGCGGTACGAAATTCGGGGCGCGGGTCACGCCCGGGGCGGCGCAACTCCTCAAAAATATCGCGCACGGTGTATTCACCGATGCTCTCGTTCACATAGTCGGCGGGGTCAAGCGCGGTGAGCGGATCTTCCCCGTCACTGCCGATAAGCCGCCCGGATTGCCAGAGCGCCCCATGATTCCGCTGCGCATCGGCGATAATACGCCGCGCCACAGGGTACGATTCGGGGTGCACGGCAGAGGCATCCAGCGGTTCGGTACCGTGCAGAATCCGCACGAATCCCGCCGCCTGTTCATAGGCCTTAGCCCCTAACCGAGGCACGTTCAGAAGCTCTTCCCGGGTGGTGAAAGCCCCATGTTCGCTACGGTACGCCACGATATTTTCGGCAATCGTGCGGTTAAAACCGGCAACACGCGCAAGCAGTGCGGCGGATGCGCTGTTCAGGTGAACCCCCACCGCGTTTACGCAGTCCTCAACCGTATTATCGAGGGCGCGTCTTAAAGCGGTCACACTGACGTCATGCTGGTACTGCCCTACGCCTAAAGACTGGGGATCAATTTTGACGAGTTCGGCGAGCGGGTCTTGCAGCCGCCGAGCGATCGAGACCGCCCCGCGTACCGTTACATCAAGATCGGGCAGCTCTTCGCTGGCGAGCTCAGAAGCCGAATATACGGATGCCCCCGCCTCTGAGACGGTAACCTTCTGTGCCGCCTTATACCCCTGAGAACGCAGCTTCGCCAGCAGCTCGGCGGCAAGTTTATCGGTCTCACGTGAGGCGGTGCCGTTGCCGATAGCGATAAGTTCCACGCCGTGGGTGAGCACCGCATCTTCAAGGGCAGCGAGCGCACCGGCACGGTCGTATCGAGGCGCGTGCGGGTACACCGTGAAGGTTTTCAGCACGTGCCCGGTGCCGTCAATAACCGCGCATTTCACACCGTTACGCAGCCCCGGGTCAAGCCCGAGGGTGACTTTTTGCCCGGCGGGCGCGGCAAGCAGAAGGTCGCGCAGGTTCGAGGCGAAAACGGTGATGGCTTCGCGTTCTGCCATCTCGAAGAGGGCGTTGCGTATGCGGTCTGCCAGGCGGGGGTGCAGCCGTTTACGCCATGCGGTGCGCACGGTTGCGGCAAGCCAGCCGAGCACACGGTCTTCACTGTCGACGGTGTTGAGAACCTGCACGGGTATGCGCAGCGCGGCGGCAACTTCACGCTCGTATCCCGAACGAACGTTCTCGTAATTTTCGGCGAGGGCAAGCGCAGCAGCACGCGCTTCTCCGCGGAGTTTGCTCAGGGGCGGAGCTGGTGTGGCGCCGTCAATACTGAGCCGCACGATTCCGGCTTCTTTGGCGCGAAGCAGGGCGAGAACCCGGTGCGGGCGGATACGCCTGATACTATCGGAGAAGTCGAAATAGTCGGCAAATTTTGCCCCTTCGGCTTCTCTCCCGGCGATAACTCGACTAGAGATCATTCCGGTGGCAACCATTCTTTCGTGAAGGCGTTCGGCGAGCGTTGGGTCGGTCAGCGCCCGGTCGATCAGGATAGCGCGGGCGCCATCGAGGGCTTCCTCCACCGTTGTAATTCGGGCGTCTTCGGATTTTCCGGCATCGGCCGCCTGTTTATCGTCGGTTTCATCCGGTTCGTCTACATAGGCTGCGGCAATATCGTAGACCCCGGCAAGCGGAACTTCGAGCAGGTCTTCAACGAGCGCCTCCAGACCTGCCGCGCGGGCACGCTGCGCCTTGGTGATGCGCTCACTCCGGTAGGGCGCGTAGAGCGCTTCGAGGTCTTGTTTACTGGATGCCGCCCCCACCCCCGTGATGAGCTGTTCGTAGGTAAGCGGATCGATCAGCCCGTCTTCGCGGCGTTGAGCAAGCGAGCTGAGAATATTCTCGCGGCGAGTTTCGAGCGCACGCAGGGCATCGAGCCGGGTGCTGATAGCACGCAGGTGGGTGTCGGTGAGCGCGCCCGTAGCTTCTTTGCGGTATCGAGCGATAAACGGAACCGAAGACCCGGAGTCGAGCAGGTTTACGGCGGCACGAACACGCGTGGGTTTGAGGTCTAGTTCGTTAGAGAGCATCGTCAGGATGCGGGTGTTCGTAGCTTCGGTGCGCTCGTGTTTTTCGCTCATTCTCTCAGTTTCGCATTCTCGGGTGTGCTGTGCCAGTCTTGCGGGGCGTGGGGCGCGGGGTATGTTGCGCATCGGAGCGTAATAAATTTTACAGCTATGGTCCCGCATCTAGAATGGGTAATAACATCACATCGCTATTTTTCAGATATTCCGGCGATTGTGCAGAAGTTATGCGCCGGGGCATAGAAGATGACATGACGGTAGCCGGTTCACGGTGGACTGGCTGAAAGAAGGTTTCGCATGTATGGTCGTGCTGACGATCGCGCGCAGGCGCCTTCACGTTCGTCTTTGCCGCCGGGGTACGCCGAATTTCATCAGCAGTTTGGCACGCTGATTACCGCCTTGGCTGCGCAGGGCTGGACTCCGAGCGAAACGCACCGGCGTATTCGTGTTCTTTTTCCGCAGGTTAACCGGGAACATCTTGATTTTGCTTTAGATTCTGGCATGTGGGAGTTTGGTTCGCACGGCGAACAGACTCCCACCCATGTTTTGTTGGCGACCGCGGTCTGGTATGCGGTGGCAGAGGCTTACGGTCTGGAGCCGGATGGTTCCTACGCCGCAACAACTCTGGATGCAACGATCATGGCGGATATGCTGCGCTTATTGGAGAGCGCACGGGTTTCACCGCAGAATATCGCCCTGATTCTAGGGAAGGTGGGCGCTGGGCTCAAGTACCTGGCGCTGCATCCATATACGCAGCTTGACGAGCTTACCTACCGCGATGTGTGCCAGCATCTTCCGGCTGAGTCCCAAGACGTGGCGCACGGTTCGTTTGTATGGCCGCCCTCCTGCGAGAGCATTCGTGATCAGTTGGGTGATGGCGGATGGTCAACCGCCATGCTGCGCACTGGTGTGTGTCCGCCCGATTATGCGGAATACAACTGGCAGCTGGGCGGTACTTCGCTCACGGATATGGAGTTCCGCAACCAACTGGGCAGTTTCATGAGTTACTGTATTCGGTATGATCGGCAGCCGACAGTGCTTGCCTACGGAACTTGGTCTACCATGCGCAGTAATCTGGGCCGGGTGCCGTTTCTAGCGGCGGTGCGCGCGAAATATGGATCGTGGCATACCGCCTTGCAGGTGGGCCGCACAATGGTGACCGATGCCCTGCAGATGACGAAGAGAGAGGTCGCACCGGTGCGGGTGCCGCCGCATCCGCCGAGTATTTCGCCCGAGCAGCTTGCGGTGCAGGGTATTGGGGTTGTGAAGTCTGAGCAGACGGTTTCTGCCCGCGACCGTTGGGACGAGGTGACGAACTCACTCGGTCAGCGTTTGGCGAGCCTGCCCTGGAGCAGGCATCTGCGCACCTACTATGTGCTCACGGGTGCCGCGCATGCTAACGCGATGCCGCTTGTGTGCATCTACCGCTCCCCCGCCGGGTTCCTGTGCGAAATTGCGATGGAGGCTGAGGTTCTGCCCAAGTTCAGCACCGACTATCTGCGTTCGCGCGGGTGGGCGGCACCGACCCCCATGCAGCCTATGTGGAACCGGAATGTTTTTGACCCTCATGAGGCCGCGCAGGATGTGGTGCAGGCAATGCGCTGGGGTATGGGCTGTTCCCGCTGGGACTACTACCGCACGGATGACCTGGTGCTGGATGCCGAGGATACCTCGGGCACCGAGGCCGGTTAATCCGGGGCGCGGATTCTTCCGTTTCTCCTCCCCTATCACGCTAAAAGGCTCTTGATGTGAAAAAGCGCTAGTAACGCCACCCTATTCACATCAAGAGCCTTTTTATACCGGAAGTAATGCGGAATAGATATCCGCCAAAGTGTCCTTACTTATTATTCTTCGGTGCCTTCATATCCACCACCGGATGCGACTGCGTAATGCTGGTCTCCGGGATTTCGGGGTTGATGCTGTTCTTCACAAACCACCCGATAGTCAGCAGGATGAACCAGATGGGCATGAGCATCAGACCGGTGAGAGTGTCTTTATCGGTAGCAAGAATCCCGATGATGAAAGCAAAGAACGCAAGCACGATCCAGCATGCCACCACGCCGCCGGGCATGGGATAGGTGGTTTCCCGGTGCAGGTTGGGGCGCTTCGCGCGGTAACACAGGTAGCTGACGAGGATCATCGACCATACGAAGATCACAAGTACTGCCGCCATCGTGGTGACCAGCGTGAACGCCTCAATAATCGAGTCGCCAGCATAGAGCAGGGCGATGCTGGAGAGTAGCAGAATCGAAGTGAGGAACAGCGCATTGCGGGGCACACCGCTCCCGGAAAGGTTACCGAGGAACTTCGGGGCGTAACCTTCCTGCGAGAGACCGTACACCATGCGCGAAGTCGAGAAGATACCCGAGTTCGCCGATGATGTTGCCGAGGTCAGCACCACAACGTTCACGATATGCGCCGCAATGGCAATACCGGCGAGGGTAAACATGGTCACGAAGGGGCTCTTGGCCGGATCAATTTCACGCCAGGGGTTTACCATCAGAATAACGATCAGGGCACCCACATAGAAAATGAGAATACGAACCGGCACTGAGTTAATAGCCTTCGGCAGAGTCACCATGGGGTTCTGGGTTTCGGCGGCGGTAGTACCTACCAGCTCGGACCCCATAAAGGCGAAGACCGCGATCTGGAAGGCGCCTAAGAATCCGGTGACACCGTTGGGGAAGAACCCACCGTCGTTCCACAGGTTGGCTACCTGAGCGTGAGCACCGCTGGGTGTCGTGAAGCTCGTAGCAACCATAATGGCACCCACGATAATGAGGGCGCAGATGGCAACAATCTTAATCATGGCGAACCAGAACTCGATCTCGCCAAAGTTCTTCACCGAGGGCAGATTCAGCGCCAGCAGCGCAATAATTACGACGAGTGCTGGAACCGCTTTCGGTAAATCGGGCCACCACAGCTCGGTATAGCCCACGATTGCGATAATATCTGCGACCGCGGTGACTACCCACATAAACCAGTACGACCATCCGAGGAAAAACCCTGCGGGGCGCCCGATCAGGTCGGTAGCAAAGTCTGAGAATGACTTATATTTCAGGTTTGATAGAAGGATCTCACCCATCGCACGCAGCACCAAGAAGATAGCGGCGCCGATAACCATGTAGACCAAGAGGATAGATGGACCAGCTTTAGAAATTGCCTTACCGGAACCCATGAAGAGCCCGGTACCAATAGCACCGCCGATAGCAATGAGCTGGATGTGTCGGTTGCTCAGCCCGCGGTGCAGTTCTTCAGCATTATCTGTCGTGTCTGCCGCCGATGCGGCATTATCGTGAGGTTGCTGCATGACAGTTCCTCTTTCGTGGTTGGGTCCCGCAGCCGAGCGGGACAGCCCCGGCTTTCGGGGCGGCAAGTGCAGCACTCAGCCCGTAAGATACGGTGAGCTATCACAACTTTTGAATATATATTCTACATAACAGGGACGGTATTGTGTAATCACCTCCAGGAAGTGTGTCGCGTATCTATAGCATGCGTCACGAACAATAAAATCTTTATATCGAAATTCAAAAAAATTTCGGAAGGAATTTGTGAAAAACCCTTGACAATAAGCCTTACTTTCGGAAAACACGGCACGCGTGAGGTACGTTCCCTTGCTGCCCAACTCGCCACATCATCAAAAGAAAAATTCTCATCATATATGATTTCTATACAAATTTAAGAATATCTATACATATTGGGGTCTGTTCTGGTACATGCCGTATGTCATCGCCCCATAAGATACAGCGGGCGGGATGCCGCACGTTTTCTCTACGCACCGCATCCCGCCCGCTAATGAGGAAGAAATAAACTCGCTACTTAGATTCCGCCCGCGCTGACTCCGCAAGAAGGCGCTTACGCGCATGACGCCGCACCATAATCTCATACCCAAGCTCGACCCCGATAAACCAGATAGGGCTAAGCGCCAGAGCCAACCCGGTTTCTGGCTGCAAGCTCAGGGCATAGATCATCAGAGCGAAGAACACTAAACCAACCCAGCTCATCGTGCGACCAAACGGCATCTTATACTGCGAGGCTTCATGCCGTTTAGGGAACTTCTTGCGGTATACCAGGTACGACACCAGAATCATCGACCACGTGAAAATACCCATAATTGAGGCTACCGAAGTCACGACAGTAAACGCTTCCAGAAGCTCACGCCCAAACGCCAGCATCACCAGGCTAAAGAGCAGAAGAACCGTCGTCAGGTACAGGGCGTTCGTGGGCACACCGTTCTTCGAGAGCTTCTTCAGGAAGGAAGGCGCATTCCCCTCCTCTGCTAGGCCGTACACCATGCGCGAGGTCGAAAAAATACCTGAGTTCGCCGAAGATGTTGCCGAGGTCAGCACTACAAAGTTAATGAGCGAGGCGGCAATTGACACACCCGCCAGTGAGAACATCCCCACGAAAGGGCTCATGTTAAGGTCGAGTTTATCCCAGGGAGTCACCGCAAGAATCGCCGACAGCGGCAGCACATAGAACAGCACCATGCGGAAAGGCACAGCGTTAATCGCACGCGGCAGGGTACGTTCGGGGTTCTTCGTCTCTGCTACGGCGGTACCCACCAGCTCAGCACCCACGAACGCGAACAGCGCAATCTGGAACGAGCCCAAGAAACCCGTTAAACCGTGAATAAACACACCGTTGCCCGAAGGTCCCGGGCGATCCCACAGGTGCGTGATGGAGGCGACCGTTCCATCCGGGCTCGTAAACCCGAACACGACCATTACGGCACCCACGGCAATAAGCGCCAGAATCGACACGATCTTAATCATCGCGAACCAGAACTCGATCTCACCGAAATTCTTCACCGAGGGCAGGTTTAGAGCCAGCAGCGCCCCGATCACGATAAGCGCGGGAATAAACGAGGGAAGTTCGGGAAACCAGTAATGCGTGTAATCCGTAATCGCCAGCACATCCGCAATACCCGTGGTCACCCAAAAGAACCAATACGACCAGCCGACGAAAAAGCCCGCGCGCGCACCCAAAATATCCGATACAAAATCGGTGAATGACTTGTACTTCGGGTTAGACAGCAGAATTTCGCCCATCGCACGCAGTACAAAATAGATGATGACGCCAATAATCGCATAGACAAACACGATGGAAGGTCCCGTGAGCGAAATAGTCTTCGCCGATCCCAGGAACAGCCCGGTACCAATCGCACCGCCAATAGCGATGAGCTGGATGTGTCTGTAACTTAAGCCACGCTGCAGGCTCTCTTCACCCGTCGAACTCTCGTTCTCGGTAACGGCATGTTCGGAAGGCCGCTGTGTCACTATTCCTCTTTTCTATGCGCGCTCTGCCCTGCAGGCTACAACCTCGACAGGAAGCCCCGACCTTCGGGGCATCACGATGCAGTTCAGATTTTTCGCGCGAGCACGGCTCACGGAAAATCGCATCGTTACGCCATGACTACACAGAATTCTACCCGCAAAAGGCGCCTGCACCGATTACGTCTTAGGCACTGGTAGCGCGGCAACACGCCGAGGGCGCATCTCTACTCTCCCGCTAAAACGCTGAAAAATAATGCTTACCGCAAAAATTATGTTAAAACTTTACGATTAAATAAACTTTCCTGAGGTTTGCCGCTACAATTGCAATGCCCGGTGCGGAAACACCGCATCACTCATCTCATCACAAAACATCAGGAGGACACTCACTCATGGGTAAACTATCAAATGCTGCACTGCGCCTCACCACGGGCGCGCTCGTGCTCGATGCAGGCATCAAGAAACTCGGCGCCGACGAAGGTACCTACGCATATCTGCAGCAGATGGCGGCATCCGGTGTGCCCGCCGTCGCCAAGCTCGACCCCAAAACCTTCGGCAAACTTATTTCCTACTCGGAAACCGCGCTCGGCGCCACCCTGCTGACCCCCTTTATTCCTGCCCGCCTCGCGGGTGCAGGGCTGACAGCCTTCGGCGCGAACCTCATGACCATGTACTTCCGCAACCCCGACATGCACGATGGCGCATTCCGCCCCACCCAGGATGGGCAGCAGCTCGCCAACAACATCGTGATTCTCGGCGCGGGCTTAGCGCTGTTGTTCTCCGGCAAGAAGAAGTAGCCTGCACGGCGAATTTGCGGTCGTACAGCAAAAGCGGGAGCAGTTTCTTCAGTACAATGAAAAACTGCTCCCGAAATTTTTAACTCCCCAGAATTTTTAACAGTGCCTCTCTCCGCGCGCCGCTACGTTATCCTGATAGGTATGTCATCTCAAGAGCAGAACGCGCAGACCACCGCACCGGTCAACACCGATGCACCCCAGACGCCCGAGAAGAAAACGGTACCGCCCGAGTTCTTCCGCCAGCCCTACTCCTTCGTGCGCCGCGGCGACCGCCTGACCTCGCGCCGCCAAAAAGCGTGGGACACCTACTCCCAAACCCACGTGCTCGACATACCCCGGCTGCGGGCAGATACCTCTGTAGCCCCCGAAGCCGCCTTCGACCCGGTCACAATCTACGGTCGTGAAGCCTACCAGGTGGTCGAAATCGGTTCCGGGCTGGGTGAAGCAATCGTGCACCGCGCCTCCGAAATGCCCGAGGCAAACTTCCTTGCCGTTGAGGTCTACACCCCCGGCATTGCGGATCTGCTGCTCAAGATGGGGCAGGCCGGGGTTGAGAATGTGCGCGTCGCTCAGGCTAACGCCCCCGAACTGCTCGATAACATGCTGGAAGAAAATTCGGTTGATGAGCTCTGGGTTTTCTTCCCCGACCCTTGGCACAAGTCACGCCACCACAAACGCCGCCTGGTCTCCCCCGCTTTTGCCGACAAGGTTGCGCGCGTGCTCAAACCCGGCGGAATCTGGCGCCTTGCTACCGACTGGGAAGAATACGCTCACGTGATGCGCGATGTCATGGAGGCACACCCCGACTTCGAGAATCTGCATGCCGGTGAAGGCGCTACCGAGGACGACCCCGTGGGTGGTTGGGCGCCGCGCTGGGAGGGGCGTATCCTGACCAGCTTTGAGAGGAAGGCTCGTGAGGCGGGCCGCCGCGCCCACGACCTGACCTATAGGCGTAAATAAGTTATCTGCTAGGGAAGGGGGTAACGATACCATTTTGCCCTTGCTCAAACAGCCGGAGGCATACTCGCTTCGCTGCGTTGCATCCGACAACTCGCATATAGGCAAAGAATATCGTTGCCCCGAAAAGGCTTACGCCGTGGTCAAGTCAGGCGCGCCGCCGCCTAACACTCGTAAAAGGTGCAGTAGGCGTATGGCTAAGCTGGCATGTCACGTTACACTGTCGTTGGTTGAGAACCGCCCACGGTAAAAACTATTTCTGCCGGTACAGCACCACCGCCGAGGAGCGTTTGCGCGGCGCCGGGCGCTGCCCCCGCTGGATGTTCACCACATCCCCGCGGGTGCTGGCCGCGAACACTCGTTCCGCCAGCCCCAACTTGGCGTGCGCATCCTCAAGCTGAGCCTGCAGGCGGGCAATATGATCCCGGTGTTCCTCAACCATCTCTTCAAGCTCAATAATCCGGCGGATTCCCTCAAGCGAAACGCCCTCCTGCGAGAGCTGCTGAATACGCTGAAGTAAATCCACATCGCGCTGCGAATAGCGCCTGGCCTTACCCGGCGCACGCGAAGGCTGCACCAACCCCAGGCGATCGTATTGGCGGAGTGTCTGCGGGTGCATCCCCGCCAGCTCCGCCGCTACCGAAATCACAAAAACCGGCCGGTCGGCGCTGTAGGCAGATGCCGACGACTGCTTATTATGGGCACTCATAAGCTACCTAACTTTCTTCAAAAGGTCCTCACGGGGGTTCTCCTGCGGTGCCAGAGCAATGAACTTCTCGAAGGCTTCCTTCGCCTCATCGCTTAGGTTCTGCGGCAGGTGTACCTCGGGGATCACCAGCAGGTCGCCGGTGCCCGACTTGGTTGTGAACCCGCGTCCTTTCGCACGCAGTTTACGGCCCACGCTGCCGGGGGTCAGCCGCAGTTTGACGGTTTTACCGCCGGGTACGGGCACTTCCAGCACACCGCCATTGACTGCCTCATCCAGGGTGACGGGGGCGCGCAGCACCAGGTTGTTTCCCTCGCGGCTGTAGTGCGGGTCATCCGAAACGCGCACGGTCACCATCAGATCGCCACCGGTGCCGGGGCGTCCCTTACCACGCACACGCACTTTCTGCCCGTCCTTCACACCCGCCGGGATGCGCGCCTCAGTACTCGTGCCGTCCGGCAGGAACACGGTCGCCTTGGTGCCCGTGTACGACTGCGGCAGGGTAATGCGCGTGCTGGTGGAAAGGTTGTTGTCCTGCGGGGCATGTTGGCGCCCGCCGCCGAAGCCTTGAGCACCACCGAACCCGGTGGCATCCCCAAAGTCGGCGCTCGTGAACCCTGCGGTACGGCGTGAACCACCCGCTCCTCCAGCACCGCCGCCGAAGAGCCCGCCGAGCAGGTCTTCAATGTTGATACCTTCGGCGCCACCGCTGGTTGTGAAGTGCACGTTTTGGCCGTTAAATCCGCCGAACCCACCGGCACTGCCAAATCCGCCAGCGCCGCCTCCGAAGCCGCCGTTAGCGAACCCTGCGGCACCGTATTTACGAATCTGATCGTATTCTTCGCGCTGCTTCTTATCCGAAAGCACATCGTAGGCTTCGGAGACTTCCTTGAATTTCTTCTCCGCTGTCTCGTTCCCGGGGTTTAGGTCGGGGTGGTACTTGCGCGAGAGCTTACGGTAGGCCTTTTTAATATCAGATTCAGAGGCGTCTTCTTTCACGCCGAGCGTTTTGTAAAAGTCTTCTGACAGCCAGTTTTCGCTTGCCATGTGTTCTCCTTTCCCGTCGTCCGGGGTTCTTGTAACTGCCCCTAAGAGGGCGCAACCTTAGTTTTTTATCCTATATAAAGTTTAGTCTACTAGACTCAATTTTGGAAGAGAAATCCCAGAAAATCCGCGGAAATATACGGCAAACGGGCGGGTTCTCAATTTCTCAAGAACCCGCCCGCTGTATGCTCTACGGAGTGTTTATTCGGCGGCAGCCACCGCAACCTGGGCGGTGCGTACCACGCGATCATTCACGCGATACCCGTATCGCAGAACCATCGAAATATGGTCCGGTTCTACCTCGCCGGTTGGCTGCTGCATGACCGCTTCGTGAATATTCGGGTCGAAGGGCTCGCCCACCTCGCCGAAGCGTTCCACGCCCTGCTTGCCAAGAGTTTCCTCAAGCTTGGTGGCGATCGCAGCGAAGGGGCCTTCCTGCAGGTCGCCGTGCTTGCGTGCGGCATCAATATCGTCGAGCACCGGCAGAAGCAGACTCACAATATCGCTCGCCACGAATTCTCGAAGCTGTTCCTTCTCGCGGGCGGCACGGTTCTTGAAGTTCGTGAACTCCGCCTGCAAGCGAAGCAGGCTGTCCAGGCGTTCTGCCGCGAGTTTCGCATCCTCTGAGGGTGCTTCCTCACTCGGCTCGGGGGTTTCCCCCGCCGCAGCATCGGCTACGGCAGGGGCTTCCTCGGCCTCGGGGTGTCCCTCGGCGGCGGGGGCGTTGAATGCCTCCTCCAGTGGGTCTCCCGCAGTGTTCTCGTGTTCAGCCATGATTACTTCTTCTCGTCTTCGTCCTCGTCGATAACTTCGGCGTCTACCACATCTTCGTCATCTTCCTTGGAAGAAGAAGCGGAGTCTGCGTTAGCCTCTGCCTGTGCGGAAGCGTACAGGGCCTCACCCAGTTTGGTCTGGGATGCCTGCAGCTTCTCAAGAGCGGACTTCACGGCATCGTCGTCATCGCCTTCAAGAGCTTTCTTGAGCTCGTCGACATCGCCCTGAACCTCAGTCTTGACGTCTTCGGGCAGCTTCTCGCCGTTCTCCTTCAGCAACTTATCGACGGAGTATGCCACAGACTCTGCCGCGTTGCGGGTATCGGCTGCCTCGCGGCGTGCCTTATCCTGCTCTGCGTGAGCCTCAGCATCCTTGACCATGCGGTCAATGTCTTCCTTCGAGAGGGAGGTACCGCCGGTGATGGTCATGGACTGCTCAGCACCGGTGCCCTTGTCCTTTGCGGAGACGTGCACAATGCCGTTGGCGTCAATATCGAAGGTGACCTCAATCTGGGGTACGCCGCGCGGTGCGGGGGCAATACCGGTCAGCTCGAAGGTACCCAGGTTCTTGTTGTCGCGGGTGAATTCGCGCTCACCCTGGAACACCTGAATCGACACGGAAGGCTGGTTGTCTTCAGCGGTGGTGAAGGTCTCAGAACGCTTGGTCGGAATAGCGGTGTTGCGCTCGATCAGCTTGGTCATCACGCCACCCTTGGTTTCGATACCGAGGGACAGCGGGGTCACGTCGATCAGCAGAACGTCTTTGCGGTCGCCCTTGAGCACGCCTGCCTGCAGGGCTGCGCCCATTGCCACGACCTCATCGGGGTTAACACCCTTGTTGGGCTCGCGGCCAGTCAGGTCCTTCACCAGGTTAGCCACGGCGGGCATACGGGTGGAACCACCCACGAGCACGACCTCGGAAATATCCGAAACCTTGATGCCTGCTTCCTTAATAACGTCCTGGAAGGGCTTCTTGGTGCGTTCGAGCAGGTCGCTGGTGAGATCCTCAAACTTTGCGCGAGAGAGCTTCTCGTCCAGGTGAATCGGGCCTTCGGGGGTTACCGAGAGGTACTGCAGCGAAATGTTGGTGCTGGATGCGCTGGAGAGCTCCTTCTTAGCCTGCTCAGCTGCCTCCTGCAGACGCTGCAGAGCGATCTTGTCTTTGGAGAGGTCTGCACCGGTCTTGGACTTGACCTGCTCAAGCAGCCAATTCACAATGCGCTGATCCCAATCGTCGCCGCCCAGACGGTTGTCGCCGCTGGTTGCGCGCACCTGAATGGTAGAGAAGCCGTCTTCGTCCTTGCCAACTTCAAGCAGGGAGACGTCGAAGGTACCGCCGCCAAGGTCGAAGACCAGAATCAGTTCGTCCTCTTTACCCTTGTCCAAGCCGTAAGCCAGTGCGGCTGCGGTCGGCTCGTTCACGATACGCAGAACGTTCAGACCTGCGATTTCGCCGGCTTCCTTGGTGGCCTGGCGCTCAGCGTCGTTGAAGTATGCGGGAACGGTGATAACCGCATCGGTCACCTTGTCGTTCAGGTATGCTTCAGCATCGTTCTTGAGCTTCTGCAGAATACGTGCAGAAATTTCCTGCGGGGTGTATTTCTTGCCGTCAATTTCAGTCGTCCAGTCGGTGCCCATGTGGCGCTTGACGGACGAGATGGTGCGATCAACGTTAGTGACCGCCTGGCGCTTTGCCACGCTGCCGACCAGAACGTCGCCATCCTTAGAGAATGCGACCACGGAGGGGGTGGTGCGGGCGCCTTCAGCGTTAGGGATAACTTCCGGTTCGCCACCTTCAAGGGTGGATACGACCGAGTTAGTGGTGCCGAGGTCAATACCAACTGCACGTGCCATGTTTTGTACTCCTTAGTGTTATGCCCCGCTTCTTGGCGAGGCGGGTTCCTTGGTTAAATCTTCGGGGCGTAAGGGATTTTAGACCGAGCGCATGCACAGTGAAGATGTGCTGGGATGCTGCCCGGTGAGTGACCCCTTGAGCCTCATGTACTCAAGTTTTACACATGTTTGGGTGGATGTCAACAGACTTGAGTGAAAAAGACTCAACTTTTTGAAGTGAATGGGAGTTAGGGGCGTGTGGCAAGGGGTGTTATGCTGGTGATTTTGGGGCGGAAATTTGAGGGAATTAGGGGCTATCTGGGTGGTAACTTAACTGGACGCGGGCATTTCATCTCTACGCTGCGAAATATATGAGGTTAGCAACGGTAATTCCGACAGATGCGGTCACCCTATCCCTATGATGGAAGGTGAGTGTTTGGTACAACCTACGCTAAGGAGTGCAAATTGTCTATTATTCTATGGATATGGTCTGTTACCCTATGGGGACTGTCTGTTATCCCATGGGTATTTCTCGTAAGCATTACAGTTGCTATTGCAGGATTCCTATATTTCATGTACCCCGCCTGGGATAGCAAAAAGAAAAATAATAATGATCTCCCTAATAAGCCTAGACACGAGAAATGGTTCTATGTTTGGCTCATAGGATTATCTATCCTAGGAGGACTTTGGGCACTCTTCTTACCCCTTGCTTTAAACCAAAAATTTGATGGAGCAAATGCAGATGGTAACCAGCTCCGCCTACATCTTCTCTACATTACTGGTGGCGTTTTAGCTCTCACCACCTTGGGTGAAACGCACCGCAAGAATACTCTTGAAAAACATAAGAATGACCAGGATCATACTCGGCAAGTTCGTGCCGAACGACGTAGCCGCTACACCACAGCGATTGAGCAACTTTCCAACGAGAAGACATCTATTCGTCTTGGCGGTGTCTACTCTCTAGTAGGGCTGGTGGACGAATGGTTAGCAGATGAAAAGACCATCCCCAATATTGAGGAACGCCGCAAAGAAGGCCAGGTCATCATTAATAGCCTTTGTGCTTATATACGTTCCTCCTTTGATCTTGCCGCAAAGGCAGAAGATCTATTAGAAAACAAGCCCTCGAAGGATTATAAAGGTAGAATCCAACAATTTACCAAAGATCAAGCAAGACTCCGAGAAGAGCAAAAAATGCGGCAAACAATTCTGTCAGAAATCAAAAATCGAATTGACACAACTATTCAGCGTAAAGATACCCAGCAGAAATTCCCAGAAAACTCTTGGTCTAATTTTGACTATGATTTCTCACATGCTCATTTATTTTATCCTATTAACTTCATCGACAGTTATTTTGGTGCTTCATCAAAATTCTCCGGGGTAACCTTCTCCAAGAACGCTGACTTCTCCGGGGCGAAATTCACCAAGGGTGCTGACTTCTCCGGGGCGAAATTTACCGGGTTCGCTGGCTTCTTCGGGACAGAATTCACAAAGAACGCTGGCTTCTCCGGGTCCGCTGATTTCTACGGGTCCGCTAACTTCATCGGGGCAGAATTTACCGGGGTCGCTAACTTCATCGGGGCAGAATTTACCGGGCTTGCTAACTTCTCCTGGGTAAAATTCACCAAGGGCACTGACTTCTCTTGGGCGAAATTCACCAGGTTTGCTAACTTCTCCTGGGTAGAATTCACCAAGGGCACTGACTTCTCCGGGGCGAAATTCACCGGGTTTGCTAACTTCTCCGAGGCAACCTTCGAAGAAAAACCAATATTTGAAGACATGCTAAATAATCAAACCTTTAAAGCGCAGTTCTCAAATAAAATCGAACCAGGAAGTTATAATTTCGAGGTTTCACATGATAGCCCTTACAAAATTGAGACCGAAGAGCAGGAGTTCAACGGTCGAAAATTCACGGTCCCTAAAGGTGCAATACTTTTCGACCCAGACAGACCTCCCAAGTTGGACGACAACGACGACAGCTAACAGTGTACCCACATAAAATGACAGATTAAATTTCCTTGCAACAAAGAAGATTCACTGATTTTTAGGGGAACATCAAGATGGCAGAAACACCAAGAGATATTGAAGAAACCAACGCCACTAATCCTATTGGTAAAACTGAGAAATTTGTTAGTAAGCATTTTGTACGATTATTAGTTTGGCTCGCAGTTAGTGGTGGTGCTCTGGCAATTTTTGGACCTTGGTTACTCTACGTTACAGGTTTAACTGGTGAAACCGACGCGAATCTTCGCCTTCATATCCTCTATGTCACCGGTGGCACTATTGCTGTTCTGGGGCTCGTGGAAACACACCGTAAAAACACAACAGACAGAATAAAAGCAGATGCCGATATTCAGAACTATCAGGCATCGCAAGCTCACCAGGCAAAGACTCTCGCCGAACAAGCTCGCCAATTTACCGAAACCATCGAAAAAGAACGCGAAAAAATCAAAGCCGACAAGGACAAAAACGAGCAAGACCATATACGGCAGGTACATGCCGAGCGGCGCAGTCGATACACTACAGCGATCGAGCAGCTGTCCAGCGATAAAGCTTCTATCCGTCTTGGCGGTGTCTACACTCTCGTAGGGTTAGTTGACGAATGGCTAGCAGATGATAAAACTATCCCCAATATTGAGGAACGCCGCAAAGAAGGTCAGGTCATTATCAACAACCTGTGCGCCTATATCCGTTCACCTTTCCTGCTTGCAGAACGCACTGAACAACTAAATGAGCCCTACGCAAAAGATCTACAGAAGAATTTCGGCGGTGACATAGAAAAATTTAATGAAGATAAACAATATTTTGCCCAAGAAAAAGCTGCTCTGGAAGAAGAACGCCAGGTACGGCAAAGCATTATCAAAGAAATACGCGAGCATCTATCTAAAAATTATTCAGAATCAAGCTCTTGGTCAGATTTTGATTATGACTTCTCACACGCCCATTTCTTCTATCCTGTTAACTTCAACAACAGTTATTTCGGTACTTCAATAGTAAATTTCTCCGGGGCGACCTTCACCCAAGCTGACTTCATCGGGGTGACCTTCGCTTGGACTAACTTCATCGGGGTGACCTTCGCTTGGGCTGACTTCTCCAGGGCGACCTTCACCCAGGACGCTAACTTCTTCGAGGCGACCTTCACCCAGGCTGACTTCTTCGAGGCGACCTTCACCCAGGCTGACTTCTCCGGGGCGAAATTCACCGAACGTGCTGACTTCTCCGGGGCAATCTTTCATAGCGAGCCATCATTTACAGATGTACTAGGAAAAGCAAGATTCTCTCATAAGGTTGCTCCAGAAAGCTATAGTTTCGGGGTTGATCCAGATAACCCCTGCAAAATCGAGATCGAAGAACAAGAACATAACGGTACTAAATTCATCATCCCTAAAGGCACAATACTGTTCGACCCCGACGAACTTTCTGAGCAGGAAGATAACAACAGCAACGACAGCTAAAACCATCTTGAACAAAGCAGTTTGGGGCGCATCACCCACCCTCTAGGGTGAGGTAATACGCCAAATGCTGTGTTATTCGCGAATCCGGCACATCCGGGGCTGACGTAAGGGCGGATATTGGACGAGCGCTAATATGCGATGGTACCGAAGTGGCGGCTAAGGCTATCGGCGCGGCGGGATGTCTAGTACCATCTGAGGTAACGCCGATCATACAACACCCCTTGCACACACCAAGAAAGAATCACTATGACCCGCTACTACACTTCCGTCCTCGTATTCATGTTCGCCCTGCCTATTGGTACTCTCCTGTTCGGTGGTTTTGGCTCCGGGCGGGGGTTTGCGGCAGGCGCGGCTGTTGCAACCATCTGCGCCATATTCACCTACATTTTCTGGCCCAAGCTGAAGGATAATTCCGCGCCGGGGCAGGATTCATAAGGTACGTCGCAGGACTCACCCAAATAATGCACCTTTAGGCGTATCGCCCACCCCCTCGGGTTGGGTAATACGCCAAATGCTGCGTTATTCGCGGGGCTACAAAGATGGGAAGCAACTACTAGATGCTGAGTACGTATTACATAGGCTATGAAGGCATCAGGAAGAGTGCCCTCACCTGGCAGGGTTTACGTTGGGGGCTCGCGCAGGGGTACATTAGCCGCGCGGATATTCTGCGGTATGCCTCCGACCGGCTGAAGGAAGACTCCAGCGACCTGGAATACGAGCTCTACCAGTGCAAACCCGAACACACCTACCGGATTGATGGGATTCTGGCCGAACTCGCGCGGCACGAAGACTCCCCTGAAATCACCAACCCCGACCCCGGAAGCCCCGACCCCCGCCACGCGCTCTGGCTGTACCTGCTGCTCAAACATGTGTATGAGCACCGCAAGAACTTTGACGACCCGCTGGGCGAGGTAGAAATTCTTCACGCCGATTTTGGCTACCCCGAGGATGTGACCCCGTTCGTGCGATACATGCCCCCGACCGACTATGACCCTTCAACGTACACTCGCCAAGAGAACATCGACAAACTCTATGCTCTGTGGGAGGCGTACTTGCGCGAGGCTAAAACCCGCTTTGAGGTGTAGCTGCCAGCCTACCTAGAAAAGTTTTGCACGTTCAGAAGATAAATTTTCTGGATAAAGCGCCACTACACCCATAACCGTAGAACTGTCACGATAAACCCGGAAATCTCGAATATTTTATGTCTAAATCTGTACAAAAATGACTTTACATATCAAAACTTTCTAGATATATAATCCAGTATTCACAAGGAAAATAACTTTACATTTCCAATATTCTCAACCTTCAGGAGTGAATTTAACAACATTCACATACTTCTTGATAATTATTTAAGACTTATATGCACAGTTGTGATTATTATGAAGTTAACACGCGCAGACTGCACATACGAGGTTTACGGATATACCGATGATGTTAACCATAAACGTTACACCAGTCATACACACCTAGCTACAGTCACGTAGCTCAACCTTGGGAGGTCTCTCAGCATGGAAAATCAAGGTATCGTCCTCGAAAGAACTATCCGACCCCGGGAAGACATCTCTTGAAGACCTCTTAAGCAAACAGACAGCGAAAATAGTTCGGATATTGAGGGATACAATCTCAGGTAATTCATCTCAACAATACAGACTAGAATCCAGAGAGTCTCTCAAACTGCTACGGAGGTAATATAGGCTAATGTCTTCAAACAAGGGCAACAAGAAGGGGAAGAATAAAGGGGTTACTGTCCAAAACTTTATTACTCAATCACATGGAAGTAACCATTTCGATGGAGGCAACAACGCCGTCAAGGATTCTTTTACAAACGATAAGAAGAAAAAATCTAAGGCTGCATACTGGACTATTTACTCCCTCATAACACTCGGCATAACAGTATTTGGCGGAATTATTGTATGGAGTATGACTCAGCATCACGATAGCAAGCCAGATAATACTGTTGCTCAGCCCGTTGCATCAGCTTCTACTTCAACAGGTACGACTCAAAGCCCGCAAGTAACTGTCTCCCCATCGCCTTCATCCTCTTATACGTTGTCTCCTTCGAGTACATATTCAGGGGAGGCCTCATCTACTACATCGTTGAACTCTCCAGTCCCTGCAACACGTCCAGAAGGGTCTCCACCTGGACGTATCTCAGTAGAGTTTGATGATGCTCCTTCTTCAGGGGAGAAAATAGGGCGTGATAAATACCAGGTCAGTAGCTCCGGGTATGTAAGACTGCGGGTAGGGTGGAGCAGCATTAGCTACAACAACACTGTGAGTTCCAACGATTGCGAAATAGTTCTCACCCCTTCAGGCCCCGCACCGGTCAAAGGGGAAAAACGAACTGCTAAATGCACAGACACTTATGGGACCAGCTTAGAGTTTTCAGAGCCTGGAGAGTACACAATATCCGTTGAGGATAAGCAAAGCGGTAATACCGGTTCGCGTGTTATCCAGATCGTTAAATAGACGCTGAGTGAATTCTTCTGAATAACGCACCTTTGGGTGTATTATTCGCGGATGCCGATATTTTCCGCGTGCGGGCTCGTCGCTGGCATACACTTAAAACCATGTACCGCATCATGACTGTCTGCACCGGAAATATTTGCCGCTCCCCCGTGGGCGAGTACCTGATTCGTGAGCACGCGCGCCAGGCGGGGCTTGAGGTTGAGGTCGCGTCCTCCGCCATCACGGACTACGAAATCGGCAACCCCATCGACACCCGCGCCGGGCGCATACTCACCGCGCGTGGTATCGACCCCAGTGGGCACCGCGCATCCAGATTCGTAGCCGAAGACTTCGACCGCTACGACCTGATTCTGGCAATGGACACCCCGCACTACCTGCACCTGAAACAGCTTGCGCGCACCGAAGATGACAAAGCCAAAATCCGTATGATGCGCTCCTTCGACCCCGCAATGGCAGGCAAAAACCTGGACGAGCTGGGCATCTACGACCCCTGGTACGGGCAGATGCGCGACTTCGAATACACGACCGAGCTTATCGACACCGCGGCGCGGGCGCTGATCGCCGAGCTGAGCGCAACCCCGCAGGAAAACTAGCGCATGGGTGTGTGGAACATAGGTTTCGGCAACGGCTACGAAACCAACGACGTTGAAGAAATCTTGGAATTCTGCCTGAAAGCATATCGCGAACTCACCCTACCGCCCACCGACGAAGACAGAATGCCACTCGATACCAACGCCCTCAACGACGCCGCATTACCGATGATTATCGGCATCGATGGGCGCAGCGGAAGCGGCAAAACCAGGCTCTCCGAGCTCCTAGAGCAGTCCTTATCTGCCGAAGGAATCGGTGTGCGCGTGCTCAACCTCGACTCCATCTACCCCGGCTGGGACGGGCTTGAGGAAGGCACGAAAACATGGCAGGAAATCTCGCGGAACCTGCACAAAGGCAAGCCCGCCAGCTACCGAGAATGGGACTGGCACGCGGATGCGCCCGGCCCCGAACACACGATCAACCCCGCCCAGGAAATCGTCATTATCTGTGAGGGCGTGGGGGCGAGCGCCGGTACCTGCGATGTGCGCATCGTGGTGAAGGCACCCAACGAGCTGCGGTACAGGCGGGCGATAGACCGCGACGGCGAGATGTACCGCCCGCACTGGGAACGCTGGGCGGCGCAGGAAGAAGCCCTCCTCGCTGCATACTCAGCCACGTATACGCAGGCGGACATCATCTACCGCACGGCGTAGCCCTCTGCCCTGCTGTTGGCTATAACCCGTGCTTACCTTCTCCTAAAAAGAGACTTGTTCGTGAATAAAGAGTTATAAATCCCGCTTTATTCACAATCAAGGCTCTTTTTATGTACCCGGCGGCGGCGAAAAAGTTTAGCGCGCACGCCACTTACGCCGGATGCGCGCATCCGCTAGACTAGAAAAGTTGCGTTTCCAGCCGGGTGTATTCGGCGCCGTTACGCGTTCATAAACCTAGAAAGCACTCTACCCGTGTCTTCGTCACAGACTACCTCTCAGCAGGGTTATGAGCACCCTGATCACGTTAAAGTTTCCTTCGGTATTCCTGCCCCCGTTATCGTCACCCTTGCCGCGCTGACCGCTATCGCTCCGCTGGGTATCGACATGTACCTGGCTTCACTGCCTACGGTTGCCCGCGAGCTCAACACCACCGATGCCGCCGCATCTATGACCCTCAGCGCTTTCATGGTTGGTATGGCGCTCGGGCAGCTTATAATCGGCCCGCTCTCCGATAAAACCGGGCGCCGCACCCCGCTGCTGATCGGCTCAGCCGTGTGCTTCGCCGCCACGGCGCTATGCGCCTTCTCCCCCACCATTGAGGTGTTCATTGCTGCACGTTTTCTGATGGGCTTCAGCGGCTCAGTTGGCGCGGTACTGGCCCGCTCCATCGTCGCCGACACCACGAAGGGGCTGGCCACCGCCAAGCTCATGGGCATCATGATGATGATTAACGGGTTCGCCCCCGTGCTGGCGCCGCTCTTTGGCGGGTGGGTGCTCTCATGGGGTACGTGGCGTTCAGTGTTTAACGTGCTGACCGTCATTACCGGTGCCCTTATGCTCGCCGTCATCTTTATTCTGCGGGAAACCCTGCCCGCCGAAAAACGCTACCAAGGCACCGCGCTGAGCGTGTACTCCGAAATCCCTAAAGTATTCAGGATCCGCCGGTACATGGGGTTCTCACTGACCATGTGCTTCGCGTTCGGGGCGCTCTTCTCGTATATTTCGGGCTCAACCTTTGTGCTGCAGAAAATCCTGGGGCTTGACGCCGGGCAGTACACTCTCGCGTTCGGCGTGAACTCCCTGGGCATTGTGGCCATGAGCTCGCTGGCGACCGCGCTGGTGGGGAAGGTCGCCCAACGCACCATCGTAAATGTTGGTGTGAGCGCCCTGCTGGTTGTTTCGGTGCTGCTCACCGGTTCGTTCCTCATCGGGATTTCGCTGTGGCCCACCCTGGTTCTGCTGTTCTGCCTCACCTGCTCGGTGGGCCTGATCTTCGGTAACGCCTCGGCGCTGGCACTGAACGAGGCACGCCACATGGCGGGCAGCGCATCCGCCGTGATGGGCACGATTCAGGCGCTTCTGGGCGGACTTGCCGCGCCCTTGGTTTCGCTGGGCGGCGAGGGTTCCTACATGCCGATGGCGTTCTCAATTCTGGGCTTCGCACTGATGACCGCACTTGTGCTCTTCACAACCCCACGTAAGGACGCCGACTATGCGGCAGACGGCGGCGAAGGTGGGCGCTAGCGCTTCGCATCGAGCGTGTTAAGACGTTGATACCCAAGAAGCGGGTTTTTGCCGAAAAGATGAAAAAATATCACCTTTTCGAGCGAAAATCCGCTTCTCGGCATATTCGCGCAGGTAACTGGTATCCTGATAAATCCTAAGATTTTAAGGAGGCTGACCGTGAGCACTGACGAAAACCTCACAAGTGCAGAGATCATCAAACGGTTCAACCACTTCTACGACTGCTGGCTGGATTCGATCACCGTAACCTATGCAAAGGGAACAGCTGTTCGTCTGCGATTCTGCGCGGTGGACCGGACCCATGTAGACGGCGGCTGGGAGAAGGCCGCTACCGACGACGTCTGGCGGCACGTCACCGTAACCCTGGAAAATATTTCGGACTACCGGGTGCAAGGCCCGTTCATCAGCATATGCAGCGGAGTTCATGTTCTCGAACGGGACGGCAAAATCGGGCTCGACGTCGAAGGATATAACGACAACCCCGAAACCTTCGAGGATATCGCCGAGGCAGACATATACTTTATCGCCGAAAGCGCCACCTGGGAGCTGGGCCCGCTCGGCGTGCACTGCGGTGAGGACACGTGAGCCACTACACTGGAAACATGACTAGTTCCGTAATACTCCTAAATTCAGAGAACCCGCAAGGCGTTTCCGTAGACCCCACCCAACCGCTTATCGGCGTGGAAGACCAAGGATTTACCCGTGGCGACGGCGTTTTTGAGACCATGCTCGCCGTCGATCGGCGAGTGCGAAAACTTGATATGCACCTCGCCCGACTCGAATCTTCGGCGCGTATGCTCGACCTGCCCGAACCCGACCTGCACCAGCTTCAGGATGCGCTGGCAAACCTTCTCGCCCAGGCCGTACCCGGCGCTCACACGGAACTTGGCGAAGAGCATATTGTCAAAATCATTATCTCGCGCGGGCTGACGAATGCCTCAGCGGGAATGCCCGCCGGACCATACACCCTGCTGATCGCATCCCCGGTACCCGAAACTACCGTGAATCAGCGTCAGAACGGCGTGAAGGCCATGCTACTGCCGCGCGGGCACGACCCCGCCGACAACACCGCATACCCGTGGCTGTTGGCGGGCGCGAAAACCCTCTCATATGCGGTCAATATGGCGGTTTTGCGGTATGTGCACAGCCGCGGCGCGGATGACGCGATTTTTATGACCGACAACCGCCGCATTCTGGAGGGGGCAACCTCGTCGGTGCTGATGGCGCGTATCGAAAACGGTGTAAAGACGCTGTACACCCCCGAACCGAACCACGGAATCCTGCCCGGTACCACGCAGGGCGCTATTTTTGAGGCGGCGCGGCGCGACGGCTGGGAACTGGG
>ERZ773022.735-NODE-735-length-24853-cov-19.195056_pt1 | contig 24853 bp, 17 predicted proteins | sample MGYA00580839_ERZ773022 | MGnify/ENA primary metagenome ERZ773022 (study PRJEB29015, sample SAMEA2738020) | human oral metagenome | biome: human oral; feature: human-associated habitat; material: dental | place: China | collected 2044 ... | reverse complement strand
AGACCTCAGGAGTTGCAACTGGCATGATGCCTCTTTTCGTACTGAGACTAGGAACAACCCCAGCCTATCGCGCAACTCTCCACTGGGGGAGCCTCAACAGAGCAACGCTCAGAGCAACCGGTCCATGTCCGAGGCATCCACTCCGATTCTCCCCATGGACCTGGCCCTAGCCACCGAGTCGATGGCCCCAGGCATGGTGTCCAGAAAGCTGATCGGGATGCTTGCCACCTCCTGACCCGATACCTCCAACCGCAGTCGCGGTCCTGCCCCCCACGACCGCCCGGAGATCTTCAGGGCCGTGATCTCAGCCCAACAGGCACGCACCTGTTCCGGATAAACAAACTCCACGCCAGTACCGTCAATGTAGAGCGCCACCCCTTGCCCCAGGGAGGTCAGGTCCTGTTTCGCGCGTTTGAGAAAAACCGTCGTGAGGATGATCCGGGCCAACGTGGGCACCGCCCAGATCACCACGAGGACCGGGAGACTCCAGGAGGGAAGAGCTCCCTGCACGACCCGCCTGGCGTCCTCAGGCAGCATCTGAGGACCCAACCACACCAGCAACAGAACCACAACAAAGACCAGCGCGAAGATCACCTGCAGCCGAAGCGTGGAACGCTGCCTGGCGATGCGCGCGACCGTGGGGTCAGGGGTCAGGGCAACCGCGAATCGTTCTGCTGGGGTCATGGCGTTCATGCTAGAGGCTCCGCGACCGGATGTTGGAGGGCCCAGTGGTACATGGCGATGGCCGCCGCCGCTCCCGCGTTCAGAGACCGGGTGGAACCACGCTGGGTGATGGCAACGAGCCGGGCACAACCCGCCACCGCGCCAGGGGTCAGGCCGAGCCCCTCCGAACCGAAGACTAAGCAGACGTCACGAGGCAGGGTTGCTGTCTCCAGGGGCACCGAGCCGGGCAGATTGTCCACCCCAACCGCCTCGATTCCCCGCTCCCCCAGCCAACCAAACAGCGACTCCTCACTATCGTGGTGGCGGACGTGAAGGTAGCGATCGGTGACCATCGCTCCTCTCCTGTTCCAGCGTCGTTTCCCGACGATGTGGACCCCGCCTACGTTGAAGGCGTTCGCAGTGCGCACAATAGAGCCAATGTTGAAGTCGTGCTCCCAGTTCTGAATGGCCACGTGCAACCCGGAACGGTCGCGGTCCAAGTCGGCGACGATCGCATCAAGTTTCCAGTAGCGGTACCGGTCAATGACGTTGCGTCGGTCCCCACTGGCCAGCAGCTCCGGGTCCAACCGGTCGTCGGAGGGCCAGGGCAGCGGGTGGGGTCCGACTCCCACGACCGGAGTCGTGGGATCTTCCACGCCGGGAGTCACCGCCGTTTCAGACGCCGGTCGACCCACACGATGCCGACCACGACAACAGCGCCCGCCACAGCCAGCCCCACTAGCACCGACCAGTGCGCGTCCGGGGCCAGCGGTTCTCCACCGGGCCCCCAGGGCCACACCGCACGCAGCGATCCAAGCAGCAGGCCCGACATGACGGCCATCGTGGCAGCGTGTTTGTGCTCGAGTAGCCAGTTGAGCCCTTTGACGAACAGACCCAACCCCACGGCAGCACCGGCGGCGAACAAAGCCAGATAGCCGATGCTCCGAGCCTCGACGGCAGCCATGGTCGGCACATACAGACCGAAGATCTTGAGCATGAAGGAGCCGGAGACACCAGGCAGCACCAAGGCACAGATGGCGATGGCCGCGGCCCCGAAAATCATCCAGGCAGGAGGATCCTTCACATCGCTTCCCGCCCCCAACCCCGTCAGGAAGAAAGCGGAGATCGCCGCCACGAGGAACAGTGCGGCTATGCCTCCCTTCTGGCTTCCCGTACTCCTTTCTTCTGGTTTGATCTCCAGGACGGGAACGACGACAGAGGCTAGAACCATCCCGAAGAACATTGCGTGAGCAAGTTGCGGGGTCTCCCCCACAAACACCTTCATGATCCCCGCCATGGCCACCACCACGACGGCCATGCCCAGTAGGGCGGGGATCACGACGCCCCAACGAACTTTCCGGAACTCAGCGCCTGCCTCAGAGAACTTGCCGGTCACCACGCGTTTCACCGCACTGACCACGTGGCTAGCCGAGTTGATGAGAGGTTCGTAGATGCCTGATATCAGGGCAATCGTGCCTCCCGAGACGCCCGGCACCAGCTCGGCGAGGCCGATCAGCATTCCTCTAACGAAGTTGGCGACAGCAGTTGTGGGGTTGAAGCGCCCAGGGGCGTGCCTCGGATTGTGCATCAGGTTCCTTCTCGCGACCTACCCGGAAACGACCTCAGGTTAGCGTCAGTTGCCGTTCGGCGCGATCAGGCTCCCGCCGGAGGCAGCGGGGGTTGGCCGAAATTGACCGTCGGGGCCTGCCGAAGCATCGGGTCGTTGACCTCAAAGTAGGTGGCGCGCTCAAACTTGCCCATTCCCGCAATGATATTGCTGGGAACCGCCTCGATACGGGTGTTGTAGTCGCGAACGTTCGCGTTGTAGAAGCGACGGCTGGCGGCAATCCTGTCTTCGGTGTCAGCAAGCTCGCGCTGCAGCTCCAGGAAGTTGGTGTTCGCCCCCAGGTTGGGATAGGACTCAACCGAGACCATCAGACCACGGACCGCATCCGTCAGGGCGGACTCAGCCGCGGCCCGCTGTTCGCTGGGGGCTCCCTGTACCTGAGCGGCGAGGGCCATCGCGCTCTGGCGAAGGCTCGTGACCTTCTCCAGGACACCACTCTCGTGGGCGGCATAGCCGCGAACCGTTTCGATGAGGTTCGGGATGAGGTCGTAGCGGCGGTTCAGTTCCACATCAATCTGTCGCCAGGATTCCTGGATGACGTTGCGGGCCTTCACCAGGCCGTTGTAGGCGGAGACCCCCCACAAAATCCCCAAGAGGACCAAAATCAACAGAATCCCGACGAGGGCCAGCAGAAGTGACATGAATCCAGCTCCTTCGAAAAGTTCGGCTCACAACAACGGTAGCGCTTCGGGAGGTCTTCGGAACGGTTCACTGAAACTATGGACGAACCGGTCGTCGATGATCAGAGACCAAGCTCACCCAGGCCGATGGCGTATCGGTATTCCAGACCTGCTCCGGCAACACGTTCCGCGGCTCCAGTTGCCCGGTCCACGACCACGGCAACGGCCACGACATCCCCACCTGCCTGTCGCACAGCTTCCACCGCCGTCAGGGCCGACCCGCCTGTCGTCGAGGTGTCCTCCACGACCAGAACTCGCCGTCCAGCGACATCCGTGCCCTCGATACGTCGCTGGAGGCCATGGGACTTGGCCTCCTTACGCACCACGAAGGCATCCAGTCGACCGCCTGCCGCGGCTCTGGCGTGAAGCATGGCGGTGGCGACCGGATCAGCTCCCAGGGTCAGTCCCCCGACGGCCTCGAACTCCAGATCGGCCACCAGGTCAGACATGACCCTGCCAACCAACGGTGAGGCCATTCCATCAAGGGTCACGCGACGCATGTCGACGTAGTAGTCGGCTTCCTTCCCGGAAGCCAAAGTGACCCGGCCACGCACGATGGCCAGCTCCTTGACGGCACGGATCAGGTCTTCACGATCAGTCATCTCAGCTCCTGTGGTTTCACAACCCCTCGCGGACACTGCTCAATTGTTCCATCACGAGAACCACAGCTTGCTGCCGGATGGCGGAGGTGAATCCTGCGTGTCGGCATCCGTGAACGGCTCCGAACCTCCGATCCAGCTTCTCAGTTCTTTCCCCTCGATCCAGCGGTACGGGCAGGATTGCCTGGCGCTATCGCGGAGAAGTCCGGGAACATCCACCCTGGTCCCGGATGCCGCGAGCAACAGGTTGCCGAATCGGCGTCCCTTCCATACCGCGGATTCGGTTCCGACCAGCAGATGGCGCCAGCGCCCCGCAAGTCCCGCGGCAAGTCGTCTGGTCCATCTGAAAGGTGAAGAATCAGTTACGTTGAAAATCACCATCCGCCTGCCCCTGCCCAGCTCCACCAACTCGTCCAGAAACTCAGCGGTGACCAGCCCGCCCGGCACCCGGGCGCCGTCAAAGGCGTCAAGCACCACCAGATCGGCGTAGTGAGGGGGCATGATGGCCACCCCGGAGCGACCATCGACGTCACGCACCTTGATGCCGCTGCGCGGCTGCAGGGGCAGCTTCCGCCGGACCTCCTCGGTCAACCCGACATCAGGTTCGCACACGATCTGCGCCGTTCCGGGTCGCCGCCAGGTGATCCAACGTGGGATGCTGAGTCCTGCCCCTCCGATGTGGATCACCCGGATCCGCTCAGCCGGGTCGACATCGGCCAGGCCATGTTCGAAGAGCAACGAGATCTGGATGACGTACTCGAAGATGAGATGGTCCGGTCGAGCCGGATCCACCCAAGACTGGGAGGCTCCCCCGATCACGACACGGAAAGCTCCCGGGTGTTGGGGGTCTGGCACCAGTGGCATGATCCGATTATCCCAGGGAGCCCGACCACACCACCCGACATTCAGGAGCGGACACAGGTCTGCACCGGCTCTGAGACCTGCCCCTTGGCGCGCCGCAACACGATCTTCACGCAGGTTTGCTCCCCCTTCATGGGAAGGACGATGCTGGGTTCGTCAACGCTGTGGCGAGCCTCGGACTCGGGGGCTCCCACCACCTCCACCAGGTAGGAGTCGTCGGGTTGCGGGTCGGGATTGCTCCAGGTGAACCTGATCTCCTGGCCGGTCACTTTGCCGGAGGCATCAACCACGGCAGGGACCGTCTTGGTGCCCCGTTCATTGCTTCCGGTCGACTCCTGGGCGCCGGGTCCAATCACACCGTTGAACCACAACATTCCGAGGGTCACCACGGTTGCAATCGTCACGATCCCAGTCAACAACAAAGTGAGTTGCCTGCGGTTGCGCTTTTTCTTCCTGCGTGCCTTCTCGGCCTCCTCCGTCTTGTCCACATCCGGACTCGCGGGCTCGGGGACGGGAAGTCCCTCGACATGCCGGAGCCCTGCCTGGGCAAACCCATGTCCACGCAACAACACCCCCGGCCCCGGTGCTCCCGTCGACACGCCGGGCGGGGTCGGGTCGAAGGCTGGGCTCATCGTGTCATGGAAGGTGTAGCCACCCGTCAGCGACGACATCCCCATCGTGTAGCCCGCCGTCAGCATCGACCCGGAGTCCCCGAGCATCCAACCGGAATCGATACTTCCCGGCTCCCTATGCTCGGTGCCGTAGGCCGTGTGATCCTCCGAGTCGGTCAGGACGTCCACCGGCGTCACGGGCACTCCCATGGAAGCCTGAACAGCCTGGATCGCGCGTGCGAACTCCAATGCTGAGCTGTAACGCCGCGCAGGGTGTGCGGCCATCGCAGTTCCCAGCACCTGCTCTAGCATCTCAGGTACATCGGGGCGACCGGTTCGAGGAGCCACGAAGGAACGGGCCCTTTCACGCAAAGCGTGACGCTCGTTGTCACCGCCCGGTACCGCAAGCGGGCTGCGCCCGACGAGCATCGCCCACGTGGTGGCGGCCAACGAGAACACGTCGCTCCACGGCCCTGCCTCCAGCGGCGAATCCGGATGCATCTCGGAGGGAGCCCACAGCGGACTCAGAGCGTTCGCCGCCGCGGAAAAGTCGTGGGACGCGGAGATTCCGAAATCGGTCAGGGCCGGGCGTTGGAAACCGGTGAAGAGAATATTGGCGGGCTTGATGTCACGATGCAGGATGTCCTGCCGATGCACGGTCTCAACTGCACCCGCGAGCTGCACCGTGTACTCCATCGCCAACGTGGTGGCAAGCACCCGGTTCGCCACCCGGACCCCCAGGTGGGCCGTGGAACATTCCTCCATGACCAGGAAGGGTCGACCATCGGCGGACAAACCCGAGCTGTGGATGGTGACGATATTCGGATGTCCTGAAAGCCGAGCCATCAACACCGCCTCAGCGGCGAAGGCATTGAACGTGGCCTCGTTCACAGTTTGGTGCAGCACTTTCACCGCCACTCCACGCCCCAACGAATCGCGGTAGCGGAAGACGTCAGCGAAGCCACCGCCACCGAGCCACTCGATGAAGGTGAATCCCGGTATCTCGGGAGGAGTCGTTCGCTGTGCCATCAAGGAATCCGATCAAGATGTAGAAGCAGATCGTGACCCATGTCGATCACGTCTCCAGGCAGCAGGGTAATGGGCCTTTGGGGCAAGCGCACGGGTGGTTTGGCTCTGCGTCGCACACAGGTGCCGTTCCTGCTGGCCAGATCCAGCGCCAGAACACGCCATCCATCCAGCAGAATCGCCAGGTGACTACCGGAAACATGCCGATACTGCAGGGCCAACAGCTTCGGGGGCTCTGGCAGGGTAAGCGCATCGGCTCGGGGGTGTCGTCCGATAATCATGGACTCGAGCAGTGGAATCGGATCGGCGTGTGGCACCTTCAACCAACCGAGTTGAGGGCGCCCGGTGCTCTGCGCTTCCCCCAGCACCGGCTGGTCGCACACGAAACATCGCGACCTCTCGGGCGGGTTGGGATGTCCAATCGTGCAGAAACGGGCAACTACCTCGGAGAGTTCGGGACGGCGAGGTCTGCTGGTTTCCGACACATCGGAGACGGTGTCCCCCATAAGCAGCTCCTCATCGCTGGGGAGCGCAGGACCGTGTCTGGGTGCCGGTGCGTCCTCCTCGCTCACCAGCTGCTCCTCTGCGCATGCGAGCTCGTCCGGCTCATCATCATCCCGGTATCCCTCCGGCAAATCCCCGAATCCCACCCCTTGAGCCTGCACGATGCCTCCCATCAGAGGTTTTGACGTCGCGGCGACCCGTCCCAGGTGCAACGCCGTCACATCAGAGACAACCCGCTCCGCCCACGTCGCAACCCCCTCACCACAAAGTGGCTCGTTGCCGACAGGACTCACGACTTTCAGGGTCAGGGAACCCCGCACTGCCAGATGCCATCGCTCGCCATCGGAGATGGCAACGGCGAACGGTGGTAATTCCAGGAACCCCGCTCCTGTGTGCTCGGAAAGGGTTCTGACGAACACTCCGAGCTCTGATTTCTCCCGCATCTTGGAGAACAAAAGCTCCGCCACGGGCAATCCCGCCCTGGGTGAGAGCAGCGCAAATCCCTTCTGCCAAGCGACAGCGATCCACCGCCCCTCACTCCATCGCAGCACGCCTTCGAACGCCATTAGTTGCCCTCCGGATCAGGAATGGTGTCCTCGTGAATCCATGAGACTGTTTCCTCCTCCCCCTCGTCAAGCGACACGACGTCATCCAGTTCGTCAATCTCAGTAGCCACCGTCTCGAGACAGTCCACCACGATCGCTGAGATGTTGTCCCGTCCGCCCTCCGCCAAGGCCTTCCCCACGAGTCGCCGTACGACCTCCTGCGGTTCACTCCTTTCACGCAGAACTCTTTCCAGATATTCTCCTGCGACCTCATCGCTTAGCCCATCAGAACACACCAGAATCCTGTCTCCGGCGTGCGCGGGCGTCAGCCACTGGTCAGCGACGGGGCGTTCGAGACCCGCCCCAAATGCTCGAATCAGGCCCCCACGGGTTCTCGGTCCTGCAGAACTGGTCCGCGTCGAATGATCCACGCTGATCCGACGCAGCTGTCCGGAACGCATGAGGTATATGCGGGAATCCCCGATATTGAACAGGAGCCAGCAGGCGATCCCGGCCCGTCGCGCCGAAGCAGCACCGGCCAGTGTTGATCCAGGAGCACCATCCCCGCATCCCAGGCATTCCACCCGATCAGCAGCCCGTTGCACGGCAGCTGCGATGTCCTGGACCGTCACCCATGTCTTACCCACGAGTTCCCGAAATGCCGAAATCACTGCACGGGAAGCGAGTTCACCGCCTGCGTGCCCTCCCATTCCGTCCGCCACCAGGAAGACAGGATGTGCGGCCAGGACAGTGTCCTCGTTGGCGGGTCGCCTCAGCCCCGGATGAGTCGCAGCGGCACACCGCAACGTCATCCGGGGACCTGTCATGACACCAACCTCAGTGTGCGTCCTCCGAAGTGCACCATGTCTCCGGTCGAAAGAGGCCAAGGCGCATGGGTGGGGATCCTGGTACGTTCCCGGTCCGCTTCGATGTAGACGCCGTTGGTGGCTCCGACATCTATCACCTGGACCTTCCCTTCAACGGGCCGCAGCACCATGTGGGTCTTGGACAGTCTCATTGTTTCATCGGTGACCCGAACTGACCGGGCATCCGGATAGTCATCAGGGGCGAGCGGGTTGCGTCCCAGCACCAAAGGACCGTCGACCTTGATCCGCAGACCATCGTCCAGGACAACCTCGGGAATCACCTCCGGCTCGTCATCCGCGATCGTCTTGTCCTGTACCAGGGAGGGTGTCCTCGCGGCACGAGCAGCCGGGGTCGGCTCCGCTGTCGGCGGATCTACCGGGCTGGCCGTGGTGGCACGGGCAGGCAAGACTGGGGGGAACACCGGAGAGGCCGAGGTCGCCATCCAGGAGCCGACCGGAGGCTGGAACACTGATGCCCGTGACGGGCTGACCGGCGATGGTGGAGGGAACGGCGATGGTGGAGGGAACGGTGACGGTGACGGGAAAGGTTGCGGGGCGAACGGGCTCGTGGGATGAACTGGCTCCGCGGCCCGTGTCGGAACAGGATCGACGCTTGGAGCCGACTGGTCGGATGAGACGTCGGCAGGCATCCCGTGCGTAGGAGCAGATACCGGCCAGTTGCTGTCACCACGGGAAGCTGGAGACGACCCTGAAACCACTGAAACGCAGTCCTGGGAAGAGTTCCCGGGGCTGGGGGAAACCGGGTCTGCGGTTGGCGGGTAGGCGGGAACCCCGGTGGATTGAATTTCGACTCCAGACGCCTCCGAAGTAGAGAAACCTGAGAGATGCTGAGCAGCAAAACCAGCGGGCTGTCCGCCTTCGGCGCCGACCGCTCCGACCGCAATGGGCTGCGGCATCCTCATCGGTTGCCTGGGAGTCGTGGAGCGAGATACAGAACCACCGTAGGCGGGAGGCGCGAAGGCGGACTCGGATGTCATCTTCGGGGCTGGTGCCTCGTACTGCTGCATCACATCTGCTTCCACGGGCTGCGGCATCACGGGCACCATCGGCATCGCTGCCGTGCTGGTGCCCCCCTGGGGGTCTGTTTCGCCCTCCTTGTTTCTGACCGCTACCACATTGAAAGCTCGGTCCAACCAGTGCTGGCCATCCCTGTAGGTGAGACAGTAGGAGATCGTTCCCAGCAATACGGTGACGCACTCGAAGACCACCTGGGTCAGAACCTTCGCCAACGTCACCGCGCCCATCGGCTGGCGGGTGTGACTATTGACGAAACGGTATCCGAGGAACACACCTCCGAGAGTCGTGGACCCAAGAAGAGCCGCCGCGATGCCACCGAGAAGAACAATTCCTCCCAGAATCATCCCGATCAGACTCAAGATCGGGGCAATCCCATCGGAGCCGAGGTAAGCCCCACTCACCATGAGCGCGACTGGGAGCAGCACCCCGACCATCGACAGCAGGTGCCCGGTCACCCTGCAGCCGACGCCGGCAGGTGTGGCCTTCTCGCCGCCGACCTGTCCAGGCATCATTCACTCCTCATTTCTTTGGTTCCCGGCTGGAACCTTCGTTCCTCCCACCGCTGTCATGGGGCTGCGGCTTCCGGGAACGCCGCTCTGTTTCCGCCTTCACCCGCCGAAGCGACCTCAGAGAGAAAAAAGCAGCGGGCCGAGCGTACCAAGGCTTCGTGGCTAGAAGTGAACTCCGGAGCTCTCCGCTTCGCTCCCAGACCACTTCGCACACATCCGTTCCTGGGTCCTCCGGCCCGAAGACAGACTCATCCACCTGATCCGCCATGGTTCTGATCGGCAGGTTCGGGTAATCCTCCTGAAGATCGTCGGCGGATTCCCGGCGTGTGTGATTCGTGACCACGACGAAGCCCAGGTCTCTTGCGCGATCCACCACCTCGTCCCAAGCGCCGGCCACCTGATCGGAAGTCTCTCCCTTTCTACGCCTCATGAATGTCCGTCGTCCCTTGATAATGGCGATAACAATCAGTGGGGACAAGATGAGCAGGATCCCCCCAGCCCCAACGGCAATCATCATGATGACCTGCACCCAGTCCGGGGCCTGCTCCTTCGGGTCATCGAACTCCACCTCCTGTTGATCGACGACGACAGTGTCGTCCTCGACATGTGCAGGGGGAGTCGGCGGTGGATCGACGCGGGGTTTCGGTGTGGGCTTGGGCTGGGGATTCTCGGAATTCGGCAGTCGATTCCGGTCCGGAGTGGGATCGAAGTTCACCCAACCGGAACCTTCCAGGAAAGCCTCGACCCACACATGTGCCTCAGTTCCGTGTACCTGCCAGCCATTTCCGGTCTCGGCATCGCTGGCAGGGTAGAACCCCATCACCACCCGGGTTGGGATTCCGAGCTGGGTGGCCATCAAGGCCATGGCTGCGGCGTACTGCTCGTCGTCACCAACCCACTGCTCCTGATTAAACATGTACGTCAACCGTTCCGCGGTATGCCCAGCCCTGGAGCGGTTGTCGGAACCATCTGAGTAGAAGCCCTCCGTCCGAAGCTTCTGCTCAATCATCGACAGCTGCTCGTAGTGACCAGTGGCTCCCTGAGTCCACTCCGCGGCATTCTTGACGAGCACCTCGGGCACCCGGTCCACCCGCGCCAGGGGCGCCGCACCACCGCGAGCTCCCCTGAGCCCTTCACGCTGGGAATCACTGAGTGGGAGAAGAACCACGTCTGCAACCCGGAGCATGGCACCATCACCAATCCGGGCCGTGGTAAGCGCCTGCTTGGTGTTGCGGTTGAAATACAGTCCGCGCGCCTGCTCACCGGATTGTTTTCCCTCGAACTCGATGCGGGCCGGTTCCCCGAAGCTCGGCACCCAGACGTCGTCATATGCCTGTGCGGTTATCTCTGAGACATGGGTGGCGGCCTCCGGCTGCCACGGCAGTTCCCGCCCCACCTGCAGGTATTCCCCGGCATTCTGGGAGACGTTGAACACCACGCCGTTCCATTCATCCATCACAGCGAGCCGGAGCCTTCCTCCCGCCGGCATTCCGGAAACCTGGAACAACACCTCATCCTTCTGGTTGAGCTCATACAACCTGTACTTGGTGAGCGGGCTCGGGTGTTCCTGAAGATTCAGCGGCGGAACAACGTAGTCGCGCAGCACCTGACGATGGACACCAGTGGATGTCAGCGCGTTCACTCCGAGCGCCGTTCCGGCTGCGAGCGCTATCACCAACATCGCGGAGAGCCCCTGCCACGCGCGTCGGGACAGCCCACGGGGCTGACGCACGAGGAACTCCGCATTCGCCGCCCCCGTCCGGCTGATCCGGTGGGCCGTGGCCCAGATGAGCAACCCGGCCCCCAGTGCTGCCCCCAACCACAGGGCTGTGGATGTCTGCCGGATACCGAACGCGATTCCCAGGGCCAGCCACGCCGTCGTCAATGGCATCGGCCACACCACAGTTCGCGTGAACCTGACGATCCCGACCAATGCGGTCGCGAACAGGATCCCCCCCAGCAGCGGGGCTGCCTGAGGACCTGAGAGGTCCCCGGCCGGCGTGGCTACCGTCAGGATGTCGTACCAACCCTGGTAGGTGAGCTGCATCAGCCGGGCGATGGTGGTGAGGCTTGGCACAAAACCATTGATCGTCGTTTCAGGGAGTGCAAGTGGCCCTCCCAGGAGCAAATAGGAAACGAGGATCGCAGCGAACCACAGCGCCGCACTCCAACGAAACCTGGCTGCCAGCAAAGGTATGAAGGCACCGACTGTGATCCCTACCAGTGCCGGCAGGTAGCCGGCGACTCCTCCGAAAACTGGTTGGAAGGCCACCGCTCCCGGCAGCAGCAACAGCCATGCACCGACAACCCGGGGCAGCGAGAAAGCGTTCTCGCTTCTCATACCAGGCTCCCGACAGCTGGCCGCAGCTCATCCAGCTGCGCGATGTCCATGACCGCCAGGTCCCCGACCTTGCGTCTGACCAGACCCTCACCATCCAAACATCTGATGGCGAACGGGAATACCCCCAAGGGCAGAGCGAGCTGTGCCGATCGCAACGCTGCCGGACTGGGATTTCCGGTGACGAACGCGGCCACCGATATTCCCGGCATGGAACCGTGCTTGACCACCAGCTCGCGCAGCCCGTGGCCCTTCTCCCCCAGCTCCACCCCGGAAAACCGATCCAACAGTCCCATCGCATTCGGGAAAGGAATCTCCCCCGTCGATGTGCAGACAGTAACCTGTCTCTCCTCCCTCAGGGCCGAGACCCCCAGAGACCCCGCTACGGAAACTGCCAGCTCGAAGTCCTCCGCGGATGCGTAGTCATCGGCGAGAGTGGACAACAAGATGAGCAGGTGAGCCCGCATGGTTTCTTCGAACTGCCGGACCATCAGTTTTCCCGTTCGAGCCGTCGTGCGCCAGTGAACGGAACGACGGTCATCGCCTGGGACGTACTCCCGCAGCGCATGGAAGGACACGTCAGAGGACGAGAGGTTCTGAGTCGCGATCCCTTCAATGTCCCGCAGAAAACCAATCGCCCCCGCTTCCAGCGACAGCACGCGTGGATGAATGAACAACTCACTCACATCCGACAAGGTTTTCTTGCGGCTCACCACCGCAAGCGGATCCGTCATGGCGGATCGCACCGGTCCCAGTGAGATCACCCCGCGGCGTCTCGCCGGAATCGAGAAAGGTTCCTCATGCACCTGGCCAGGGCCGAGCGGCGGAACCCGAAAAGACGCAACTTCCCCGTTCACCGGAAACTCGAGGGTGGCCGAGCCGGATGACCTGCCCGGCGCCGAACGGACTCGCACATTTCCCCTGGCCTCGTCCCCTACCTGCACCCTGGGGCGCTGAAGCTCGAATAACACCTCGTGCTCCCGTTTACCCAACACTGACAGAACCGCGACGAACATCACCACGACGCACATCACGCACAGGGCCCTGAACTCCATCCACCCGAGCCACCAGCCCGGGATCCCGGTCACCACGATCCCAGCGAGCAGGGACCACCCCAACGCAGTGACAGACGCGGCAAGACGGACGCGAGGGATGCGCCGCAGAAACCGGCTCAGACCGGGTTTCGCGGATGCGGCTTCTGTGATGGTAGGGGCTGGCACGGTGCTCAGACGTTCATCCGGTTCGTGGGAGCTTCCACGGATGCGAGCACCCGGGCAATCACATCGGTCGGCCTCACACCGGAGAATTCCGCCTCGGGCGACATGATCAACCGATGCGTCCACACCGGCGCCGCCAGTTCCTTGACGTCATCGGGCAGGACGTAGTTGCGCCCGTGGGCCGCCGCCCACACCCGGGCCGCCCGGACCATAGCGATCGCTCCACGGGTCGAGACCCCCATCGAGGTGTCCTCGTCCTCCCGGGTGGCCTCCACCAGTCGCTGGGCATAATGCAGCACCGAGTTGTCCACGTAGTTGTCCTTGACCGATTCGATCATTTCCGCCACCGCTTGCTGGGCGAGCACGGGGTTGAGCCGCCTGGAACGATCGGGCTGGGAGGACTCGGCAAGCACGTGGATCGCCGCCTCCGTGTCGGGATACCCTACCGACGTCTTCATCAGGAACCGGTCGAGCTGCGCCTCGGGCAACCGGTAGGTGCCAGCCTGCTCGACGGGGTTCTGGGTTGCGATGACCATGAATGGACGCTCCGTCGGGTAGCGTTGCCCATCCACCGTTACCTGTGATTCCTCCATCACCTCGAGCAGCGCCGACTGGGTTTTCGGAGAAGCACGGTTGATTTCGTCGGCCAGCACGATAGAACTGAAGATGGGGCCATGGTGGAAGGTCCACCGCGAGGTTGCCTGGTCGTACATGGTGATACCCGTAATGTCGGAGGGCAGAAGATCCGGGGTGAACTGGATCCGGTTGTGACTGCCATGAACCGACGCTGCGATCGCCCTTGCCAGAGCAGTTTTCCCAGTCCCCGGTGCATCCTCGAGGAGCAGATGTCCCTCTGCAAGCATGCAGGTCAGCGCAAGGCGGATCACCGGAGCCTTGCCGAGCAGCGCATGCCCTACGTTGTCGGTCAGCCGCGCGAAGGTGTCAGCAAAGAATGCGGCCTGTTCCGGATTCATGGTCATCTTGGGTCAATCACCTTTGTTTTCGATCGGGACATTCACTTGCACCGCGCAGTGATGTCAATTCCGTTCTGAGGAACGTTGTAGTTCGGTGGAAAAACCCAATCCGTGGACTGTCTGCTCGCGTTGCCGCTGGCGTCCACCGGACCCACCTTCACCTTGGCCACGTCCTCTTCATCCACGGGGTTGGGAAGCTCGCACTTGACGCTTTCCCCAGGTTTCCAATTCTGCAGGGTCACCTTGAAGGCACTGCATCCCCGTCCGTGTTCGTCGGGACACTCGGCTGCATCGCCCCTGGTCAGAGTTGCCTTCGTATCACCCCATGTCGATGCGCAGGACTCGGCGGAGTAGTCACTCCAGTCGCCGTACTCATTTTGTGTCCTCGCCTTCACGCAGACATTCTGCTTGCGGTCATCCCCCTTGTCCACGGAACCAGAGAGATCAGTCGTCGTCCACGTCTTGGTATCGGGGTTCTTGCCATCGGCCTTCACCGTGCTGGTGAGCTCGACCTGTTTGACCCGTGCACCGTTGCTGGTGCCGGGTACCTGCCAGCGGAGCGTGACGTGATCCACTCCGGCCTCGCTGCTCACCACGGGGGCCTGGGGAGGACCGTAGGCGGTCACAGTTGCGGTCGCCGCCTCCCCCTCGGAGCTCTGCCCCAGCACTGTCGCGACGGCGACAAGCCGCACGGTCACGGCCTGACCCAGCTGGAAGGCTGGGCTGCTGACCACCGTCGTACCAGGTTTCACCGTTCCGGAATGACCCCCGGCACTCCACCGGTAGGTGATCTCATCCGCCTTGATCCCGGTACTGGAGGCCGCCCCAAAACTGAACTCGACTTCCGATCCCTTGCCGGTTGGTTTCAATGAGAATCCGGTCGGCGCTCCCGGTGGCCGGAAAGCACGCACGGCGTTCGAGGACGGCGAAGCCGCCGACCACTTGCCGGACTTGTTGGTGGAACGAACAGAGAAGGTGATGGTCTCCGTGGAGGGATCCATGAGTGTGGTGCAGCTGGTGTCCTGTTGCTCCGGACACACCTCCTTACCGCTTGCATCGGTCACCACATAGCGGAAATTCGAATCCCCATTCGGGTTACCGGGCTGTGACCACTTGATGTTCGCCCGCGGTTTCACTGAACTCGACGTGCTGTCCATAGTCACCGTGGGCGCCCCTTGGTTCGAGGGTGCGCCAGCCGGAATCTCGGCCCGAGACTCGTCGCTGGTCGGCGCATTGAGTTGATTGTTCTCGTCGGTCAGCCGGTTGTGAGCCGTCACTGTGAATGTGTAGGCCTGCCCGTTCGTCAGACCCGTCCACGTGAGACTGGTTGCGGCGGTCTCTTGCTTCTGACCGCCCGGGTACATCGTGACGGTGTACCGCGTCACAGGTGATCCACCTCCTGGAACCGTCGCAGGTTCCCAGGTCAAGGTGATCTGTTGGTCCCCGAAAGCCGCTGTGGGAGCAGAGGGCTTCGAGGGCAGCACATCCACCAGGATCTCGTTGCTCGGCTCAGAGTGCGGACTGCGGGAATTCAGATCTCCTTCCGCCACATCCGCTTTGACGGTAAAGGTGTAGCGACCGCTGTTCGCCAGCCCGGAAATGTCGCACGTGGTTTGGAGGCCGCAGCTCTTGCTTCCCCCCTGCCAAAAGACAGTGAACCCCTTCGGGGTGGCGCCGCGCCACCCCCTGTGAACCCAGGAGACCCGGGCCGTCTGGGAACCCGCGTATTGGGCCGTCACCGCAGTAGGAGCCTTGGGGACGTCCTTCACGACTATGCGGATCACCCCTGTGCGTTCCCTGGAAGGATCCTTTGTGGCGTCCGCGACCCGGAAGGTGACCAGAACGTCATCGACGGTTTCGGCCCCGGTCCCGGAGTCTGTGGGAGTCACATTGATCACACTGCCCTCGTGGGTGACCGTTGCCGACCCGCGGACCTGTGGACTGCCGACCAGGGTGATCTCCCCTCCTGCGTCCGCGAAGGGGTTCGTGACCCATCGGGTCAGGTCGAAGGACACCGCACTGCCGACCCGTCCATCACGCTCCACGATCTCCGAGACAGCCATGGGAGGCCTGGTGGATGCGATCACGGTGACCGGAATGGTCATATTCACTGGTTCGGTGGAGCCGTCGTGGACCTGGACGATCACGGAGCCCGTGGAACCGACCGGGGTTCCTTTGGGCACGGAGATGCTGAGTTCCTGACCGGAGACATCGGCCTGCACCGGTCCGTCGGTACTCACCAAGGAGTAGGCCATGGTGTCGTTGTCACCCGGATTCGGGTCTGAGACCATGGCACTCAGCGAGATTTGTTGAGGTGCCTCATCGGGTGCGACCTTCAACTGAGTGGGCCGCAGCTGCGGAGGTTGTTGCCCATCTCCTTCGACAATGACGCTGAGGCTGAGTTTGCTCTTGAGCGCAGTTGGATCATCCATCGATTCACCGTCGGTGACCTCGAAGGACACTGTGGTCTGTCCAGAGAATTTCTTGTCCGGAGTGAATTCAAGGGTCTGGTCGTCAATCACCCGGACACCGTTGTTGCCCACTTCGGGGCTACCGCCCGGTCCCGCCACCACCGAGTCGACACTGGTCAGGTGCGCGGCGCGTCCCGGCCTGGTAACCACCCAGTCAGCGAACCGCACCGTCAGCGGCTCGCCGGCCTTGACGCGGGCCTGCCCCCTACCCGTGTTGATCGTGGGTGGAATGCTCTGGCGACCGGGCACCACGATCGCCGCCCGTGCCGACAGCCCGTCGGTGTCCGTAATGCTGTAGAGCACGATCTGCCGCTTGTCAGCGAGGGGCACCGTGACCGTCCCGCCCTCAACGGTTGCCGGGGAATCGGCGGTAACCTTCAGCTCGGATACGACGCCGTCCGGGTCGGAGTCGTTCTCCAGCACAGGCACCTCCACCTGCTCCACCCCCACGAGCGCAGCAGCGGGAACCACATCATCGTTGGCAACGGGCACCTTCGGCGGAACATCTGCGGAGACCCGTATTGTGACAACCCCCTTGTCCGAGACCCCGCCGCCGTCCGTGATCGTGTAGTACAGGTGGTACGTCCCTTCCTGGGAAGGAGTCACTACGACGATCCTCTGGCCCCGGGTCTGCGCCTTCGGATCCCAGCTGTCATCGGTTGCGGTGGCGGATCCCTTCACCAGCTGCAGCTGGTCACCGTCGGGATCGATGTCATTGGCAAGAGCAGGTATCTCCAACCTCGTCGATGGCCGGGCCGCAACCTCATCGGACACTGCCACGGGAGCCTGATTGGCCTCGGGTGATGGCACGACACCAACACGGATCACACCTTCCCCCTCGGCACCAAACCGGTCGAGCACGCGGTAGGTGAAGGTGTCGGTGCCGGCGCCCCCCTTTGACGCGTCGTAGACGAGGAAGTTCCCCTCAATCTTCACGGCACCAAGTTTCGGCACCTGGTTCCCGAGTCCCCCCAGGGTGACCGAGTCCCCATCAGGATCTATGCCGTCCAGCGGAACCGGTATCCGCACGGAAGAACCTGCGAAGGTCCGGGAATCAATCTGCTTCGGAGTCGGTTGCTCGTTGTGCTCGTCCTCGGCCCGGATGTTGATGCTCACCGTGGTCGAAGCAGGGTTTCCCTGCGAGTCCCGGACCGTGTAGATGGCCTCCGCCGTGCCTGCCTGGCCACCAGCCCGGAACCGCACCGTCCCATTCGAGACGAAGAACTCACCCAGCTCCGAAGCTGAGCGCACGTCAAGGTCCGGCGACAACGTGAGGTCGAGATCCGCCGGGGAATGGTCGTTGCTCAACACTGGCACGGTCACCAGGTCTCCCACCCGCACCACCGAGTTGTCCGGCACAACCACGGGGGACTGCACCGTGGGGGGAGGTTCCTTCGGGATCACCAGCACCTTCGCCGTCGCCGAGGCGTGTCCGTTGCTGACGGTGTAGGTGAAACTCTGTGGGGAATCGATTCCGGCCGGAGCGGTGATCCGAAGCAGCGAGTGCCTGACCACCTCGATGTTCAACCCGGGTGCATCGGTCTGCGACACTGCCTGGATTGCCAGCACCCCGCCGGCCGGATCGAAGTCGTTGTCCAGTGCGTTGATGGTCAGGGCGCCGTTGGCGGGCAGCAGCCCCAGATCGTTTTCTGGCACAGGTTGAAGCCCCGAGGAGTTCGGGTCATTCACATCGACCCGAATGCGACCCTTCGCGTTGTTGGGACCATCTGTGATCGTGTAGAACAGCGTGTAGTTTCCTGCCTTGGACGCCGTGAAGCGAATGGTTCCCGCTTGGTGATCCGGTTTCACCTCTACCCCCTCGGGAGCAGCGGAGACCTCCACGAGCTTCAGGTCATCGGAATCGGGGTCCGTGTCGTTGCTGCGAGGGTCAAGCGTGATGGCGTGACCGACGGTGGCGACATAGTGGTCGTTGTTGGCCACAGGGGGCGAGTTGGTGGATCCTGGCGAGACCTGGGCACTCAGTTCCCCAGAGGCCGCGTCCCTGCCGTCAGAGACCGTCAGGTTCACGGAGCGCCGCCCCGGCCCTTCCTTTCCGATGTCCTTCACCGAGACGTAACCATCAGGACGCCACGTCATCTCAAGACTGTCGTCATCGGCAGCGGCCTGCTGAAGGTAGATGGGATCACCATCCGGATCTACCCAGTCGGCAAGCACCGAATATCCAACAGATGCCCGCTCGCTCAGGTTGACCTGGCTGTCACGGATCTTGTGGGGTGCGGAGTTCTCATTCTCTGCACGCAGGTTGACCGTGACGGTGGCGACATTCGAGACGTCCACCCCGTCGAAGGCCTGGTAGGTGAACGTGATTGGCCCCTTCGCATCTGCGGGCACCTCAATGCGAAGCGCACGCCCCTCCTTGGCCTGCGAGACCTTGACCCCTTCGGGGACTTTCTGGACTATCGCGGTCAACACGTCACCGTCGAGGTCAATGTCGTTGCTCAGGACAGGAAGCACCGTCGCAGTTCCCGGCCGGGCACCCAGCTCATCGTCCACGGCCTGCGGCGGGTGCTGCTCCTCGGAGAACTCGCGGTTCTGGGTCTCCTCGGTCTCCTCGGTCTCTTTCTCCGTCTTGTCGTCCACCAGCTGGGACTCGACCTGCTCCCAGTTGTCCACCTTCACCATCTGTTTCAAGGGCAAGAAGACATCACCGGTGACCTCATCGTTGATGACGATCACCTTCCGGTTGGTACGGAAAACAGGTTGCTTGGCACTTGCCAGCACAGGATGCTGAGCCCGTTCGTACTGATCCCCCCCACAGTCACGGACGTAGTAGCCGGATTCCGCCCACAACGCATAGGTGCAGCCGTCCAGCTGCACAGGCGCGGTTGGTTTGCCGCTCGGGATGCTCTCCCGCGCCACTCTGCCAGAGGAGATCTCTACCTTGAGCAGCTCAGACGGCGTGGCGACGACAACCGTTCCTGATGGCCCCGAGGGCTGCTGAAGGACCCCTCCTGTGAACCCTTCCTCCGTGACAGAGCGCCCACCAACAGTCAAGGTGGTGCCGTCGAGCACCACGATCTTGTCCCCCACCACCGTCAGCTGGGCCGATTCCGAGAGCCTCCCCTCAAGTTTGCGTCCCTGCTCCTTGACCACGGCTTCAACTCCCGCTCCTGTGACGGTGTAGAGCTGCCCGTCCGCGGTCAACACGTACCCGGTCCCATCTGCACCAACCACGATCCGTGGGGTGTCCAATCCTTTCAGAAGTGGTTCAGCCGTGAGACTGAAGCTCGCTGTCCCCCGGGTATCGGTGGCCCATACCCTGCCCTCGCTCCGATCTGCAAAGAGCACCTCGTCGCCGCCATGGGCCATCAGCGCCCCTGCCACTGCGGCCTCCCCAAGGAAAGTGAGGGAAGCCACGTCCACGGGGTGCACCGTGTCGGAACTGTGCACCAAGACATTGCCTGCGGACTGAGTTACGTCGAAGGAGCTGGAGGGGGGCCGAAGTGCACCGTCGATCGTCTGGGACTCATGATTGAGATGCCCCGCCAACCGCTTGGTCTGATTGGTCACCCAGACGCCACCGTCGTTCAATTCGACATCAGCCGCAGGCACCCCTCGATGGATCAGAGCGAGGATCCCGAGGGAAAGCGCGACAAGACCCACCAGCGCGGTCTCAACACGTTTGCGCGTGAGCAGAGCCATGCGTCCTTCTCCCTACACTCTCGCCGGCCGTGTGATCGGTCCTGGCCGCCCTATCCACTAACCTTCCGGCAGACACCCTGACTGAGTCGAACATTAAAGGCTTACCCGGGCTCGTCTCCACATCACGGGGCACACAGGCCTGTAGAAGACCAGCTACTTCAAACATAATGCCTAGTCAGAGCCATTTACCTTTCCAAACCAAATGCAAATCAATTCGCTTGAAGGTGGTGACCCGTGCTGACGTCCCTCCTTTTCGATGACGCCCTTTAGGGTAGTCCACATGCTCCCCCCGCTCAGCCGCAGTACCCTGACCCAGCAGACGGCGACTGTTCTCGTACTGAGAGCGGTGTCGACCACGTCCACCCATGCTCCGAGGAGTAACGATTTCCTATTCGAGGGCGGGGCCGGACGTTCCTTCATGTGCGGAGATTGGATGTCTCATCCGAGAGCGCTGGTTGGCGCACCAAGGCCTAGGATCGCTGGGTGCCGCATTCCCTGAATCGTCGGATCCTGGAGCTGGCCCTGCCCGCCTTCGCGGCGCTGGTGGCCCAGCCCCTGTTCGTCATGGCCGACACCGCTATCGTCGGTCAACTGGGCACGGTTCCCCTGGCCGGTTTGGGGGCGGGGTCCACGCTGACCCTGGCGCTGGTCGGGGTGTTCGTGTTCCTTGCCTACGGTTCCACCGCCACCGTGGCACGCCTGGTGGGAGCGAACCGGGAGAAGGACGCAGCGGAATCCGGGGTTCAGGCCATGTGGCTGGCCCTGGTCCTCGGCGCTGCGGTCGGCGTGGTTTCCTGGGGATTCGCACCTCAGCTGGCGGCCTGGCTCGGCGCCGACGGCGCGGTCCACGACCAGGCCGTGGCCTACCTTCGCTGGTCGCTGCCGGGGCTACCTGGCATGTTCCTGGTGTTGGCGGCAACAGGGACATTGCGCGGGATGGCAGACGGTCGCACCCCCATGATCCTGGCGGTCGGTGCCGCGGTCCTGAACCTGGTCGGGGACATCGTCCTGGTCTTCGGTCTCGGCATGGGGATCGCGGGTTCGGGGGCTGCCACCGCATTCGCCGAAACGCTCATGGGATTGACTGCGGCCTGGATCGTGGCCCGCGGCGCGGCCAGGGTGGGGGCGGTGTGGCATCCCCGGTTGGCGGGAATGCGAACCAGCCTGCTGGTCGGTGTTCCGTTGCTAATCCGCACCCTGGCGTTGCGCGCCGCCCTGCTGTTGACGACCTGGACGGCGGCCCATTCGGGTGCCGTGGCCCTGGCCGCACACCAGGTCGGGTTCACGATCTGGAGTTTCCTGCAGTATGTACTGGATGCCTTGGCGATCGCCGGACAGACCCTCATAGGGCAGGCTCTCGGGGCCTCCAGTCCCAGCGAGGCCAGGGCTCTGGCGCGCCGCATGACCGGGTGGTCGCTCTGCGCCGGCCTTCTGCTCGGAATCGCGACCTTGCTCATCAGAAACCCCCTGGCCGCGCTGTTCACCCCGGATTCGGAGGTGCGTAGCGCGGTGGCCGCGGTGCTGGTGGTGATCGGCTGCACGCTGGTGATTGCGTCCTGGGTGACCCTGTTCGACGGGGTCCTGATTGGTGCTGGGGACGGTCCCTACCTGGCCCGTGCCAGCCTGATCACTCTGGCCGTGTACGCGCCGCTGGCTCTGGCCGTGGCTTGGTTTGCCCCGGAGGGTGTGCTGGGCCTGATCTGGTTGTGGCTTGCGTTCACCATCGGTTTCATGGGGGCCCGGGCCGCGACTCTGTGGTGGCGAGAACGCTCGGATGCCTGGCTCGTCACCGGTTGAGGTCTGGAAAAATCTCATACAGTTGCCGTATGGAAGACTCAACAAGGCCCCTGAATCTGGAGACCGATCTCCTGGTGATCGGCTGGGGCAAGGCGGGCAAAACCTTGGCACGGGCCCTCGCGTCCCACGGCAAGCATGTGGTGCTGGTGGAACGCGACGACGCCATGATCGGCGGCACCTGCATCAATGTGGCCTGCGTCCCGACCAAGACCTTGGTCAATCTCGCGGAGCGACGCGGCGACCAGGAGCCGGACGAATATCTGAAACACGCCATCGCTTCCAGGGATTCCTTGATCGACAGGCTCCGGGCCGCCAACAAGGCGATGCTCTCCGATTTGGAGACCGTCACTCTCGTGCACGGCGAGGCCCGGTTCACCGGCCCCCGCAAAATCCGGGTCCAGGCGGGAGAGGAGACCCTCGATGTCACTGCCAGTGCCGTGGTCATCAACACCGGTACCTCCCCACTGATGCCAGACATCCCGGGCATCCACGGGAGATTCGTTTACGATTCCACCACCATTCAGCACATTGCTGATGGCGAGGTTCCGCGGTCCCTGACGATCGTCGGGGGCGGTTTCATCGGCCTGGAGTTCGCCAGCATGTTCGCTGCCTTCGGTTCAGCGGTGCGGATCCTGGAACGCGGCCCCGTTTTCCTGCCCCGCCTCGACGACGACGTGCGCGAAGCGGTGGTGACCACCCTCACCGACCGCGGCATCGAGATCATCACGAATGCCCCTGTCTCGGCTCTTGAGGACGACGGCAGGCGGGTGGTCTCCGGAGCCGGCACCTTCGACACGGATGCGGTGCTGGTTGCGGTCGGACGCACACCCGAGACCGCGACCCTGGACCTGCCCGCCGCCGGGATCGCAACCGACGAACGCGGTTTCGTCGTCGTGGACGATCACCTGCGCACCAGCGCCGAGGGTGTGTGGGCCGTGGGTGACGTCAACGGAGGTCCGCAGTTCACCTACGTCTCCCTCGACGACTACCGGATCGTCCAAGACCAGCTCATCGGAGACTCACAGCGCTCCCGGGCGGACCGCAAGGCGATCCCGACGGCCACCTTCATCACTCCTCCGCTGGCGCAGGTCGGGCTCAGCGAACGCGAGGCCACCGAACAGGGGGTGTCCTATCTGGTGGCATCCAAACCGGTCGCGAACATCGCGGCGATGCCGCGCCCGAAGACCGTGGGCGAGACCCACGGCCTGATCAAAGTGCTGGTCGATCCGGAAACCGACGAGGTACTCGGAGCCACGATCTTCAGCGTCGACGCGCAGGAGGTGATCAACCTGGTCGCCCTGGCCATGCGCAACAGGATCACCGCAACCGCGCTGCGCAACGGCATCTGGACCCACCCCTCCTCCACGGAGGCCCTCAACGAGGTCCTGGGTGAGTTGCGCACTCCCTGACCGGAACACCAAGGGGGCGGGCCCACTCGGGACCCGCCCCCTTCATCTGTGATTCAGGGATTCAGCGCCTTTCTGCCGACGGCATCCTCCGGCGACGGGCCCTATGGAAGAAGTAGCAGAGAATAATGATGACGAACCAGATCGGGGTGATGATCACGGCCGTCCTCTGCTCGCCTTCCTCCAAGCAGAGAATGTACACACTGACCGCGAAGAAGATGAGCACCATCCAGGCCGTGAAGACACCGCCAGGCATCTTGTAGGTGGACCTGGCATGCAATTCGGGGTGCTTCTTCCGATAGACGAGGTAGCACACGACGATCAGCGCCCAGATGAACAGGAACAGAACAGATGCGGCCGTGGTCACCAAATCGAATGCCGCGCCGACGCTATCCTGTCCATCCTCCCCCTTCGGCATGTACTGGAATATCACGCCGCTCAGCAGCAACAGGCAGGAGCAAATGAGGGCGTTCTGGGGAACCTTGCGCTTGGACAGCCTTCCGAGAACTTCCGGTGCTTGCCCGTCCTCGGCCAGCCCATACATCATGCGGGAGGTGGAGAAGAGACCCGAGTTGTCGGAGGAGGCAGCGGCTGTCAGCAGAACGAAGTTCATCACCGATGCGGCTGCCCCGAAACCGGCCAGATCGAATAGTGCGGTGAAAGGACTGTTGCCAGGATCAACGGCTTCCCAGGGAATGACCACACAGATAGCGGCCAGGGCCAGCACGTAGAACAGGGCGAGCCGCACGGGGATGGCGTTGATGGCCTTGGGAAGGTTGCGTTCGGGATTGTGGGTCTCGGCCGCTGCGGTGCCGACCACCTCGAGGCCGACAAAGGCAAAGAAGGCGATTTGGAAACCGGCGAGGAAACCTTCGAGACCGTTCGGGAAGAAGCCTCTGTTGTTCCACAGGTTCTCGACGGACACGGGGCCGTGTTGCGTGGCGAAGCCGGAGAAGAGCAGGCTGGCGGCGACGATGAGGAGCGCACCGACCGCGACCAGTTTGATCAGGGCGAACCAGAATTCCGCCTCACCGAAGTACTTGACCGCCACCACGTTCAAGATGAACAGCACCGCCACCAGCACGGCGGCTGGGATGATGGGTGGAAAATCCTCCCCCCACCAGTACTGGGCATACTTGGTGATCGCCGACAAGTCCCCCATGGCTGCCACAATCCACCCGAACCAGTAGGTCCAGCCCGCGATGAATCCGCCCGCCGGTCCGAGAATGTCCTCGGCTATGTCGCGGAAGGATTTGTACTTCAGGTTCGACAGGAGCATCTCTCCCATGGCTCGCATCATGAAGTACAGGAAGAAACCAACCACGGCGTAGACCAGCATGCTGGAGGGGCCCGCCGCATGGATGGTTTTGCTGGACCCCATGAACATGCCGGTGCCGATGGCACCGCCCAGGGCCATCAGCTGCAGGTGACGGTTGCTCAGGCCGCGCTGCAGCCCCT
>ERZ773022.734-NODE-734-length-24854-cov-5.444736_pt1 | contig 24854 bp, 20 predicted proteins | sample MGYA00580839_ERZ773022 | MGnify/ENA primary metagenome ERZ773022 (study PRJEB29015, sample SAMEA2738020) | human oral metagenome | biome: human oral; feature: human-associated habitat; material: dental | place: China | collected 2044 ... | reverse complement strand
GCAGCTCCCGCCCGCCGCAGGCGCCTGCCGACCACAGGCCCCGCGCCCGCGCGAGCGCGAGCGTCCGTAGGCGCCGCAGAGCCTCGCGCTGGCGGGGGGCTCAGAGCCTCAGGCTGTTCGGGTCGAGCAGGAAGTCATAGACGCTCATGGTGAGGATGCCGTTCTCGTCCCAGCGGGGCTTTAGCACGTCACGCACGAGGACCACCTTCTTGAAGCTGTCTGCGATCTCGAGAAGCGATGCCTTCTCGGCCTCCTCCTTGGCTCGCGTGGGAATCTGGAAGGCAGACTGCACATAGAGTCGCTCGCTCCCCTTGTTTGCCACAAAGTCACACTCGAGCTGCTTGCGGACCTGCCTTCCCTCCCCATCACGCACGCGCTTCTCCACCACGCCGACATCGACGGCATACCCACGCAGGCACAGCTCGTTGTAGACGATGTTCTCCATGATATGGGTCTCCTCCACCTGACGAAACCCAAGGCGGGCGTTGCGCAGTCCTATGTCCTCAAAGTAGTACTTCCTTGGGCCGCCAATATGCCTGCGCCCCTTCACGTCAAAGCGCCCACTCTCCTCGATAAGGAATGAGTCCTTTAGGTACTCTATATAAGTATAGATAGTGTTTCGTGAGATGTCCGAGTGCAGCTCGCTCTTGAACGTCACCTCGATCCTCGAGGGGTTGGTGAGGGAGCCGATGCAGGAGGCGAGCACGTCAATGAGATCGTCGAGCTCTTGGGTCTTGACGATCCCGTTTCGGGCGATGATATCCTTCATATACGTCTCGGCAAATAGGTCCTCCAGATACCTGGCCTTCTGCTCGTCAGACCTCATGGCGCACGCGAGCGGCATGCCGCCATACGTCACGTATTCGGCCCAGCCATGATAGACGTCGCCCTCGTATGCTTGCATGAATTCGGCAAAGGAGAATGGGCGCACGTGCACCCGATCGCCCCGCCCACGAAACTCGGTCATAACGTCACTTGACAGCAACTTCGAGTTGCTGCCGGTCACATAGACATCGACATTGCGCATGTGTAGCAGGCCATTGAGCACCCCGTAGAGCCTTGGGGGACTATCCTTGTCCTTTAGCTCCTCACTGCTCATGGCATACTGGACCTCGTCGAGAAGGACGTAGTACTGCCCGTCGTCATCTGCGACCCTCTTCCTGATGTGATGGGAGAGCGCCCTGGGATCGCGCAGATCCTCAAACTGGTCGTCATCGAGGGCAATCTCTATCAGGTGCGCCTCGTCAACACCAAGGCTTCGTAGGTAGGCGCCAAAGAGCTCAAACAAAAGATAGGTCTTACCACACCTACGGATGCCCGTTATGACCTTGATCATGCCGTTGCCCATGCGTAGCTTGAGGTCATCGAGGTACTTGTCACGTTTGATGCGCATGTGCCTCCGTTCCATTCCGCCTTATTGATATTTTTTGACACATATGGCGCATATTCTTAGTATAGCTGTGGCGCGGTCGGCTGTCCGCAGCTGGCGCGGCGTATGTCTCGGCTCGGCGCCAGCTCAGCGTGCCGTAAACCCAAGCCCTGCCGCATCAGCCTCAAGGACGCACGGCTCCACCAGCATTTTCAGCTTTAGCCGATGGACGTCTCCCTTTTATGGGAGGTCTTATTCTTTTGGATATCTTAAAGACCGAGAGTGCATACTACCCCCTACCAACACCCGATGCATTCGGTGAGGAGGTAGCCATGACACAGACGGTCTTCAGGCGCTACGAGGCAAAATACCATCTGACCAACAGGCAACGCTCGCGGCTCAAGATACTCATGGCTTCTCACATGAGGCCAGACACCCATGGGCCCTCCACCGTGAGAAGCCTCTACTACGACACCCCAACGCACCTGTTGGCAAGACGCTCGTCCGAGAGGCCCGCCTACAAGGAGAAGCTGCGTATTCGCAGCTACCGTGAGGCGTGCGACACAACCTTGGTGTTCCTCGAGCTCAAGAAGAAGTTCGATGGCGTGGTCTACAAGCGACGTGTGACGCTACCACTTGCGGCCGCAGACGCGGTGCTACGCGGCAGCAAGATCCCAACAAGCCAGATAGAGCGCGAGATCGCGTTCACAGCATCCATGTATGAGGACCTCCGGCCCGCGATGCTCATCATCTGCGATCGCGAGGCATACTACGACATGGCCAACCAGGACTTTCGCATCACCCTCGACAGGCGTGTGCGCTGCCGCTGGGAGGAGGTGACGCTTAAGGGCAGCTGCGAGGGGCGTTTGCTTTTGGATGAGACCACGAGCCTGATGGAGCTCAAGTGCGCCGGCGCCCTTCCCCTCTGGATGGTCGGCTTTCTCGCCTCTGAGCGCATCCACAGGGTCTCGTTCTCGAAGTATTGCAGCGCGTGGCTCCTTCAGCAGGCGATCGAGAGGCCCATCATCTGGGACCCGGACAAGGTAGCCTCGTTTGCTCAGGTACCACTGCGCTCGGGAGCCGGGCCGCCCGCCAAGTCCCACGGCGAGCACCATCCCGAACATCACTCGACGGCCACCGCCCATTCCTGGGTCAGTCTCACGAAGGGAGCCTCAAGATGTTCGACTCACTGTTTTCCAGCTCAACCACCACGACCACCGTCTCCTACACAGCCTTTCTCGTCTCGGTCGTGAGTGCCATGGTCCTGGGCCTCGTGCTCTCATAGACCTACTGCTTCCGCAGCCGCTTCACCCGCAGCTTCGTCATCACGACGGCGACGCTGCCTGCCATTGTCGCCGTCGTGATCATGATGGTGAATGGCAACGTAGGCGCTGGCGTCGCCGTCGCGGGTGGTTTCAGCCTGGTGCGCTTTAGGAGCGTGCCAGGCAAGGCGCGTGACATCGCCTTCATCTTCTTGTCTATGTGCGTCGGTCTGGTGTGTGGCATGGGCTACGTTGTCCTTGCCGTTCTCGTCACCGTGCTCATTGGTGGCATGAACCTTGTTCTGCAGCTCACGGGCCTGGGACTTGCCCGCTCTGACACCGCACGCACGTTGCGCATCACCGTGCCAGAGGAACTTGAGCGCTTCGACCTCCTTGATGACTGCATCGAGAGGTACACGACCCGCCACGAGCTGGCCTCAGTGAAGACGACGGGTATGGGAAGCCTCTACAAGCTCACCTATGATATGGACCTCAAGTCGCTCGGATGCGAGCGCAAGATGATAGACGAGCTACGCTGCCGCAACGGCAACCTCGAGATAGCCATCACCCACCAGGAGGTGTCAAACGATGAGATTTAGCAAACAGAGAGCAAATGGCTTGCTCTACCGTACCGTCAGCTGTGGACTTGCCCTCTCACTGACGACGCTGCCGCTCATGGCCTGCTCGACGGGCTCGACCCTATCGGCCACGTCCACGCCAAGCGACGCGTCGACTGCCGCCGCCCCATCGGTCTCGACGAAGTACGCTCAAACGATAGACGTCTCGAACGCTTTCAGCGACCGCGATCTCGATGGGAGCTACGACGAGTCCAAGGCGACAAGGATAGCCCTCTCGGACGGAGGCACGACCGTCACGGGCAATGGAGCGACCGTGAGCGGGAACACCGTCACCATCACGGCAGTTGGAACCTATCTCATATCCGGCACGCTGAGCGAGGGACAGATCAAGGTCGAGGCCAACGAGGCGGACAAGGTGCAGCTCGTGCTCAGTGGCGCAACTGTGACCAGCGCGAACTCAGCCGCCCTCCATGTGGCCAAGGCCGACAAGGTATTTCTCACCCTAGCCGACGGCAGCGAGAACACGCTCGCGACCAGCGGCGCCTATGCAGCCACAGATGACAGCGCGATCGACGGCGCCGTCTTCTCCAGATCCGACCTTACCGTGAACGGAGGTGGCTCGCTTGCGGTCTCGAGCGCAGAGGGCAATGGCATCGTCTGCAAGGACGGCCTGGTGCTGGCCTCGGGCAGCGCAAAGGTCACCGCAGCAAAGCACGCCATCCAGGTAAACGACTCGGCACGCATCGCTGGGGGTAGCTATACCTTACGCGCGGGCACCGATGGCATCCACGCGAAAAACGACAAGGACTCGAAGCTCGGCTACATCTATGTCGCCGATGGCAGCCTCGACATCACAGCAGAAAGCGACGGGTTCGACGCAAACTACGTGCTGCGTGTCGACGGCGGCACCATCACGGTCTCTGCGGGCGACGATGGCCTGCATGCCGAGAGTGACCTTACCATAAACGGCGGCAACATCACCGTCACCAAGAGCAACGAGGGCCTTGAGGGCGCGCGCGTCACCATTGCCGGGGGAACGCAGGACGTGGTGGCCAGCGACGATGGGGTGAACGCCTCGGGCGACCCCGATGACTCGGACAGCTCCTCCAACACGGACGATGACTCCTCCAAGAACAATGCCACCGGCTCCGACAGGCCAGGCGCAGCAGGCGGCGGGCAGATGACGGGCGGGCAGGAGAGCCCGGCCCAAGGCCAGGGTGGCGGGGGCGACAGTACGCCTCCACAAGGCAGACAGGGTGGACAGGGTGGCCAGGGCAACGGCGCGCCACCCCAAGGTGGCCAGGGCGACAGTGCGCCTCCACAAGAAGGTAGGGGCGGCATGGCTGCTGGCGCCGACGAATCAGCCTACCTGCTCATAACCGGCGGAACCCTGACGGTCAAGGCAGATGGTGATGGCCTCGACTCCAACGGCGCACTTGAGGTGAGCGGCGGCGAGGTCTACGTGAATGGACCCACGAGTGATGGCGACTCAGCGATCGACTACGGGGACGGCTCCAGGGCTACCATCACGGGTGGCACAGTGGTGGCACTCGGCTCGACCGGCATGGCCGAGGGGTTTGGTAACTCATCCACGCAAGGCAGCATGCTCATCTCCGCTAGCGGAAATGCCGGCGACACCGTCACCCTGAGCGACTCCTCGGGCAAGGTACTCTGCAGCTACGTGGCGCAGAAGAGCTTTGCTTGCGTGCTGGTAAGCGCCCCTGGCGTCGAACAAGGAAGGACGTACACACTGAAGGTCGGATCGAATTCGATCGACGTCACGCTTGACGGCATAACGTACAGCAACGTCTCCGGCAGCATAGGAAGGCCCGCTGGCCCATCCGCTGGCGGCAGCCCGACCGGTAGTGGCGGCGGCCCGACCGGCAGCGGCGGTTCGACCAGCGGCGGCGGCCCGACCGCTCCAACGGGGACGACGAACCCGCCCGGAGGATCGCAGGGCAACAGGGGCGGCGACGCCAAAGACGGGCCTGGGGGCACGACACCCACTAGCAGGGGCTAGGCAGGATTAGGGGGCCTGCGAGCCCACCGCCTTACGCGCGGCGCCCTGTCCATGCACCCGGCGACACCAAGTGGAGCGCAGCCTCAAGGCGTGCCACCAGGTGCCGCCGGGTGCCACCGGGTGGCACCCGCTTCCCCGACACCACACATTTGCCGGTTCCTGTAACACCAAGTGGCATCGAGTGCGATGCTGCGGGCAGCTGGCGCAGCCGCAGCTGATGTCATGAGAGCTATCCTGCGGAACTTCCCATGGCAAAGTTTGCGTCCGCAATCTTTGCCAGATCGTCATCATGGGTCGCAATGATGACGGTCGTCCCTCGTTAGCGCGCTGGCGTATAAGGTCGATGACCATCTGGCAGTTGGCTCTGTCGAGCGAAGCCGTCGACTTATCGGCGTACAATACGTCAGCGTGCTTGAACGTGGCGCGCGCAAAACCGATTGGCCCTAACAACGCTGCCTCTCGCCACCAGACGACACCGACGCGAGCTCCCATGCTCCCGTCAAGTCCAACTCTCTTGAGGGCTTTTTCGACCTCGTTTATACGCCTGCTCTGCTCGTGTCTGCTCAAGACGATTAAATCGGGCTGGATGAGCTGCCAGATCGCCTTTCCGCAGCTCGGAGTAGCTCTGCAGTTGGCTGCCCCAACTAAGAGGCTCCGTGAGTTCGTGTAGGTTGGTGGTTGCGTCACCGCCCCGGCGGCGTGGGCCTCAGGTCCGAGCGCCCTGGCATCACGAGGGTCATGGGGCCGTCGACGTCGTGGGACCCGTGGCCCCGCCCGGTCGCGCGAGCGGACATGGGTGGGGGACGCAGGAGTGTACACAGATTGGCTAAAATGGCCTCTCGGCACAGTTTCGGGTCATTTGTGTACACTGTTGCGCCGTTGTGGACAGACGTGAGAACGCAGGAGTGTACACAAACCAGCGAAAACGGTCTCTCGGCGCCGTTTTGGGGCACTTGTGTACACTGTTGCGACACGAGCCGCATCGGGTGGTACGAGCCTCAACCGCCATAGCGTGCCGGCGGCGTCCCCTCGGTAGCCACCTCTCGCCTAGTAGGGAAAACAGGCCCTGCACGAATGGCGCCGCCGCTAGCTTGGCGTCTTCGCCGAGTCTGCAACCCACACAAACCCTCGAGGAACCCTAACTAATCGATGTTCTCCATCTCCGACCAAAAAGTCGGGAAATGCCTCATTGGGTATAGGTCATGAGCGCATGACAGCCAGAAGTTGGTGTCAACCAAAAACTGCCCGCTCATTGGAACAGCCTCTTGAAATACTCGTCAAAGCTCGTAGAGCTCAGCCCCGCAAGTTCATATGCCTCACCAAGGCTGATCACATCGCTGTTGTATGCAGACCAAACCGCCTCGGAGAAGACCGTTCCAAGCCTGTTTCGTTTGTTGGCATACGGATCCCCTCCAGTGGAGCTCCTCTTTGGCTTCCCTTCCACGGAGTCCACAATCGCTTTGTGTTGCCTATACAACCCAAAGAAGTCGTCGGACGCGAGGAGGCCTTTATCGAAGGCCTGACGAGCAACGACCATGAATGTCACCTTATGGTTGCGCGCTATGCGATTGACCCGGTCGTAGCCCATGACGCCGTCGTTAGTCACCTCACGCCACTCCAGTACCAGCAGGTCAGAATCAACCAAGAACTCAGCCGCCACTCTATCGCAGAACCTCTCCATAGACGCATCAAAACCAAAGCTGTCCCCCTCGGAATTCGCCGGATTGACGACACCAGTCTCCGCAAAAGCGAGGTGGCAGAGCTCATGGATGATGGTGAAGAGCTGGGCGCTCTTAGTATCTTGTCCGTTTATGAATACCACTGGCGCAATCTCATCGGACAGCACGAAGCCCCTGAATTCCTTGACCTCGAGGCTGCGATGGGAGTTATCTCCCACCACACCGTTGATTGCCACAGATATCCCTCTAGACTCCACTGCGTTTCGCAGCACGCGGACCGCAGCCTCAGGACTCTTCAGGCCAAATGCCCACCTCTCGTCAAGGCCGAGAAAGGTGTGCAGCATCCTGGCTAGTTTCACGGCATGGTCGGGCGTCATAGCGACACCTTTCCATGCTCCAACCAGAGGGATCGGCTCATGTCCCTCCGCTGTAAAGTAGTCGCGCATCCAATCCTGTCGCCGCTTGGTTTGCTCGATGGTATCGTAGAGCTCAGGAGACGGCGCAACGACTCCAGCATCTTCCGTGGTTCGGAAATCGGCAATTTGGAAGCCATAGTCAGGGATATCTGGAGCGTACACATCGCAAAGGTTGATGTGCACCATACGAGTGAAGTCCATAAGCTGCTTGAGCGTCGGCCTATGGCTCTGGTCCAGCCACTCGGGATACTTCTTGAAGGCTTTGCGGACCTTTTCCTCGGGGATGCCGCTACGCTCGACCACCCAGCGTATGACATCGGGGTTCAACGTAAGAGCCATTGCGCGCACCTCCCCTCCCTTCACATTGCGCGCACCTCCCCTCCCTTCATATACTCTACTAAATTTTTTCGCTCTTCGGACTGACCCGAAAGAGCACGTTTGTAAGAAGTCGGATCATCCATCGGATACGTAGCGTGTGGCACAACTTGATGGCCGACAGTTTGAGCCGGGCAAATATGCTGGACATGTCGCCGCGCTAGGTTCCTCATGATCCTCGCCTGCAAGTCTAGCGCGCGCATGCGGAAGCGGCCGGGTTCCGCATACGGGCTCATCAAGGAGTGCAAGGCTACGCTATATACCCAGGGTATGCGGCAAGAACGACAAGATGAGATCAGGCGCAGTGAGCCCTGAGAAGTGCACAGCACGCGCACACCTCCTCATCGCGATGTGAGTGATTCACTCACATCGAGTCTACTTTCAGTAAGGCTCTGACCTGGAGTTTTATAAGTTAGATTCTCTCAACTTGTGTTGCCGAGTGCGAGAAAATCACTCACTTCGTACTGACGATGTGAGTGAATCACTCACATCGTGCCTCCGCGCATCCTGTGCAGCACCCCACCGCCGCGCATCCTGCGCCACGCCACGCGCACACGCCCTGCCCACGCCGCACCACGCACCCACCGTCCACGCCCCGCCCGCATCACGCGTTGACACCAACGTCGTCCTATGGTATGTATCAGTGATATATATCACTGATACATACGGAGGGATCGTGGGGCTCTCAGAAACACAACAGAAGATAGTCGAGGTCGGCAAGCGGGAGTTTCTCGCCAAGGGCTTCAAGAGCGCGTCGCTACGCGCTATCGTACGCAAGGCAGGGTTCACCCAAGGGGCCTTCTATGGTTACTACCAGAGCAAGGCCGACCTGTTCAACGCCATAGTCTCCCCGGCGGCCGATAGCCTTTTGGCCCAGTTTCGCAAGGCGCAGGAGGCGCATTTCGACCTCATTCCAAAAGGCGAGGCAGCCTTTAGCCGACAGCTATCGACCGAATACCTCGACACGTTCTTGGACTTTGTCTACGACAACTTCGATGTCTTCAAGCTCGTCCTGTGCTGCTCGGAGGGAACGCGCTACGAGACCTACGTACACGACCTCGTCGAGCTCGACGTCGAGCGGACGCAACGCTTCTATGAGGAGCTGCGCCAGGCGGGCAGACTCGAGGGCGAGGTAAGCATCGAGCTCCACCACATGATAACGAGCGCGTATTTCACGGCTGTCTTCGAGACCGTCGTCCACGACATGGAGCGGGATAAGGCGAAACGCTACGTTGCCGAGCTGGCGCAGTTCTTTAACAGCGGATGGGAGGGCCTGCTCAGATTCTCGTGATTCGCCACGCCTTGGCTTCTCGTGATTCGCCACGCCATGGCTTCTCGTGACCCGCCGCATCTTGGCACCGTCACGCTTTGACACGTTCCCGTATAGGCGGGCAAGTGGCCGCCCGCAGAAGGAGGTTTTTGTGCCTGCAGCCCACAGCACCACCGTATCGAGACTGATGTCCTTTGCTCGCGAGGCCCACGGCGGCCTTACCGCCTCTGTGGTCCTCGCCGTCCTCGGCGCGGCCGCCGGTATCGTGCCCTATATCGCTGCGGCGCAGATACTGACGCTGATCTGCGCCGGAATGTACGAGCTCGGCCCCATAGCCACAGCGGCATCCGTTGCCCTTGTCGGCTACCTTGGCAGCATATGGCTCGCGTCTGCCTCGACGATCATCTCGCATCGGTGCGCCTTCATCACCCTGAACAGCATCCGCAAGGCGCTTACCGACAAACTCTCACGCGTCCCCATGGGAACGGTGCTCGACCAGCCATCGGGCACGTTCAAAACGCTCATCGTCGATACGGTCGAGAAACTCGAGCTTCCCCTCGCCCATATGGTCCCCGAGCTGACGGCGAACACCCTCATCCCCGTCCTGATGCTTGCCTACCTCTTTGTCCTGGACTGGCGCCTTGCCCTGATATCGCTTATCACGATACCAGTCGGGATCTGCTGCTACATGGGCATGATGAAGGACTACGGGCCCCGCTACGCACGCGTGCTCGATGCGAGCAAGAATATGGACGCGGCCATCGTCGAGTACATTGGCGGCATCGAGGTCATCAAGGGATTCAACCAGAGCACGGCGTCATATGGGAGGTACGTGGACGCGGTCCGCGCAAACGAGGACGCAAAGGTCACGTGGTTCAGGCAGACCAACCCCTTCTATGTGGCCGGTGTCACCATCATGCCGTCATGCCTGATAGGTGTCCTGCCGCTGGGCAGCCTCCTCTACCTGAGCGGCGATATCTCCGCCTCTGCGCTCATCACCTGCATCATCCTCGCACTCGGGCTGGTGAAGCCGCTCATGCAGGCGCTAAGATACACCGACAGCTTGGCGATGGTGGACTCAACGGTGGCCGAGGTGTCGACCCTGCTCGATGCGCCCGAGATGAAGCGCCCCTCGACGCCCGTCGAGATTCCCAACTACTGCATAACATTCGACAAGGTGAGCTTCGGATACGGGAAAGAGGAGGTGCTCCACGGCATATCGCTTGCGATCGAACCGCACGCCATGACCGCCCTCGTCGGCCCCTCGGGGTCAGGAAAGTCCACCGTCGCGCGCCTCATCGCCTCGTTCTGGGAGGCGGATGGCGGCTCGGTGGGCATCGGCGGCATCGATGTCAAAAATATACCGCTTGAGCAGGTTATGCGGTCGATCTCCTATGTGACTCAGGACAACTACCTGTTTGACCTGTCAGTCCGTGAGAACATCCGCATGGGCAAACCCGATGCGTCCGACGCGGAGGTCGAGGAAGCCGCGCAACGCGCAAGCTGCCATGAGTTCATATGCGCCCTGCCGGCAGGCTACGACACCTGCGTCGGCAGCGCGGGGGCGAGGCTCTCGGGCGGCGAGCGCCAGCGCATCGCCATAGCCCGGGCGGTGCTGAAGAATGCGCCCATCGTCATTCTCGACGAAGCGACCGCCTTCACCGATCCCGAGAACGAGGCGGCCATACAGGCGTCCATCAGCGGGCTTGTGGCGGGAAAAACGCTCATCATCATCGCCCACCATCTTTCGACCATCGTGGGAGCGGACAAGATAGTGGTCATGGACCACGGCAGGCTCTCTGCCGAGGGCACCCATCACGAGCTGCTTGAAAGCAGCCCGCTGTACCGCAGTCTCTGGAACGCCCAGCAGGAGGCCACGCACGCGGAAGGTGATGCGGCATGATCAAGCTGTTCGGGCGCCTGCTTGCCTTTGCGGGAGAGCAGAGGCGATCGCTCATCCTCTCGTTCGTCTTCACCGTCTTCAACGCGATATTCGAGACACTGCCTCTGATGGCCATCCTCATCGTGCTGATCGAGGTGCTCGATGGCCTTGCCGGGCGTCCCATCTTTGCGGCGACTGCCTGGGTCTCTCTGTCTATCATGGTTGTCAGCCTTACGGGGCAGATCGTGCTCACCAACTGCTCCTCCCTGCGCCGTACCATCGGCAGCTTTGATATGTGCTCACAGAAGCGCCTTGAGATAGGCGAGAGGCTCAAGCGCACGTACATGGGCTTCTTCGATGAGCGCGAGGTTGGCGCCATCGCGGCCGCCGCAACCACGACGCTCGAGGATATCGAGACTAAGGCGGTGAGTGTCCTCGAGATCGTGGCGGGCGGTTTCATACAGGCCGTCGTCATCACCGCTTGGCTTCTCGCCTACGAGTGGCGTCTGGGGCTTGTCTCGATTGTTGGCCTTGTCTGCGCGTTGCTTCTCTACTCGCTGAGTCAGAAGGTCGGCGACAGCTATTCCCCGCGCAGGCAGGCGGCCCAGGCAAACCTGGTCTCCGCCGTACTGGAGCACGTTCAGGGCATGGCGGTGGTCAAGGCCTTCGGCCTGGGGACGAGAACTACGCGCAAGGTCGACGCTGCCATCGACGAGAGCACGGCGGCAAACGTCTCGCTCGAGCGCGCCTTCACCAGCGTGGCTGCAGCCTATCAGAGCGTGTTCAAGCTTGTGCGCGCGGCATTTCTTGTGATCGCCCCCTACCTGCTGCTCATCGGTGACATCGCTCCCGAGAAGTGCCTGATGCTTTTGGTCGCCAGCTTCATGGTCTACTCGGCGGTGGAGGTCGCCGGCAGCGTAACCTCGATCGCACGGGCCATCGATGCCTCGCTCGATCGCGTGGACGAGGTCATGGACATGCCCCGTATCGACGAGGATGGCGCCGACATCAAGCTCGACCGGTTCGACATCGAGCTTGTTGGGGTCTCGTTTTCCTATGGGGACGACGTCGTCGTCATCGACGACGTAAGCCTTGCCGTTCCGGAGAAAACGACCTGCGCAATCGTGGGCCCGTCGGGCTCGGGAAAGACCACGCTTTGCAACCTGATAGCCCGATTCTGGGATGTGCGCGAGGGTAGGATCGCGGTCGGCGGGGTGGACGTTCGCGACATCACCTGTGACAGCCTGCTTACAAACTTCTCGATCGTCTTTCAGAACGTCTACCTGTTCAACGATACCATCGAGAACAACATTCGCATCGGCCGCCGTGACGCCACGGACGAGGATGTGCGCGAGGCGGCCCGCAGAGCCTGCTGCCACGAGTTCATCAGCGCGCTTCCCGACGGCTATCAAACGATGGTGGGCGAGGGAGGCTCGTCGCTTTCCGGCGGAGAGAGGCAGCGCATATCGATCGCCCGCGCCCTTCTGAAGGATGCTCCCATCGTCATCCTCGATGAGGCTACGGCAAGCGTGGACCCCGAGAACGAACGCGAGCTACAGAAGGCCATAGCCGAGCTCACGCGCGGCAAGACGCTGCTGATGATAGCCCATCACCTGGCGACGGTGCGAGATGCCGACCAGATTGTCGTGCTCGACAAGGGACGCATCGTCCAGCGCGGCACCCACGCCGAACTTATGGGACAGGGAGGCCTGTACCGGCAGCTGGTGAGCATACGTCAGCAGGCGTCGGGATGGGCCATTCGCAGGGAGGCTGCCGGTTAGGTGGCAAGCAGGCTGCGATCGGGGGCACGCGGTCGGAAGGCAGCCGGGCCGCGGCAAAAAGGGCAGCCAAGACACGGCCGTCGTATACCGAGGCAAGGAGGATAACGTGCGTGAGCAAAGCAGCGGGTGGACGTTGAGGGACATCATCACAACGGTGCTCTTGAGCGTGGTGATGGTCGTCATACAGGCCGCGCTCAACATTATCTTCATGTTCAACAACTTCGCAAGCATGGTGCTTTCCACCGGCGCTATCGTCCTGGTCCTCGGGCCTGTGTACACCCTGCTTGTCACACGCGTCGCCAAGCGCGGGGCGTCACTTGCGTACCTGACCATGGTGGGGATGGTCTACCTTGCCTCGGGCAATTGGTACCTCTTGCCCTGGTACGTCCTTGTCGGTCTGATCTGCGAGGCTATCCTCTGGAGGGGCGGATCGTGCCAAGATTCCAGGAAGGTCATCGCTGCTTGTACGGTAAGCGGCTTTCTCCACCAGGGCACCAACCTGCTGCCCATCGTGCTCTTCTGGGACACCTACTACGCGTTCTCGACCTCGGCAGGTCAAGACCCCACCTATGTGAAGGACTACCTGCTCTACTACACCAATCCGGCGTGGCTGGCCTTTATCCTTGCCTTCACGCTGGTATGCGCGTTGGCCGGTGGCGTGATCGGCGGCAGGCTGATACAGAAGCACTTCCAGAAGGCAGGAGTCCTGTAGTGTCCGATTGTCTCGCAGCATCCGGCGCGGCGCCCAACACCGCATCCGAGGGCTCCACGTCGTGTGACCGCACACTTGCGGTACCGGTGAAGCTCGTCGCCTTTGCCTGCATGCTCCTGTGCGTCTTTTTGACTGACCGTCCGCTGTGGCTGTGGCTTCCCTCACTTGTGGGTCTCTGTCACCTCGCCTTTCAGGGGCGATGGAGGCTGGTCGCATCGTTTACCAGCTTCTATCTGGTGCTCGCGGCACTCCTGTGGGCAATCGTTGCCCAGGGGCTGCGGATGGTGCTGTTCTCGGAGTTTACGGTCCTGCTCTTCTGGATCCTCTTTCCGGCCATGATCATCTCGTGGGACCTTATGACCACGCCCCCTGGCCTGCTTGCCGAATTCATGTCACGTCTGCACGCCCCGACCCCCTGGATACTTGGGATGCTGGTGGTGTTTCGGTTCTTTCCTACCATGGGCTCTGAGCTTGCCAGCATCGTGCAATCCATGCGCAACAGGGCCCTGCTCTCGCCGCTGCAGATCGTTCGCCATCCGGTTCTTAGCTGCGAATACGTGCTCGTACCACTTTTGTTGCGCTGCCTGCAGATAGCCGACCAGCTGACCGTCTCAGCGATCGCGCGCTGTGCCGAGCAGCCAGGCGCGCGGGGCAGCTACCACGGCCGTCCGCTTCGTCTGGGTGACTGGGCCTGGATGGCCGTCTGGATCGTGACGACTACCGTGTTTCTGACGCTGGGAGGCTCGAAGCTGTGATCAGGTTCGAGGGGGTCTCCTTCCGCTACCAGGGGAGCGACAGTGGCATCTTTGACATCGACCTCACCGTCACAGCCGGTGAGTGTGTGGTGTTGTGCGGCGCTTCCGGCTGCGGGAAGACGACGGTAACCCGCATGGTGAGTGCGCTGATACCCTCCTTCTACCACGGAAAGAAGGAGGGGCGTGTCCTGGTGAGGGGCAGCGACGTGGAAGGCCTCAGGAGCTGGGAGGTCGGGAGTCTGGTGGGAAGCGTGTTCCAAGATCCCAAAAGCCAGTTCTTCTCCACGGAGCTTACCGGAGAAGTGGCGTTCGCCTGCGAGAACCGGGGCATGGACCGCTTAGAGATCAGACAGCGCACCGATGGCGCCTTGGCCATGATGGGCCTAGAGGCGCTACGGAGCCGAGCGGTCGACACGCTTTCCAGCGGCGAGCAACAGCGTGTGGCGATAGCCTCGGTATACGCGCTCACACCGACGGTCCTCGTCTTCGATGAGCCGACTGCCAACATGGATGCCACGGGCATGGCGCAGCTGCGACAGACCGTGCTGGAGCTCAAGCGGCGAGGGCTCACCCTGTTGGTCGCCGAGCATCGCATAGCCTGGCTCGATGGCATTGCCGACCGCTACCTGTACCTGCGAGCAGGACGCATATGCCGGCAGTTTTCGCCTTCGGAGATGCGGGCGCTTCCCGATGTCGAACGGCGCCGCATGGGTCTGCGTTCGGCGATTCTAGTACCGCAGCCCCATCTTCCTGCTCCACATGGCGCTCGTTTGGCCATCCAGTGCAGGGGGCTTGCCTGCCGGCGGGGCCAGACTCAGGTATGGCGTGGCCTGGACCTCTCGTTCTTTACGCATCGGATAACGGCGATCATGGGGCCCAACGGCGTCGGTAAGACCACGCTCGGACTTGTGCTTAGCGGGCTTTTGCGGCAAAGGGAGGGTGAGGTAATCGTCAGCGGAAGGCGTCTGCGCCCCGCGCGGCGCAGACGGGAGCTGTGGTTCTGCGCCAACAACACTGGGGCCCAGTTCTTCACCAACTCCGTGTCCGACGAGCTTCTTATAAGCATGCGGGAGCATAGCGAGAAGGACATCGGGCGGGCACGCGACATTCTCAGGCGAATGGGGCTCTACCAATACCGCGATGCGCACCCGGCCTGCCTGTCGGGAGGCCAGCGCCAGCGTCTGGCAATTGCCTGCGCGCTTCTCTCCGATCGCAACATCCTTGTCCTCGACGAGCCGACAAGCGGCCTGGATGCCGCAAACATGCGAATCATCGCTACCGAGCTCAAAACGGCTGCCGCAGGAGGGCGATGCGTACTGGTCATCACACATGACACGGAACTCGTCGCCGAGTGCTGCGACAGCGCGATCTCACTCGGCTGAGGTCGTCCGCGCCATGAGAGTCATCAATCAGACAGGTCGCGATTGACTCGGTGACCTTCCGCGCCAGCTCCACCGGCACGGCATTACCAATCTGCCGCATAGCCTCGCTCCATGACCCATGAAATGAGTAGAGGTCTGGGAAGCCCTGGATGCGTGCCGCCTCACGGACCGTGTAATATCGCAGCGAACCCTCATCGTCAATGAACATGTTCTCACCACCTGGAACACCATGAACACCCGCCTTGATTGCCTTTGATGGCTCATCGAGAAGAGACCCCGTGTGACCTGGATAGCGCCGCGCACCCAGCTTCAGGACATGCTGCATCCAGTCAGACGTCCCGTCACGCCGTGGGTGAGGCAGGCCACCCAATGCGTCTCTCACTGTTCGCCAGGCCCTCTTGCCGCCCGAGGTAAGAGAAGGTCTCTCGGTGGACGATGTACAGGAGGAGGTCCATCGCCCTCTATATGCCCCAGATTTCTTCGCGAAAGCCAATGCCTCTTTCGAGTGCGTAGGCTCTGGGAAAGACCAGTTCGCCCGCACGTCAGAGCGAAAGCCGACTATAAACACCCGTGACCTGCGCTGGGCAACCCCATAGTCTGCAGCATCCACGATGGTCGGTATCACCTCATAGTGCAAGTCATCATGCACGCCATTGGTATGCTCCCTGCATAGTCTCTTGTAATGTTCTCTCCAACTCTCTCCATCACGGGCAGCAACGAGCGGGTGCCGCAGCCTCATCAGGATATAGTTGTAGTAGTCAGAGAAGGATGATCTCGTCAGACCTCTGACGTTCTCGCACACGAACGCGCGTGGCCTGAGTGTTGCCACGACTGACGTCATGGCGGGAAACATGTCGCGGGGATCAAGCGCCGCGCGGGCAAGGCCGCCGAGCGAGAATGGCTGACACGGTGGTCCGCCCGCAAGCAAGTCTATCTCGTCGGTCACACAAGACCAGTCAACGTTCCTAACATCACTCTCTACCACGTTGAGACCTGCAATAAGCGGATAGTTTGCGCTCACATTGTCTCGAAGCGTCTCGCAGGCGACATGATCCCACTCGACAGCCATCTCATGGACAAAGCCCGCGAGCGCCGTACCAAGCAGCATGCCCCCTCCCCCAGCAAAGATCTCCACCGCCTTGAGCCGCCCATGACCCACGTTGTCCTCCCCTCCCCTCCTCTTATTCATAACATCCATTCTAACAGGACCCTCTCTCCTCCTTTTAATGGCAGCAAACCACGGCCGCCAATGCGCCAGCGCCTTCTCCCCACTGCTTGTGCGTACATTTCTATGTAAACATTCATATGAATCATTTGATACATTGAAATAGTAGTAGATAGTGTCTCGCCACCCCCCATCACGTTACGAGGCCCACAAGCCACCGAAAGCCCCGCAGCCCTTGGATCCGTCTACATCCTTTTCGCAGCTAAGGCGAGACAGACATGCCACGCCAGCCAATGACACGTTGATGTATCCTGTCTATCCCCAAGCAAAACGATGTCCCCTCAACAAAGAGGATTTCTATGATCAAGCGGTTCGTCTCCGAGACAACTGACTGCGACTTCAAGGCTCATGTCGAGCACTCAAGACCCAAGAGTTGGCTGAAGAGCGTGAGCGCCTTTGCAAACACAATTGGGGGCACGGTCGTGTTTGGCATCGATGACTCCACACACGAGGCGATCGGCATCGACAATCCCCAGGCAGAGATAGAGTTTATCTCGCGCATGATCCACGACCGCATAGATCCCATCCCGCACTTTGAGATAGCGCTATCAGGCGAGCGGGCAGGGGCGGTAATCGAGCTGCGCGTACCTGCGGGCACCCACCCACCCCACTACTACCGAGCTGATGGCAGACGCGAGGCCTACGTGCGCAACGGCGACAGAAGCGAGCTCATCTCGTCTGAGCACCTCAATGAGCTCATCCTCAAGGGAACGAACCAGACCTGGGATAGCCTCGTCTCAGGGATTTCGATGGATCGCGCCAGCTTCACGGTCCTGAGGGCAGGCTACGCTCTCAGAACCGGACATGACATAGATGACGCGGACCTCATCTCGTTTGGCCTCGTAACAGATGATGGAGGCTACCTTACGAATGCCGGTGCGCTCCTCGCCGACGAGCCGCTGATACGGCACTCCCGACTCTTCTGCACAAGATGGACGGGCACACGCAAGGAAGACCCAACTGATGATGGCGAATTCTCTGGTAGCCTGCTCACCCTGCTGCGAGAGGGCGAGGCATTCGTGAAGCGACACAACATCCTCTCATGGAAGAAGACCCCCAACAGCCGCATAAACCTACGCTGCTATAGCGAGCGCGCCATCACCGAGGCGCTCGTGAACGCGCTTGTCCATCGCTCCTACCTTGACCTCGGCAGCGAGGTCCATATCGACATGTACGATGATCGCGTTAACATTATCTCGCCAGGCTCCATGATGAAGGGGCCGCTGCCCAAGGATGTCATGTCCACGCATGTGGAAAGCCATCGCCGCAACCCCATAGTGTGCGACATCTTCAGCCGCATGAACCTCATGGAGCGTCGTGGGACGGGACTTCGCGAGATATGTAGCGCGACGGCTGCCGAGGACGGCTATAGATCCGAGTTCAAGCCCTTGTTTGAGAATGGACCACACGACTTCTATGTTACGCTGTGGAACATGAAGTTTGAGAGAACCCCCCAAGTCGCCCCCCAAGTCGCCCCCCAAGTCGCCCCCCAAGTCGAAAGGCTTCTGCGGGTCATGGGAAATGAGACCCTATCGCTGTCTGACATCATGGGACGCATGGGGCTATCCGACAAAAAGAACTTCAGGGAGAGCTACCTCGTGCCCGCGCTCAGGTCTGCGGTTATAGAGATGACGATTCCCGACAAGCCCAACAGCAGCTTGCAAAAGTATCGACGCACACACGAAGCGTAGCGGCAGGGAAAGGCTTGCCAAAGTAGCCCAACGGGAGATGGATGCTCCCCCTTACCCGCGATAGAGCCTCACCCGCGATAGAGTCGGTCACACGGTATGAAAAGCAAATTTGTAGTTACTCTCCAAATTTTACATTACCCACCAAAGCCTGTAGAGTACTTCCTATAGGAGAAGGGAGGTGCCCTCGTGTACATCAATCGAGAGATCGAAGCTGCGCTACGCACTCATCTAGCGCAGTTCAAGTGTGTGCTCGTCACAGGAGCGAGACAGACCGGAAAGACCACGTTGCTCAAGCACATCCTTGGCAGTACCTATGATTACGTCACGCTCGATGACATAAACGAACTCGACAACGCGATCGACGATCCTGGCACGTTTCTCAGCTCCTCCTCGACGCCCATCATCATAGACGAGGTTCAGCTTGCCCCGAGCCTCTTTCGCCAGGTAAAGCTCGTGGTCGATGCCAAAGACGCGTATGGCTCTGTCGTGCTCACGGGCTCACAGACCTATGGCCTCATGCAGGGGGTGAGCGAGTCGCTTGCTGGTCGTGTCGGAATACTCGAGCTCGGATCACTGTCCCTGAGAGAAATATCGGGCAACACGAAAGGGACGCCCTTTACCTCCCAATGCCTGCCGCGCAAGGAAACGCCGAGATCACCCAAAGGCTTCAATCTCTGGGCCCATATCCAGCGCGGCTCTATGCCACGACTTCAGGACACTGAGATGGACTGGTACTCCTTCTACAACAGTTACATCCAGACCTACTTGGAGCGCGACGTGCGGCAGGCAATCAACCTAAGGGACCGGCGCAAGTTCTACAATTTCATGGTTGCGGCCGCCGCCCGAACGGGGCAGCTACTCAACGCGAGCGACATGGCCAATGACGTCGACGTTAGCGTGAGGACCATCCAAGGCTGGATCTCGGTCCTCGAGGCCAGCGGTATCATTCGTATTCTGCAGCCGTTTTGGGCAAACACCACAAGGCGCTTGACCAAGACGCCAAAGCTGTACTTCATGGATACGGGTCTCGCGTGTCATCTTGCGGGATGGAATACGCCAGAGCAGCTCAAGCGCGGAGCTATGGCAGGTCACATGTTCGAGACCTTCATCGTCTCTGAGGTCCTCAAGAGCCATATGAATGCCGGGCGCGACCCGCGAAACATCTCCTTCTATCGTGATTCGCAGAAGAGAGAGATCGGCCTGCTGATCCAGGACGGGAAGGTCATGCACCCCGTCGAGATTAAGGCGAGGGCCAATGTGCGTGCCGAGGCAGTCAGAAACTTTGAGGTACTTAGCAGCTTTACTGATTACGAGGTCGGTTTCGGCAATGTCATATGTCAGACGGAGACGCCATACATGATCAGCAGGGATGTCCAAGCCATCCCCGTCTGGGCGATATAGGTCAATCTGGCACTATCTGCAAGATCCAAGTCACCAAAGGGGGCGGCTCGTACTATACGTGTACTGGTAGGGTCAACCAATACGAGCCCATGCTGCTGCATACCGGAAGTGAGTGATTCACTCACTTCGCGATTACGATGTGAGTGATTTTTCTCGCGAAAATAACTTGACATGACTTGACAAAGGAAGCTGAAATTACGTATGCGCAGGTAGATCGATTATTGAAGGGAAGCTCGAAGTGAGTGAATCACTCACTTCGCGATTGCGATGTGAGCGATTCACTCACATCGCAACGGCAGCGTCCTCGACGGGCATCCAAAGCAAGCAGATAGAAATGAGCCGGATAGACGCATGCTACGCACATCTGGTCTTCTCTTCGTGTGCTGTGGGTGCCCTGCTGAAGCAGGACTCCATCGGCGCCGCAGGCATCCCATGGTGGCTGAAACACTCGTGTCACCCAACGTAACTCGCGTCGCAACAGTGTACACAAATGCCCTAAACCAGCGTCGAGAGGCCATTTTCGCCGATTTGTGTACACTCCTACTGCGTCTTTCCGTGCGGTCGGGCCCGACGGCCGAGACCTGCGGGCCTTGGCGCAACCCCCCCGCCAGCCTGGCGGGGGGTTGCTCGAGCACGTTTGCCCAGTTGGGCCACTTTCCATAGTGCCCCGCAGGCTGGCGGGCGGTCGCGCCCCACGCCTCCCGGGCGGTGATGTAACGGAAAAGCGCATTCTGTGCGACGTGGGGGCCGCAGACTGCGCCTTTTCGTGAGGCGTCGGGCCGAGATGCGCCCCTCCGTGAGGCTGCACGCGGCCCCGGCGCCGTCCCCCGCGCGCCTTTGCCCCCGTGGGCGAGGGCTGAACTGTTTCAACCCCCCCGGACAGCGAGCGGCCCATAATCATGCCGCCAGTGGCAACGCCTCCTCTCTCGCGACCATCGCGTCCATGCGCTCGAAGAGTGCGTCCATCTCCTCTGCGGGGATGTGGTAGTCGATCGCGGGGTGCGGGCGACGGCGGTCGTGGCATCCCTCGACGTACCCGGCTGATGCGAGTCGCGCCTCCTTGCGGGTGGCGAGGCCGCGAGGGTGGCACGTCTCGTCCTCGGACGTGCCGAGGAACGGCTCGGCGACGGCGTTGTCGTGGCGGGGTCCCGTCTCGCCGGCGGGCAGCCTCACGTCGTGCGCCGTGCGCCGTGCGCCCGGTCGGCCATCGCCTTGGATGCGTGCTGGCTGCCGCAGTCCGAACGAGAGATCGCGCCGAGCGCGACGTAGCCGCGCCCCCGGGACGGCCCGAGCGCGGCGATCGGCAGGTCGGCCGTCATGCGCCCTGGGAAGGCCAGCCAGGCCCACGGCCATGCGCGTGCACAGGTCGATCACTGCGGCCATGTAGGGGACTGCGGTGGGAGTTGACAAAACACACCGCCGAGGCCGAGGCCATGCCCGACGGCTGGCCGCGCGGGACCACCTGCCGCGAGATCGGGCCCGTGGTCGCCGTCGAGAGGAGGGCGGGGCGCAGGCGCGCGGACGTCGTCGTCGCCGTGGCGCCGGGCGCCGGAGTCGGCCGCGTGGGGGGCACCGACGACAAGGACAAGGTGACGGTGCGCATGGGCTGCGGTCCCACGACACCGACAACCTCGTCGCGCTTCTCATGCTGCGCTGCTCCGATGGGCAGCCGGCACTTCCCTGGGAGGATCGCGGGGAGGGGAGGAGGAAGGTGGCACGGGGCAACCAGGTGACCTCTAGGCCACGAGAACTACCGAAGGCTCGCTTTCTCTCTGGTGCCTGGCAACGGTTTTATTCGAGCAACAGTTATGGCTAAGCTCCTACAGGGAAAGCCTTTTCGCATTGGCGGGTTTTAGATAATTCTTCTTCAGGTCTCTTATGCTCATGAAGAACTCCTTCTCCGAGTTGCTTAGCCCTTCGTTTTTGCGCTTCTCCTCGAGAAGCGCAAGGGTGCAGAACATGTCCGCCGCCTGGAACAGACTGTAGTCGGAGGGGGACACCTTCCTGACTTCCGCCTCCAGGAAAGCGTTGAAGAGCGTGTTCACGAGGTTGGTTATCTCCTTTTGCCCGTTGTCGTAGTAGACGATTATGCGGTCGAAGGACTGCAGGAATGCGAGGTGATCCTTCAGGAACGTGCTTACCTCGCGAGATATCCTGGATACCATCTGGTCGTGGTCTGAGAACTCTCGTTTCTTAAAGGCGAAGGATTTGTAGGAGATATCGCACAAGCGCATGAAGGTGAAGAGGGACCGGAAGAGCTTGCGGCGCGCCGTGAGATCCATGCCGGAGTAGTCCCTCTCTCGCCTGATGAGCGGGGCGGAGTGTATGGCGTGGTTCTCCGCGAAATTCTGCTCGACGAGATGGCGCTTCAGGTGGTCGATTTGCTCTGAGATGTCGGAGCCCTGATCGTGAAAGACCAGGGTGATGATGTAGTACGGGGCATGGTGCTCGTAAGACCCGAAATCACCCGATTCGTCTATGAATACGCTGAGCCTAGACATTTATCCCCTAAAACAAAAGTGGCGGGGAAAACGTCCCCGCCCTTGGGTGGACCAGGGCCTTTCGGCCAGCCCAGAATATATTTCATTTATAGCAGATTTCTCGATTTATGTCTATGGAGGGAAGATGGTCAGGATGGCATTGCGGAAGAAGATGCCGTCCTGCGTAGGGCTTCTTCGCTTTGGGCTTAGCCGTGAACTTGCAGGCGAACTGCCTGCCGCCTACCCAGTAGACCACCCAGCTCCATTTATCATGGAACGCCTTGCTTGCCCCGGGGTATGAAAGCGGGCGGGCGTCTATCTTCGCGAAGTCTATTCTCGGCCTCCTATGCAATGGGATGCCTGATGACTGTCTTGAGGTTTTCAGGCTTCATCCGGCGAGGATCGCCCAGGTATATCTCGTGGTGGAGACAGATCCGCGGGACGACTCCATCGCAGTCCAGAAAGCCGAGGACGTCCTGCGGGTCCGAACCGCTCGCGTTTCCGATGTCGAGGCGAAGGTTCTGATCAGCAACAAAACTCGAAAGCTTCGCGATCGTTGCGGGCTCATCGTCGTAGGGGCCTTTGTGCATGATCTGCGCACAAGTTCCTTCCGAGAAACGGACGAGGCGCAGATTTCCGTGTTCGACTGCGGACGCGAGTTCGGGCTTCTTGTCGATGACGAGCGAGCAGATGTGCTCGAATGCCTCGGGGCCACGAAGTCTGGCTGGCGGATGAGGGACACCCAAGATAATGAACTTTTGTCGGATATCCCCGTTCCATCGAACGCATCGGACCGTGTGCCGCGACCCGGCCCCTGCGACCGGCTGGGGCGCCGCCCGGGCCGTCCCGGGGGCGCGGCTGCGTCGCGCCCGGCGCGACCTCTCGTTCGGGCCGCGGCGGCCGGCACGCACCCGAGGCGATGGCCTCGCGTTCGCCTCGGGGGTCTACCTCTACACCGCCTGCTGCGTGGTGGCAAGCGAGTTCTACGCCTCCGGGATGGCCAAGATGGCCGAGCAGGAGGGGCATGCCGTGGACCGGGCGTGGGTGGCCCTGCGCCTGGCCCACTTCGTCGCGGCCTCGGCCCTGTCGTTGCTCGTCGCCCTCATGCTCCGAGGCATCGCCGAGCGCTACCGCTACTACGGCCTCCTCCCCCGCCTCCAGTAGGCCACCATCTACCTCTGCGCCCTCCACCCCGCCGGCGATGCCTTCGAGCGCGCGGGATCGCGGCTTGAGGCCTCCCGCGCGGCCCAGGAGGGGGACGTCGGGTAGGCGGGGCCTGGGGCAAGCCCGGCCCCGGTCCCCGCACCCCTACGGTGACGCCGTGGCCGCCTGCGGTGACACCAGCGACCTCCAGGCCCCGGGTGCCGTGTAGGTGTCCGCCACCCCCTGGCGGGAGGACGAGAGCTCGCCTGTCGTGAGCCACCTCTTGTCCCTCGCGGAGAGCCACCCCCGGCCGCCCACGCCCGCGGGGAGCGAGGTGTGCATGTCGGTGGAGAGGACGTTCCCGCAGCGCTCCCCGACCGCCAGGGAGGAGAGCGACGAGCAGCCGGCGAACATCCCCCACATGCCCTCGACCCCGGAGGTGTCCCAGCCGGAGAGGTCGAGGGAGGGGAGCGAGGCGCAGCCGCAGAACATGCCGCTCATGCCGGTGACCTTCGAGGTGTCCCAGCCCGAGAGGTCGAGGAAAACCAGCGTGGAGCAGTCGGCGAACATGCCACCTGTGAGCCAGTTGCTCATGTACGTGACCCTCGAGGTGTCCCAACCGGAGAGGTCGAGGGATCGGAGCGAGGCGCAGCCGGAGAACATGCCGCCCATGTCCTCGACCCGCGAGGTGTCCCAGCTGGAGAGGTCGAGGGACGCGAGCGAGGAGCAGCCGGAGAACATGCCACTCATGCCGGTGACCCGCGAGGTGTCCCAGCCCGAGGGGTCGAGGGACGCGAGCGAGGCGCAGCCGGAGAACATGCTGCTCATGTCCGTAACCTGCGAGGTGTCGAGCGGCGAGAGGTCGAGGGAGGTGAGCGACGAGCATCCGCAGAACATGCGACCCATGTCCGTGACCATCGAGGTGTCGAAGTGGGAGAGGTCGAGCGACGTGAGCGAGCAGCAGCCGTCGAACATGTATCCCATGTCGGTGACCATCGATGTGTCCCAGCCCGAGAGGTCGACGGAGGAGAGCGACGGGCATCCGTAGAACACGCACCCCATGCGCTCGACCCGCGAGGTGTCGAAGTGGGAGAGGTCGAGGGAGGAGAGCGACGGGCATTCGTAGAACATGCCCCACATGTCCGTGACCCGTGAGGTGTCCCAGCCGGAGAGGTCGAGGGAGGCGAGCGACGAGCACCCGAGGAACATGTCCCCCATGTTTGTGACCTGTGATGTGTCCCAGCCGGAGAGGTCGAGGGACCGGAGCGACGAGCACGCGAAGAACATGTCCCCCATGTTTGTGACCTGTGAGGTGTCGAGGCCCGAGAGGTCGAGGGCCTCCATCGCGTACAGGCCCCCGAAGAGGTAGCCTGAGTCCGCGGGCGCAAGGACGCCCCTCTCGACGCTCACCGACCTGACGGCGTGCCGGAGGT
>ERZ773022.731-NODE-731-length-24954-cov-4.674083_pt1 | contig 24954 bp, 21 predicted proteins | sample MGYA00580839_ERZ773022 | MGnify/ENA primary metagenome ERZ773022 (study PRJEB29015, sample SAMEA2738020) | human oral metagenome | biome: human oral; feature: human-associated habitat; material: dental | place: China | collected 2044 ... | reverse complement strand
GGCGGTAGAGGAGCGCTAGTTTACAACGATATGTCCCCTACGCTCGCTTGCAGCCACCAGCCAACGCTCTTTTGCCGAGCAAGCCACGCAGCTAACGCCGAAAGCTGCGAAGACATTGCACCTACCATTACCGCACACGCAGCGAAAGACGCGCCGCTTATATCGTTTAACCCGCCACGTCATCTGACGCCGCTTGAGTGTGAGCGTCTGCAAGGCTTTCCCGATGGCTGGACGGCCGTCAAAGATTCAGGCGGCAACCCGATAAGCGACACACAGCGCTACAAGATGTTAGGTAATGCCATGACAGTACCAGTTATGCGTTGGATTGGCGAGCGCATTAAGGCTCAAGAGACATATACGCCAAAGCAAGCCGCTTTACCAGCAGATGACTATATCGACAATCAAACACTCGCACTGGCAACGTAAGAATCAACGATGATAAAAGGAGGACAAATGACATTTAATTTTGGTGTACCGCAGATCATATATATGATATTGACGGTGCTTGGTATCGTAATTGCCTGTGTAAATCACGGCAAAGAGCGAGAGCCATATAACGCGTATATCCAGTTCATAAGCGCAATTATCACGACTGCGCTTCTTGCTTGGGGAGGTTTTTTCGCATGAGCATTAACAGAGTAAATATTTCGGGCAACCTTACACGTGATGCCGAGCTGAGAGCATCGGCAGCAGGCACGCCGATACTATCGTTAGGCATCGCGGTCAATGACCGCCGCAAGAACCCGTCTACAGGTGAGTGGGAGGACGTACCCAATTTCATCGATTGCGTGCTGTTCGGCAATCGCGCGACAGCTCTGGCACCATATCTCACCAAGGGTTCCAAGGTCGCCATTGAGGGCAAACTTCGTTACAGCACTTGGGAGACGCAAGAGGGTCAGAAGCGCTCTAAAATCGAGGTTATCGTAGACGAGATTGAGTTGATGGGAGCACGGCAGGGACAAGCCGCACCAGTAGCACAAGCACCGGTTGCAGCCGTACCGCCTAAAGCAGCAGCACCAGCATATCCCGGAGGCATCGCACCAGCCGTTGTGAGAGCCGCAAAGCCTGCGCCAAAAGCGGCACCAGCAGACGTTTACGACGAGGATATACCGTTCTAAACTTTCTTTAGATTTGCGTTAACGTGCAGCCATTTTTCACTAATTTTCACAAAACCCCAGTTGAGCGAAAATACACTACTGGTTACTACCAGTTTGTTTTTGCAGTTGAGTTATGTTTTTTTTGTGTGTTACAGTCACTCAGGTACATTAGCGTCACTCGCGTCACTTACGGACAGAATTCAAAAGGGATCATCCCCGCGTGTGCGGGGAACAGGGTGCGCTCATGGCGACATAATCGCCTGCAAGGGGATCATCCCCGCGTGTGCGGGGAACAGACTAAAGATCCGCAGTTAAATATAACGCATCCATCATAATAAGTCACATTTCAATCAGTTTACGAAAAACTCTCAACGTGGCCTCGCAGTCAGATTCAGCTCTATGTGGACACTTATTATCAAGGTTCAAAAGGCTTACCAGAGTTTCCAAACGGTAATTTGCAGCCGTAGGAATCTTCTTCTTCGCTAAATAAATGGTATCAATAGCCTCATTATTAAAGTCATCCAAATCGCATTCTTCACAAGCAACTTGTATGAACTCAGAATCAAAACTTGCATTGTGGGCTACAACAATGTCTGAAGAAACGAACTTCAAAAACGACTCGGTAGCCTCCTCTAATGGCACACCACTTGACATCAGTAACTCGTCAGATATACCAGTCAATTCGATGATCTTCTTAGATAGTGGCTTCTCCGTGGTGATCAAAGTATGAAATCTCTCCCCTACGGTGCCTCCAATAACGCGTATAGCAGCAATTTCAATAATCTGGTCCTTGTCGATATCAAGCCCCGTTGTCTCAATATCAAACACGACATACTCTTCCGGTTCTACAAAGCTAGATTTTCCATAATTACGTCGAGCCTTGGAGCATTGTGATACCTTGCTCCATCCAATACGCTTTCTCCCCAACGTTTTCGCTCGTGCGGGACTTGGACGCATTATTAATTTCAATCCATCATAGTCAATAGGTTCCCAGCTCGTATTATGCACACGAAAATTCAGGTGCTGCTCGTTACGAGCCGAATACACCATAGTTGCACGTCCATTCTTGGACTCCTCGCATACCCGCTGCCAAAGCTTATCACGGACACGAGCGCTTACTTGTCCAACATATACACCCAGGCTAATCTCCTGCAGCCATTTTGTAAGGTCGCCTCGTAATGCAAGTGGACACTTTTCAAGAGTAATAACGACCATCGCTATATTCCAACCAGAACGCCATTTCCTACTTCTTCGACCTGTGGTTGTGTTTCAAACTCCTTACCATATGAGACACCAAATGCCACGGCAGGATGAGACTCATCCCAAAGAAACATGGTCTCGAAATCTAATGAGTTCTCTTCCTCATGGACAGCATCGCCCAGCAATAGAAATCGAATGTCATGTGCGCACCGCTCCATAATTTTGCCATCGTAAAAAGCATCGCGTATCTTCTGACGAGTAACAGATCCGATGTCCTCGGGTGGATTGGAAGCAACCTCAAACGCTATAGGAATGGTCAACTCTGCCTTGTAAAGATCCGCAACATCGTACACAAATGAGCGCTCATGCCCTACATGTACAAATCCCAATGCAGAAGAGCATCCTAACGCCACAATGATACTGTGGACGATACCATATAAGCATACATTCGCAGCCGAGAGAGCCTGGTTGATAGGAGTCGCATCCGAAAAATCCGCAGGATTGTATTCCCTCCCTTTCCAAGGGACTTTATACTTCTTAGAGAGTTTTCGATAGAGAGAACGGATACGAGAACCTTCTCGCCCACGCAGTTGCTGCATAGTAAGTCCCGAGACATCTTCCCCAGGAAAGCGCATCTGGTACATAGCTCTTGCAACCGAAAGACGTTTTCGTGTATTAGACACAAGCTCTGCTTGCCTAACGATGAGTCGTGAAGAGCGAGTAAGAGGTCTACCATGCGCGTAATATCGCACTCCATGTTCCCCAACCCACACCATGCTAGATCCTGAATCGCCCAGAAGCTCAATGGCACGGTGCGAGACATTTGTTCCTGGTCCCAGCATAAGCACGCCAAGTGAAGACGCAGGTACATAAGCAGTTCCACGCTTATCAGTGATAGTCACCGCGCTATCCTGACGATTGACTAGACACCGCTCTACATAAAGAAAAGTCATGCGCTCTCTGATAGTCGGCAGGGCCTGAAGATCTGGCTTGATAATGCCGGGGATGTCTGGCATATATCATTCCCCTTCCACTACAGCAAGAGTCAATAATCCACAGCCAAAACCCTTGCCATGGCCAATTCCATTGATCAGAGCATGGCGCAATGCGTCTATGTCTGTTACCTCAAGCATGCCATCATACTGGACCGTCGCAAGGGTAATTGGCGACTCCTTCGATGCCTTACGAAAACTCAGTGTTCGCATATTGCTAACAATCAGACGAGGAATGCCTTCCTTGTCTTGAATCACCTCAAAACCATTGTGAGAAGCACGTGTGGTCTCTTGCCTTAGGAACAGCTCTGGTACATCATCACCTGTGCCGTTATATGCTGCTTCACCTACAAGCCACGCCTTCTGTTGCACAACAGTCAGATGTGACATTCTCACAGGATTGCCTTTTTCGTTGATAGCATCAGACTTGCCCCCACGAATGCTACGGCTTACCACAGGGTTCGCCACCAAGCGGAAAGCATAGCGCTGCCCAACTGCAAGACGAGCTAAAAAGGGCTCATAATCCCTCGTCTGCCATAGGGGATCCAAATCAGGGAAACCTATCTGTTCGTTCAAACCTACAAGACTTGGCCGCATGGGACTCACGATGTAGAGATAGGCACCGCCATCCGAACGCTTATCAACACGCCAGAGAATTCTGCCTTCCTCTTGCACTTGAGAAGCATCAGCTCCTAAAGGAAAGCTTCCCTCTATAGCCGCATGTAAGCGATACGGCGAGAAGAGCATGCGACGTGTTTCACGACGCGTCAGATTGATGGGAAAGCGCGTAAAGTACATCTAATCCACCGCCCTATCAATTGTTGTCAGAGGATCATGTTCGATTCGCTGGGGTCTATAAGAAGGGTTCCTGACAGTCGCCGTGGCATGTGCAACCGTACGCCATGTATATTGGCGATACATCTGAGAAAAGGTAACGGGCACATCCTGCTGTGCAACGTCGTAGCCCTCTCCCTGATCGTTAAATCCCTTGTCATAGAGAATCTCAAGATCAACCGACTCTTTATCATGAAAACGAGGATGTTTTTGATGCCAGTCAGTTGCCTGCCAAGGGACTGACTTAAGAGCCTCTAAGAGAGTCGTACCTTCTTTAATATCCAAAAAGATCTTGCAAGAGGGAGGACAAGATCTTCGACCCAGAAAGAGAGGAAACACCGGATGCTCAAGCGCTTCAGCACACGAGTGGACAAGCTTGCTATCACCTTCGAGGGCTGCAACGAAAACTGCATCGGAGAGGTAGTAGCGGTAACTTAGGGGAAGGCTACCATTAAAAATCCAATGTTGTGTCGTCTTATCCCACGAACGTGTGTGCTCGGTCTGAAAATCTCGTTCATAGTTGCCTGATTGATCTATACGGACCCCAAAGCGCAGCGATACGAGATCATCCACCGCATCTTCTCTTCTGCGTCCCAACGCAGCTGCCAAAAGGCCAATAACACCACTCTTGGTAGGTTCATGCTGTGTCTTACGCTCCGTAAACCGACTATCAGAACCCCACGACTGCAGCGGCCCCTCAAGTTTGAGAAGCAGAACTGCCATGGCTACTCCTGACCCTCAGATGTATAACCAACCTCCACAAGATAGGCTGCACATACCTCAGACACATGCGAAATCATTTCATCAAAGCTCACCGCTTGAGAGTTAGGGAACTCTTTCAATGCATTAGCGTCTGGAGAGGCAATAACGACGAAAGCCTTTTTCGGGTTGATTCCAAACGCCTCATCAATGGCAGACTCCTGAGCGATAAGCCTCTTACAGGCGCACTCAATCTGACTTTTCTCTGCTGTAGCCATAACTGGCTTCTCAAATGCGTTAACCAGACTAACGGGCTGTGTCTCGCGCAACTCCACGATAACAGCAATAGGAAGCGTCCTATTAGCGAAAGAATTCTGCTTACCTGTGGGCATCGAAAACGCAAACGAACGTAAAAAGGCCTCAATCCCTTTGCAGGCTGCCTCGGCAGAGCCAAGATTCTCACACAGATGGAAAACATCAATATCAGCGTAACGGTAGAGCGTTGAGGAAGTAAACTCGATAGTTTCAATCATAGCCGCACCGGCGTTATCCTCTGGCGAACAGTCATCAAGAGCTGTAAAGTAGTCAAACTCCGTCTGAGCTCTTCCTACGCTGATGGCATGTGCCACTTGGACTGCAGCGTCAACATTGAGATCGGGGGCATCGGCAACCATACGACCGAATAAGGCAACATCAATTGCATTAAGAGCTGGATTCTGTTTGATATTCAGAACTTCCTTTGCAGCTTTCTTCTCAATTGTTGTTTCAGTTTCGAGTGACTTAATGGCAAGATCCGCAAGGCCCTCGACTTGCTTGGGCGAAAGGAAAAGCAGGTAACCAATCTCTTTATCCGTTACCTTGATACCCGTCGCACTTAGAGCCTCAGCTGAAGCCTCAACCAACTTATCGGTGGCAAGGTCTGGTTGCTTAGAAGCAGCACAATCACTAATAAGCTCAACAACATGCTTAGTGCGCCATCCTATCTCATCCTCGGCAAGATAAGAGGAAAACAAGTCGCGTGTTGCCTTCTTCCATGCCTGACTGGAAACACGAGCACGTGTAACTCCACCGAAACGAGCAGTCTTGGGACTACCTGTATCATCACGGTTAATATTGCTAGGTGGAACGCTCTGAAGAATATGAACATCAATGAACAGTGGTTTTACCATGGCTCTACCTTTCTAATTGTTTGCATTCGAGGAGTTGCATTCTTGATCTGACCCAGCAACCTCACGGTACATGGCAAAGCCTCTACCCCACGCGAGTTTAACCGAGTCAACCCTGTCTGGCATCTGTAAATCGTAGAACTGCTGGGCAAGCAACGCATAGTCGAGCGGTATGGCTGCACCCCTAAGCTGACCCACAAGTTGTCGGACGTAGTGTACCGTCTCAGAAAACGACTCTGCGGTCACAAGCGCAGAAAATCTCCTCGGAAGTTCTCCTTGTTCAAGGTTCGCATATTTTTTCGCATCGTGAAGCACGAGACTACGCATGGCCTGTCCCAGTCCATTCTCATACCCACTCTGGTGCATGGGAGCAGTCTGCGACCTTTGGTGAATAGCGTAGAGCGTAAGAGCGGTATGCACCGCACGTTCTCCTTTAGACGGTTCGTCCTCCTTTCCTACCAAACACATAGGCAAACCTTCGAATTCAAGTTGCCATGTTTCGGGAATTTCACCCGGCGCCTTTGCTGCCGCATGACGCAAAGCAGCAAGCTGTCTTGCTCCCTTAGATCGACTCATAGGTGACAGGTATGCTCTTTGAATCATAGTGACGCGTTTGGAAACAAATGTCCCAAGCTGCTTTCGTCTACTCTTATTTTCCTTGCTTTCCACTAGTAGAAACCTCCTCTCTCGTTATGTCACTTTCGAGCGGTAGTGCTTTCTTGAGCTCACCGCTAAACCATGCCTCTGCTTTTGCAGCGGTTATCCAGGTACCATTTTTATTATGTTGCCCCTTCTTGAGTGCACCCTTGATGGCACCTGAGCCGGCCTCTGTAACGCATCTACGTGCAATTGAGGCAAGCGCCGTACGTGCCTGACGGTGCCATTGTTCTCGAGCAGTACTTTGATTACTGGCAACATCAAGACCTGCAAGCCAATGCCTGAACAGAGCATCAAGCTCGAAATAGGCTTCGGTCTTAATCTTAGTAATTAAACCCTCTGTATCAGACTGGTCCCCTCCTGCGGCAATCGACAGATTTGCTGACAGCTTTCCCAGGGCTTTAATTGCCTGATCGGTTTCATCAACGCAATTACAGGCTAATGTCATCAAAGTCTGTCCGTCGGACGATAACAAAAATGAACTAAAGAGAATCGCATCATCAATCACATCAGTAATGATCGAATTCTGTGTACCATACTCGAAGCCCACGCCATGAACTCGTAACAATTTCCTCTTTGATAGCTTTCTACCGCCGTTCGCACTGGTAAGAAATTCAATCCAAGATAGTACACCAGGTTCAAAGACCTCAGACCAATCTTGTTCCTCATTATTGATAGAAAAAATCGAGCTAAGGCCCCTCCATAACGCTTTACTTGATTTGTGACCCACAGGCAGATAGATAGGAGCCTGCTTCAACTTTTTCTCTTGTTTAGCGTTTCGTTTCCATGCAGTCATAGGTTCAAGCTTCTGCATATTCTTAGCTTCAAGTCTATCGCCATTTGTAAGTACCAAGCCAGTAACCATCTCATGTTGAGCCACAAGCCTTACACGACGAGACTGCCAGGTAAAGATATCTGTTCGGCCAGATGGTACCTTATCAAGACTGCCAAAAGGTCTGAGCGGCTGCTCCCATGTGGGAATGTCGGCATCGAAAAAGAATTCGCTTTTATCATTTCCGCTGAGGATAAAGTTGAGCAGAAGAGTCTCCCGCAATGTATCTCCCTCAACGAACATCCCACCGAGATTCCCGGCCCAACTCGTTCCCCTAGGGTAGCTCTTCCCTCCCTTTATATTTTGGTCTCCAACAACACCACTCTTGATTCCAGCTGTATCAAATGCCTGAACATGAATCAGCCAGCGAGCGGCCTCTGCGAAACTCAACTCATCTAACTTGTGACCCGACCTCAGGGAGAATAGCTTACTTCCATCAGGAACATCGGCAACAATTTTCGAAACTGATAGTAGTTCATTCTTGGGTGTTCTTAGCCCCGGCACTTGCATGAATGGACGCTCCGGATCAAAGAGATCAAATCTATCATGCCATTTGGCAAGATATACCTCAATGACATCCATAGGTAACTCGGAAGCCTCCCATAGCTGTCCCCAAACCTCGGCAGGCTCCATGTCCTCATCAAGGTCATCCAGCATGGGGGAGATCGATCGCTGCAAGATAGCTAGCACTACGCGCAGAATCGCAAAATCCTGCGTTGGCAAGTCATTGGCGAGACATTTTAACTTCGGCGCCTGATGGAACAACTCAAGGAGAGACACCTCCTTAGCTGTCCCTGCGTCATCAAGAACACGAATCCACGGTTCATCAATGAGATTAAATCTTATCTTCTCATCCACTACTCCCGCTCTCCCTTCTTGGTATCAATGAGTTCTAGCCCAGTACCTTGAGAATACTTGAGGCGATAGACATCATTCCCTGTATCAATTGTCGTTTCGCCAGCTTCATTGAACACGAGCACAAGCTGCCCCTTAAGCCAACGAGAGTTCTGCCAGCCAGGTATATGACAATGTGTCTCCAGAGCATGAATGATGTGTTCAGCATTCCAAGGCATCGAAAGCGTGGGCGGTAGGCTCACGGTACAGGTGGCAGCAAGACATGCCGTGTCATCATCGGGAATCTCTTCACCACTCCCAAGTAACCTTGATACCGGCTCACTCCCATCAGCATTGTTAACCCAAGGAAAGACATACAGACTTTCACCTTGCTCTTGAACCGCAACGACCTCAATGGACTCTTGTGAATCACGAACGGTCGCTCTGGCAATGTTTTCGTCAGTCATCATCAGCGATTCTCTAAGCCATCCAACGAGATTTTTGGAACGCTGGATCTGAGGTTTGTCTAACAACCAGACCTCGGCATTACTCGTTGACTTCTCTCGATTTGTCTCTAGCGTCCTCTCTGCCTCAGCAAACTTTGGTTGCCAAGTATCGGGAATAGCAAAGACTGACATCGCGCCATCAGCTTCCAGACCAGGCTCTTCGTACACGCTTTTCACGAGACCCGCAATATCATGTGGAAGGTTCACAACAGCACTTTCACACGTATTACTCCTGCCATGAAGTGCCAAAATCGTCCTCAGTAACAACGCCTCTGGATAGACCTTATCGATACCTTGAGCAAAAGTCGGTGGGGTCGTTTCCCAGTCCTTAACACCAACGATGTAACAACGGGCACGACGCAGTCCTATTGGCCGCTCACGCTGCTTCTCACCTCGGGTGTGTCGATGCAAACGCCCCATACGTTGCAGTAGAAGATCTATAGGAGCAATATCGGTAATCATGACATCGAAGTCAATATCGAGCGACTGTTCCATGACCTGCGTACCAACCACGATAAGCTTCTCCGGACGCCTAGATGAATCGGAGCCCAAGAGTCGAAGCAATTCCGCGTCGTTTTGAAGACGATCAGCCGCAATAAAACGAGAGTGGACAAGTTTGAGCTGAGCTCCCTTTAAAGCATCGCTAAGGCTTTCCTTAAGCATTCGATACGTCGCCTGTGCCCGTGTAACCGTGTTGCGCAGAACACAGGCGCAGCCACCGTCAGACAGCAACTCGGATAATATTTGTATCAGCGTTCCATCATCATCGGAAGGGAAGTCAAGATAGATGTCCGTACCCGGCCCGTTGGTAGTACAAGCCATATACGATGGATGAACGTCCTTGTTGCGTACTAGAGAAGTTATAAGAGGGTATGCAAGCTGACCATTGGAATCGCACGGAACTTCACCTAGATCCCTTCTCTTTGATGTCCTGTTTCTCGGGTTCTTATCATATCCGCGATAGGCATGCATCAACTCTTCACGCCGCTTGGGAGGGAGTGTTGCCGACAGCAGAATCGTAGGGACGCCGTAGGCTCCCAACCAAGTCAGAACACGCTTTAGGTACGTGCTCATGTAAGCATCGTAGGCATGTACCTCATCGATTACGACTATCTTTCCTGCAAGACCAAGGTGGCGTAATTGAACATGTTTTGTCTTAAGCGCTGCCATCAGGAGCTGATCAACCGTACCAACCACAAAGGGCGCGAGCAGACCACGCTTCCTGCCGCCAAACCACTGATGTGCAATGATCCGCTCATCCTCACCATCAGTAGCTATGCCATCACCCATCCAACTACCGTGCCACTCTTTGAGTCGGGTGTAATTAGGATTAAGCGCCGCTTTGCTGTGAAGTAGCTGTATAGCTTGTGAAGACATACCGCATGTCTGCACTAGCAATTCGAGCCAAGCTCCCACGCGGGCGAACATTGCATTTGACGTAGCCATCGTCGGAAGCAGATAGGCAACACCTCCATCGCCAAATTTGCGAGCTAAGATTTCTGCACATAGAAGTGATGCTTCTGTCTTTCCATTGCCCATGGGAGCTTCAATGATGATGAGACCGGGTTCGTCCATACTACACGCTGTCTGCACTGCCGCCACTTGAGCCGAGCGCAGATGTGCTTCCCTTGGCAAGCCGACAAAGCGCTCATGAAAGAGCCGCTCCACGCCATCGCTTTCATCAAGTACCAATTCAGAAGCCCGCCACGCCGATGGGAGCGCAAGTTGCTTCCAGGCAAGGCCAGCGCGAACATAAAGTTCATCCATCTGCGCCGATCCATTGGAGAACGGAAAGAAGTCTGTGTTCGACGCGATCCAATCCGCCATAATAACAATTCCGGTAAGCAGCACTTCGACAGGTTGAAAAAGTCCAAGAGAACTCAGAGGTGATTCGCACCTGCTCATACCGGAATAGGCGAACATCCACTCTAAGAGATCGTTTTGCACAGATTGCCACTCATCATCTCCAAGAACCTCGTTAGAAAAATTACACGAGTCCATACAAATGTTATCTAGCACCCGTTCATTTGAAGGGGGCGCACCATGATGGCCACCCACGATGCACGAATAGGTACTCGGATACTCCCAGCCCCTTCCAGAAAGCCATTTATCTAAGATGACCTCGCTCATAAAAGCATGAGGATGTGAGCGACCATGCATCATCTGAGGAGACGGTACCTCTAGTCCCATCTCCCTAACTACTTCGGCCCGGTCTGAAACCTTACATTGGAAGTTTGGTGTTGCCTTACCGATGTCATGAATCCCTGCCAGCCATACCGTAAGCGCCTCAGCAGTAGCATCATCTCCGCCTACAGAATCAGCAATAAACCGTCGCTCTGAGATAGGAAGCCATTCGTTCCACAGGTAACGTGCAATATTAGCTGAATCAGCCATATGAACATAGAGAGGTGACCAAAAGCCACGTTGCTCATCGTTGTTCATGTTTGTCTTAGCCCAGAGAGAACGTTGTTGGTCAGTAAGACGAAACCCCGCCTCAGAGCCTTTCGCTTTACTGCCGATCTTACCGTGCGCCATACCCACAGCCCCTCCAGCTAGCAAAAAACTATTATGCTGTTGTCCCGATTACCAGTCAGGACAACACTGCGAGTCAAAATATGGCTTTGCCAAAAATGTCTCCGTAAGGGGACGCCACGTAGGTGGCATCTTGACTTGCCGAGAGCCTTCCGAATCGGAAGGCTCTTTTCTCTTTATACTGCATCGTATCAATTCAGTTCTCTGATTTTTCTCACCTATCCTGCAAGCGGTACAATTAACGGAGTAAACGTCAGCTTAAGGACAAACGTCTTCAAAAATCATGAACACCCCTCCAAGGGGTGGTTTGTACAAGGCCTATAAGGCCAGAAGCTACCGGCAGCGTCTAAAGGCGCTGCCTTTCACTTCGTTCAAGTCGCATTGCCTTTGACTCGTCGCAGCCGCCTGAAGCGGCTTTCGTATTACCCGGCTCCCCCGAAGGGGATTCTCGAAGGCTACTTCTTCTTGAAAGGATCCTCGTACTCCTTGACGCTAAACTTATCTGTCGCCATACTCAAATCCTAAGGCGTTGAACTCATCAATGGTGATATCCAGATACACGCCGCCGAACTTTTTCTCGTGAATGACCGCGAGTGTACCTGTTGTTTTGTTTCTTTAATAAGTCCACGATTGGTTAAGAAGATTCGGTAAACGTTTTGCCAATTCCTAAGCAAACGAAGTAATCTTTTGCATTTCATAAAGAAAATGCTGCCAGAGAAATTACAAAAAATAGGACATATAGGTCGGGAGACAAATAATAGAATTGTCTTTTTTAATATCCTTTGTATATACAAGAAATTGTTTACCGATTCGGGAAGAAAACTTCTTAGAAAACTCATCAAGTGAAGCATGTGTTTTGTAACCGGACGATTTTACCTCAATAGGACAAATCTTTTTTCCTGCAGAAGTAATGAAGTCTATTTCATAGTTCCGGTTAGCCTTATCTTTTACCCATGTATGATAAAAAAGTTTATGCCCATGAGCAACGAGTTCTTGAGCCACTACATTTTCGTAAACTGCACCAAGATTGACGGGAAGCTTATCCGAAAGTAACTTTTCATATATGGTATTTTCCGTAAAGTCCGAATCTTTAAACGCCAATGATACAAATAAACCCGTATCCGCCATATAGAGCTTGAACTTTTCCAAATCAATACTAGACGACATTCCCACATTAGGATCATCAACATGATATGCAACAAGAACAGTTTTAGATTCCCGTAACTCAGCAATTTCCTCAAGGATATCAGATGCTTGGCGCTTAGAGAGAACGCTGGAAACATGATACCGAGATGATTTTTTTGCGAGCTGAGCAGGAATGGCATCAAATAGTAGCGAAAGAACTTCGGATGGACTAATTTTATAGAAATCCTCTTCATACAAATCAATAATCATTCGCTTGGTCTCATCGACTACCTGGAGATTATTCGTTTGTAGATAAGCATCAACTGCTTGTGGCATACCGCCAACAAGCATATAGAGACGAAAGCCTCTCATAAGTTTTCTGTTGAGCTGCTCTCCAAGAGCGGTTTCTGACGTAAAAGCTTGCTCAAGTAAGGGAAAGGTAGATTCATCGCCTTGTGCCCAAAGGAACTCTTCATAATCCATAGGCCTCATTTGAATTCGCTGCTCTTCACTCGGGATAAGAATACGAGCGATATTCTTACGGATTGAAATGAGTGAGCCTGTCTCGATATAATCATATCAACCGTCTTTAACAAGCTGTTTTATTGCTTGTCGTGCCGAAGGACATAGCTGAACCTCATCAAAAATGATGAGCGATTCCCGTTCAAAAAGTTGCACCGAATAGCGCAACTGCAGCTGCAAAAAAATATAGTCAAGATTTGAAGTATCGCTGAAGAGTTCTTGGGTATCGAGGGGAGCTTCCGCAAAGTCAATCAATATATAGCTCCGATATTCATTTTTTGCGAACTCTTCAACAACAGTAGATTTACCAACCCGACGCGCGCCTTCAATAAGCAATGCTGTCTTGCCATTAGATTGAAGTTTCCATTTTTTCAGTTCACGAGTAATTTTTCTGAAAAACATGACGAGTCCTCAATTTCCGCACTTTTTATTTTTCAATTTTATGGCATTTCCGCACTTTTTAAAATAGGCAATTACCTGATTTCCGCACTTTTTACAAACCTACATACAGCTAAACTACCCGTTTAGCAGGTAATTATCTGTTTCGCGCGCTACATTCACTGCACAGACAAAACCTTCAAAAAATGCACCGCCCAAATATGGACGGTGCATCCTTACGTACATCAATGACCAGCTATTTAGACTTAGCCTCTAGCGCTACGATACTTCTTTGCTCCAAAAGCAAGAAGAACAGCGGCACAACCTGCAGCGGCAGTCATAAGAACCTGCGGCATTGAGTTGTCTCCCATGTATGGAACAGCCGACTTATGAGGCTTAGGAGGAACTGGGTTGGTTGTGGTGTTGGTGTCTGTATCAATCAGACCATCACTGACGTGAGCGGTGTTGACAACATTGACATCCTTCACGCCCTTATCGACCTTGACCTTAAAGGTTACGGTAAGAGTCTCTCCGGAAGCCACGTTCTTCTTCCAAGTAACCTTATGCGTAGCCTCATCATACGTTCCATCGTTATCGGCCGAACCATCAACATAGGTGGTGTGCTCAGGGATAGCATCGGTAATGGTAACGTCGCGGGCAGTGTTTGTGGTATTGGTATACGTCACAGAATACGTCAGCGTCTGTCCCGCCTTTACCTTATTGCCGTCAATGGTATTACCATCAGCATCAAGGACATCTTTTTTGGGTTGAGGCTCAATAACCCATACGCCAATAAAGTGTGCATTCTTATGGTCAATGGTCTCAGAATCGTGGTCATACCCCATAAAGACCCATGTGCCTTCAGAAGTCTCTACGCGAGTCTTTCCTCCAATGGGAGGATCGGGAGTTACTGTCGTGCCATTCTTAATCCCTGTCTGCTTACCGGGGAGAAGGTCGAGAACTTCTTGAGGAAGCTCTTTGCCAGGGGTACCGCTTACAAATTCGTGGTCCTTTGCATACAACAAATCCGTAACAACTTTGTTTGAATCAGTTTTAATGTTATCCACATTCTGCGTCACGATATTGGTGATGCTCTCGGCACCCTGCTGAGCAGCCTTCTCGTTGGTAACTGTCTTATAAACGATGGTGTAGTACTTACCGCCATTGCCCTTAGTCAGATGCTTCTTGGCAATGTCAACGGTAACCTTCTGCCCTTCAACAGTAACGGTGTAATCCTCGCCCTCTGTCAAAGTTTTGCCATCTTGAGTGACCGTGAGGCTCTTGAAGTCCAAACGCTCGTCAAATGTATCTACCATGCTCATAGATGTAATAGGGCCAATGGTATCCACACCCGGCTTAGGCATACGGTACTTGGTTGTATAGATAAGCTCTTGGCCGGCTTCTGCCTGTACTTCAGCCTTGTCAACCTCTTTGGTTGGAGGAGGTGCAACCACCTCGGTGTAAAGACCGAAAAGACCACCACATGACATAGTAGTGCCATATTCGAAATTAATCTTATTATCTACTGAACGAATAGCCATGCCGGAAACATTGTGTTCCGCGTCGTCGCCAGACGTACCGCCGGCAAGTGTAGGAGTCCACGTGGTTTTGTTGCCTGTGGTAGACACGTGTAAACTATTACGGTTGTTCATAACGATTTTGTCGAGCGCAGTATCTTTATTGAAGACAGAGAATGATTCCTTGCGATTATGTGTGCTGATAACATCCACATCAGAAGGGAACATGACTGCCCGCAAGTCACAAGGAGTACCATCCTGGTTTTTCAGCTCAACCGTAACATCGGCATGAACCCCAAAAGTATGGAACATATCTTTTGTGTATGTAGGATGATTGCCGTCTAAGTAATTCTGAATATAGAAGGACTTTTTACCCCAGTTCTCATCAACCATCATAAAGGGAACAACGGTCTTAGACGGATTCTCAAAATCGCCAGTCCCTTCCTGCAAATACTCTAGGTTAACGTTGTTAACGGTTACGTACACGTCAACGACCTTACCATTGACAGTACCGGCATTGCTAAATTTCAGCTTAAGCGGCTGACTAAACGACTGATCGGCTCGCTTGGTCTTATCGACCTTGAGAGCAAAGACCGTGCTCTTCTGACGACCGGTTTCAGGAGGAACAACATCCATATCAACGTCACCACTCTGAGAGATAACTGACATGTTCTCCTGAGTCATGGTGAACTGATACGCCTGAACATGAGCGAGATCAGTATCATCCTTAATCTCAGTAACCGCTAAGGCTTTCTGCGGCTGTACTATGACTGCAATGGCTGTCATTACAAGCGCCACAAAGAGCACGCCCAGCCTTCTTACCAGAGATGTACGCATGTTTTTCTCCTCAAACTATATGGGGCAATTCATTGTTTCCGCTCTACTGAACACGTGCCAATCAGCTAAACGGGTTTCTTTCTTTGATGGACTAGCATACTGCCTCACCATCTTGTCGTACTCTTCGAACTATGCCTTACTTCTGTATCAAAATCAAGAACCAGTTCTTTTCTTCACTATCTCTTTATATTTTTTAAGTCTTAGATATTGGGGATATACGACATTGCTTATACAGGGGAATTTCTCATGGATCCCCAACACTGTTGCCGTAAAACCTGCACAATGTGCTATGGCAAACTACTTCATATGGTTTTTTGTCTACGTTGACTAAACTTACTGAGAAAAACACCGCCCTTCTTTTTAAGGGCGGTGTTGGAATGTATGGTGGAGCAGATGAACCCTTATAAGAACTGTCCCCAGACGGTAACTCATCAAGCAACTCATCATTCAAACTAATAGTAATAGCTGGTGATTTGCTGCTAGTGGTTAGGTGGACAATCAGCTTGTCATCATAGAGATAAACCTTATTGATGAGGGCAGTAATGAGCGCTTTTCTATACTCTGGTTTGTCTGCGCTTCCATCTCGCAGGCTTGTTAGGAAGAATGCAATCTCATCCTCTTCGAGAACAATGCGATTTCTCATTTTTTCTGCGATACGCTCATCTGTAACTCTTAGCTCTTCCTTGCGTTTGGTAATACGTCCTGCAATTTCTTCAACCGCCTGACCTTCTTCAAGTGCGTCTAATAGAGTGACGATTTTCTTTTTGAGAGTCGCACGCTGCTGTTTCATCTGCTCTAATTGATTGTCGTTCGACAGCTCCCTTTGACATAAATCAGCGACTTTTGAGGCAATCAGGTCTATGTTTTCATCAGTTAAGAGTTTGCGGCATTCATCTATGAGCTTTCCTTCGATGATGCTACGACGGATTGCTGTTTTATCACACTTCGTTTTCCCTATTGTGTTTTTACAAGCGTAGTAGTGATACGTGCGTTTCGCATCCCTTGAATGGCCTGATGTTCCAACCATTAATGAGCCGCATTTACCGCAGTAGAGTTTTCCCGTCAAAAGATAGTCTCGGTTTGCGCGTGCGGGGACTTTGTTCTCTCCAACCCTTAACTGAACAATATTAAAAGTGTCTTCATCAATAAGTTGGGGCATACCGCCTGGAACTTCATACTCTCCGAAAATATAAATGCCGAGATAGCGTCGATTGATTAGTATTCGCTTAAAACTATTTTTGTTGTAAAGATTCCCTTGTACCGTTCGATGCCCTGCGGCGTTGAGGTCTCGAATTATATCTGCAATCGCTCTACCTTCTGCATACTCCTTGAATATGGTCTTAACTAGAGGTGCTGTTTCTTCGTTAATTTGAAAACGACCATCCTCATCCACGTAATACCCGAGAGGTATTGAGCCGCCATTGAATTTGCATTTATCGGCGTTCTTCTTCATGCCTGCCCTTACACGGACTTTGAGTTTTGCACTATACAACTCATCCTGTGCTTCATAAATGTGCTCGATAAAACGGCCATCTGGGTCGTTAGTGATTGGTTGATATACAGCAATTACCTCAATTCCGCTCTCTCGTAGTATCCTTTTGTATCTCTGGCTTTTCTCGACGTTTCTCATAAAGCGGTCATAGTAAAGGGTAAGAACGACCTCATACTTCTTTTTATTTCGGTCTTCTATCATGCGCTGAAAGTTTGGCCTGTTGTCATCTGTGCCAGTTAATGCCCTGTCGATGTATTCATCAACAACCGTAAGCCCATGCTCTTTAGCGTACTGGCGGCAGACTTCAAGTTGAACTTCGATTGACTCTTCCCGCTGGTTAGAGGATGAAAAGCGGGCGTATATTACTGCGTGCACTGTGAAATCAACTCCTGCCATCTGTTATCAAAATCACGGTCATAGTCTGCAAGCCACTCGTATAAGAGTTGCCATTTTTTGTATGGTCTGTCACTCGCTTTTCTGACTGATACTGGGTTAGGGCTATCGAGTTCCCTTAGCGTAGCGTAAAATAACCGATTTGCCTTTTCTTGTTGGTCATCTTCAAATTCATCCGTAAAGGCTTTCTTTAATTCGTCCGCTTTTATTTGGGCAGCGCCTTCGATATCTTTATATTCCCGCTTGAACAGCTCGTTTTTTCTGTTGTGGAACTCATTTTGAAATGCGTTAGTTAACAGGTACACTTCGAGATGTTGATATTTCTTGGTAGCTTGCTTGGCTTTGATTCGCTTATCTATCTTTCTCCGTAGTCCGTCAACCTTTTTCTTATAGGTATTTTCGTCTTTTTTGGTTACGAGTCGAATCCCATCTTTTTGGCAAGTGCGTCCATCTGCACCAGGGCAATTAAACAGGCAATACTCCTGTTTTCCTGTTTCGGGAAAGAAGAATCTTCCACATAATCTGCAACGAACCACCTTCTTGTCCGCAAAGAAGAGCAGCGAGTAATAGATAGCGTCAAATCGTGTGTATATCGAGCCGCTTTTAATGCTTCCCTCATCCATTAAAGTTTTTAAGGCAAGCAGTGTGGGCTTTTGGTCTACTGATTCAGGTGTATAAACAAATGGGCGAAGGGTATCCAATAGTAAATAAATTATTTGAGTATCAAGTTTTTTATCGTGCCTACTAAACCATGCAAGGACTTCGACTACGACATATAAAAGGTCTCGCTCCGTCTCTACACTATCGTTTATGGAGAAGTCTGCAACCAACTCTTCAACCGACACTTCTAGTTCTTCCAAACAGCTTTCTAATGCAAGGTTAAGAGTCATCCCCGCTGGGAAGAAGTCATACTCTCTGGTAAATATATCATCTGTTGTTAAACCATCTTTACCAAGGTAGTAGCCTCCAGCGTTGGAGTATTTTGGCGCAAGTGTCAGGAGTCTCTCTGAGCTTAAATCGCCAATAGGCAGCAAGCTCATCTGAGGTGTGTGTCTAGTATTAGAGATTGACCGTGCAGAAATTGGAAGAGCGTCAAAGCGCTTCTTTAGTTCTAATTCCCTTGCCTTTCCGCATGCTTTTGTAAAGTGAGCATAATGCCTATAGCGCTCTTTGTAGTGGTGAATGGCTGCTTCGCCCTCCCCAATAGTCCTATGAAAAGCGTCAATCTCAGGGATACCATCATCAAGTTCATTTTGTTCATCGAGACGGCTGACCCCACCTATTGCTTCTTGCTCCATAGCGACATCGGAGAATGGCATAAGAGTCTGTATTTCTTGACCGTCTTTATAGTCCCGCTCGGGTATTGCTTCATCCCAATCAAACAAATCTGTTCGCCCATTGATCTCGGCCTCTTTTTCTGCTTGACTAAGCCTCTTTCTTCCTTTTCGTTTCTCCATAATATAGTCTCCAAAAATAGTCATTTAACTTGGGTCTTCATTATATGACAAATAAAGACCTAATATGGGGTATGTTTCACTCTCTTCTCTCGAACAAAAATGGAATCGTACCGAAAGCGGATTGAGAGAGGGGGCATTGTGACACTGGATGAGCAACAAATATCAGTAATCGCTCAAGCCATCTTTCGGGACATTAGGTTATTTACTCAGTCTCATCCAGAACAATACAGTGCCTTCCGCACTAGCCGAGCACGCAAGCGTGCCGGAGAAGGGGGTGAAGTGAGCAATGGTAAATTGCAAACTCGCACTCATGGGCAAGACCACTGACCCGCAAGTCATCATTCGGAACGTCTATGAGGGAAAGGAGAAGGACGACAGGGGAAACAAAACGGACGAGCCGCTGATTGACGGTAAAACTGGTATGCCAGTGTGGTGGCTCTCCGCTGTGATGTTTCCCAAGGGTTCGATGGGTGGGGAAGACATCAGTATGATGATTAAATGCCTACACAAGGGTAGGCCCATTGATGTTCCCTATGGGGAGTCTGTCCTCGTTGAGCTTGTCGACCCCACCGTAGAGGTTGGCTCTAACGGGCGTCTGAGTCTTTGCTGCTCTGACGTAAAGTCTGTTAAGGGTGATAAGTAATGGTCGCGCAAGGTCAGACACAGGTTCAGATGGAACGGGAGTCGCCTGATTCCCGTTCTACCCCTAGCACGTATAGAAATTGGAGACCGAAGCAACCATCCATAACAACCATTGGTGCCTGTGCATTGACTATCGGCTTGGGTGTGATTGCTTTGTTTCTTATAACGCTGCTCATGCCTGGATGGAAGGCATTACCATTCATCGGTTCATTGGATTATTCGCCGCTGTTGTTCGCTGGCGTAGCTTTGACTGTCATCGGCTTGCTCATTCTGATTGCTTCTGCCTTGGTCGGAAGGACTGTGCCGCTAAAAGCGGATATCGAGAATGAGGTCATACGTGCCTTTATAGATAGTCAGATTATCCCCAAAGAATTAGAAATCGGTAACTACAGACACATCGTCAAAGTATCCCGCAAGAACGGGATTGCCTATGTACATTTTCGCGTGCAATTCCCAGGACGCGACACTACGACCGTATTAAAACAAACACAGGGCATCGAGAGCGCTTTTTCGAAGCCTGTCAGCGTCGAGTTCATCCCTACGACTGGCAAGTATGCGAAAAAGTATCCACATACGCTTGTTTTGCACTACAAGGAGGAACAATGACGGACGACCCATTTGTAGAAATAGGAAGAACCCCTCTCAACGTGGCGGTTAATGTTGGTATACGTGCAGGGTTGCTGGGGTTGATTCAAGGTCAAAGCGGCTCGGGCAAGTCAGTTCTTGGCAACAACCTCGTTGTTGGGTTGATACAACGGCTAAGGGACGAGATTCAGATTGCGGTTATTGACCCCAAGCGCGTGAGCTTTAACTGGTTAACTCCGAGAGCACACGTCTACACCAACGAAACGGATTGGCTAACACTCTTGCAGAGCTTCGTCTCTGAAATGGACAGACGATATGCCCACATGGAAGAACATGGCCTAGAAACGTTCCCCATTAGCCCTGAGCAGCCGTTTCTTTTGCTTGTCATTGAAGAGATGAGCGCGGTCACCAATAATCAGCGGTTACTCAAGAAGGAGCGCGAACAGTTACAAACACTGCTGATTGACTACTCGAACCGTTGTAGGCAATGCGCTATGGGGCTTCTCATTATCTGCCAGTCATGCGATTCAAATACCATGCCAACGGTCATAAGGTCGAATTGCTCAACGCGCTTTGCATTAAAAACGTCAGGGCAGGAACAGGTCAAGATGATTGCACAAGGACGCGAGGAAGAGTGCCCTTGTGACTTGCTGACGCTGCCTGGACAGTTTTATGCGCTTACCTCTGAGACCAATGGCAGGTGGGTCAAGGGTAGGACGAAGCTCACGACCCTCGAAGAACGAAAGTCAATCATCCAGCGGTACGCGACAGATAAGCGTACGCCATACTGCTTGAAGTGGGATTCTGATAAGTTCTTGGGTTGATAGGCTGGATTTAACGCACCGACGCCCTGCGACCGAAGGGAGCAGAGAGCGTCGGTGCATCGTGGAGGGGCTGATTATTACCCCCTCCACGACTATCCCGTCCAATTCCTTGTTTGAGTGGTGGCAGATAACGCTTTTCTGCGCCTGCGATAAATATCCCGTTATATTCCGTTGTATTTCGTTCGGTTAGGGGGTGAGAAACATGGCTCCTTCAAGTGCGCTGGCTTACATGGTTATTAGTAACAATCCGCATGTTCACTACCCAGAACTAGCGACAAAAGACTATAAGGACGCCAGTCCCGAAGATTTGCAGATGATTGTATGGGCATTTATTGCCCGCTTTATCGATGGCGGTAAAAACCCTAATCGTGACCCAAAAATCAACGGAGCAATGGGCGTGTATGAAGTTGGCGATAGTGGCACGGGGCATGTGCAGCTGTTCTTGTTCTCAAAGAACCCCATCAAGTTTTTCTCGCTCCAGAAAAAGTTCCCACACAGTAATATCGATGCACTGAAGGGCAGTTATGACGATGCGTATGCGTATACCTATAAAACAGGGAAACATGCAGAGAAGAAACACACTCAACGATGCGAGCCTGTGATATGGGGCGAGTGGTTTGGAGATAACTCAGACTTGCCAAGAGGTGGGGTATTTGACCAAATCGACGCTTTGCTTTCTACGGGGAAAAAGCCGAGCGATATTTATGCAATGGGCGCTAAGTACGCTCATTACCGTGGTGCCACAGAAGCCGCATATACAGCAATGCTCAAAGAGTCTATTCCTCCTATGCGCACCAATACAGTTACGTATCATTGCGGTTTGCCAGGAACAGGAAAATCCTACTCCCGTATGAGTCTCATTGAGAGGTATGGAAAAGATGAAGTGTACGTTGTGAACGACTACTCGCATCCCTGGGACATGTACAGCTATGAAAAGTGCGTCTTTATGGATGAGCTGCGTGAGGACTCTCTGAGCATCCCTGAACTGTTAGCCATATGTGATAATTACACGTGCCAGCTTAGTTGCAGGTACGCAAATAAAATATCAAATTGGAGCGAGCTTCATATAGCTTCGGTTTACCCACCTGAGACGCTATTTTCAGAAATGCGTCATTCGTCGTTTTCCTCAAAGCAATATGAGACATATGAGCAGCTGAAGCGGCGTATAGACTACGTAACTTATCACTTCAAGCGTGATGTGCAGTATATGGTTTGTACAATCCCCATGAGCCAATACGAAGGCTATGACAAGCTGGTGAATTTGGTGTCCTAGCTTTTATTGCTCTTTTTGAGGTTGCAGTCTACGCAGAGCATTGCCTGCCATCTTTCCTCCAACCTTACAACACACTAGCTTCTCAATTATCGGAGTTTTCAGAAAATAGGGCAACTACCCGCAGGTAGTTACCCTATTCCCCTATAGCCATATCAGAACTGCCACCCCTCCTGGATAAAAAAGGTAGTTCTGATAACGTTCACATGGTGGAGGTGCGGAGAATCGAACTCCGGTCCAAAGCAAATCCGCGGCAGGTGTCTCCAAGCTCAGTTGCTCATTACATCTTAAACAACGCACGCCGAGCAACCTGCGTTTGTTGTTCCAGCCGGTTCAATCTTTTTGCAAGGCATACCGACTACGTCCTTACAAGCATCTCCCTAAAATGACGTCGCCCCGGAAGCGGGAGAACATCCCGGTTTGACGCGCTGAACTTTTAATTAAGCAGCGAGAGCCATCTGAGGCTCATAAGAAAGAGTGTTGTCAATTCAATTTGACATTTCCCCTGTTTAACGTGGCGAGGAGACCACGGCTTGCTGCCCACCGCAAACTCACCTTGTCGAATCCAGTCACCCCCAATAATGAGAGAAACTGCCACCATGCAGTTTTCAATGTTCCTGAATTGCGGACGCGCATGACGTTGCTTGCAATTCAAAGTGTAGAGAGTATACCCCATGAACTGCCATTTTTTCAAAAAAGATATGACTATTTTTAAGAATGGCTTACTTTACAGATTTACCATGAGCTTTTAGAACTTGTTTCTCGCGATCAATAAACATGACCAAAATAACCACCAGAAGCGCTGCAGGTGACAGCCAAATCATATGAGTTCCCATAAGCGGGATAAACAAGTTGCCCACTACTGCACCAGCCACAAAGCAGAAAATAGTTCCAAAGTAGAGCAGCGAGGTCTCAATGTGAGCAGGCTCGTGCGTATGCATGTACGCCGCAATTTCTTGCGTTCCGCCGCGAAGATTACCAATACACATGGTGGTGGCAAATGCGTGCCCATGCAGCTTTCTGAATGCTTGAACTTGAATGCCGCACGCAAGTGAAGTCAAGCTGTTTGCCAGCAGATTCATATCTGTTGGGAGCAAAGAAACAACACTTAAAAGTGCAATTTCCACAATAACTGCCAGCTGTCTCCAATGCAGATGTTCTTCTCGCGCAACAGCTCGAATGGCATAAGAACAAGAAATACCTATAGCAAATGCCAAAATTGGCAGAGCATATTTGAGGCATTTTTCAAACGATCCGCTGGTCAGATGGATGCCAAAAAGCAGCAAATTACCTGTCTGAGCGTTAGCAAAAACACCACCGCGTACCAAGTAGGAATAGGCATCCATAACCCCGCCTGAGAAGGCCAAAAATGCAGCTACTTCAACTGAATCTGACATTTGTAGTGCGTGCTTCAAGACTACTCCAACCAAATTGTGCACATCAGCTATACAAATTGCGCTGACGTATACGAAAAGCGATGCAGGTTAAATCCTACATCGCTTTTACGTTTTTGTTTGGGTGATTATCAAAGAGGTTACCAAAGAGCAATCTAGTCTAGGCAACCTGTCTGACTAACTTTGTGGGGAGCTTACTCCTCGACAAGCTCGAACATCTCAGGACCAACGCCGCAAACTGGGCAAACATAGTCCTCAGGAAGCTCTGGAGTGTCAACCTCAACCTCATAGCCACAAACGGTGCAAACAAACTTGTAAGTAGTCTCTGCCATTTTTATTCCTCTCTCCAAGCGCTTACGCGCTTTTCCTTCTATTCGCGCAATTAACGCGGATGGCAACTAACCGTGGCCCTTATCCGCGGTTAAGTGCTCATGCAGATAGTAACAAATCTTGAGTGATTCTGAAACGCTATTCCAAAAATAGGAATGATTCTCATAAAATTCGCACGAAATTTTTTTGGCGAGAAGTTCGACGCGCTCCGAGCGCCAGCCGCTTCCGATGGTAATGTGCTCCTACTAGCGACTGCGCTCCTTGAGAGCTCGCTGAATCTCGCGGTCAGAATCACGCTTGGCAGCAGACGCACGCTTGTCGTAGAGCTTTTTACCCTGCGAAAGCGCAATCAACAGCTTGACGCGGTTATGTTCGTCAAAATAGATCTCAAGCGGAACCAGCGCCAAGCCTTTCTGGCGAAGCTTTCCGTCAAGATAGTCAATCTGCCTGCGGTGAAGCAGCAGCTTGCGCTTTCTATCTGGGTCAACGTTCCACACACCACCGTTTGTATACGGGTGCAGGTGCATGCCGTGAATCCACGCCTCACCGTCGCGAATGAGGCAGAACGTATCGGTCAGCTGACAGCCGCGCTCGCGCAAGCTCTTGCCCTCGGTGCCAGTAAGCACCAGTCCACACTCAAAGGTCTCGCCAATCTCATACTCATGACGAGCAGAGCGATTGCGCGCAATCGACTTCTTGCCTTGTTGTTTCACCTGGTTTTCGGCCATACTTACTTGCCTTCTCCGTCTGAAGTTTCTGCTACATCGGTTTTCTCGCCAGATGCATTGCGAGACGCGTCATCAGATACGGGATTACCGCCCGCAGTGAAGCCCTCGGAG
>ERZ773022.729-NODE-729-length-24966-cov-5.089800_pt1 | contig 24966 bp, 19 predicted proteins | sample MGYA00580839_ERZ773022 | MGnify/ENA primary metagenome ERZ773022 (study PRJEB29015, sample SAMEA2738020) | human oral metagenome | biome: human oral; feature: human-associated habitat; material: dental | place: China | collected 2044 ... | reverse complement strand
CAACCTCAGCCTGGTGCTGTTGCGTCTGGTCAACCTCAGCCTGGTGCTGTTGCGTCTGGTCAACCTCAGCCTGGTGCTGTTGCGTCTGGTCAACCTCAGGTTACGAAAGCTATGGCTGTTCCGAGGACCCAGCCTAAGTGGATATTAGACTGGGAGCGGAGCTTTGATGACTGGATTCGTGCGTTGTTTGACATACGCCCACGAATAAATTCGTGCCCATAAAGTGGGGTATGCTATGGGATTCTAAGATCGACAAAGACAGCTGGACCGAAGGTTTTGCGTAGAAACCGAAGTCGGTCTTACGTCTTCTCACTTAAGAGTGGATGCCCCTACTCTTTGATCCCAGTTTTTAAGATATGTTGTGCCCCCAAAAGGGGACAAGTTGGCACGGGACTTCATCTCACGTTGCCAAGACGAAGACGAACGCCGCTCGTTGACGGCGTCGCGACTCTCATCCCATAGTATGCTCCGCTTTATGGGCACGACTAAAGTCGTGGGTTTTCCCGTTGCCCTGTCGTAAAGTCCATCTTGAGCTCATTAAGGCTGCCAATGAGGGTTCTTCAAAATCTGCTATCGCTTCATTCGCTCTTGCGGCGGAGTTGATCACTGTCCTTTATGCTGTGTCAGATAGTCACACAGGGCGATGGAGACCATGCTCTTTCCAACGCCGCCCTTACTCCCGCCAATGAAATACAAATGTGCCAAGTTTGTCACTCCTCTACAGGTCTTCAGTGTCCGGTTTGATCTCAAAACGTCCCTTCAGAATCTTGGTGAAGGGATTTTTTTGTCCCGCTTCCAAGGTGCTGTCGTGTCCAGTATCAGTGTCAATGTCAATGGGAGTGTCAACGGGATTTACATTTGTGTCCGCTTCCTGCGCCGGTGATGTGCCGCTTTCCTGTGCGTTACACGCCACATCAGAATCAGCTTTGCTGGTGCTTTCAGTGCAATTTTGTCCCCTTATTTCGGCATCGTTAGGTCCAATTTCGTCCCCTGTTTCATCGTTTTCATGTGCCATGGCGGTGGCCTTATTTTGTGCCGTGGTGTCATCGTTTTGAGTGCCTTCCATGCTTCGGTAGACACGCCAGAAGTGCCGAGATATCTCACAACCCTCGGCTGCAAAGACCTCCGCGATCTCCCCTTTGGAGTACCCTTTTCCGAGCATTTCCCGGACATCCTGGAGCAGAAAGACGACCGTTTCCCGCACGCTGTATTGTGTTTTGGGTTGTTTTTTCGGACACCGTTTCATCCGGGCCTGTACTCTTTGGAGTGTCTCCAGGTTGTATGTAATCGGCATGTTTATACACCCACTTTCGCCATGTCCCACACGTTAAGATATCACTTCGTCTGTAGTTATTCCTTTAAGGAATACTTTTGAGGGCTGTGTCATACTTCTCATAGAGGTAGTCATGTACGGGGGACAAGCAGGCGGTTGTCATACAAATATCAGCTACGCTGGATATTTGTAGCCAACCGCCAAGGCACAATCGGCGCACCCTCCGGGTGCTTCTCTCGTGCCTGCTTGCCAGGGTGCTGCCCTGGACCTGTCAGGGGAGCAAGCCCCCCTGTACCCCCTCCAGCGGCCTCGTTGGGCCGCGGCATGGAGCATCCTGTGTACCTTGATGGATATTGCTGTGCAGCATGGTGGACATTGATGGACGAAAGGAGGCGATGGTTGTGCAGAATGGGCGAATCAACCTGCGCGTTACCGAAGACGAACTGGCAGACGTGAAGGGACAAGCAGCATTGGCTGGACTGTCCCTGTCGGAGTACGTGCGGCGGCGCGTGCTGGGCATAACCGTTACCTCCAAAGTGGACGTGAAAATGTACAACGAGCTGAACAAACTGGGCGGCCTCGTTAAGCACATCTTCAATGAGAGCGGCGGGACATACAGCGACAAGACGCGGGAAGCACTGGAGGCCCTGACGTCGTGCGCACGCCGGATAGAAAGGCAACTTTTTCATGATCGCAAAGATACCGCCCAAGCGCCGTGATGGCGGAAGCAGCTTTCGTGCATTGGGGGACTATGTTCTGGGCCGGACGGGACACAGCGCCGGAGCGGTGCTGCACGTCGGGATGCAGAACGTGAACGCTGCAGAGACAGCGGCGCGGGAGATGGAAGCCCTTGCCCTGGAGAACACACGGAGCAAGAATCCGGCGATGCACTTCATCCTCTCATGGCGTGAGATGGAGGTCCCGACGGTGCAGCAGGTGGATGAAGCTGTACAAATCGCGCTGCAGGAGCTGGACCTTCAGGGCTGTCAGGCGTTGTGGGCGTTGCAGAGCGATACGGAAAACCTCCATGTACACGTGATGGTAAACCGCATTGATCCTGAAACGTATCGAGCTATCCAACCTGCGGGGAACTGGACAAAAAAGGCGCTAGAGAGAGCGGCTCGGAAGATTGAGCTGGTACAGGGGTGGCAGATCGAACAGACTGGCCGCTACGATGTAGTGAATGGGCACGTGGTGGAAAAGGAACAAAAAGCACCTGAGCTCACGCAGAAGGCACGGGACATCGAGGCTCATACAGGTGCTCAGAGCTGGGAACGGGTGGCAAAGCAAAACGTCGGTGTCCTCCTGAAGAACGCTTCGAGCTGGAGCGAACTGCACCGAGGGTTGGGCGAGCTTGGTTTCTCCCTGGAGCGTAAGGGAAGCGGTGCAGTGCTGGTCTGGCGTGGTGATGGTGACAAGGTTAACGCTGTGAAACTCTCGACAGTGGACCGAGGGAGCAGCCTTAAAAAACTTGAGGCGCGCCTGGGAGCGTTTCAGGAGCACACTGAAGAAATAAAGCAGGAGATACCAACAAATGCACAAAACGGCGTGCTTCTACAGGGTACGAAGGAGTTGTACGAGGCCGAGAAAGAGATCTATCTGGCTGCGAAACGTAAGGCAATTGCCGAGATGAAAGCTATCCACCGAGAAACAACCCGAAAATTTTCTGCGCAGCAACGGAAGGAGCGCAGTGAGTTTTGGGTGGCTTTGAAGTCGGAAGACTGGAAGGGGAAAGGGCAAAACCTCAACCTTAACAGAAGTCTGTTCGCCTACTTTCAGAAGACGGAGCGCCTTCGGCTCCATGAGCGTCTGCAGGAGGAGCTGGACGAGGTGAAGGCCCGCTACCTCCAGCGTTTCCCTTCGTACAAACGTTGGTTGGCTGACCAGCGAACAGAGTTGTTCATGCTGTATCGCTACCCCGGCCAGAACGTTCTCACGCCGGAACAGTCAGGTGTGGCACAGCCTGCGCTGCGCCCTCTGGACTTGCGGGACTACAGCGCAAGAAAAGCGGGGTACAGCGTGCTCTACTGTCGTGGCAATGCCTTCACGGCAGATTTTAAGGACACGGGGAGAAAGATTATCCTCGATGGGAAGAAGCTGGATGAGACGTCCGTAGTAGCGGCACTCCAACTTGCCAATCAAAAATGGGGTGCCACACAGATCAATGGCAGCGATGAATACAAAGAGCTCTGCGTGACGGCTGCTGTTAAGTATGGACTGAAACTGGCTAACCTTGACTTGGCAGCGGAGGTGGAGCGGCGGCGTGGGATCCTCCGGAGCGGGCCGGTCACCGAAGCGGAGATTGCGGCATTAAACCTCGTGGAGAAGCCCAAGAAGATATACGCGAATCCGTACACGAAAGGATACAAGTTCAGTGGTGAAGTCGCCCATATAGACGAAGCACGCGGCTACTGCGTTTTGAAACTTGGTTCCAGTTTATACGTCCACAGGTTGAACAGGTTGGATGTCGTGCCCAAGGTAGGAGTGCGCCTTGATATCCAGTATGACCAGAGCGGAGAACATGCGCAGACTCTCTTGAGGGAGCATCGCAGGACGTTGGGACGTTGACATGGAAAGGAAGTATCTGGGCATGAGTCTGAACGAGTTAAACGAGACGCCACTGGAGGAAGCGCAGCGCAAGTGGGGAGAGGTGACAGAGCGGGTCCGGTCCAGCAGTGCGGCCTGGCAAGCCATGCTGGCCACGGCGGCGCGGAATCACAAGTACTCGTTTCGTGACCAGCTCATGATTCACGAGTACAGGCCCCATGCTACGGCCTGCGCTGAGCATGACTTCTGGGAACAGCGCTTTCACAGGCGCGTCCATAAGGGGCTGAAGGGCATTCCGTCTCCTAAGCGAAGACGGCAGGGATGTCCGCAACGTCTTCGACGTCGGAGACACGTGGCCGTTTTATGGCCACGAGCACGACCTGCCGCCGTACATCTGGCGCGTCACCACAGCCAACACTGCCGCCGTATCTCAGCGATTCCGCGAGGCTTTCGAGGTGGATGGTACACTGCCGGAACAGGTTCGGACCATCTCCAAACAACTTGCAGAAATGGCCAGGCCGATGTACAATATAAGCACAGAACATTCAGAAGATTTATTGCTCATCAGCATAACCTTCTATATCGCAACACGGCTTGGACTGGATGCAGGGGACATGGACCTGAGCGCGGTTCGACTGCACAGAGAAAGGGGAGCGGCGAATGTCCATCGAGACGATAAAGGCACGGCTAACGCCAGAGCAGTTGAAGGACCTGGAAGATCCGAGGATGTCGATCATCAACTTCTGCAGCAACGAGGACCTGGAACGAGAGTACCAGGAGATGGCTCAGAAGGTGAGGGAGATGCCCGAAGAGGACCTGGCGATCTATCACGAGGAGGACCTGACGGAGCAGGAGAAGGAGGACCTGCCGGAGGGCACCCTGATGCGGGAGAAGGGGAACGGGCCGCTCTACATGAAGGTGCTGGACATCTGGGAGCCGTACAGGGTGCTGATGCTCCACACCCCGGAGAGGGATTTAGGCAGGTACGGCCGGATGCGCCTGAAGTATCTGGAGGAGTGGAAGGTCCGGAAGGCGCTGGAGCTGGGCGAGAGGATTCTGCTCCATTGCCTGGAGGTTCAGGACCGGGCGAAGGAGATGAAGCGGGAGATCATGGACCAGTGGCGGGAACAGAACCCGTCGGACGGGACGATGGAGTGGGTACAGAGGGCCGAGATGGCGGACTCGGAAGCGGAGCGGTTCGTCCTAGACACGGTGATCTGGCCGGAGGCGAGCAAGGCCAGCTAACCCTTGATTTTGGGCTTGGAGAGCCGGAACGTTCTACGGCTCCCCAGGCCCTTGAGCCGGAACCGGAGCTGGAAGCTCCAAAGGTACCGGAGGAAAAGCCCAAGGTCCCGGAACAGCAGCGTGTCAACTACCGCATAACGGACGATGCTCTAGGCACTGGTGGCGCAAAGACGAAGTATGCCCGCAACGTGGAGGCAATTCGCACCCTGCGGCGCATCGAGGGCGAAGGCAGGCTGGCCACCTCCGAGGAGCAGGAGGTCCTGGCGCAGTATGTCGGCTGGGGCGGTCTGCCCCAAGTCTTTGACGAGAAAAATGAGAACTGGGGTAAGGAATACGCTGAGCTGAAGGAACTCCTGAGCGAGCCGGAGTACAACGCCGCCCGCGCCTCCACCCTCAATGCGCACTACACCTCTCCCACCGTCGTGAAGGCGATCTACGGCACCTTGGAGCGGATGGGCCTCAGCTCTGGCAATATCCTGGAGCCTGCCTGCGGCACGGGAAACTTCTTCGGCCTCGTACCGGAGAGCATGGCGGGCGCGAAGCTCTACGGCGTCGAGCTGGATGGCATCACGGGTCGTATCGCCCGCCAACTCTATCAAGAGGCGGACATCACCGTCGATGGCTACGAGCGGACCCACTTTCCGGATAACTTCTTCGATGCGGCCGTCGGGAATGTTCCGTTCGGGGCCTACCGGGTCGCGGATCCCAAGTATGACAGGCATGGCTTTGCAATCCATGACTATTTCTTCGCCAAGACCCTCGACCAGGTGCGGCCGGGTGGTGTCGTTGCCTTTGTAACCTCCAAGGGGACCCTGGACAAAGCCAACCCCTCGGTCCGGCAGTACATTGCCCGTCGGGCCGAGCTCCTGGGGGCCGTTCGGCTTCCCAACACCGCCTTCAAAGCCAATGCCGGAACCGAAGTCACGACCGACATCCTCTTCCTCCAGAAGCGGGACCACATCATCGACGACATCCAGCCCGAATGGCTGCACGCCTTCAACAATCCCGAAGGCGTGCCGGTCAACAGCTATTTCCTCCAGCACCCCGAGATGATGCTGGGGACGATGGCCTTCGATTCCTCGATGTACGGCAACGAGAGGGAGACGACCTGCAACCCCATCGAGGGGGCCGACCTCGCCGAGCAGCTCCGTGAAGCGATGGGGAACATCCAGGGGAAGATATCGGCCCGTGAACAGGAGATACGGGAACAGTACGAGAACACGATTCCCGCCGACCCGTCGGTTCGCAACTACAGCTACACCCTGGTGGACGGGGAGCTGTATTACCGCGAGAACTCGGTCATGTACAAGCCGGACCTTCCCCGTACCTCCGTCGAGCGCGCCAAGGATATGGTGGGGCTGCGGGACCTCTGCCGCGCCGTCATCGACGCCCAGATGGCCGGAGCGTTCGACGGGAACCTGCAGATCCTCCGGAAGGACCTCGACCAGGCCTACGAGCGATTCGTCCGGCGGCACGGCCGCATCAACGATACCGCGAATGCCCGCGCCTTCGACGAGGACAGCTCCTACTACCTGCTGTGCGGGCTGGAGATCCTGGACGAGGATCGCCGCTTTGTCGGGAAGTCGGACATGTTCACGAAGCGGACGATCCGGCAGAACGTCGTCCCGACCTCCGCCGGAACGCCACAGGAGGCCCTGCTGCTGTCTGTCTCCGAGAAGGCCCGGGTGGACATGGATTACATGGCGTCGCTCACGGGCCGCACGGAGGAGGAGCTGGAACGGGAGCTCCGGGGCGCGATATTCCGCGTGCCGGACCGGGTGGAGCCGGGGACCGGAAGGGCGGTCTACCAGACAGCGGACGAGTACCTGTCCGGCAACGTTCGCGAGAAGCTGGAGACGGCGCGGCGCTATGCCGAGCGGGAGCCGGAGCTCTTCGGCAGCAACGTGAAAGCGCTCGAGGAGGCGCAGCCCACGCCGCTGACCGCTGCGGAGATCGACGTGCGCCTCGGGGCGACGTGGATCGAGCCGAAGTACATCGAGGAGTTCCTGTTCGAGCTTTTGCAGACTCCGCCCTACATGGCGTCCGGCATCAGGGTTTCCTACTCCCCGACGACTTCCGCCTGGAATATCTCGAACAAGAAACTGGACGTCGGGAACGTCCGGGCGAACACGACCTACGGCACGCAGGACATGAACGCCTACAAGATAATCGAGGAGACGCTCAACCTGAAGACCGTCAAGATCCATACCTTGGTGGAGGAGAACGGCCAGACGCGCAGCGTCCTGGACCCGGAGGCCACGGCCCTGGCGCAGCAGAAGCAGGAGGAGATCAAGGAGAGGTTCAGGGAATGGATTTTCAAAGAGCCGGAGCGCCGGGAGGCCCTCGTCGAGGAGTACAACAGGCGCTTCAACGCCACCCGTGCGCGGGAGTACGACGGGGGACATCTCCGGTTCGGGGGCATCAATCCGGAGATCGCCCTGCGGGAACACCAGAAGAACGCCATTGCGCGCATCCTCTACGGCGGAAATACCTTGCTGGCGCACGAGGTGGGGGCTGGAAAGACCTACGAGATGGTTGCCGCTGCGATGGAGGGAAAGCGCCTGGGGCTGTCGCACAAGAGCCTCTTCGTCGTCCCGAACCACCTTACGGAACAGATGGCCACGGAGACGCTGCGGCTCTATCCGGGGGCAAACGTCCTGGTCGCCACGAAGAAGGACTTCGAGACGAAGAACCGCAAGAAGTTCTGTGCCCGCATCGCCACCGGCGACTACGATGCCATCGTCATCGGCCACAGCCAGTTTGAAAAGATCCCGCTCTCCCCGGAGCGGCAAGCCCGGCTCATCGAGGAGCAGATCAGGGAAATCACCCAGGGCATCGAGGAGCTGAAGGAGGAACGGAGCGAGCGCTGGACCATCAAGCAGATGGAGAAGTCCAGGAAGGACCTGGAGGTGAAGCTGGAAAAGCTCCAGGCCGCCCACCGGAAGGACGACGTCATCGTCTTCGAGGAGCTGGGCGTGGACCGTCTCTTTGTAGACGAGGCGCATGGATACAAAAACCTGTTTCTCTACACGAAGATGCAGAACGTCGCCGGGATATCGCAGACGGAGGCTCAGAAGTCCTCGGATATGTTTATGAAGTGCCGCTACATGGACGAGCTGACGGGAAACAAGGGCGTCGTCTTCGCCACGGGAACGCCCGTCTCGAACAGCATGACGGAGCTTTACACCATGCAGAGGTATCTTCAGCACGACAAGCTGCAGGAGATGGGGCTCCAGCACTTCGACGCCTGGGCATCGACGTTTGGGGAGACCGTTACGGCCTTGGAGCTGGCCCCGGAGGGGACGGGGTTCCGGGCAAAGACGCGCTTCGCCAGGTTCTTCAACCTGCCGGAACTGATGGCCACCTTCAAGGAGGTCGCGGACATCAAGACGGCAGACACCCTGAACCTCCCGCGCCCGAAGGTGAGCTTCCACACTGTCGCTGTCCAGCCGAGCGAACACCAGAAGGAGCTGGTTCGGGAGCTCTCGGAACGGGCGAGCAGGGTCCACAACCGCCAGGTGGAGCCGACGGAGGACAACATGCTGAAGATCACCTCGGACGGGCGGAAGATTGGGCTGGATCAGCGGCTGATCAACCCCCTGCTTCCCGACGACCCGAACAGCAAGGTCAACGTCTGCATGGAGAACGTCCTCAAAATCTGGAATGACACAAGAGAAGAGAAGCTGACGCAGCTTGTCTTCTGCGACTTCTCGACTCCGGGCAAAGACAAAAGCTTCAACGTCTATGACGACCTCAGGAAAAAGCTGATTGCCCGGGGCGTCCCGGAGGAGGAGATCGCGTTCATTCACGAGGCCGACACGGAGAAGAAAAAGGATCAGCTCTTCGCGAAGGTGCGGGGCGGCAGCGTCCGGGTACTGATGGGCTCCACACAGAAGATGGGGGCGGGGACGAACGTCCAGGATCGCCTAATTGCCATGCACGACCTGGACTGCCCGTGGCGGCCGGCGGACCTCGAACAGCGAGCCGGGCGCATCGTCCGGCAGGGGAACCGGAACCCGGAGGTGGACATCTACCGGTACGTCACAGAGAATACATTCGACGCCTATCTGTACCAGACCATCGAGAACAAACAGAAGTTCATCTCGCAAGTCATGACGAGTCGGACGCCGCTGCGAAGCTGCGAGGACGTGGACGAGTCGGTCCTGAGCTACGCCGAGGTGAAGGCGCTCTGCATCGGGGATCCGAGGATCAAGGAGAAGATGGAGCTCGACGTCGATGTGGCGAAGTTGAAGCTGATGGAGGCGAACTTCAAAAGCCAACAATTTGCGCTTGAAGACAAGCTGCGCAAGGGTTTTCCCTGTGTCATCGCTCAGGCAGAACAGCGAATCCAGTCGCTCGAAAAGGACGCGGCTGCGGCGGAGAAGACGCAGAAGCAGGACTTCTCCATAACAATCCTCGGCAAGACCTACGGGTTGGATGCCGAGGGCAAGCCGCGGAAACAGGAGGCAGGGGAGGCACTGCTAGCCGCAGCCCAGGCCCTTGGGAAGAACCAAGGGACAATAGGGGAGTACCGGGACTTCAAGATGGGCTTTCACTTCGATGCTGTCTTTGGCAAGGTTTACTTGAACCTGACCGGCGTGGCCACGCACAACGTGGAGTTGGGCGAGAGCGCGGTGGGCAACCTGACGCGCATCGAGAACGCCATCGAGGGCATACCGGCCCGCCTCCAGGAGGCACAGGAGAGGCTGGAAAACCTCCACGAACAGGTACGGGCTGCGAAGGAGGAGTTGGGGAGGGAGTTCCCCCATGCTAGGGAGCTCCAGGAGAAGAACGCCCGGCTGAGCGAGCTTAACGCAGCACTGTCCATGCAGGACGATAGAGGGGAGCACAACGTGTCGGAGCAGGTAAACTTTGGAAAGCTGAACGACAAGGAGCGCGTGGCGTTCCTCGTGAAAGAGGCGGAGCGGCAGCCTGAACATGCCTTGGAAATTCTGAACGTCGCCTTCCGACAAGGGGTGTACGTCACCTCACAACTCCAGGCATCAAATTGCGGATTCTACAACATCTTCAAGCTGCGCGACGTCATGTCCGCCGCCGGACTGAACGACCGCGAACGTTTCGATTCACTTCTGTGCAGGCTTAGGGATGAGGAGCAGGTACAGCTCCATGCCGGAGACGTGACGGTCCACACGCCGGAGGAGAACGAGAAAGGATTCATTGATGAAAACGGGTTTCGCATGGGAACCTTCACCCTGTCCAGAGCTCCAGAAACTTTCCGGGCGACCGAAAAAAGCCTGGTATGGGTTTTGTCACGCAATACATGCGGCCAGGAGCCGAAGCATGAAATCACCGAGGGGGATATCGTGGCTTTGGAGCTCTCCGAGAATCCAAAAGTTCACCTGAAGCCCTATACTAAGGGGGGATTCTTTGACGGCGAGATCGCCCATGTCGATATGGAACGCGGATACTGTGTCCAAAAGGCTGGAAACAGCCTGACGGTCCACAGGCTGGAGGCTCTGGAAACCGTACCGGAAGTAGGGGAGAAGGTGCGAATCACCTATCCGAAGGATGAGGGCCGGAAGGCCGGAGTTGCGGTCAGAGAGCAGAGGCAGCGGTGTCATAGAATTGCATGAAGAAAGTGGTGTTCGAAATGGAAGCGCAGGTACTGGAACAAGATACAAAGCGCTCTCTTCAGGAGGCGTTCGAGAGCCTTCCATTCCTTAAGCCGGTTGTAAAGGACACACTCAGGGAGTTTGTGCGGAGGTTGAAGGAGGCCGAAGGAGAAAACCTGCTGAGGGTTATCCTTTTCGGCTCGATGGCACGCGGTGATTTCGACGAGGAATCGGACACGGATGTGTTTGTGCTATTGCACGAAGGAGATGACAGTAAGAAAACCTACGATATTGCAAAAATAGCCTATGATGCGGCTTACGAGGTATGTTTCACCTCGTCAGAGATGAAGCCTTTTGTGCTTCTTTCTCCTTTTGTTGAAACCAAGGCAAGCATCATGCGCACAATACAAGGTGTCACTCGTTGGAGACTTGAACCTGTTTTTGAAGCAATCAGAGAGGATGGTGTGCTTATTTATGCTTCAGAGTGATGACCGAGAAATTTTAATCAATCTCAGATTTGAAAAGGCCGATGAAAACTTGAAAATAGCTCGTCTTGTTTTCGATGCCTCTCCTAACAAGGCTGCCAGTGCTGCTTATTACTGTGTGTTCCATTCTATGCAGGCGCTTTTTCTGCAGCACGAGCTTTCCACCACAAAGAAACGTGGACATAGAAGCGGAATTGATCTTTTTAATAGAAACTTTGTTCATGTAGGTGTCTTTTCAAAAGAGATAGGGGCGATTGCCGGACAATTAGAAGCTATGCGCAACATAGGTGATTATGCGATAGATAGGAAAGTTAGCCAAGATGAAGCGTTACGAGCCATAGCAGATGCTGAAAAATTCAATGCTGCGATTCGAACACATGTTCGAGAGCAGCAGCAAAAGGAAAGTCGTCAGAGCACGGAACAGACGCAAGATACGCAAGAACAGGAACAGATCGCCCAGGTCAATAAGGCTGACCTCAACGAGCTTGAGTCAGCGACGGCCCTGTTGAAGAATCAGCGTGCTACGGACAACACAACCTTCAAAGGTCACGAGATCACACCGCAGCAAAACGATACGCTGGACCTGCTGGAGCAGATCAAGAAGCACGTCCAGGCGGATAAGGCCACGATGGCGAAGCTGGAAAGCGCAGGACTTTCTCCGGAGAAGGACATCACGGCACACAAGGTGGCGCGTCCGGGGAAGTTTTTCAGCGCGGAGACGCAAGGGCTTGAGGTCATTTCCCGCACCCATGACAGCCTGATGCTCATCCGTGGCCGCTGTCTCTTTATCTACGAGCTGAAGCTGCTGGAGCTTCAGGCTCCAGCTCAAGGCATCCCCGGCGAAAAGCTGGACCTTGAGTGGCCGAAGACTCAGGAGAAGGCACGAGGTGCACAAGCCCAGGAGCAGGAACGAAAGCGCACCCAGGGCCGCGGAAGGGGCCTTTCGCTGTGAAGACGATGCAAGATGTTCAGCATTATACCCTTATGCACAAGAATATACCTGTTCTGGAGATGCGTATGACGGAACACGACATACTGGGTGGCGTTCATGTATTGAACAAGGAACATCTACCATTCGGGGTAACACTGAATAAAGATGGAACCTTCCATAAAGGCAGATTAAAGACGTGGCTCAATTCACGTACGATTCCTGATGAACGAGATGGGTTGAGGGAGTTGCTGTACCGGTTACAAGTCCCTGATATAGGTTCGGCACTGGCGGGTGGGCTGAGGCTTTCGTTATCAGACCACTACTGGACAAAACCAGATGACTTGGAAGTGACGTGGGAACAGGTTAACTTTTTTGATAATCCGTTCAGTCCTGTTGTGGGTGAACTTATGGAACAGAATGACCTCTTGCGTCTTTCGCCGGAGGTTGATCTCCAATCACCTGACCTTACCACTGATGGTGCACTTCGCAAATGCTGGGTAATACTGGATGGAGAACGTTGTTTAGTTAAGAGAGGCACCTCTGGCCTTGGGCAGGAACCCTATAATGAGGTGGTGGCCTCAATGCTGATGGAGCGACTTGAGGTCCCACATATTCCCTATCGCATGATACACGATGAAACAGGACACCCTAAGTGTGTTTGTCCCTGTATGTGTACACGGGATACCGAGTTAATCCCGGTCGCTCATTTTTTTATGCCTATTCTAACGGAAAAGGGTACCCTTCCCTCAGGGAAGGCCCTGTATACGGAAATTGATGCAATGATGAGGGAGCATGGTGTGGATATGCAACCCATGATGGATCGAATGCTGACGATCGACTTCCTTATGGCTAATGAGGATAGGCATTTGAACAATTTTGGTGTGTTGCGTGATGCTGATACCCTTAAGTGGATTAAAATGGCCCCTGTCTATGATACAGGGTATTCCCTGGGGTGCAGAACAGATACAACACTCTTACAACGTCAGCGATATGGAAATTTGAAGAGCAAGCCCTTTAATGAGGACCCTATGGAACAGATGCGGTATGTTAGAGACATCTCCTGGCTCAATATAGACGTTTTAAGGGACTTCTCGCAGGAAATGAACGATTTCTTGAAGAAAAGTACCAGTGTTGTTGATTCATCCCTGCCCCCGGAGCGCATCGATGCTGTTTGCCGGCTGTTTAATGTAAGAGTGTCGCAGATGGCGCAGTTGAAGGAATTAGGTGGGAAACGCACGGTGTATTTCGAACGGTTTCATGAGGCCCTGTTGAAGAACCAACGTGCTACAGATAACACGACCTTCAAAGGCCACGAGATCACACCGCAGCCCCAAGGGACGGCCGCGGCTGCCGTTCATGCTCCGCTTTCACGGGCCGCGTGCCAGCAGAATGATACGCTGGACCTCTTGGAGCAGATTAAGAAGCACGTCCAGGCGGACAAGGTCGCAATGGCGAAGCTGGAAAGCGCGGGACTTTCCCCGGAGAAGGACATCACGGTACACAAGGTGGCTCGGCCGGGGAAGTTCTTCATCGCGGAGACGCAAGGGCTTGAGGTCGTTTCCCGCACCCGTGACAGCCTGATGCTTATCCGTGGCCGCTGTCTCTTTATCTACGAGCTGAAGCTGCTGGAGCTCCAGGCGCCGGCTCAAGGTGTCCCCGGTGAAAAGCTGGACCTTGAGTGGCCGAAGACTCAGGAGAAGGCACGAGGTGCACAAGCCCAGGAGCAGGAACGAAAGCGCACGCAGGGGCGCGGAAGGGGCCTTTCGCTGTGAAGACGACGGTTAAAGGCACCTACTCCTTCAACAAGAAGAGGAAGAGGAGCGCGAACGGTCTTGCACTCTTGGGCTTCCTCTTGCTGCCGCTGTCGCTCGTGATCGGAACGCAGTTCTTTGCATGGGATGTTGGACAGAACAGGCTTCCCGGCGAGCTGTTTTCCTGTATGGATGTGAAGGTCTATGCGCCGTGGCAAATCATGGACTGGGTGGATATCTGGCAGACAAAGCACCGCGGCTTGGCGGACTTCACCAACAGCCTGATCGCTATGGGTGGCTGTGCGTTTCTTGGAATCGGACTGATCGCTGCCGGAGTACGAAAGAACAAGGCGAACGGCGATGCAGCTAACCTGTACGGCTCGGCACAATACGCGGAACTGGACCAGATACGGGAGGCGGGGCTTCTTCCGCCGAAGGGTGAAAAGGGGCGCGGCGTCTATATCGGAGGCTGGATAAACCCAAAAGATGGAAGACAGTACTATCTGAGGCACAACGGCAAGGAGCACATCATCGCGCTGGCCCCAACACGATCAGGTAAGGGCGTGGGGTTGGTTATCCCAACGCTTTTATCGTGGGAACACTCCGCTGTGGTGCTGGACATTAAGGGGGAGAACTGGGCACTGACGTCGGGTTGGAGGCACCAAACCGGACACAAGGTTCTGCGTTGGGACCCAACGGATGCCCTTGAGGGGCGAAGCGCCCGATACAATCCTCTTGAGGAGATACGAATTGGAACGGTCTATGAGACTGGTGACGTGATGAACGTTGCAACCCTGCTTGTCGATCCGGACGGAAAAGGAGTTGAAGGGCACTGGGAGCAGACAGCCCGCTCTCTCCTGATCGGGGCCATAACCCATGTCGTTTACAAGGCGCGGAACGAAGGACGGAGCGGCAGCCTCGGCGAGGTGCTACACGAGCTCACGAGCTGCGGTTATCAGCAGATGGCCGGGGAGTGGAAGCAGACGGCACATAAACGTGATGGGGATACGTTCTATGATGCGGATGGCTCTGTTCGGGAGAATCCGTGCCATCCCGTCGTGGAGCAGGTAGCGAATGAGATGATGAACCGCGCTGAAGAGGAGGCGTCCTCTGTACTCTCGACTGCTGTTGCCAAACTCGGCTTGTACACCGATCCTGTGGTGAAACGAAACACGGCTCACAGCGATTTCCGCATCAGGGACATCATGGACAGCGATGCACCCGTCTCCCTCTACCTTGTTTTGAATCCGACGAACATCCAGCGTCTCAAGCCTCTGGTTCGGCTCTTTCTCTCTCAGCTCATCTTCATTCTCATGCCGGAGATGGAGTTCCGTGGTGGCCAGATGAAAGCACCGTACAAGCACCGTCTTTTGCTGCTGTTGGACGAGTTTCCAGCGCTGGGGAAGCTCGGTATCTTTGAACAGGCACTGGCTTACTTCGGCGGTTGGAATATCAAGGCGTACTTGATTTGCCAGGACAAGGCGCAGCTTGATGCGGCCTACGGCAAGGATGAAAGCGTAACATCCAACTGCCACGTGACGGTAGCCTATGCGCCGAACAAGGTCGAGACGGCGAAATACTTATCCGACCGCCTCGGCGTGACGACGGTTATCAAGGAACAGGAGAGCGTGTCCTTCCAAGGTGGCATAGGTATCTTTGCGAAGAAGAGCGTAACGAAATCCCAGCAGGAAGTGCAACGGGCTGTGTTGACCCCGGATGAGATCATGCGTCTACCCGGCCCCGTTAAGGATGCCGATCAGATGATCACCGAACCGGGCGATATGCTGATCTTTGCAGCGGGCTTCCCCGTAGTGTATGGCAAGCAGATACTGTACTTCCTGGATAAGACCTTTTCTGAACGTGCCAGGATCAATGCACCGGAGAAGAGCGACACTCTGGCAGGCTCCTACGAATAGGTTCTTGAGGATGCGCCAAAATTTCCCCATCGTAGTGCAATGATTTATCTTTTGTTATATAATCAGCATAAAAAGTTAAACGTTAGGGGGAGATTGAATGTTGCTCACAAGCCGTGTACATAAAGTGGGAGGTTCGCTGATGATGCCTATCCCATCCAGGATAACGCGAGCACTGTCCTTGACGCCCGCAACAGAAATGCGATTGGAAGTCCAGAAGGGGCGGATCATCGTTACTCCCTGTGAGCGGCCGCCGGAATACTCGCTCCAGCAGCTTGTCTCCATGACAGATTTCAGTGATCGTGACGCTGCCTGGCTGGATAGCGAGGCGGAGGGGGCTGAGTTGGTTTGAAACGCGGCGATATCTATCGGGTGTGCCTGAATCCCGTTTCGGGACATGAACAGCAGGGAATAGCAAGGCCGGTTTTGGTCGTTTCTTCTTCCGTCTTCAATAACGCTGCTAACGTTGCTGTTGTAGTACCTGTTACCCAAGGGGCTGGCGGAAGCGCCTTCTCACAGAACCTGGGCTTTGCTGTACCGCTTTCTTCTCAGGATGTGAGCGGCGATGAAGCGATCTCCGGTATTATTCGGTGTGACCAGCCGAGGGTTTTGGATTTGAAATCTCGTGGAGGCAGGAAGGTTGCTGAGGTTTCCGTTCCAGTTATGGAAGAGGTTCTGGCGCGGATTGTGACGCTCTTCGACCCCTCCGACCCGGATTGAGTGGATTCCGAACCTCCTAGGCGGACCTGCGAGTTTTGCGGTTTTCCACTGCTATTAGTCAGTATTAGACAACACTTTACCGCGCTATTCTGGCGGGGAGGGGTTGTGGTACCATAGTTAACAGTAAGCATCACTTACCGCTAGCTATTTTAACTTTAACGGCGATAACTCTTGAATTTCGTTATAAAAGATATATACTTTTTATAACGAAATGAGGTGAGCTTATGCCAAGACAGAAGTATATGCAACCTATAGCACAGAGGATCGCCGCGATGGAGGATGGAACGGTCTTTATCGTTTCGGATTTGTTTGACCTCGCCTCGCTGCCGACAGTCAACATGGCTCTATCCAGATTGTCTGCAAGGGGGGACATTCGGCGCGTTATGCGGGGAATCTACGAAAAGCCGCGATACAGCAGACTTTTAGGAGAGCTGGTTGCCACGGACCCGACGAAGACTGCCTATGCGATCGCACGCAAAAATCGCTGGTCCGTGGCGCCGACCGGTGAGGCTGCGCTGAACCTGCTTCGCCTCTCCACACAGGTTCCGGTCGTCTGGATATATGCGAGCGATGGTCCTTATAAAGAATACTCCTGCGGCGGCGTGAAGATATCCTTTCGCCATACCTCAAATAAGGAGATAACTGGATACTCTCCAATCACAATCCTTCTTATCCAGGCCCTGAGAGCTCTTGGAAGAAAACATATAAGAGAAACAGAGATTAAGACCCTTCAAAGGAACCTCTCAGAAGAAAACAAAAAAATCGCTCTTGGGGAGGCCCAGGGGATCACGTCATGGATATACGATTTGATAAAACAAATATGTGCTGACCACATTAGCAACGAAGGCGGGGACTCATGATCAAGATAGCTGGTCTAACAAATGAGGAGCGGGAAGAACTGTTTCTCAATACAGCAAACAGGATTGGAATGCCTCCGGCGATCGTGGAGAAAGACTTCTGGGTCTGCTATATGCTGGATTACCTGTTCCGGCGCTCTCAATGGAAGGATCATCTTGTCTTTAAGGGTGGAACGTCGCTCTCCAAGGCCTATCACCTCATTCAGAGGTTCTCTGAGGATATCGACCTTATCCTCGACTGGAGGCTCCTGGGATACACAGCTTCTGAACCTTGGGAGACACGCTCCAACACTCAGCAGGATAAATTCTCCAAACAAGCCACACAGCGGACGATACAGTTTCTGTCCAGAAACTTGATTCCGACATTGAAAGCAGACCTCTCCAGAGAAATTGATTCCCAATTTGATGTTGCTCTCGAGGAGGCGCCGGACGATCCAACGGTAAACTTTAAGTATCCTCAATCCTTCAGAAGTGACGCTATCCTGCAAGTGATCCGGTTGGAAATAGGCGCCCTGGCGGCATGGTCGCCTTCCGAAGAGATGGCCATCACTCCCTTTGCAGCAGAAGAGTATCCCTATGTATTCCAAACACCATCGACAAGGGTGCGTACCGCTGTTGCAGAAAGAACGTTCTGGGAGAAGGTTACGATCCTCCATTGTGAGGCAAACAGAAACAAAGATGATTTCCCTGCAAGGTACTCAAGGCACTATTATGATCTGTATCGTATGGCGGAAAGCCCCGTGAAAGACACGGCTCTTCAGAATCCAGAGTTGTTGAAGGCCGTTGTCGAGTTCAAAAAGAAGTTCTATCGACGCCCCTGGGCAAAATACGATAAAGCTGTCCCTGGGACGATAAAACTCATTCCGCAGAATCGCTATCTGGAAGCGTTGGAGGAGGATTATTCTAAAATGAGGCAGATGTTCTATGACGATGTTCCGGAAATGAGCTCAATCATCTCCAGGCTAAAGACTTTGGAAACAGAGTTAAACAGACTCGAGGCAGAGAGCTGATCGAGATGGATGAATTCGGAACGCTGGATATCCATAAAGATAGGGAAATGGCAGAAGCAGGACTGCCCTATAAAGAGAAGGTACGGCAACTCCTGCGCGCTTCCGTGGCTCCCGAGACCCGCCGGGCCTACACTTCACGCCTGAAACGCTTCTTCGCCTGGTGCCAGGCTGAAGGCGTCTCGACCGCCTTCCCGACGTCGCCGGAGGTCCTCGCCGCCTACGTGGCCAGCCTCGCCGACAGCGGGGCCGCCCCCGCGACAGTCGAACAAACCCTCGCCGCTATCGCCGCAGCGCATCGAGCCGAGGGGACACCGTCCCCCACCGAAACTCTCCTCGTAAAGAAGACCCTGAAAGGATATCGCCGCGAGCATGGCACTGCTCCTCGTAAGAAAGACGCGGCCACCATCGAGGTCGTGCGGATGCTCCTGGCTGCAACGGCACGGGACGATTCTCCGAAAAACATCCGGGATGCGGCCATTATCTCCCTGGGCTTCGCCGGGGCCTTTCGCCGATCCGAGCTCTCCGCCCTGGACATCGAGGACCTGAAATGGACCGTTCGCAATGGCGAGGAGGTCCTGATCCTCAATGTCCGTCGGTCAAAGACGGACCAGGAGGCGCAGGGGATGCAAAAAGCGATCTTCCCCGGCCGGGACGAGGCTGCCTCCCCGACGGCCCTCCTGAAGAGGTGGCTCTCCCTCGTGGAGCCCCAGGAGGGGCCGTTGTTCCGGCGGGTCCTCAAGAGTGGCCAGGTGACCGATGAGCGCCTGAGCGCCCAAAGCATGAGGCTCGTCGTCCTGCAGGCGGCATCCACAGCCGGACTGTCTCTCGACCTCTCAGCCCACTCCCTGCGCATCGGTTTCGTCACGACGGCGATCCGCCAGGGAAAGACGGAGCGCTCTATTATGAACCAGACGGGGCACCGATCTGTCCAGACCTTGCGGGAGTACTTCCGCCGCGAGGACGCTTTAGAAGACAATGCCGCCAGAGAACTGATGTGAGGCACTCTCAAGCGCTATAATGTCTGAAAAAGACCCTCCCGGAGAAGGCCGGGTTGATTCGGAGTGGATGGCACGTGGCAGATGAGATCAAGTATGCTTTAGGCGGCTTGTTTTTCACATGGAACGACGAGAAGGCCGTAGCGAATTGGCGTAAGCATAAAGTGACATTTGAGCTTGCTGCTGAAGTGTTTTTTGATGAGAACGCTATGGACCTGCCCGATGAGCTTCATGACGGCTTGGAGCCGCGCCGTAGAATAACGGGATTCATCGCTGATTTCTCAAAGGCACTGTTTGTCGTATACGTCGAACGTGAAGATTGGAATGGCATTGAGCTGATTCGTATCATCTCTGCCCGAGTTGCGGAAAGAAAGGAGAGGGAAGCCTATGAGCGACAATTATCCAAGTGACTATCCTCGCAGCCGGGCGAAAGCCATCGCGGCCTTGCGCACGGTTCGGGATGAGGACATCGACTTTTCCGAGATTCCTGAAACAACAAACTTCTCGAATTGGACGCCCGTTGGTGAGAAGTTCAAAAAGGCCGCGGAGCACAACTTGACAGTACTCAATGAGAAAATACGAGCTGGTTGATGGTATAATACTGAGTGAAATCCCGCCCAGGAGAGGTTGAACGGGGTTGTTTCTTGGGCTGCCGAAGTGAGGCCGATTTCCCCACCTCGGACTTACGCCCTAACGTGAGGGATTACGCTTTGAAAAGCCGAATCAGTTCGGCGAAGGCTCGTAAGAGTGCCGCTAGCGCTCTTACGAGCTTTGTTATTCTCTCCACGACATCACCCCCTTTCGGGGGGATACCCCAAGCAGCTTCGCTCGATGTCCTGAGCGCCTCTCCTACCTTCTATTTTACCGTACGATGACCCTCTAAAGGAGGCGTTTGCTCATATTCTCTACAGAATTCACCGCAAAAGGGACAAGCAGCCATTTGTTGAGCGTTTCTCTTGTTTTATAGTATCTATCCCCAACCCACGGGCAAAAAAACAGCACCTTGCAGGGACTGTTTGCAAAAACAGTGTTAAGCTTAAGTCACCAAACAATAAGCCATCACCTGCGAGGTGCGAAGACCATTATGCCATACAGACGACCAAAAATCGAGGTTAAGACGACGGACAAGATGCAGGACATCACCCCTTTTGCCGGCCTTTTCCCCGTTATCGAACTTTGGAATCGGCTCCATCTTGACGAAGTCATCGATACTTTCATAGGAATCAGGAAGGACAAAGGGTACCGGGACTCCGAGCAGCTTCTGTCGATGGTCCTGCTGAACCTCAGCGGCGGCAGAGCCGTGGAACACCTGAAGTTTTTGAAGGAGCAGGCGGGGCTGAAGAAAGTCTCTCTGCCGTTTCCATCTCCGACGTCGGCCCGGGACTACGCCAGCTGTTTTCATAACGAATCGGAGGACCGGGAGCGGGGTCATGGCCGTTCCTTTGTCCCGGCATCGAATGAGGCGCTGAGGGGGTTTGAGGAGGTGCACCGGCATCTTCTGAGGTGCGCGTTCGAGGCGTCTGCGCAGGAGGAGTTGACGCTGGACCAGGACGCGACGTTCATCGAGACGAAGACGAGCGGGGCGTTGTACAACTACCAGGGGAAACGGAGTTACGAGGCGTTGAACGTGTACTGTCCGGAGTACGACCTGCCTGTGGCGACGGAATACCGGGACGGGAATGTGAAGCCTGGGCACGGACAGCTGGAGCAGCTGCAGGGGGTACTGGCGCATCTTCCTGCGGGAGTGAGGAAGGTGAGGTACCGTTCGGACAGTGCGGGTTACCAGACGCGCCTTTTGCGCTATCTGGCGGAGGGTCAGGATGCGCGTTTCGGGGTGATCGAGTTTGCGATATCGTGTCCTGTATACAGGGATTTCAGGGAGGCGGTGGAGGCAGTTTGTGAGAAGGATTGGCGCCCTTTGGGCAACGGCCAGGAATGGGCGGAGGTCGTCTATGCGCCACAGTCTTTGAGTCTCGACAAGAAAGGTCCGACGTACCGTTTTCTTGCCATTCGCGAGGCATTCGAGTTGGAGGGATCGGGAAAGAAGCTCCGACTGTCTCAGGAGCTGCAGGACTCACGGCAGCTGTTCATACCGGAGCTGATCGACGACCTGGAGTCTGAGAACGCCAAGGTGAAGAAGCTGCATCTGACGGAGCTTGGCGGCCACGTATACAAGGTGTTTGGTATCGTGACGAACCTGTTGGATTGGGAGGGAGGAGCGGTAATCCGGTGGTATCGTGAGCGGTGCGGCAAGTCAGAGGAAGTGCACCGCATCCTGAAGGAGGACCTGGCCGGCGGGCACGTCATCTCGCACCGATTTGGGTCGAACGCGTTCTGGTGGAATGTGTCGGTGCTGTCTCTGTCGCTGCACAGTTTGTTAAAGCGTCTGCTTCTGCCTGAAGCGTTGAGGAGTTACCGTCCCAGGACGCTGCGATTTGTGTTTTACACGAGCATAGGGCGTATGGTGCGCCATGCGCGCCGCATGGTGCTGCAGGTGAAAGGGGGAGTTGTGGGGAGTTGGTTTCTGGGAGCATACCGGAAGCTCGAGAAATTGGCTATCTCGCTGGAATGAGCGGGAGAACGCCGGGCCAATAGGCGAGAGGGGGTGTGGGTGCGAGCTCACGCTGACGGGGTTATTGTGAGAACGGGAAGATATTTCCGTATTTAAAGGCAGCGGAGGGGTACAGAGCCCATTTTTTAAAACTTTTCCTCTGCCTGGCCCTTTACTTTGCCCGCGCTTTGCGTTCCCGTGGATTTTGGTTCACTCAAAAATATTGTCAAAGGGGTGAAGGTATGTCAAAATAGTTGTATGATGGAGATCAGCCAGGTGCAATACGAGCGTATAGCGGATTGTTTCCCTGTTCACCGAGGTAATGTCGCTTACGACAACCTTAGAGTGCTCAATGCCATTCTGTATGTCATGGAAAATGGGTGCAAATGGAGGAGGCTCCCGGAAAGGTTCGGAAACTGGCATACGATCTATATGCGCATGAGCCGATGGTACAAGTCCGGTGTTTTGGACAGGGTTTTTGAACGCCTGCAGCACGAGCGTCTTCTCCGCATGAGACTTGAAGCGGTATGTCTGGACAGTACCTGTGTCAAGGTCCATCCTGATGGGACAGGGGCTTTGAAAAAGGGGGACCTCAATCTATCGGAAAGTCCCGGGGAGGATGGACCACCAAGATTCATCTGGTTGCCGCGGGTCCCGACTGTCCGTTGATTTTTCATCTCTCGCCCGGCAATGCCCATGATGGCCCGGAAGGCCGTAAGTTGATAGAGATGCTGAGGGAGTTGTTGCCCCCTGGATGCAAATTGTTGATGGATAAAGCCTATTGTGGGGTGGCAACACGTCGTCTTGCGGAAGAATGCGGGTTGGAGCCGGTCGTTCCGCCCAAGAGCAACGCGAAGAAACCCTGGCGATATGATGCAGGGCTTTACAAGAGACGGAACGAGGTCGAGCGTCTTTTCTGCAGGGTTAAAAGGTTTCGTCGCATTGCTACGCGCTACGATAAGTTGGATGTTATTTTCTTGGGATTCCTGCTTTTTGCTTTTGTTGTCGACTTCTTGATTTTGCGTTAACACGACCTAACTACCACTATAGAGTGGCCGAGAGACTTTACTTTGCACAATATGGGAATACCCCCCTCACCCTTTTCTGAAATATATAGATTGCCAAGCCAAATGCAACAGCCCAAATCCACAGGTTGCGACAGTTTCATGAGGGATTGAGCGCATGATTGTATAAGCTAGGCTGACTTCGATTTTGCACCCGCTAGGTGCGGCAAAAAACGTGTGAGGTCTTTCTTTGCCGCACGCTGAAAATTTTGGGCGCCCCTGCCGGATTGACAGCTCCGTCGAGTTATTGTAAACTAATTTTAATTAAATGAATAAATAGAGAACTATATTTCACTACGCTCTTGTGCCGTGAGACATGAGACTTGTCGTCGAGGAATGGGAGGTCCGGGGCGAGCCCGGGTGTTCTGCGGCGGCACGATTGGGGAGTTGCCGGAAGCGTCTCCGGGAAGGGCGGTTCGAGGAGGGTGACACATGAACGAAGTTGCGAAAGGAACGAAGGCTTTCGAGATGCGGGGGACGGCGGCGACGACGGGGCTTTCCGGGGAGGGAATCCTGAGGGCGAGAAAATCCGGAGGGGTGCGCAAGGCCACGCTTGTGGATGCGGGAATTTCCTTTGGCTTCCTCATCTTCGTGATGTCCGTCAGCCTCGTCAAATTCAAGCTGGATCCGCACATCCCCATGTTTCTCGGCGTGATGGCGGCCGCGGTCATGGGATTGCGACTGGGCTACAGTTGGAGCACCCTCGAGAAGGCGATGATCCGGGGCATCTCTCAGGCGATGCAGTCGATCATCATCCTGGCCATCATCGGGATGCTCATCGGCGTCTGGATCGTTTCGGGGGTCGTCCCCTCGATGATCCTCTATGGGCTGGACCTGATATCGCCGAAAGTTTTCCTGCCCGCAACCCTTCTGATCTGCTCCATCACCTCCGTTGCGACGGGGACGTCCTGGGGAACTGCGGGGACGATGGGCGTTGCCCTCATGGGCATCGCGATGGGGCTCGAGATCCCGCTGCCTCTGGCGGCAGGGGCGATCATCTCCGGGGCATACTTCGGCGACAAGATGTCCCCCCTCTCCGATACGACGAACCTGGCCCCCGCCATGGCGGGAACGGATGTCTTCACGCATGTCAAGGCGATGATCCCCTCTACGGCCGTGGCTTATCTTATCGCTCTCGTCCTGTTCGCCTATATGGGGCGAAATTATGGGAACACCGAGACCAGCCTGGAGAGCATCCAGGTCATACGGGACGGAATCCTCGCCCAGTTTCGGGCCAGCCCCGTTCTGCTGGTCCCACCGTTCCTGGTCGTCCTCCTGGTCGCCTTCAAGATGCCTGCCATACCGGGAATCGTCATCGGCATTCTTTCCTCGGCCCTCTTGGCCCCTCTGTATCAGGGTGCCTCCCTAGGCGATATCCTGCGTTGCGCCCACTACGGCTACGTCAGTAAAACGGGCGTCGAGGCCGTCGATACGCTCTTCACGAAAGGCGGCCTGGATGGAATGCTCTTCTCCATCTCCCTGACGATCATCGCCATGATGTTCGGTGGGATCATGGAGGAGACGGGACAGCTGGAGACGGTCGTCAAAGCCATATTGAAGAAGGTGAGGACGTATACCGGGCTCGTCACCGCCACGGAGGCGACGTGCCTGTTCAGCAACATGACCATGCCGGAGCAGTACATCTCCATCGTGGTTCCGGGACGCATGTATGCCCAGACCTACCGCGAAAAGGGACTGCATCCGTCGCAGCTCTCCAACGCTCTGGAGAGCATGGGCACTGTCTCCGGCGCCCTGATCCCGTGGAATACGTGCGGTGCCTTCATGACCAATGCCCTTGGCGTTCCCACGGCCCTCTACTTCAAATATTGCTTTTTCAATCTGGCCATGCCCATCGTCGTCATCGTGATGGCCTTCCTCAAAATGAACGTTCGCTGCATGACGGAGGAGGAAAAGGAGCGTCTGGCGGAGACGGGGCGCTGCTGAACGAGTCACCGGAAAACAAACGCTTCGGCTGGGTGAGGCCGGTTGACTTTCTTTCCGTGCAGCCCGAGGGCGAGGCCGTGAGCTGTGTCCGGAAAGCGGGGTATAGG
>ERZ773022.718-NODE-718-length-25226-cov-4.727345_pt1 | contig 25226 bp, 23 predicted proteins | sample MGYA00580839_ERZ773022 | MGnify/ENA primary metagenome ERZ773022 (study PRJEB29015, sample SAMEA2738020) | human oral metagenome | biome: human oral; feature: human-associated habitat; material: dental | place: China | collected 2044 ... | reverse complement strand
AGTTCTATATATAGTTTAGCATGAGTGGATTATTCGTCAACCTTGTTTTTTATGAATTTTATATTATAATAGTTGATTATTTTTAGTTGCTTTTTTCTTTTTTTATGGTTTTGCAGCATAGCTATAGTCGTTCGGGTTTCGGTTTTAGTGTTCGGTTTTGAATTTTTGTTCGGTTTTACAGAGTTGAATTGTTTTTTGGTAATAAAAAATAAACGACAAGTGCCGTTTATTTTTAGTTGATAAATCTTTTATGTTAATTATTCTGGTGGTTCTCTTGCTTATTTGCCTCACAAGCTTCCTTGTCACCTTCTAGGCAGCTGATTTTTTCCAGAAGAAACATATCGCGATTACTTGAACTTACCGTGGTCTTTTGATGTAGGTCTTGCAAATAAATAAAGCTCCATAAGCTAAGAATAGAGAGCACTAGACTAACGATGGCAGTTATCCATAAGAGCAATTGAGATATATTTTTTATTTTTTTCTCTTTCATTTTTTCTCCTTTATACCTATTTTGAAAAGTGAGCAGTTTTAAACCTTGCTCAGGGTTGTGACGGTTTTTATCTGAATTGAAGTGTGTAAACTTTTCCGAACGGAGGGAGATATATAACGCCTTCTGTTAATGTCATATTTACACGTCCGTGCAGACTTGTAAATCCAGAGTTATGTACAATTCCCCAATTATCGGGTGTACCACCCCTTCCGACACGTGCCTCCCAGTTTTTATCCTGAGTATCGTAGCTCCATCGAACTACGTCACGTTCACTAGGGCTCATTGGCCTCCATGATGCCCATCCTGATTTACCACCCTGGACTTCAATCCATACTCCAACAATAGGCTCTTTATATGGATTTGTAATAACCCCATAGTCAGCATGCGCTATACCCCCGCATTGCAAAGTAAGGAAAAGCGTCAAAGCAGTTGCAACAATTCCTTTTTTCATTTCGAAAAACCTCCTTAATGTACTAGACCATATTTTATGGTTCATTATAAGATTAGCATAAACACTATTCATTATCAATCTATAGTTTTTAGTGTTTTGCCTAAAGAAAATAAAAGCTTATGTTGTAGACGCTTTTGAGTCTTAGAATTCTATAGTTTCTTTTTCACCATTTAGAAGGTTTTTAAACTCAATGCTACGGTCATTGGCTTCCTTTTCGCCAATTACGCCCACATATTTTGCAATTTTACCAGCGTATTTCATTTTATCGCCAAGTTTTTTATCAGAGTATATGATATCTACACTGTGGTTCTTGCTTCGTAAATCCTCTGCGACTTCTCCGGCAAAAGCATATTCTGATTCGGATAATGGAATAAGTACATAATCAATAGGAGCGGACTGAAAATTATCTAACATATTATTACTCTGCAAGACATAAAAGAGGCGGGTAAGACCAATGGAAATACCGACGCCTGGGAATGACTGATCAGTGTAGTTGCTAGCCAGATTTTCATAGCGACCACCAGAACAGATCGAACCAATCTGTCTATAATCTGGGAGAATGGTTTCAAAGACCGTACCAGTATAGTAATCGAGACCACGAATAATCAACATATCAGCAATCACCGATTCGCCAAGGCCACGCTGCTCAAGTAGATTCAAAACAAAATCCAACTCTTTAATCCCCTGTTCAAACTGAGGATTCTCTAGGTTAAGGGCCTTTAGTGCTAGAATAGAGCTATTTCGAGGGCCATTGATTTGTACAAACTGAAGGATCTTCTCGATTTTGTCTTCAGGGATATTGAGATTCTCGAGAGCGTTTTTTGTTTTTTCGAGAGGAACTTTCTCGGCATGATCGATAATGTCGAAGACATTCTTAGTTTGATCAGATAATGCAAGAGCCTCAAGAAAACCAGAAAGAATTTTACGGTTACTAATTCGGATAACCATTTTTGGCTTGATAAAAGTCTTGAGCGCCGCATAGGCGGTCTCCACCACGTCGGCATCATAGGCAATAGAGAGAGCGTTGCGACCAATCACATCAACGTCAAGCTGATAAAATTCACGAAAACGGCCTTTTTGAGAACGCTCACCGCGAAAATTGCGACCGATTTGAGTTACCTTAAAAGGAAAAGTGAGTTCGCTTTCGTGCTCCACAACATAACGAGCAAGCGGCACGGTGTGATCAAAGCGAAGTGCCTGATCAGCGTCATCGGCAGTCTCCGCAGTTTTTACAACCTTATAAATTTGTTTTTCAGTATCACCACCAGCCTTAGCCAGTAGGATTTCAGTACGATCGATGGTTGGAGTCTCAATATATTGATAACCGTGAAGATGATACATCTTGGCAATTTGGTTTTTGATAGTGTTAAAAACGATCTGAGTGTCGGGCAAGAGCTCCTGCATCCCAGAAATTGCAGATGTATTGATTCTTTTCATAATGTCTTGATTATAGCACACTATATGATATACTAAATCAAAGTGGTTCTGTAGCTCAGTTGGTAGAGCAGAGGCCTGAAGAGCCTTGTGTCACTGGTTCAAGTCCAGTCGGAACCACCATTTTTTATGCATGCTTAAGCCGCCATAGATAAAATCGGGCGGTTTCTTATGATTAGCGGTTAATGATATAATATAAACATAAATATGGCAAATATTAACGATTATCTACGTGATATGGGAGAGCAAAGGATTTCAAAGAAGGCGCCTTTTTCTGAAGCCGATCAGCTGATTTTGGCGCGAATTTCTTATTTGCCATTTCATAAGATTAAGCTTGGTTTTCTAGAAACAATCGCATCAGTGGCAAAGAAGATGGATAAACTGCCTGCTTCGGCTTTTGGCTGGCCAGATGACCAACAGCTGATTAAGCTCTTAGGTCAGTCGAAAAGATTCTGCAAAATGCGCATCAGCAATTTTGTACGCCATAATGATAAGGATCTTGAGAAGCAGTTTTCAGCGGTATTAATTCACCTCAACCTTGAGCGTGCTTTTCTCTCTTTTTATGGTACAGATAGTTCATTGACTGGCTGGAAAGAGGATTTTAATCTTGCCTTTCTTGATCAGATTCCTGCACAGATTGAGGCTCTGGAGTATCTAAAAATGGTTCATCGTAGATTTTTTTGGAAGAAACTTTATCTTGGCGGACACTCTAAAGGTGGACACGTGTCGATTTTTGCAGCTATTCATGCTCCCGATCATATCCAAAAAAAGATTCAGGCCGTATATAACTATGACGGGCCTGGGATACGAAAGGATTTGGCCGCACAGGATCTGGGTTCTTTTAAGATCCTTGATCGGATCCACACGTTTGTGCCACAGGAATCGATTATTGGCCGCCTATTCGAACACCGCGAAGGACTCACAGTGGTTCACAGCACCGCCAAAAATGTGTATCAACATGATATTTACTCCTGGCAAATTGATGGAAATAGACTAGTCAGGTCTAAGACAACTAAGCGTGGTGACATAATTAATCGTGCGATCAACACTTGGATGCAGACTGCAGGCCGTGATGAAATTAGGATTTTCATCAATGGGATGTTTGAAATTTTTTCCTCGGTTGAACTGAATAACCCGATTGAGTTAATGAAGGAATGGAAGCACTTTGGTCCAAAAATCTTAAAAGAATTTATGAATACGCCAAAAGAAAAGAAGAAAGTGATTTCAGAGATTTGGCGAAAACTCGGTGAATCTATGATCCGTTCACAGATTGAACAGAATGATCTTCTCATTAAATTTAATAAGACGTTTAGGCCTAAGGGTAAGTAATCGATGCGAAAGTTTCAGCTTGATCAAAACTTCCTACGGAGCCCACGGTTTGCACTCTTCCTGATTGGTCACTCTAATATTAAGAAGCGCGATTTAGTGATTGAAATAGGGGCTGGATCTGGTGTAATAACGAGCGCCCTGGCTAGACGTTGCAAAAAAGTAATCGCCGTGGAGAAGGATCTAGAAACCGCAGAAAGACTACAGAAGAATCTAAAACAACAGAAGATTGAGAATGTAGAGATTTTTATCGGTGATTTTAGGGAAATGATACTACCAAATGAGCCATACAAAGTATTCTCCAACCCGCCTTTTTCCCTTTCTGCTGAGGTTTTTTATAAATTGTTGGATCTTGAAAATCGAAATAGTGAAATTATTGAAAAGAATACAAGTGGACATAGACGACCTGACTCAATTTACTTGATTCTACAAAAGCAACTTGCACTAAAATTAATTATTACAGAAAGACATTATACTAGTCAGCTAGGTAGAATCTTAGCTAAAAACTATGCAACAAAAATTCGTTTGCCACTAAAAGAGACAGATTTCACACCGCCACCGCGGGTGCCAACGGTACTTTTTGAAGCAAAAGCTATTTCTTTAGCCCAGCCTCAAGAAAACGCTCCACATAACTGTAATCCCAGCTAGTATCAAAGCCTGAGGTGGCGAGAGAGCCAAACTTAAAGCTTGGCATACCATTGAGGTTATAACGATGCATAAAAGTAGTGGCTTCAGCGGTATTCTGTTTTACCTTATCCAGCATTCGATGCTCCGAAAGACAGGTATTAAATGATTCATCAAGATGAACTTCCTTGGCGATACTCTGCCAATACTCAATAGTAATATCCTTGATGGCTGGAGCATTCTTTGAGGTGCCGATGCCTTTACTTTGATAATCCTGCCAAAGCCTGCGGATAACTTGGTGATAATAATCCCAGAATTTATTCTGTTCAGTAGCACAAGCAACAGCCTCAGCGCTCATTCTGGAAAATCCGTAACTGTCCATATTGTTCTCATAAAGAAAGTCGGTAACACGGAGCTCGAAGACGATATCATGATCAGCTAAATATTTTTCAAATTTTTCTTGATTTTCGAGAGTGAGACGAGAAAAAACGGTGCAGTATGGACACATTACATCCGTAATCATAACATAGTGATTTTTAGCGTTTTTATTACCAAGAATAGTACGGTCATCCTGGATACTACCGAGATCCTGATTTTTGGGAGCGGAGGTTAGAGCGATAACTAGAAAAACGATAACAATAACACCGATCACTATGAAACGAATAATACGACTGACTGCACTACTCTTTATATTAGATTCATATCTGTCGTCCTCGGAAAAATCGGTTATACGATTATTTTTGGTCATGGTTTTCTCCTTCTGATATTTTTTGAGTTTTCTGCTGATATTTCTGAGACTCTAAAATTATATACGCTTCATACCCTAATTTCTGAAAAACAAAGAGAGCTAAAACAAGCGAAATGAGGTTTAAGGCGATTGAAACAGTGCCGATAATGGCGAGCCCAGAGGATCCAAGGATAGAAATAAAGATTGGTGCAAGTAGGGCGGTACCACAGGTAGGACAGCCAGAACTCAAGAGAAAGAAGCTAGCAATTATGCCAGTACTCTGCAAGTTATCGGAAAGATTCTGCTTGCGAAAATGAAGGATAAAAAACAATAGACCGAAGAGGATGGATTGAACTAAATTAATCACGGTCATAAATAGAAAATCTGGCAATGTACGACCAATACCAAAAACTGACATAAAGGTATTAAAAAACAAAACAAGCTTACCACGCAGATTAGACAGTTGAAAAAGTTGCCAATTAGCTGTACCTGCAGCAAAGAAATTTAACAAAAAGCCAAAAATAAGAAAACAGACAAAAAATGGTAGTAGGAATTGAGGTTTTTTAAATAAACTTGGCAGGTGCTTAGCCGCACAAGTAAAGCGAGAAAAATTTCGCTTAAGACGCTGCTTGATTGTTCTTTTTTTAATAATTACCTCCTAGTTTTGATTTAATTAGTTCGCCAATTCTTCTGCGAGACTTTTGACTTAACTATAACTGATCAATCTTTACACGAACTTGAGTAAGAGTATCACGATCGCGGATAGTGACAGTATCATCTTCAAGAGTATCGAAGTCAACTACTACACACTTTGGAGTACCAATTTCATCTTGCTTGCGATAGCGTTTACCAATATTGCCTGAGTCATCCCAAGTGACATTGCCATATTTTTTACGAAGCAACTGATAGACAGATTTGGCTTTTTCAACTAGCTCTGGCTTATTTTTTAGTAATGGCGAAACGCAGAAGCAAAATGGCGCAAAGGTTTCAGGGAGTTTCAATACGACACGCTTCTCACCATTTACATCATCTTCGTGATAGGCGGCAGAAAGCACTGCCATAACTAAGCGTTCAACACCAAAAGATGGCTCAATAACATGCGGCACAAAACTCTCGCCAGTCTTCTTGTCACGATACTCCATATTCTTACCAGAAGCGCGGGCCACATTTTGCAAATCAAAATCAGTACGATAAGCAATACCCATTAATTCTTCGGATCCGATTGGAAAATCAAATTCAATATCAACTGTGCGTTTTGAATAATGCGCACGATCATCAGCTGGAACCTCATACTCGTGGATCATATTAGCTGGAAGCTGCATTGTCTCCTCAAGAAAAACATGAACATCTCGAAGTAGTTCAGCAAAAATGCGTTCCCAATCATTTGGATGCACAAAATATTCGATCTCCATCTGTTCAAGCTCACGACAACGGAAGATAAAGTCACGTGGAGAAATCTCATTACGAAAAGCTTTTCCCTGCTGAGCAAGACCAAAAGGCAGATCAGGATAAACATTGTCGACCACGTTTTTATAATTTGTAAAAATACCCTGGGCGGTTTCTGGACGCAGATAGGCGACTGAGGTCTCGTCAGACACGGCACCAACATGCGTTTCAAACATCATATTGAATTGTTTAACCTCTCCCCAGTTGATCTTACCGCAAGTGGGGCACTTGATGCCAGCATTAATTAGTTGATCTTTCGTGATATTGGCGGATAAATCATGACCTTCAGCGGTTTTTGCCAATTTATCAGCACGGAAACGTCCATGACATTCATTACATTCGACTAAAGGGTCGGCAAAAGTTGCCGCATGTCCTGAAGCGACCCAGGTTTTTGGATTCATAATAATAGCAGCATCAACACCTAGCATATCCTCACGATCTTCCACCCAGTACTTCCACCAAGCTTGCATAATTTTACGTTTAAGAGCGACACCAAGAGGACCGAAATCCCAAGTACCAGCCATACCGCCATATACGTCAGAGCCCTGAAAAATAAATCCTCGACGCTTACATAGACTAACGATATCCTCAAGTTTTGCCATATTGACTCCTGTTATTTCTTCTTATTATATCATTTTAAGCGGCAATATAGGAAAGTATTGGCAAGTAGGTTTGAAGGTTTTTGATTTTTAAGACCACGTTTAGTTGTGTAGTAAGCATGAGACGGAGGATTTTAATAATATTCTGATCAATTGAACCTGAGTTACCAGGTTTTTTTATGAGAACTTTTTCAAAGCTATCCCAGTCATAAGTGGCTGCGGCCTCTAGCTTCTGACCTTCATGATCAAAAAAGACATTAATCTCTTCCCCAGCGATTCTTGCTTGGTTTAGATTAAAATATATTTTAATAAGCTGTCTAGTTAGTGAATCACCACGAGAGCTATTCAAGACACTAAGGGTTTGTTTTAAGAGATCAAAGAGGTCAGCTGAGCAAATTTGATGAGAAAGACGGGAGATTTGCTTAAGAAAACTAGATGCTAGCTCTAAGGTTTCAAAGTCCGCTATGATTTGATGATAGAACTCTTTAGAGCGAGCAGAAGTGAGAATGCCAAAAACTTCAGAATTAGACTCATCTAAACTCTTAATACCGTCTCGTTGATGGATGACAATACTAGAAAGCGTAAACATTTCAATACCGCCAGCGAGCTTAGATTTCTCTTTTCTTGCTCCCTTCGCAATGGCCGAAACGCGACCATCTGGAGTTAGAAAAGTAATAATTCGATCCCCTTCTCGATAGTTTACACGCTTTAAGACGATTGCGTCGGTCTTGAGATCAGCCATACTAATTATTACCTTCTTGGCTGGTATTTTTAAGATTGAGACTAGATATTACAGCTACTGATAGATCCTGTGGTGTCATAGTGGCTTTATTGAGAATTTTTATAATATTGTAACTTTCAAAAGACTGTTCAGGAAAATTTAAGGACGAAATAATAATGACTGGCACTCGAGAGAGATCAGAATACGAAGCGATCTCATTGAGAAAGGCAAAACCATCTGGACCAGTAAGTAGAACGTCAAGAATGAAGAGGGCGGGGGGTTGACAGCCATCAGGCAAAGCAGTGATAGCATCAATACAATTTGTAAAACTACAGAGTTTTAAATTTTGCCCTATTTGACGAAAGGTTTTTTGAAGATTTTTCTTATAAAGATTAGTAAAAATTAGATCATCCTCAATGATAAAGATTTCAAAGGTCTGTATATTTTCTTGAAGCTTAGACATATCAATCCTAGAACGCCAGGGCTACCTGCTTCGAGGCAGGCAGGCGAATCTTAAAACTAGTTCCATCACGGTGACGGACGGCGAAGAGATCGGCTTGCATATAGCGAGAGAATTTTGAGGCAATATATAGACCAAGACCAGAACTTCCTGGGCGCATCGCAATATTACTTGGACGATCCATACCAGTACGGAGGGACTGCCAAATTGCTTTGGGGAGGCAAGGCCCAAAATCACGAACTGCAATCTCAACCATGTCGCCACGATCAGAAACCGTAAGACAGGATTCTGTGTCAGTAGTGGAGTAATACATGGCATTGATACAGAAATTATAAACAATACTAAAAAGTAGATCTGAATTAGCGATAACGAGCCCGTTACGATTTTTGTAGAGAGCCGAAACACTACGTTGATTGATCTGAAAAAATGGCTGGAGCTCAGTAAGAACGTGTTCGCAAATACGGCGAACAGAAACTGGTTCCATTTCGAATAAACCGTCCTCAAGTCTAACGATTTTAGTGAGATCATTTACTTGTCTTAAGGCTCGTTCAGAAATATTAATTAGCTGCTTTCTCGTATTTTGTAGCTCTTTTAGGCCATCGTCTTGAAAATCCATAGAAAGAGCGAGTTGACGCATCGCTGCAAGCGGACTTTTTAATTCATGCGCAACAACTGTTAGACCTCCGACCTCACTTACCATAGATAAATTATAGCAAAGAAAAACTAGCTAGTGTCAATTTTACAGAAACGGATGTTTTTGATTAGTGGAATCTTCTTGGATATTTAATTATTGAACCGAATAGTGGAAAGGATGCGCTCAAAGTCAGCACGGAAGACATTACTTGAGTCGGTCTGTAAAATGGCTGCCTTATCACGGATCTTAAAGATACAAACGATACCCATAAGATCACTATCTAACTTACCAGTATAAACGCTCACATTTACACCGTTGACAACAGTTGAAGAAACGGTCATTTCACCATCCTCAACCTTACGAGTATAGTCCTCAAGTACTCGATCCATCTGTTCGCTCTTGATAGTGACACGAAGCGCCATCACCGTATTATCGGCAACTACATTGACTTGGCCAGGATTAAGATAGGCATGGAATTCGCCACCACGACTAGCATCATCTGGAATATAGAGGTTCCAAGTTTTTGGATATTCAAAATTAAGAGCACCTAGATCAGTAGGGCCTGAAAAAGTCAGGAAAGGATATTTTTCTTTTTCTTCAAAATCATTTTCAAGCTTAGTTTGGAGAGTATTTCTAGCTTCAGCAACAGCCACATCGATTTTTCCCTGTACGTTAGTGTTAGCCTCACTCCATTTTAAGGTCATCCAGATAAAGAGACCAATAAAGAGGACAGCTAATAAGGAAACTACGATAAGGCCAATGGTTTTGAGGAGATCGATACGGTTTTTAGCACGAGCAATACGTTCAGCTTCCTTCTTCTCTTCGTCCGTCATGAGGTTAAAATCCTTACTTAAGAGATTACCCGAGGGATCGGTGACCTGAGACATAAAGGAAGCGTTCGTAGTAGGATTATAAGCCTGCGCGGTCTGTGGTGCCATAACTGGCTGAGCAGTAGAGGCTGAATTAAACGATTGATAGGCAGAGGAAGGCTGATTATAGGCCTGCGGGTTAAAATTATTTACTGATTCGCTAGCAGGAGCTGCTGAATAACTGAAAGGCTGTGAAGTCTGGAGGGGCTGTGGATTCTGTACGGACCGTAATGATTGTGGAGGTTGGGCTGACTGCTCGGGTTGAGGAGAAGTTGGATTCCAAAAATTAGCATCATGGGGCGTAGTACCCTGATTGATATTAAAACTGTTCGAACCCTGATTATCCATATAACTCTATTTTACTTATGATTATTTTTTTGTAAAGTTTTTGCAGCCACCTATTTTTTTATTCCTTACTAAAATCACGGTCGATAATTTCGATCTGATTTTTAATTTCATTCAAGTTAGCTTCAATTTCCTTGGCCGACAAGGCGGCTTCCTGATATCTTTGAGTAGCTTCTTCAAGAGAGAATTCATCGCCATAAAACCACTCAATCTGTTGATCAAGTTGTACTAGTTTTTGATTAATCGTTAGGTCTTTTGCCTTAGTTTTAGTTTTCTTGCAACTTGCTGAATCTGCCATATTACTCCTTATTTTTAACTCTTATTATCTTTGCTTCCGCTTGACATTTTGCTGTTTCAAAGGTAACTAATGAATCTTCCGTGATCTGACCATGAATAATGGCGTAGCCACGTTTTAAGACAATGGCTGGATTGAGGTTTTCAATAACCTGTTGTTTTTGTTGGATCTTTTGAAGCTCGAGCTGCAATAAATTAAAGATCTTATTGCGAACATTTTCGATTTGCTCACAGAGACGACGCTCTTCAATATTTATTTTCCCTATGACCTGCTGACAAATACGTGAGACTTGTAATTTTAGAGAATGAATCTCAGCTTGACGATCACGGGTTAAAAATTGAGCAGCATTACTTGGCGTGGAGGCGGCAAGATCAGCAGCAAGATCAGCTAAAGATTCATCTACTTCATGGCCAATTCCTGTAATTACAGGAATCCGACTGGCCGCGATGGCTCGCACGAGTTTTTCATCATTAAAAATCGCGAGATCATCTTTGGAGCCTCCGCCGCGAATCAGGGCAATCACCTGGTTGTCGGTATGCTGATTCATATATTCAATAGCGCGAACAATTTGATCAACAGCTGGCAGCCCTTGTACTTGCGTATGAGCTACTTGGATTTTTAATTCACCCCAGCGTTCGTTAATAATCTTAATAAAATCAGCATAGCCAGCAGCTTGCGTGGAAGAGATGACGCCGATACGCTCAAAATTACGACCAATGGGACGTTTTTTTGCTGGATCAAAAAGACCTTCTTTTTGTAACTTGGCCTTAAGCAGTTCAAAAGCTTTCTTTAAACTGCCTTCACCTAGGGGATGAAAGCGTTTAATGGTTAAGCTAAACTTACCGAAGGACGTAAGCTTTGGTGTAGCTTGTACGGCAATTTTCATACCATCTTCGAGCGGGAAGCCGCCAAGTTGATAGACGGTCATAAAGCAGCCGATTGAGGATTCAGAATCCTTAAGATCGAAGAAGACCCATTTTCCCTGGTTGATTTTAAAACTACTAACCTCGCCAAAGAGCACAACATCACTTAGACCAGTTTCTAGAACCTGGTTAGTAACAGCGATAAACTGACTGACAGAAAAACGCGGAGCTTCTGACATAATTAAGATTCTTTTGTGGATTCAAAGACTTTTTTCTTGTCTGCTTTACCAATCTTAGAAATAGCATTCTGATAAAAACCGTAGCCCGAAATAATAGTATTAAGCAAGACAATAACACGAGTGACAATAACGACAGTACTGGCAATGGCAAGGTTGGTGCCAAGAATATACATGACGGTGACCATAGACCCTTCGTAGCCGCCAACGCCACCTGGAGTTGGGAGAACTGCGCCGACTAGTGAGCCAAGAGCTTCAGCAACCATGATTTGAGGGAAGATTTCACCGTGCCCAAGTGAGAGTGCGACGATTTCGTAGGTTGCAATCTCTAAGAAATTATAGAGAAAGCCCCAAATGACTGGCTTGATAAGTAGCTTCTTATCCTTTTTAGCGGTAAGAAAATCTTCGTGAAGATCCATAAAATATTTATTGACCTTTTCAAGTTCAAGAACTTGTTTCTTCTTACCAAAGGTAATAGTTTTAACTAGCCAGTTGGCGAAGGCGGTGAGCTCTTTGGCAGCCCAACGGATCATCTTACGGCTCGAAACAATAGCAATAAGAATAGCAATTGCGACGATGATACCAACGCTCATAGCGCCAACTAGCCAGATCATCCAGTAGGCACCAGCAGGCACACTACCAGTGATGAGCAGGAAGATAATGGCAAAGATAGTCTGGGTTTGGTTGGCAAGGATAGTAATGAGATAGCGCAAGATATACATAAAACTTACCTGCCCAGCAGTCGCGCCATAATTCTTGAGTCGCCAGGTAATATAGCCAAGACCAGAAACACCACCAGATGGAATAGCATGATTGACAAAATTTAGCTCAAAAGAAATACGAGCGAGCTCCCATGTTGAGATCTTTTTGGCTTCTTTACTCTTATTCTCTTTATTTTCGGCGGCAATCTTTTGCTTCCCTGCCATATAGGCGAAGAAGATCTTACCTGCACAGTAGTACATGAATAGCTGCTCTGGAATTAGTAGTAGGACAATGAATAGATTGATACTAAACTCGCCACCTTCGATACAATGTCCGCCAAAAATGCAGCTGGCAGCCGCGGTGATTTGATCCCAAGCGCCCCAAATAACGAAGGCGACAAGGGCTAATGTGATTAAGCTAAGAATTTTTTTAAACATATCTTAGGTATTATAGCATAGGTGTTTTAGGATTGAGCAAAAAAGCGTAAGACCATGAGTGGAGGAGGCCATAGATTAACATTAGCTGGTATTTTTTGGTATAATTAGATCATGAAATACCTCGCAATTGCAGGGCGCCAACCTCGAATTTCTTTGGCGGAAATCCAAGCATTATATGATAAGCAAGCTAAGTTGCTTGGGAAAAATTTGATTATTTTTCAGTCAGATACAACTACGCCAATAATTGATCGACTAGGCGGCACAATAAAATTGGGCAGGCTTTTTGATGGAGATTTTAAAAATCTTACAAAATTTCTTAATGAAACACATCCCGTAGGAAAAATTACGCTTGGAGTCTCAGATCTATCCAAACATGCTAAGGCAAGTTTTGCTTTTCAGAAAAGCATGGAACTAAAACGTAACCTTGGGAAAATCGGACGTAGCGTACGTGTAATTACCAGTAAGGAACCCGAAATCTCTTCTGCGACCGCGCATCACAATCAGCTGGGAGAAAAGGCGGGCTGTTTTGAGATTCTGTTATTAGATCGCGAAATCTTTCTGAGTCTTGGAACTCAAAATATTACTGCCTATACAGAACGTGATCAAGCCAGGCCGGCGAGAGATGCTAAGGTAGGGATGCTACCGCCTAAGCTTGCGCAAATTCTAATTAATTTATGTGGACCTTTGCCCGAGGGGGCGAGAATATTGGACCCGTTTTGTGGAACTGGCGTACTTCTACAAGAAGCTGCCATCATGGGATACACTCCTTACGGAACTGATTTAAGCGAGCGCATGATTGAATATTCAAAGAAGAATTTAAATTGGTTGTTTAACGAAAAAAATCAAAAACGCTTCAAGATCAGCGACAAGCTTATTAATAATAAAACGACAATTATTAATCAACTAGCGGTGGGAGATGCCACAAATTATCAATGGGAGGGGCAAATCGATGCAGTAGCCTTTGAGGGGTACCTCGGTGCGCCGATGTCGAAGCCGCCAGTAGATATTAAATTTAAGTCCGAGAAAGCACATTGTAGAGAGATCATCTTGGGATTCTTAAAAAACATCACTCCGTTATTACGGTCTGGAACGTCAGTTGTAATGGCCGTACCAGCCTGGTTGAGGGAGACTGGCAAATATGCAGGGCTGAACATTCTTGACGAAATTCAAGAGATGGGATATAATTTTGAAAAGTTTCAAGATTTGAGTCAGTCAGATTTACTCTACTTCCGAGAAGGTCAGATTGTGGCTCGAGAAATAATAGTAATAAGGAAAAGATAGGCTAAAATATGTCACATGTTAAAGCTGGTGGTACCGCGAAGAACGTTCATAATAACGCTGGTCAGCGTCTTGGTGTAAAGCGCTTTGGTGGCCAAAAAGTTCGTAATGGCGAAGTGCTAGTCCGCCAAACTGGTAGTACTAAGATTGCAGGTCCAGGTACCTATGTATCTCGCAACTTCACAATTCACGCCGCTAAAGATGGTGTAGTTACCTTTGTTAAAACAAAGAAAACTCACTTCTCTGGTCGCTCACTACCACGCGTTCGCGTTGAAGTTCGCTAAAAAATGACCCCTACGGGGTCTTTTTTTATTCCTAAACAGAAGTCCTAGGCCAGTATAGTTTGAAGCTGAATCTTATATTGCCAATTATTTTATGCTAGAATAAGCTTATGAATATATTGATTGTGGGCAATATAATAAAAGACACTTATTTCGAATTTCCAGGTGAACTGTTTGAAAGCGGAGACAATGGACGGGTCTTTCTTGATACTGAATTCGATGAGGGAACGCTCTATTATAAGAATAAGGAGAGTATATTAAGCGGCGCCAGTATCGCCGATGAAGTATTGCAAAATTTTAAGTTCAATAGTCATATTAGTGGAGTAGAAGACACTGTTAATCGTAGACACGATAGTCGTTATGTCCTAAAAACTAAAAGTTCAGTAAAATATTTGACTGCCGAATCATGCGGAAAGACAATATTTGCCATTCCAGAAGCAGCACCTGATTGGATTTTGATAGATCGATCAGCCAGATTGGATCGTAATGCACTTGAAAAAATTGAACAATATTTAGATCTACACCAAGGCACAAAGCTTGCGATTCACACCAACCAGAACAACTTCGGTTTTCTATATCAGCACGATGATTTTCTAGCGCAAGAAGCGAGAAAACGATTGATACGTAGAGCAGAATTTATCTTCGTTAGTGGCGAAGAGAAGGATCCAAATGAGGAAGAAAAGTTCTTGAAAACTTTTAGCCTAACCGACCAAAAAATTACTATTTTTAGAATTACCCCACACAGCATTTCTGGAGACGGATGCAAGATTTTCTTAAAACAAAACAAGAGAGTCTTTCAGACACATCTAACCACTTATTCAATTGCGGCAAGTACGATATTTTCAGCCTTAATTTCTGGATGGAATATTGACCGTGCACTTAAACTCACAAAAATCAACGTTGAAAATGCAAAGATTAATAAGACTCTAACTATTGACAAATTATATAGCAGATTAAAGAGGCTACTACAGAAGGAAGAGAATCTAAGATTAATAGCACGATCCTTAACTGCGGACCAAAAAGGGATCCTGGCAATTGATGAATCAAAAAGATCTATTCGCCGCAAACTAAAAAAATATAACTTACCTGAAAACAAAATAGTGCAGGAAAAATATCGCGAATTTCTAGTGACAACACCAGGAATTTCTAAATATTTAAATGGAATGATTTTATCCCAGGAGACTGCGGTTTATAAATTAGAGAATGAACAAAGTGTGCCAGAATTTCTAGCGGCTAATGGAATATTGCCTGGTATAAAAGTAGATCTTGGGCTTGAAAAAATACCTAATTACAGCAACTGCCGAACTTGTGGCCTTGAAGATCTTGACTCTAGGCTAACAAAATACTACAACCTGGGATTGCGCTTTACAAAATGGCGGGCAGTTTTTGAGACTGAAAAAAATCAAGAAATACCAGAGGCGGTAATTGATCAAAATACTAAAGATTTGGCCAAATATGCTAAAAAGGTACTCGATAAAAATCTGGTACCAATCATTGAGCCAGAAGTCTTGATGGAGAGTCAGAATATTTTAACATACTACAATAATACGAGGCGAGTACTAAAATCATTAATAGCAAATCTATCCGATCTAGGGGTGGCACTTGACTGTTGTATTTTAAAAATTAACATGATTTACGACAAACAAAACCAAGTAGATGAGACTGGAGAAATGACGATGAAGCTGATTCTAGAGACGGTCCCCGAGTATATCGGAGGGATAGTATTTCTGTCTGGTGGACAAGACGAAAAGCAGTCGACCGAAAATCTGAAGTCAATCATGGCTAAAAATAATGGTAGATATAGGATGTCCTTTTCTTTTGGGCGAGCAATTCAAGATTCGGCACTGCAAATTTGGCAGGCAGATGATAGAAATCTTAAGGCAGCACAAAATAAGCTAATAGATTGCCTAAGAAATAACTGCGAAGTATTATAACGGTAGTAATGTTTTTTAAAACTAGAGGCTCTAGAGAATAAAACCAGAGCCTTTGTAATTATTTTAGTTTTTAAGAGCTTCGCGTAAAAACTTACCAGTTGGAGTGTCATCGCGCTTCGCAAGTTGTTCTGGAGTACCTTCAGCAATAACTAGACCGCCATGTTGACCGCCCTCTGGGCCCATATCAATCACCCAGTCGGCAGATTTAATAACATGAAGATTGTGCTCGATAATAATCATAGTATTGCCGCCATCAACTAAACGATTAAGGATTTGCAAGAGGCGCTTGACGTCGTCGGTATGCAGGCCAGTAGTTGGCTCATCTAGAATGTATAGAGTTTTACCAGTACTACGGCGTGAAAGTTCGGTTGCAATCTTGATGCGTTGCGCCTCACCGCCAGAGAAGGTAGTTGCGGACTGACCAAGACGAATATACCCAAGACCGACCTCTTGAATAGTCTTTAATTTATTAACGATGGCTGGAATATTCTCAAAGAATTCAACAGCCTCATCAATCGTCATATTGAGGACATCGGAAATATCTTTACCTTTATATTTGACCTCGAGAGCCTCACGATTATAACGCTTACCATGACAGGTTGGACAGGTAACATAAACATCTGGAAGAAAATGCATTTCGATTTTATTGACACCATCACCCTGGCAGGTCTCACAGCGACCGCCTTTAACATTAAAGCTAAAACGGCCAGCTTTATAACCTCGGATTTCAGCTTCTGGCTGGGCGGCAAAAAGTTCACGGATGGCCGTAAAGACACCAGTATAGGTAGCAGGATTGGAACGAGGAGTACGACCAATTGGGCTCTGATCAATCACAATACATTTATCGAGATTTTCAATACCATCAATACGGGTATGTTCACCTGGCACAGTTTGGGCACGATGAAGTCTAGCAAGAAGTTCATTGGCAAGAATTTCGTTAACTAGAGTGGATTTACCAGATCCAGAGACACCAGAAACCACAGTCATAACACCAAGTGGAAAATGAACATCAATATTTTTGAGATTGTTTTCCCTGGCCCCAACAATGACAAGTTCTTTGCCAGATTTTGGCTGGCGGCGTTTCTTGGGGATGCCGATCTTATTTTTACCACTCAGATATAGGCCAGTAAGAGACTGTTCATTTTGCATAATTTCGGCAGGGGTACCTGCAGCGACAACATGGCCACCACGGGAGCCAGCGCCTGGGCCAATATCGATGAGGTAGTCAGAATTTAGCATGGTATCCTCATCATGCTCAACCACGAGGACTGTGTTTTTGAGATCACGAAGATGTTTTAAGGTGGCGATTAGTTTGTCATTATCGCGTTGATGCAGACCGATGGATGGCTCATCGAGAACATACAAAACACCTTGCAGGCCGGAACCGATTTGGGTGGCCAGACGAATTCGCTGTGCTTCACCACCAGAAAGAGTATTGGCAGAGCGCCCAAGCTCAAGATAGCCAAGACCTACGTCTTGCATAAATTTTACACGCTCCTTAATCACTTTCAGAATTGGCTTAGCGATCAGTTCTTCAGCTTCGGAAAAACCTAAATCTTGCGAAAGGACATCGATTGTCGAATCGACATCTAGGTTACACATGTCAACAATATTGAGGCCATGGATAGTAATTGCAAGCACTACTGGCTTCAACCTAGCGCCATGACAGGTCTGACATTCACGTACGCGCATGAAACGTTCAATATCCTTACGCATAAAATCAGAGTCCGTTTCTCGATGGCGGCGTTCGAGGGTAGGAATTACGCCTTCATAAACTGATTCGTAGGTCGCACCCTCTTGCCATTTGCCAGAACCAGAGATCTTAATTTGATATTTCTCCTCACCAGTACCATAAAGAATCAGATGTCTTTCGGCATCAGTAAGTTCGCCAATCGGGGTATGGACGGAGAAGCCATGACGGTTGGCAACAGCGGTTAGGCGTTTGAGCCACCACGAGTCACTCTGAACGCGATTAAACGGACGAATACCACCTTCGGCAATAGTGAGGTTATTGTTGAAGACTAGATTAGGGTCAATTTCCATGCGAGTACCAAGACCCGTACAGGTTGGACAGGCACCCTGTGGGGCGTTAAAAGAAAAGAGCCTAGGTTCAAGTTCAGGAATTAGCTCATCTGGGTGAACTGGACAAGCATAACGCTGTGAATAGGTGAGTACTTCTGTGTTTTGAGTCCCCAAGGTTTTTCCCTCGATAGTGGAACTATTATCATTGATTTTGAGAAGTTGAATAATTCCCTGACCGAGGTCCAGTGCCTGCTCAATGGAGCTTGAAATACGAGAATAAAGCTCAGTATTTAAAATAAAACGATCGACCACTAATTCAATATCGTGACGTTCTTGCTTTTCGAGTTCTGGAAATTCGTCAAGAGCATAGACAATGCCATCTACTCGAACGCGAGAGAAGCCTTTTTGAAGATATTGCTCGGAGATATGCTGAAATTCACCTTTTTTCTGCTGCACAAGGGGAGCAAGAAGCATTAATTTTGAACCGAGAGGCAATTTCATTACTTCATTAACGATATCTTCAACTGAACGACGAGAGACCTCGCGATGGCAGATGGGACAATGAGGAACGCCAACACGCGCAAAAAGGAGACGGAGATAATCGTAGACTTCGGTGACGGTGGCCACGGTAGAGCGAGGATTTCTTGAGGTAGATTTCTGATCGATTGAAATAGCAGGAGAAAGGCCGGTGATGGTATCAAAATCTGGCTTATCCATCACACCGAGAAACATCCTGGCATAGGAGGAGAGAGACTCAACATAACGACGCTGACCTTCGGCATAGATAGTATCAAAAGCAAGACTGGATTTTCCAGAACCAGAAAGACCAGTGATGACGACCAATTTATCGCGTGGAATATCCAGATCAATATTCTTCAAATTGTGTTGTCTGGCACCGCGGACCTTAATGCAGTTCTCGGTCGATCCGCTCTGTAATTCGATTCCCCCTTTGGATAATAGTCCATTACTCTCTTCGTTCATTAATTCCCCTTTCTCAAAGTTGGTATATTCTATCATATTTTGGCCTAAAAAGCCAGCGGGGATCTAAACTAACATCTCAAGCGCAACACTGGTTTTTAAAGGATCCGACTTCGTATTCCCTATTTTATAAGATAATTTTAAAATCTACGTATTTGTCAGCAAAAGCTCCTTCGATTGTCTTGCCAGTTTTTTCAAGGTATTTCTTGACGAGATAAAAGCCTAGAGAGTAGCCAGACCAACGCGGTAGCTTGTTATTGCCAGTGAAGAAGATCTTATTGTAATCATATTCGTTGGAGTTTAGCCTATCACGAACAAGATCTAGGATTTTTTCGTTTTCTTCATTGGAGCGATCAAGGATTGTTTTAATAAATACCGTTCTCTTGTTTCTATTTTTTATGAATTCCGCCTCAAAGTAAGTCGCAATACCTTCGTTAATTATACCGTCAAATAGTGAGGCAATCCATTCATCATTTTTACCCCAGCGCGCCGCATGGCAAAGTTCATGGACTAACATTTCGGAAATTAGATTTTCAGTGGCCTTTTCCTGATTCACAGCAAACTCAATGAAGTCAAAGGCTCTTGTACGTCCGCCTACGCCATCTTCTAGGATTAGAATATCATATAGTCGGTTGGTAACCAAAACATCAATATCCCAGTCTATTTTAAGTTTCGGGAAAATATATTCCTCGGCTACTTTTACTGCTTTTTCTATCACCTCTTTCTTATCGGAGAGATTTCCGTTGGCTCTGGTGAGTAATATATTTATCTTATTCATTGTAATTACCTATGAGATTGTAAGTCCCACAACTTCTTATACTGTCCATCTTTTAGCTTGAGCAGTTCATCGTGAGAGCCTTGCTCAATAATTTTGCCGTTGCCTAGTACCACGATGCGGTCGAGGCTGGAGATGGTGGAGAGACGGTGCGCTACTACGATGGAGGTGCGGCCGTGCATGAGGCGAAGGAGGGCTTCTTGGATTAAGGATTCAGATTCGGAATCGAGAGCGGAGGTGGCTTCATCAAGGACTAGAATTGGAGCGTCTTTTAAGATGGCTCTAGCGATGGCGATGCGTTGGCGTTGGCCACCGGAAAGCTTAATACCACGTTCGCCAACCATGGTTTCATAACTGTTAGGGAGTTTTTCAATGAATTCAGCGGCGTTAGCAAGTTTTGCAGCATGTTTAATTTCTTCCATTGTAGCATCTGGTTTAGCATAGGCGATATTTTCGGCGATGGTGCGGTGGAAGAGTGAAGCTTCCTGAGGGACATAGGCAATATTTTTTCTGAGGCTGTGTTGTGTGACTTTTCTGATATTTTGGTCGTCTATCGTGATGGTGCCGGCATCGACATCGGCAAAGCGTAAGAGGAGCTTGGTGAGAGTGGTTTTGCCGGAGCCAGACAGACCAGCCAGACCGACGCGTTCGCCTGGTTTGATTTTAAGATCGAAATTGTTAAAGATGTCCTCTTTGGCGTCCGCATGTTTGAAGTTGATGTGATCAAAGTGAATGGAGCCTTTATCGACAATTAGTTTTTTGGCACCTTTTTCATCGACGACAGTATCGACGGTGTCGAGAATGACGGTCATCTCATGGGCGTCGCCGAAGACACGCATGAAACTTCGAAAAATACCACTAATATTCCAGAGCTTACCTTGAATAGTTTGCGTATATTGGAAGATTAATAAAATGGTAGAAATCGAAAGAGAGAAAAGTGGTACACCAAAGATAATAAACCAAAGCATTAAGATATTGATTGATAAAATAAAGCCATGAAAAACCAGGTTACGTTCGACAACGGTTAACGTAGCTTGTTTACCAGTAGTGAAAATTTTTTCTTGATATTCGTTATAACGTTTGCGCTCATATTTCTCCTGAGAACAAGATTTAACTGTCATTATATTAGTAACAGAATCGGCAAACTGACCTTCTCGGTCACTGATGGCCTTTGACCAGGCCTTATTATATTCAGCGATTTTATCCATTTTGCGAGAAGAAATAAAAGTAAAGAAAATTAGGATAGCAAGAAGTATACCTGCAAAGATTGGGGTTCGCACAAATAGAACTGCAAAGATAGAGACTAGAGAGATTATAAGTGGCAATACATTCATAATCGTACTATTCATGAAACGTTCGTAAGCATTAGCAAATCTAGAAACCTGAGAAGCAAGTGATCCTGAAAAACGCTCGGAATGAAATTGCATAGATTGATTATTAATAACATCAAAGCATTTTGAAGTGAGATCGCTTGTGGCAAGTAGCTCCATTTTCCAGATAAGATACATTTGCAAATTGCCTAAAATTATCGGACCGATGATTTCGAGCGCAAGGATTAGGAGTCCTTGAGGGAGAATTTTTTGAACAATTGGTATCTGGAGTAGGTTGCCTGAATTAATAAAATCTTCCGCACGAGAAGTCGAAAGCGCATCAACAATATTAGCGATAATGAGTGGCGCGATTGTAGTTTTAATCAAAGTAATAATCGGAACTAAGACTAAAATTGCAAGATTGTACCACTTGTATTTTTTATTTACTTCAAAAAAATAGTGCAAACTCCGTCTTATTGTGGCTTGATATTCCGGAGTCTTCTTGGTTTTTCGCATACGATCCTCTCTATTTATTTTCGGCACCTTTAATTTTAATGCCGATCTGATGATTGAATAATAGCATAGTTTTGGATATTTTATTTATTGCTATAATAGAGTCATGAATTCACGTTTTGACCCAGACCAAGCAGTATATTATAAGTCTGGGATGAAAAAATCTGTTTGGCCTGATTCTTCGGATATCCAAAAGAATGAGCCGAGTTTCTTCTTTTATGACCTCGAGACATCTGGGATTAGCCCACGTGAAGATCGCATTATGCAATTTGCGGGTCAGCGAACCAATCTTGAGTTAGAGCCGCTTGGCGAGCCGGTGAATATTTTGATTAAGCTAAATAATGACACATTACCAAGCCCAGAGGCAATTATGGTGACACATATTTTACCGCAAGAGACGGTCAAAAATGGGATGACAGAGGCAGAATTTTGCCGTATTGCGATGAATGAAATTTTTATACCAGAAACTACTGCTTGTGGTTATAATTCTGTGCGTTTTGACGATGAACATATGCGATATTTGTTCTGGCGAAATTTCCATGATCCCTACGAGTGGCAGTGGAAAGATGGCCGGAGCCGCTGGGACCTATTAGATGTCGTACGAATGGTGCGAGCACTGAGACCAGAAGGCATAAGTTGGCCAGTATTAGTTGATATGGAGTCTGGCAAAATGAAACCGACAAATAAACTGGAATTGCTGACAAAACTAAATAAAATTGATCATTTTAAGGCACATGATGCTCTATCTGATGTTGAAGCATTAATTGCGCTTGCCAAATTATTACGAAAAAAGCAGCCGCAAATTTTTGATTACCTACTAAGAATGCGTAATAAAAAAGAGGTCTTGAAACTAGTAAATCTGAATAACCCTCAACCTTTTGTCTATACTTCAGGTCGCTATAAATCTGATTATTTAAACACTACTGTGGCTTTTCCAATTGCGCCAAGTAAAAATGAAAATCTAATCGTATTCAATCTGCGATATAACATTAAGGATTTGCTTGAAGAGGAAAAGAATTTTAAGCCAGAAAAAAAAGTAAGCCGACAAGGTAAGGAATATATGACCTGGTTTGACTTTGGCGAGGCGGTGAAAGAGTTTTGTCCAAACAAATGCCCGGCGGTGGCACCAATCTCAGTGCTGGATGCAGTATCGGAGGAAGATTCAACGGATGAATTTGCGCCACATAGGGCAGGGACTTCTGGCTGGGAAAAGATTCAATTATCGCCAGAAATGGTCGAAAGGAATTTGCAGATTCTTTTAAAGCACCCTGATTTTATCGAAAGAATGCGTGGAGTTTACGAAAAGAAAGCAGATTATCCGAAAAGTGATGAAGTGGAAGCAAGTTTATATGATGGATTCTTGCCTGAGTCGGATCGTAGGATTTGCCAAAAAATTCAAAGGGCGGATGCCGGAGGACTCGGTGATTTTATGCCTAATTTCGCCGACGATAGATTGCCGGATTTGTTTTTGCATTTTAAGGGACGTAATTTTCCGCAGAGTTTAACGGAAGATGAATACTTAAGATGGGAGGCAGATCGAAAGGCAAGAATTAAAAAACAGAGCGGTAGATTCTTTGCCTCTCTCACGGCCTTAAAGCAACGAGGCGAGGCCGGCGAAACAACTTTTGATGGCAGAGAAATTGATTTAAAAATTTTAGATGAACTAGCTGAATGGTATAAAAAATGTAGCGAATAGCGAGGCATTTCAGAAAGAAAATAGCCCAACGACTGTGGGGCTTGAAACAGGAGGGATAAAAGTCAAAAACAGAAAAGACTGGTTGAATCTTTATTGGTATGAAATTTTACCCCTCTTGTTCTTATTTCATGTGTCTTCGGAGCCCAAAGGAAAGTTTTCCCCTCCTTCTCTTAAATCCTAATACCTTTTTTTGGTACAAAAGATCCAAGAGATCACCAAATATTCCGCAACTCACTACATAAAGTAGTGCATAAATTGCGAAAAGCAAAATGGTAAAAAGGAAAACCCCAATCACCCATTTTAGGATCTCCAAACCGCCATGTGACATGATAGTCATCTGATGGAATCTATCCCAGTCCCTCATTTCGCCCATAATGACGAATAAAAAAATCATGAGAAAAGACCCAAGCAGGATAACCAGAGCACCGATACTACCGAAGCGGTATTTGGTATCTAATCTCCCTTTTTTCACACCAACTACTTTCACCGAAAGTAGTCCAAGTAGTATAGGCAATATCCATAGTATTGCTCCACATATAAAATCGAATTTCATATACCCCTCCTTTTAAGGTACAAACTTCCGCTTTGTGCGGATATAATAGTTACTGTTCTATTATATAATACTATTGCTTATTTGTCAATATAAACCCTAAACTAACCCCTCAAGTACAACACCTTGAGGGGTTAGAGTAGCGGAGGATGATTTCAGGCTTAATTAGAGCCTTAGTTTTTTAGAAACTTAGGCGCCGATACTATTGATCTCAGACTGGAGCTTACGATACTTAACGTAGATTTGGTTATACTCAGTGGAAAGTTTCTTGTAGTCCTCGGAGACTTCAATAGGAAGAACTAGGAATTTGAGTGGGGAGTTTTTACTACCACAGATTTCACGTTCACTACCATAGGCGAGTGGACTTGGAATATCAATCTCACGGACACCACCAAATCGCATACCCTTAATTCCCTCAGACCAGCCGGCGATCAAACTATTTGGGTTGGTGACTGCAAGAGGCTCCTTGAGGCTCTTTGGATTCTTGGCGTCGTCAAAGGAGGAATCAAAAACAGATTCATTAGCACACCAACCAACATAGTAAGCATAGTAGGAAGTGGTTTTATCGGTGATTTCAGCACCAGTGCCATTTTTAAGATCAAATGTCTTAAGACCAGCATCCTCTACAGATGTGCCATTATAGGCTTTAATCTTATTGCGGAAAGAGGCAAGTGTATCAAAATATTGCTTCGACATTTTATCAGAAGCAGATTTTAGCTCGTCTTGTTTAGCAGAGAGTTCTTTAGTAACTACCGCCAGTTCTTCTTTTTTGGTGGAAGAAGTCTGCTTATTCTTTTCACCATTAAGTACGATCAAAGCATAAATTGCGATAGTAGAAGACAGAAGCAGGACGGCAATTACCCCAATTACAATACGCTGACCTAAACTGGTCTTTAATTCTTTTTCTTGCATAAACCTCCTTTAGTTTTTCTCGGTATTTGTATTAGATAATCTCAGCACCGAGCGCTGTAATATTTTGTTCAATTTGTTTCATTATAGCAGAGATTTCATCTGCACTCATAGTTTTTACCGTACTGGCAAAGCTAAGATGAAAGCTACAATTTCGGGTAGTGTCATTTTCTGATGGTCGATAGATGGAGACTGGCTCCAGTGTATGGATCAGAGAATCTTGGGCGAGAGCACGCGTGATTTCCTGCTCAAGTGTAGCATAAGAGACGGTGTCTGGAGTCTTAACAGTGAGATCACGCGAGACGGATGGGAAGCGACTGA
>ERZ773022.717-NODE-717-length-25264-cov-3.195724_pt1 | contig 25264 bp, 19 predicted proteins | sample MGYA00580839_ERZ773022 | MGnify/ENA primary metagenome ERZ773022 (study PRJEB29015, sample SAMEA2738020) | human oral metagenome | biome: human oral; feature: human-associated habitat; material: dental | place: China | collected 2044 ... | reverse complement strand
CCCCCTGGCCCCGCAAAAGCGTTCGATCTCCCTCGCCGTATCCGCGTCCCGCGTATACTCGAGCAGGCGGATCTTCGCCCCGGCCCCCTCCATTTTCTCCAGGTAGGACAGAAAATACTGTCGGTCCTCCTCCCGACTCCTGCCGAATGCGCCCGTTTCAAAATTTAACTTGTCAAAATCTATCCTGGTGAACACGGTCTCCTGGTTCACACCGGAGAACAGGCCTGCGATGCTCCCGTACTCCTCCAGTGCGGCCGTCGCATACTCGTCCCCGCCGTTGATGAGGACCTCCAGCCCATACCCCGAGAGCCGGCGCAGCACCTCCGACAACCCGTCGAAGATCCTGCGGCTCCTCCTGTAGTGATAGACGTCGCAGTTATCGACGAAGAACCCGTCGATTCCCTTCCGCACATACCCCGCGGCCAGCTCGGAGACGACGAAATCCCGCCACGGCGCGGCGGATACGTCGATCCACCACTCCCCGTCCCAATTCTCGTACCTTCCCAGGACAAACTTCCTGAACCTGCCGTAATACGGGCGGAACGCCTCCAGGGAGCCCACGTTCAGATAGCCGTACACCGTGTGGCCCGACACCTTCAAAAATGCGATTTCCCGCTCCTCGAAATGGGCCGGATCGACGACCAGCACCCTGGTCCGCAGGACGCGCTCATCCCTCAGCGCCTCACCGCCCCTCATCCCGATAAAGACGCCGTACGAAGCGTCGAAAGCTCGCTCCGGGCGCGCCTCCCCGGCAAGGCAGCATCCGCAGAGGAGGAGCACGGCCACCAGGGCGCACGGCAACGCCCGCCCCGCGATTTTACCAACCCATTCCATCATGGACGCCGCCGGTCAAAACCGGGCCCGAGCGGCGGAGAACCTCATCTTGACGTCCTGGGGCCTGCCGAAGTAGACCCAGGACGTGACCAGGATGTCCACCCCCGCCGCAGCGTAGTCCGCCGCATTGTCCGCGTTGATGCCCCCGGCGGCGGAGATGCGGACCTCGGGCCGGATTCGGCGCACCCGCTCGACGCACTCCCGCAGCGCGTCGGGCGAAAAACGCTCGCACTGAATAACCTGGACACCGGCCTCCGCGAACCGGACGGCCTCCTCCACGGAACCGGCCTCCGCCATGATCCTCTTCTCCGGGAAGCGCTCGGCCATCCTCGGGATCGCGGACAGGAACTCCGCCTCGTCCATGAAGGCCCGATGCTGGTCGAAGACGAGAATGGACTCCGACAGGCCCAGCCGGTGCACGGTCGCCCCACCAGCCAGAGCAGCCTTCACGGAGAGGTGCTTCGTACCCGGGAAGTGCTTGCGGGTCACCGCAATCTCCACGGACGGGGACGCGGCCCTCGCGTTCCGCACTACCCAGGCGGTCCGCGTGGCGATGCCGGAGGCGTACTCCATGACGTTCTGCGCCGCCTTGTAGACGGCGTGCAGCCGCCCGGCCGTCCCCTCGGCACGGAGGCAGACGGTCCCGGCGGGCAAGCGGCTGCCGCTGGGCCGTACCTCCTCCGCCAGAGCCCCGACGGCCCGGAATATCCGGGCGGCCTCCTCCACCCCGGCGATCACGCAGTCCCCCTTCGGGAAGCACTCCACGCAGCCGGGACGGTCCTCTATGCCGAGGGCGTCCACGGTCAGGTCCATCAGGTGGAGGTCCTCCTCGATCCAGGCCTCTATGCGGCTTTCGGGTACGAAAAACATCGGCGCATCTCCTTCCCTCGGGCGGCCCCGTCTGCGTTCAAAAACCTCCGTCCCCCCGCGAGCGGCACCCCTCCAGCAGGGCGTACAGCAGCGTGCCGACGACGGCCAGAACGGCACAAAGCCTCATGGCCCCGTCGAAATCGCCCCGCGACACGCTGTTGAAGATCTCCAGGGAGAGGGTGTTGGTCCTGCCCGAGATGTTCCCTCCCAGCATCATCGTGATGCCCACCTCCCCCGAGGCCCTGGCGACCCCCAGCAGGAGGCAGGAGAAGAGCGTCCTCGAGACCTGCGGTACCGTCACGAAAAGGAACGTCCCCATCGCCCCGCACCCCAGGGTGCGGGCGGCCTCCTCCAGCCTGCGCAGTTCGGGGCGCTCCATCGCCGCCTGGAGGGGCCGGACCACCAGCGGCAGCCCCGCGACGAACGCGGAGAGGATCACCCCCGGCTCGGAGAAGACGATGCGCAGTCCCAGCCAACGCTCCATGGGCCCTCCAATGGGGCCGTTCCTGCCCAACAGCAGCAACAGCAGGAAGCCCATCGCCACGGGAGGGAAGATCAGCGGCAGCGTCACCAGAAACGCCAGCGCGCGGGCCAAAAGGCCGCGCCTCCGGCTGCAGAACCGGGCGCAGGGCAGCCCCACGCAGAGGTAGAGCAGGACGCAGGCCACGCACACCCGCAGCGTGAGGAGGATGGGGAAGCTCAGGACAACATCGTCCGGCACGGAGCTCCCCTCCCCTCCGGGAAACAGGGGCCGGTCGCTCCGCCAGGCCCCGCCCCTCCGGAGAGGGCGCGGAAAAGAGCACGGAGCTGGATCACCAGATGCCGTGACGTTTCAGGATCTCCCTGCCCTTCTCGCCCTTCAGGAACTCCAGGAAGCTCAGGACCCCGGCGTCCGCCTCCCGCCCCTGGACCACCGCGGCGACCATCCTCAGGGGTGGGTATCCCTCGGCGATCTCCAACCATCCGCCCAGTTTCTGCCCGCCGTTCAGCACCATGACGCGGTTGACGAACCCCGCGTCCATCTCGCCGGAGGCGAGGTAGGAGAAGACCTGGGGGACGGTGGAGACGACCGCGAGCCTGTCCCCGAGCTTTTTACCGATGCCGGAGCTCTCCAGGAACGCGGACGCGGCCCGGCCGTAGATGGCCGCCTTGGGGTCGGGCATGGCGACCCGGGCGAACTCCTGCTTCTCCAGGTCCTTCGGGGACTCGAGGCTCAGGCCCTTCCGCCACGCCAGGACCAGCACCGTATCGCCCAGCGGTTCGATGCGGCCGAACTCCAACCCCTGCGAGGCCGCTTCCAGGGCCCCCCTGTCCGAGATCACCACGTCGGCCCCGCTGCCCTGCTTGATCTGGACCAGGACCTGGCCGATGGGACCGCCATACATCTCCTCGAGGGACCCGCCCGACTCGCGATAAGCCCTGCCAAGATCCTCGACCATCTGCTTGTAGCCCGCCCCTGTGGTTACCGCTACGCCGCAGAATGCGGCGGTGGCAAGCACAAAGACGCACAGCAGTGCCAACGGAAAAACACGCGTCACTATTCTCCTGCCCATCTCTTCATCATCCTTTCCTTATCCTTTCCCTACGGGACCCTGCGGCATCCGCAGGGCTTCACATCCGGGGCCGTGGAGATCGGGCTGCAGGGAACGCAGCCGGGTCTCCTTCTCCCTCTCCACGATGAGGACCCGGTCGGCAAGACGCCGGATCTCCTCCTCGGCGTGGGAGACGTAGAGCACGGGGACGCCGAGGGCCTGCGGGATCGTCGCGATATACCCCATCAGCTCGTCCCTGAGCCGAGCGTCCAGGGAGGCCAGGGGCTCGTCCATCAGCAGAAACGACGTGCAGGCCAGCAACGCCCTGCCGATGGCCACGCGCTGGCTCTCGCCCCCCGAGAGCGATCCAACGCCGCGCCCCAGCATGGGCCCCAGGTCCATCAGCGCGACCACGCGCTCGAAAAAGGACCGGCTGTACGGCCGGCCGCAGAAACGCGGGGCGAAGAGCAGGTTGTTCCGCACCGAAAGGTGGGGGAAGAGACGATGCTCCTGAAACACGTACCCCACGCCGCGCCTCCGTGCCGGCAGAAAGACCCTCTCCGCCGCGTCGAAGAACACCGTGCCGTTGTGGACGATGCGCCCCTCGTCGGGGACAACGAGCCCGGCGACCATGTTGAGCAGGGTCGTCTTGCCGGCCCCGGACGGGCCGTAGAGGGCGGTGATCCCGACCCCATCCAGGACGAAATCCGCACCCGTCGAAAAATCGCCCAGGCGTTTTCTGACCCGAACCTCCAGCACTCCTCCCAACCTCCGCACGGGACGACGCGAACCGAAACGACGCCCCGGCCTGTCGGACATCGAGTTATTTCATGGAACAACTCGACAGGCCGGAATCAGAATAAGGCATAATGAAAAAAGTGTCAAACAGCAGGGCAAACCCCGCAGCCCGCAGCCCCATGAGGGCGGAACACTCCGCGGCGTCTCAACTCACCCTCTACCGTGACCGTGGGGCCGGTCCGGGGAAGAGGTCCAGCAGCTTCTCCCTCAATATCTCCATACCGCGGCCCGCGCCGGCGCGGATCACGGTGAAATGGGATTTGCTCGGAAGCGCGACCTCGTTGGGATCGATCAGAAACGCGGGAGTTCCCGGGCGCAGGTCGTGGATCAGGCCGGCGGCCGGGTACACGTTCAAGGACGTGCCTACCACGGCGAAGATGTCCGCCCCCGCCACCCATCGGGACGCCTCCGCGATCATCGGGACCGCCTCCCCGAACCAGACGATATGGGGACGCAGCGGGGAACCATCCGTGTCCGTCTCCCCGAACTCCAGCCGACCGTAGCCGATGTCGCGGACCCGGGTCTCGTCCCGGACGCTGCGCACCTTGGTCAGCTCCCCGTGCAGGTGCAGCACCTTCGTGCTCCCGGCGCGCTCGTGCAGGTTGTCCACGTTCTGGGTGACGATCCCCACGTCGAAGAACCCCTCGAGCTCCGCCAGGATGCGGTGCCCGAGGTTCGGCTCCACATGGGCCAGCTGTTCCCGGCGCTGGTTGTAGAACTCGGTAACCAGCTTGGGGTTGCGGTGCCACCCCTCGATGCTGGCGACCTCCATGACGTCGTACTCCTCCCAAAGCCCCCCGGCGTCGCGGAAGGTCTTGAGCCCACTCTCGGCGCTCATCCCCGCCCCGGTCAGCACGACCAGGCGCTTTCCTCGTTCGTTCCCGTTCATCCTCGCCGTCCCTCCTTCTCGATAATCCGTACCATGAAAACCCCGCTCCCCCGTCCACATCCCATACGCTGTACCCATACGTTATACCCATACGCTATAATTGAAAATTATCGCACACCAGGGACACCGGGGAAAGGAACGTACCCGGACGGGGCTTTTTCGAATGCGGCTACCGGAGCCGGGACACGGAATCGGAGCGAAAGGATCGGATGGCATTGAGCAAAGATTACGGTCAACTGCAGCGCCAGGGAAGACAGCTGAAATCACGGATTGCGGAGGGCATGGTCTTACTGCGGCGCTTCGTCGGCGCTCCCCGCCAGGTGGGGAGCGTCATACCCAGCCCGCCCTACCTCACCCGCGCGGTCCTGGACAAGATCGACTGGAGCCAGGTCCGAAACGTCGCCGAGCTCGGGGCGGGGACGGGGGTCTTTACCCGGAGCATCGTCCGTCGGGCGCGGCCCGACGCCCGGCTTCTTGTGTTCGAGATCGACCCCGACCTCCAGCGGATGATCGGCCTCTCGCACCCCGGCCTGAAGCTCTACGGGGACGCCCAGGAACTGCCCGCCATCCTGGAGGACCTGGGAATCGACAAGCTGGACTGCATCGTCTCGAGCCTGCCCTTCACCGTCCTTCCCCCGGCGATGACCGCCCGCATCCTGGACGCCGTCCAGGATACCCTGGTCCCCGGCGGCAAGTTCGTGGCCTATCAGTACTCCAAGATCATGAAGCGCCACTTCGAATCGCGCTTCTCGGAGATCCGGACCTCCTTCGTCCCCATCAACATCCCTCCGGCGTTCGTCTACGAGTGCCGGGGAGACCTCCGGAAAAAATGAGAGGGGGTCGCCCCCCCTCTCGTCTTTTCCTCTCCCGTTCTTTCCCCGTTCTGCGGCGCCCGTCATTTCTCGATGACGATGCGGCCATCCGTCTTCATATCCACCCTTCCGTCGGGGAAGGAACGCAGGTAGTCCACCAGGGCGTCCAGATCCCGAACCTCCGTCGATTCCCTCCGGGCCTCCTTGAACACGAAGTAACGGTCACCCCCATCGGCCGTCCAGCTGTTGACCGCCACGGTGTATTTTGCCCCATCGTCGACCTCCCGCCACTCCCCGTCCTTCTGCACGAGGATCCGCTTCAGGCGGTTCCCCCAGGACAGAAGCCGGCCCCCGGAGTCGAAGGACGCCGCCTTCTCCCTGAGGTCGTAGACGACCTTCAGCCCGGAGATCTGGAGGAACCCTCCGTCCGGGACGCGAAACGCGGGGTCGAAATGCTCGCCCTCGACGATGAGGGCGGAGGCGGAGAGCTCCACTATCTGCCGAAGCTGCACCCCCGTCACCGTTACGACATCGATGATGTTGCCAAACGGCAGGATCTCCATCAAGTTCTTCTCCGAGACCTCTCCGGCCGGGAAGATTCGGTCCCCCCTCAGGGACCCGCCGTTGACGAACCCCACGTCCGTCTTGAACCGCCACCGAAGCCCATCCGCCACGAAGTCCCCCAAAGGCATCTCCCGAACACGAAGCGCCTTCTTGTGAGCGTCGACGGGACTCTCGAAGAAGCCCACCGCCCGCTCCAGGCTGTTATTGAGCTTGCTCTCGTACTCCGCAGCGATCCTCATGACCTCCGGGTTCGGGGGGATCTTCGGGGTGACGTTCAAAAGGCGCCAGGACGTCCGGTCCCACAGCAGCCTGCCCTTTTCGGTCGTCAGGACGAGTTTGCCCAGGAACTTTCCCCTGGATCCGCCCCAGGCCAGGGCGGTCGTCCAATCGCCGGGACCCTGAACGAGCTGCAGCTGCACCTCCTCCTTCTCGGACACCCCGCGGCCGACGATCGCGTGGATTCCCGGGACCGACTCCGCCAGGTGACGGTTCTCGCCCTCGCTGAGGTTGCTGAGCATCACGATGACGTCCGCACCCTGGGCCCGCAGGTCGGCGACCATCTCCCGGGCTATGCCCTCCGTGTCGGTCAGGACGACCAGCTCGTCCGTCTTCCTCGTCACGGAGAAGAGCCAGGTCGAGAGCATCGCGAAGAAGCCGACCTTCAGGTCCCCCGCCGGGACGATGACGTTCCGCACGAACCTGCGCGCCACCTTGGGGTCGGATATCGACACGTTCGAGAGGACCATGGGGAAGGACGCATGATCCAGGGCCTGTTTCAGATGATCCCACCCGTAGTCGAACTCGCGTTTGCCGATCATCCCCACCTGGACCCCGGCGGCCGAGAGGGCCGAGAACTCCGGAACTCCGCCGAAATAACGCCACATCGGCCCCTCGACGGCCTCCCCAGTCTGGACGAAGATAGCGTTCGGATCGTCCTGGGACCGCTCCTGTTCCACGAGCCCCGCGGCATGGGACAGCCCCCCGATGCGCACCGAGGTCTTGTTCACCTTCTCCGAGATCGGCAGAAGCTGGCTCTTCAGATGGTTGATGGAGAGGATGGTCACCCTCCCATCCCTTCCGGGGGCCGGGGAGACGAACGCCAGAAGGATACCGCAGATCAAGCCCGCTCCCAATAACCGTTTCCTCATCTCTCTCTTTCCCTCCGAATCAGTTTTTCGGCGTCGGCCCAGGACAGCGGTTGGGAGAAATAGAAGCCCTGCGCCTTTCCGCACCCGGCCTCGCCGAGCCAGGACAACTGCTCCTCCGTCTCGACGCCCTCGGCGATCGTGTCCAGGTTCAGCGCGTTGGCCATGTCGATGATGGTGTGAAGCATCCTGGCCTCCTTCTCGGAGTCGAAGACGTGGCGGACAAAGGCTATGTCCAGCTTGATGCAGTCGAGCGGCAGGGAATGAATGTACTGCAACGACGAGTAGCCCGTCCCGAAGTCGTCGAGGAAGATCCGGACCCCCATCTCCCGAAGCCTGTCGAGCGTCGCGCTGACCCCCTTCAGGTTGTCGATGAGAACGCTCTCGGTCACCTCGACCACGAAACAGGAGGGGTCGATGGCCGCCTCGTCCAAGGAGTCCTGGATGACGGCCGCCGCATTGGGGCTCTGCAACAGGTTGGACGACCCGTTGGCCGAGAAGTAAAAGGTGTTCGAGGACTTGCGTATGGCCTCCATGGCACGGCGCATCATGCAGCGGTCGATCTCGCCGACCAGCCCGATGCGCTCGGCGTAGGGGATGAAGCGCGAGGGCGGCAGGAAGCCCTTTTCAGGGTGCATCCAGCGCACCAACGTCTCGAACCCGCTGAGCCTCCGATCCTTGATGGAATAGACGGGTTGGAAGTAGGAGAGGAACTCGTCGTTATCGATCGCAGACCGGAGCTCGGCCCTCATATTGAGGATGGAGCTGGAGAAGGGGACCTCCTCTTGATCGTCACGCCCCTCGAAGAAGATGACCGCCCCCAGTCCGATCTTCTTCGCGTTCTTCAACGCGCTCGCCGCCTTTTCGATGATGATCGAGGGGGAGTTCCAGGCGGAGACATCCGACAGAACCCCGATGCTCGCGCTGGGATGGACCACCCCCTCCCCCACCTCGCAGGGAAGATTGACCGCGTCCCGGGCCCCCTCCAACAGGGAAAGCAAGGCCGCCCTGTCCTGAATCTCGCCCTGCATCCCGATAAGGATGGCGAACTCGTCGCCGCCCGTCCGGTAGATCGTGCCCCTGCCGTCCAAGGCAGCCTTGAGCCGCTCGGAGATCATCACCAGGATCCTGTCCCCATTGACGTCCCCCACCTCGGCATTGATACTCTTGAAATGGTCCATGTTGACGAGCGCCAGGGCCGTCCGGTAGTCGGCGCCCGAACCAGACGCCGTTTTCTTCAGGACAGTGCCTATCTCCTCGACAAGCGACGTCCGGTTGGGAAGCCCCGTAAGGTCGTCGTAATAGAGCTTCCAGGCGAGCCGCATCTCGAGGCGCTTGCGGTCCGTCAGGTCCCGCGCCAGGAAGAGGATCAGCCTTCGCTTTCCGAAGGTGATGGAGCGCTGATGGATCTCGACGGGGATCTCCACGCCGCTCAGGGAACAAAGGAAGGCCTCGTAGACATCCTGTTCCTTCTCCGAACGGGCGGCGCCCTCCCCGTTCCTCCGGACCAGGGCCTCTATCGGCATCCCCCTGCCGCTCCGAGACGCTCCATCCTCCAGGCCGAGGAGCCTCCGGGCCTGGAGGTTCGCCAGGATGACCCCTCCCTCCGGGGTGCAGAGGATCATAGCATCCGGGATGTTCATAACGATGTGCTCAAGCGTCCCGAAGACGACGTTGAAGGACCGGGAGAGGTCCGAGATCTCGTCGTCCCGGGTCACGGGGACGCGAAGGGACAGGCTGAGCTCCTCCGTGATCGTATCCGCGACCTCCCGCAGCTTCTCGAGGCGATTGAGGACGAGGCGGGACAAAAGCTCCATCACGACCACCACAAGGACGATGCCGTTGAGGAAGATCCAGAGGTAGGAATTGTAGACCGCTTTCTTGCCCTCGTTGTAAATGTCGCGGGAGGTGCGGATCATCAGGGCATACGGGGTATCCGTGCCGATGACCGCGCCGCGCGTCTGCCACACCAGGGCCTGTCCCTCCGCCGACTCCTCGATGGCGACGCTCTTGCTCCAACGGTCCGGGTAACGCTGGGGGGAGACGGGGAGAAACTCGCAGGGGTTCCCGAGGGTCTCCGAGATCTGCTTCAGCCGCTTCGCGAAGTCCACCCCGATGATGATCACGCCCCTGGCAGGACCGCTCCAGTTCGTCATCAGGATGGGGTTACTCCCAAAAAGATAAATGCTGCCGTCCAGATTCATGAAATGGGGGGAGAGCGACCGCTCCTCGGAGTCGGAATCGGGCGCCCCCGGTTCCATCGCCAGAAACTGCGACCCAACCGCCTTGAGCCGCGTCAATACCTCATTGCTCAGGGGGACCTCGCCGCCGATCTCGTTGATCATGTACCCCACAACGGTGTTCATGTCCCGGTCGAGCACCGCCAGGAAATCGATGTCCAAGGCCCAAAGGCTCGTCCCGGTCAGCAGCTCCTCGAAGCGCAGGGTATCCCGCGTCTCCATGAAGGAATACATGGCGTCCCAAGCTCCCCAGTCGGAGACGTAGTCGGTCAGGCGGTTGACCTCGTCGTCGATGTACTTCTGCAGGAGAAACATGTTCTGCTCGAAAAAGCGGCGCTCCATACCCTCGAACGCCCTGACGGTATTGTGGGTCGTGGTCGCGCTCATGATCAGGGAAAGCCCCAGGAGGATCCCCACGATGGCACGGAAGACTTTTTTCTGCAGCTTCATGATACGTTTCCTCGTTCCATGCCGTCCTCCCGATGACATTAAGCACACTTGCCCGTTCCCGGACGGGAAAGCCGCGGGGCGAACAGGACCTACCCTAAAACGACCAATCCTCATGGGCCCCATGGCCCAAAATTTATTTCAGTATAACATCAAACGGGGAAAAATACGCAGATTCATTCGTCCCCGAACACGACACGCCGAAATTCTACGGAAGTGCTATGATGATGGGGTTGCGGAGACAGGATGTCCCCCTCCTGCGGGAAGGCCGGGAACCCGCCGGAGCGAGCCAGTTTTCCCGGACCTGCAAGGAGATGGGATCGATGTTCGTCCAAAGGCTCCGGGCCCTGACGAAAAAAGAGGCGCTTCAGATCGTGCGGGACCCCAGCAGCATCGTCATCGCTTTCATATTGCCGCTCACCCTGCTCTTCCTCTTCGGCTATGGCCTGTCCCTCGACGCCCGCGAGATTCGTCTCGGGATCGCGCTGGAGGACGGCGGACAACCGGCGCGAGACCTGGCCCGGCGGTTTGCCGGAAACCCCTACTTCAAGCCCAGCCTCGCCGCCTCGCGCCAGGATCTCCTGCCCGGGCTGGTCACGGGGGAGCTCAAGAGCGTCCTGATCGTCCCGCAGGGCACCTCCGCCGCCCTTTATTCGGGCCAAAGCCCAGGCCAAAATCCGGGCCGGAAGGCCGCCCTCCAGCTGGTCACGGACGGGAGCTACCCCAACTCCGGAGCCCTGGCGGAGAACTACACGCTGGCCGCGATCCTCCAGTGGGGAGGGGAGCTGTCCCGCACGTCGCTGCCCATCGCCGTGGAGCCCCATTTCCGCTACAACGACGGGCTGGAGAGCCGGTACTCGCTCATCCCGGGCATCATGGCCGTCATCATGGCCCTGATCGGGACGATGCTCACGGCCCTGGTCGTGGCGCGCGAGTGGGAGCGCGGGACCATGGAGGCGCTCTTCTCCACGCCCGTCAGCGCGCTGGAGCTCCTGCTGGGCAAGCTGATCCCCTACTACCTCCTGGCGATCTTCTCCACGTTCTTCAGCCTGGCCCTGGCCGTGTGGCTCTTCGGCGTCCCGTTCCGCGGCTCCCTGACGGCCCTCTTCGCTGTGGCGTCGCTCTTCATGATGTCGGCGCTCGGGCAGGGCCTGATCATCTCGACGCTCTCCAAAAACCAGTACGTCGCCTCCTTCGCCGCGCTGCTCTCCGCCTTCCTTCCCGTCGTGCTCCTGTCCGGCTTCATCTTCGAGCTGAACTCCATGCCGTTCGTCCAGAGGGCGATCGCCGCCGTCCTGCCGGCGCGGTACCTGGTGACCTGCCTCCAGACCCTCTTCCTGGCCGGCGACGTCTGGCCGCTCCTGATCCCCAACATGATCAAGCTGGGGCTGCTGGGTCTGTTCTTCCTGGCCATGACGCTTCGATACACCAAGAAGGTGCTGGCCTGACCATGTTCGGACGCATCCGTTCCCTGGTCGTCAAGGAGCTCTACGCCGTCCTGCTGGACCCGAAGACGCGCTTTCAGGTGTTCGTCGGTCCGTTCGTCATGCTCTTTCTCTTCAGCTTCGCCATCACCATGGAGGTGCGCAACGCCCCCCTGGCGGTCCTGAACCAGGACAACGGGGACCTGGGGCGCAGGCTCGAGGCGGCCTTCACCGCGAGCCCCGCCTTCACGCGCGCCTTCAGCCTGTCGAGCGTCCCGGAGGTCGAGCCGGCCATCGCCGAGCAGAGGGCGCTGATGGTCCTGCGCATCCCCGAGGGCTTCTCGGCCTCCCTGATGCGCGGCGAGCCGGCCTCCGTGCAGGTCGTCCTGGACGGGCGGAAGGCCAACGCGGTCCAGATCGCCTACGGCTACGCCGTATCCATCACGAACGGCTTCGCCCGCGGGCTCAGGAAGACCCTCACCGGGGCCGACGCACTCCTGTCCGTGGAGCCGCGCCAGCTCTTCAACCCGAACCACGACTACCTCTGGTTCACCCTGCCGGTGCTGCTGGTGGTGCTGACCCAGATGCTGTCCCTGCTCGTCTCGGGCATGAGCGTCGCGCGCGAACGGGAGCTCGGGACGTTCGAGCAGCTGCTGGTCTCGCCGCTCTCGCCCCTGGAGATCGTGGCCGGCAAGGCGCTGCCGGCCGCCGCGATCGCCCTCGGCATCGGGGTCGCCATCCACATCCTGGCCCGCACGGTCTTCGGTGTGCCCTGCCTGGGGAGCCTGGGGCTGCTGGCCCTCAGCTTCCTGCTCTTCATCCTGGCCTGCACGGGCGTGGGACTTTTCATCTCCTCGCTCTGCAACACGCAGCAGCAGGCGTTTCTGGGGGTGTTCACCTGCATGGTGCCCTTTGTTTTGCTCTCGGGGTTCGCCACGCCGATCGAGAACATGCCGCACGCCCTGCAGACACTGACCCTGCTCAACCCCGCCCGTCACATCATCGTCATCGCCCTCGGCGTCTATCTCAAGGACATTCCCCTGCGCGAGGTCGCCGTGCAGCTCCTCTGGCTCTGCGGGATCGCGGCGGCGACGCTCGGCGCCGCCGGGTGGTTCTTCAAACGCAGGATACAGTGACCGCTCGCTGCGCCGTTCGTTCCTATTCGGTTCCCGTTCGGGTTGCAAGCCGGGGTTCCGGGGCGGAGCCCCGGAGGTCGAGAAAAGGAGTTTTCGTTATGAAAAAACGGTTTATCTTTTCATTTTTTATTCTCGCGGCCGCCCTCGGTGCGCTTTACGCGACCGGGGAGCTCGAGGGGCTGATCGATCGCTTCCGCGAGAAGGACCCCAACCGGATAAGGCTCTACGGCAACGTGGAGATCCGGCAGGTGCTCCTGGGGTTCCGCGTCCCCGGCCGCATCGAGGCTATTTACCGCGAGGAGGGCGAGAGGGTGGCGTCCGGCGACCTGCTGGGCATTCTGGACCCCGTCCCCTACCGAATCAAGCGTTCGGAGGCCCGGGGGGCCATGCTCCAGGCCAAGGCGGCCCTGGACAAGCTGCACCGCGGATTCCGCGCCGAGGAGGTCCGGGAGGCGGAGGCGCAGCGCGACCGGGTCCGGGCCTCGCTGAACCTGGCCGAGAAGGACTATGGCCGCATCTCCAACCTGTTCGCCCGGAAGGCCGTCGCCAAGAGCGATCTGGACCGGGCGGCGTCGCAGCGCAGCGCCCTGAGGGCGGAGCTCGCGGCGGCCGAGAACGCCCTGGCATTGGTACGCGAGGGCTACCGCAGGGAGGACATCGAGGCGGCCGAGGCGGCCTACGAGACGGCCAGCGCCCGGCTCGCGGAGGCCGAAAACGCCCTCTCGGACACGGAGCTTCGCTCCCCGGCCGAGGGGACCATCCTGACCCGCGTCTCCGAGCCCGGGACCGTCGTGGGGGCCGGCCAGGTCGTCTACGCCCTGGCGCTCGAGCGGCCCATCCAGGTCCGGGCCTACATCCCGGAGCCGCAGCTGGGCCGGGTTCGGGTGGGGATGCCGGCGCGCATCGTCACGGATTCGTCCCCCGAGCCCATCGAGGGCATGCTCACCTTCATCTCCCCGACGGCCGAGTTCACCCCCAAGCAGGTGCAGACCGAGGACCTGCGCACCGACCTGGTCTACCGCGCACGGATCCTGGTGGAGGACGACAGGGATGGACGGCTCAAGAACGGGATGCCCGTCACCGTCCTGATGGAGGCCATAGAAGCCTCCGAGGCCGCGGCATCGAGATGAGCCCGGCCGAAAAGCGTCCGCCGGCGGAGCGCTTCTCGGGCTCGCAGGTCGTCGTCGAGGGGCTGGTCCGCACCTTCAGCCGGCGCATCGCGCTGGACGGGATCACGGCGCGCATCGCGGGGGGGCGGATCACGGGCCTCGTCGGGCCGGACGGAGCGGGAAAGACGACGCTGCTGCGCCTGCTCTGCGGCCTCCTGGCGCCCACGGGGGGGCGGGTCACGGTGTGCGGGTACGACACGGCGGCGGACGCGGACGCCATCCATGAACGGGTCGGCTACATGCCGCAGCGGTTTGGGCTCTACGAGGACCTGACGGTCCGGGAGAACATGGACCTGTACGCCGAGCTGCGCTCTGTGCCCCGCGAGGAGCGCTCCGCCCGATATGCGGAGCTCCTCGCCTTCACCGGGCTCGGCCCCTTCACGGGCCGCCTGGCGGGCCGGCTCTCGGGCGGGATGAAGCAGAAGCTGGGCCTGGCCTGCACGCTGCTCTCCCGGCCGCCCGTCCTGCTGCTGGACGAGCCGGGCGTGGGCGTGGACCCCCTGGCGCGGCGCGAGCTGTGGCGCATGGTGCGGGAGCTCCTGACCCCGGACCGAATAGTCGTCTGGAGCACCGCCTATCTGGACGAGGCGGAGGCCTGCGACACAGTGCTGCTCCTCAACGAGGGCAGGCTGCTCTATGATGGGACGCCGAAGGACCTGGCGAAGCGCGTCGAGGGCCGGGTCTTCCTGCTGGGCGGGGCCGGCGGGAGGCGGCGGAAGCTCATAGCCCCCCTGATGGAGCGCAAGGGCACCCTGGACGCCGTCATCCAGGGCTCAAGCGTGCGGGTCCTGACGAGCGACGACGGCACGGAGCTGAGGGGGGGCCTGGACGCCCTCTCCCGCGAGGCCGAAGTTTTTGTCGAGGTCGAGGCCGAGCCCTCTTCCCGCCTCGCTCTCAGGCCGACGCCGCCCCGTTTCGAGGACGCGTTCATGCAGCTTCTGGGCGGGGCCCGGCGCGGCAGCGGCGCGGTGGCGGAGTTCTTCGGCGAGAAGGGGACGGGCGGCGTCTCCGTGGAGGCGCGGCACCTGACGAAGCGGTTCGGGAGCTTCACGGCGGTGGACGACGTCTCCTTCTCGATCGGGCGGGGCGAGATCTTCGGGCTCCTGGGCCCCAACGGGGCCGGGAAGTCCACCACGTTCAAGATGATGTGCGGGCTGCTCACTCCCACGGAGGGCGGCTGCGCCGTGTCCGGCCTGGACTTCAGGACGGCGCCCGGCGCGGCGCGGGCGAAGCTGGGCTACATGGCGCAGAAGTTCTCGCTGTACGGGGACCTGACCGTGCTGCAGAACCTGCGGTTCTTCTCGGGCATCTACGGGCTGAGGGGCGGCGCGGCGGTGGAGCGCGTGATCGAGACGTTCGACCTGGGGCCCTACCTCTCCTCCCGGGCGGGCTCGCTGCCCCTGGGCTTCAAGCAGCGCCTGGCGATGGGGTGCGCCGTGATGCACGGGCCGGACGTCCTCTTCCTGGACGAGCCGACGAGCGGCGTGGACCCCGTGACGCGGCGCGAGTTCTGGACCTGCATCAACAGCTTCGCGCTGAAGGGCGTCACCGTGATGGTGACGACGCACTTCATGGACGAGGCGGAGTACTGCGACCGCATCGCGCTGGTCTACCGCGGCAGGACCATAGCCTCCGGCCCCCCCGACGCGCTCAAGGCCTCCGTGCGGACGGACGAGCGCCCCGACCCCACCCTGGAGGAGGCGTTCATCGCCCTGATCGAGCGTCAGGACGTGGCGGGGGCCGCCGCCCCGAAGCCGTGACGCGGGTCCGGCCGGCGTGAGACGGGCCCGGGACGGCCCCGTCCGCAACCCGGCAGTCCTCTTCGCCCCCTCCGCTCTTTCCGTGGCCCTGGCAACAGACGCCCTCCGCCCTTCGTGTCAGAATGGGTCCCATAAAGTTGGCTTGAACCAACTCTATGGGGCTTTTTGGTTGTCGGGGGCCTGTCCCTGATTGAAATCGGGGTTTGCCTCCTTGGAGAAATGCTGGAGGAATGGTGGAAGAATGGAGGTCGATCAAGATGAAGAGGAGTAAGAGGCTTCGTTCCCGGCTTGTTGGAGCCGTGGTGGTCCTTGCCGCGGCGCTGACCTGGCCGGGGAGCTCGGAGGCGCGGACGGTACGGGACCACCTGGGCCTCGACGTGGATCTGCCCGAGAAGATCGAGCGCATCGCCGTCGTGGCGCCGCTGCCGCTGGCCTCGGTGGTCGCCGTGTATCAGGGAGGCGACGTGAGAAACCTGGTGGGAATACCGCCGGACCTGCTCAACACGGCGCGGCGCTCCGTGCTGGGGAAGTACGCGCCCGGCCTGCTCTCTGTGTCCAGCGACTTCTACAAGGGAGGGTCCCTGAACATCGAGGAACTGCTGAACCTGAAGCCGGACGTCGTCTTCTACTCCGGCGCCGTTCACACGGAGACGTACAAAAAAGCGGGGATCCCCGCGGTGGCCTTCACCCACCCCAACATCGGCGGATCGGTCAGCACGCTCCGCACCCTGGAGATGTGGCTGGACCTCATGGAGCAGGTCCTGGGCGGGGAGAACAAGGCCAGGGGCATCGTCGCCTACGGCAGGGAGGTCGAGGCGGAGATCGCCCGACGCGTCCGGGACATTCCTCGGGAGAAGCGCGCCAGGGTCCTGATCCTGAGCAACTACAACGATACGGCGATCAGCGTATCGGGCCGGAAGACCTTCGGGGAGTACTGGTGCGACGCCGTTGGAGCCGTGAACGTGAGACTGGACGTCGGGAAGAAGAACGTCAACATGGAACAGATCTACGACTGGGCGCCCGACAAGGTGTTTCTGACGACGTTCACGGCCCTGGTCCCGCAGAACCTGTACGACAACACGGCGGGCCCCGGTCACGACTGGAGCCACGTCCCTGCGGTCAGAAACCGGGACTGCCACAAGTTCCCGCTGGGCATGCACCGCTGGTGGCCGCCCTGCACCGATACGCCCCTGGCCCTGTGGTGGTTTGCGAAGGCGGTCTACCCCGATCTTTTCGAGGACATCGACATCCCCCTGAAGGTGAAGGAGTACTACGGCAGATTCTACGGCATGGAGCTCACGGACGGGGAGGTCGAAAAGCTCCTTTCGCCCGGGGCCGAGATGCGGCGGGACTTTTTCTGATGCCGTCCCGAGGCGCTCCGGGCTTTCGTTCTTGACCGAGTGCGGGTTTTGAGCAAAGGAGGATTTTCGATATGAACATGAGCGCGGATTTTTTTGACGCGATCCTGAACCGTCCGGATCCGAACCTCTCCGAGTCCGAGGACTTCTGGGACGCTAAGGCCGAGCCCTTTTTCGCCTGCAAGCGAACCTACGGCACGAGCCTGACGGACCGGGTGGTCCGATACCTCTCCGACGAGGGGATGCTCGGTCCGGGGGCCTCCGTCCTGGACGTCGGGTGCGCCTATGGACGCTACGCCCTGCCCTTCGCCGCGGCCGCGAGAGACGTGACCGCCGCGGACATCTCCCCCAGGATGCTGGAACTGTGCGCGGAGCAGGCCGGGGAGAAGGGCCTTTCCAACCTCGAGACGCTGAAGCACGATTGGAAGAAGGATGAGCTTGGCGGGCTGAAGGGGCGTTTCGATCTGGTGTTCGCCTGCATGTGCACGCCCGCGAGGACCTCCGCGGGCCTGGAGAAGATGACCGCGGCCAGCCGGGGACACTGCGTCGTCGCCCAATACGTCTCCATGAAGGACTCCATCATGGACGCCCTGGCCGGGGAGCTCGGCCTGGACCAGAGCGCCGATTCCCACAACGGCAGAGACATCGCCTGGGCGGTCTTCAACCGGCAGTGGCTGAACGGCTTTCTCCCCCGGATGACGTTTCTGGAGAGGAACGAGGACCGAACCCTGAGCCTGGACGAGGCGTGCGACCGCTACAGGATGGGCCTGGGCAAGGCGGCCTCGGAACGGGGCGCGGACCTTCGCTCCCTGCTGCGCACGCAGGAAAGGGACGGCCGCATCCGCGTCTCCGGAAGGACCATCCTGGCCCTCGTGTCCTGGAAGGGCTCCTCCGGAGAGGGCCGCCTTTAACGACATTCGACGAAGAGGGTGAAACTCATGGCGATGGAAGTGGGACATGTTTTTCTGGCCAGGCTCGGCAAGCGGCGGCTGCGTCCCGGCGGACGGGCGGCAACGGACTGGCTGATGCAAAGCGGCGGGCTCGGGCCCGGGACGGAGGTCCTGGAGGTGGCGTGCAACATGGGCACGACGACGGCGGAGCTCGTCAAAAAATACGGATGCCGCGTCACGGGGCTGGACATGGACCCCGAGGCGCTGGAGAAGGCGCGGAGGAACCTCGCCGCCGCGGGCGCGGCGGACCGCGTCACCCTCGTCGAGGGGAACGCCACGGCCCTGCCGTTCCCCGACGGGCGCTTCGACGCGGTGGTCAACGAGGCCATGCTGACGATGCTCGACCCCGAAAGCCGGGCCAAGGCCGTCGCCGAGTATTTCCGCGTGCTGAAAAAGGGCGGGGTGCTGCTGACGCACGACGTCATGCTGACGGAGGACTCCCCGGAACTCGTCCAGGGCCTGACCCGGGCGATCAACGTCAGGGTGTACCCGCTGACGGGGACGGAATGGCGAAAAGTCTTCGAGGAGCACGGCTTTTCCGGCCTCAAGGTCCGGGAGGGGCCCATCACCCTCATGAGCTTCAAGGGAATGATTTACGACGAAGGGCTCTGGGGTGCGGTGCGGATCTTTCTGAACGGGCGGAAGAAGGAGAATCGGGAGTTCTTCGAGCGGATGTCCGGTTTCTTCAATGCGCACCGAAGACAGCTGAACTATATCGCCGTCGTCGGCACCAAGGCCTGAGCGGGATCCCTGCGGAGATCGCCGACATACGCGACAAACGGGAGGAAGCGGGATTTTCCCCGCCTCCTCCCGTTTTGCACCTTTTCAGATCGCACCTTTTCAGGGCGTACCTTTTCGCATTGCCGTCCCCTACCGTATCAGGGCGTAGCGTTCGACGGGCGCGAAGGCGTCGGTGAACGCCGGGACCAAGGCCTGGAAGCCCTCGAGCCACTGATGCTCCAGCAGCCTCACGACGGCGGGCTCCGGGGCCGGCGGCACGGCGGGCAGCTCCTGAGACTTGAAGGCCACGATCATCAGGTTCTGCCGGGACAGCGCGTACCTGGGGTCTGAGGCGGACGCCGGGAAGATCAAAAGCCTTGGAAACACAGACTCGAGCGCCGCGTAGATTCCGTGGAACACCCCGCTGCGGGGCCCCTGGAGCGAGGAGATGACGTTGACGATCAGCACCCCGTCCGGGCTCAGCAGATCGTGCATGCGCTGCGCGGCCTCCACCGTCGCCAGGTGGAAGGGGATGGAGTACCACGACCCGAAGACGTCCATGAAGACGGCGTCGTAGGAGCCCCGACGTCCGGGGTCCCGCACCGTGCGGTTCAGGAACGCCCGCGCATCCTCGTGAAAGATGTGCAGGCGCGGATCCTCCGGGATGGAGAAATAGTGCCGCGCCGCCTCCGTGATGCCGGGGTCCAGCTCGACGACGTCGAACGAGACCCCGGGACGCTCCGCCAGGACGTGGCGGGGCACGCAGTAGCCCCCGCCGCCCAGCATCAGAATATTTTTCGTGTCGGGCTTGAAGTGAAAGGCGAGGTCGTAGAACTTCGTGTAGTCGCTCACGAGCTCGTTGGGGTCGTCCGTGTACATCAGGGACTGTGCGCCCTGTGGGTCCGTCATCAGGATCCGGACGCGCCGCCCGTCCGCCTGATTGCTCTCCACGATGGAGATGTGGTTGTAGGACGTCTCGATATGCACACCCACGGGCGTCATCGGCAGTCCCCCCGCCTTCGCGGCCGCAGCGGACGCAGCGAGCAGGAACAGGACCGGAAGGGTGACTCTCCAGGCCGACGGGTAGAGCAGCAGGGCCAGAACGGCCAGGACCGTCGCCAGCATCAGGAGGATGACCCCCGACGGGGCGAGGGAGATCAGGATAAACCCCCCCAGAAAGGTCCCCAGGATGCTGCCCGCGGACGAGAGCGCCGAGAAGCGCCCCACCGTCCCCCCCGAGGTGCCGACGTCGTCCATCGCGAGGCGGATGACGAAGGGGGAGACCATGCCCAGGAGCAGGCTCGGGAGGGCGAAGATCAGCAGGGCCGCGAGGACCGAGGCCAGGTAAAGGTTCAGATTCAATCCGCCGAGGAACGAGAGCACCGCGTTGCCCGCCCACGCCAGGCAGCCCGTGCAGGCAGCGGACAGGAGGATGATTTTGGCCAGCACACGGCGTTCCGGACGCCGGTCCGCCAGGAGTCCTCCCGCCCAGTTGCCCGCACAGAGGCTCGCCATGACGACCCCGATCAGGGCCGTCCACACAACCAGGGATGTCCCAAAAAAGGGCGCGACGAGACGCGACCCCGTCATCTCCAGAATCATAACGCACGCGCCGCACAGGAAAGACGTGGCCTCCAGCAGTCCAAAGCCCCGGCGTGCGGGACGGGGCGGTTCCGCGGTCCCGATCCTTTCCGCGGTAAAGGAGAACGCCTCCTCCTTCCGTTTCGCGCCCTCGTCCACGGACGGATGCCGCCCGGTGGATTTCCGATTTTTAGCTCCCATGAACGATCAAACCCATCATCGCAACAGTCAGCACCTCTCGAAGAAACGGCAAAAAGCCGTTGAACCGAAAAGTTTCCCCAAAACCCCCGCACCCCGGCGGGACACGCCATCCATTCTACCAGAGTCGGGGGGAAGCGTTCCTTAGGGAAGCGTTGGAGATTTTTACCCGAAATTTACTCTTGATAAATAGGCCTTTTCATTTTCAAGCGGCGTTTCCTTCGAGAAGGCTCAGCGCGTCCAGGTCTCCGGCACGAACAGGAGGATCACGGCGAAGAGCTCCAGTCGTCCGGCCAGCATGCAGAACGAGAGGATCCACTTGACCCCCTCGGGCAGCCAGGAAAAGTTCTCCACCGGCCCCAGCGAGGCAAGCCCCGGCCCCACATTGCTGAGACAGGCGACGACCCCGGACAGGGAGGCCACGAAGTCCAGCCTGGGGTGTCCGAAAGCGGTCAGCACGAGGGTGGAGAGGACCAGGATGGCGATGTAGAGCATAAAGAAGGCCGTGACGGAGCTCAGGGACCGTATCGAGACCACCCGTCCGTTGACCCGCGTGTTGACGACCGCCCTGGGATGCAGCAGGCTTCGGACCTCGGCGCGGATCTGCCGCCCCAGAAGCAGGAAGCGCACGACCTTGCATCCTCCGCCGGTGGAGCCCGCACAGGCCCCGACGATCATCAGCAGGAGCAGAAGAAAACGGGCGAACTCCGGCCACAGGTCGTAGTTGGCCGTCGCGAACCCCGTGGTGGTCATCAGGCTCACGACGTGAAAGGCCGCGGTACGCAACGCCGGCTCCACCCGATCGAAGAAGTTCTGGCGAAGCAGAAAGAACGCGATGGCAACCGAGGCCGCAACGGCCAGAACGGCGTACCCGCGCAGCTCCTCGTCCCGGAGGGCGCCGCGGAAACGCCCCGTGAGCATCAAAAAGTGCAGGGAGAAATTGATCCCGGACACGAACATGAAGGCGATGATCACCCACTCGATGTAGGTGCTGCGAAAATACCCCACCGAGGCGTTCTTCGTCGAAAACCCCCCCGTGGCGATGGTGGAGAAGCTGTGGTTCAGGGCATCGAAGAACCCCATGCCCCCGGCGGTCAGAAAGGCCGTCTCCAGTGCGGTCAGAAGAACGTAGACGCCCCAGAGGTAGAGGGCCGTCTGCTGGACCCTCGGGGTGATCTTCTCGGGCGTCGGGCCGGGGACCTCCGCCTTGTAGAGCTCCATCCCCCCGACCCCGAGGAAGGGGAGCACGGCGAGGCTCAGGACGATGATCCCCATCCCGCCTATCCAGTGCGTCAGGCTGCGCCAGAGGAGGAGCCCACGGGGAAGCCCCTCGATGTCCGTCAGGATGGTGGCCCCGGTCGTGGTGAACCCCGACATGGTCTCGAAGAAGGCGTCCGCGTAGGTCGACGCGGCGCCCGAGAACAGATAGGGCAGGGCCCCGACGGCCGAGGCGATCACCCAGGAGAACCCCACGACGGCGATGGCCTCGTGGATGCCCAGCTGCTGATAGTCGGTCCCGCGCTTTCCGGCCAGAAAGAAGCCGAGGCTGATTAGCAGGCCGACGGCAAGGGAGGCGAGGAAGGCAAGCCGGCCCGCGGCCCCGTCACAGACCGCCAGGGCCAGGGGGAAGATCATGAAGAGGGAGACGATGAGGGAGATGAGCGAGAGCACCCGGAGGACGATGCCCAGCCTCATGACCGCTCCCCGCCGGCCCCGCCGAACAGCTCCATCGCCTCACGCATGAGGGGCGTGGAGGCGAACAGGATGAGATGGTCGCCGGCCTGAAGCCGCGTGGTCCCGTTCGGGACCACCACCTTCTCCTTCCTGCCCAGCAGCGCCACCAGGACCCCCTTCGGCAGCCTCAGCTCCGAAAGGGGAACGTCCGCCAGGCCGTGATCCGCCGGCAGGACGATCTCCAGCATCTCCGCGTCGATCTTCTCGATGATCGACAAGGCCCGGGCGTGCCCGGGGTAGCGGATGGTCCTCAGGATCATCGCGGCCAGCGCCCCGTTGGGGTCCACCACGGCATCGACGGGCATGTGGTTCGGCATGTCCTGATAGAGATGCCGCCGCACGACCGCGATGCTCTTGCGCGCCCCCATGGACTTGGCGATGGCGGCATAGACCAGGTTGACCTCGTCGGAGTCCGTGGCGCAGACGTAGCCGTCCGCCTCCTCGATGCCCTCCTCCAGCAGGAGCGACCGGTCGGCCCCATCCCCGTTCAGGACCAGCGCCTCGCCCAACTCCCCGGCCAGCTTTTCGCACTGCTGCGGGTCGCGGTCTATCAGACGAATTTTGACGTTACCGTACTCCTTCTGTATTCTCTGGACGACCTGATAGCCCAGCTTGCCCCCGCCCACCACGAACACCTTGCGCAGGGGCCGGGTGCTCCTGAGCTGAAAGAGCCTCTCCAGCATCCAGACCTGTTCCCGGTAGGAGACGACATAGCAGAGGTCCCCGGCCTTCAGCACCGTGTCGCCGTCCGGTACGATATTTTTTTCCTCCGACCGCTCCCCCTCCGATCGCTCCACGTAGACGACGATCGCCACCAGGTCCGGATGGCCCCTGCGAATCTCCTTGAGGGAGAGGTCCACCAGAGGGGAGCCCTCCGCGACGCGGAAGGCGTAGATGGCCGCACGGCCGCCCAGCAGCTCCGCCGTCCGAACGGCCGTGCTGACGGACAGAAGCTCCAGTATCTCCCGCGCGACGGACCGCTCGGGCGAGAGCATGAGATCGATGCCCAGGTCCCGCCCCCAGGTTGGGGAGTCCGTGAACTCGAGCCCCCGTACCCGGGAGATGACCCTGCGGACCCCCGCATGACGTGCAATCCAGCAGGAGAGCATGTTAACCTCATCTCTATCCGTGCAGGCTACAAGGAGGTCGACCGTGCAGCCCTCCCGAACCCCGGCGTCGTAGAGTACCTGGGGCCGGGCCCCGTTGCCGTGAACGACGCGGACATCCAGTTCCTCCGCTACATGATCCGCATGCTCCTCGTTCTGTTCCACCAGATTGATGTCGTGTCCCTCCGCGGCCAGGGTGGCGGCGACGCTGCGCCCGACCTCCCCGGCTCCGACGATGACGATGTTCATGAGCGGTAGGGCCCCCAAGAGCAGGAGAAGGTGGTCAGGGACCGGCCGCTTCCGTGGCCCGCACCGGCGATCTCGTAGACGAACGTCCGCGCCTCGCCGGAGCGTGACCCCCCGAGCTCGCGGGCCCGGACCGTCAGGACGTCGCCCAACTTGGCGCTTGCGCGGAACGACGCGGAGATCGATCTCGGGCCCCAGGCCATGAGGTCGATCGGGGTCGCCTCGAAGACCCACTCGAAGTAGACGGCGTTGTTGACGTGCCCGTTGGCATCCAGGTCGTGAAACCGGACCGGATAGACGGTCTCGTGAATCTCCCCGGCATCGCCGAGCTCGGAAAAGTCGGGGATGTCGCGGAAGTCGGGATCGATCGGCTCCGTGTCGCGGCTCAGGAACTCGGGAAGATGCGCCGCCGGACGCACGGGCCGGCCGGCGGCCAGGTCGAGCAGGAGCCAGGACGTCTTGGCCCAGACCAGCGGGACCCCCGACGGCGTCTCCACCTGGAAGACGCGCAGGGTATGGTAGCCGTGATTCATATCGTGAAAGGTTTTGATGACGAAGCGCTCATCCATCTCCGGCAGGCGCCGCAGCAGTTCCACCTCGTAGCGGAGCAGCACCCAGGCGTAGCCGCGGGCCAGCACCTGTGTGGGGCCGCCCTCCAGTCCGGTCGCCGCCAAGCTGGCTGTATCCTGCAGATGGTTCAGCAGCCCATGCAGCTTCAGCTCGCCGTGACAGGACGCGTCGGACGGCAGAACCGTCAATTCCCGGACGTACATCGTTCAGCGTTCCTCCTTACCCAATCCATACTTTCCGTTTTCCGAAAAGCCCTCTTTCGCACCATGATATCATTAACTTCCCGACATACGAACCGGCTCCGCCTCGAGGGGTGCGTTCCGACGCCCGTTTGGATTTATCCACACCATTTCCGGGGTTTACCTGTGGATAAGTGTATAATTGGGCTGAACGAGCTCCAATCAGGATACTCTTTGTGGATGAACCTGTGCACCTCATGAGGAAAAAACGAAAGACGCCGTTCCGGACCGGACGGCCGGGAGAAAACCGGTATTTTGCGGCCTGCCGCAACGGGGGACAGACTCCATTGCAGGGGTGAAACGGATTGCAGAAGGACATGAGGGAACTGAAGGAACTGTGGGACGGAATCGTCCAGGGCGCCGTTCTGCCGGAGGGCGCGGTCTCGCTGTGGCTGACCACGTGCGTGCCCGTGGCCCTGGAGGAGGACGAGCTGGTGGTCGATACGTCGAATCCCTTCACGCAGGAGTACATCGCCAAGAACTTTCTGGGCGAGCTGAACCGTTCCGCTCGAGCCGGCGGAGCGGTCAGGGGCATCCGCCTCAGGGCCAGCGTCCACCCCGAGGGGGAGGACAAGAAACAGGAGTGGGTTGCCCGCGCCGAGGAGGCCAGCCGGCCGGAGCCGAACCGGGCCAACCTGAACCCGAACTACACCTTCTCCACCTTCGTCGTGGGCAAGTCCAACCGCCTCGCCCACGCGGCGAGCCTGGCCGTCGCGGAGATGCCGGGAAAGGCGTACAACCCGCTCTTCATCTGGGGCGGGGTCGGCCTCGGCAAGACGCACCTGATGCACGCCATCTGCCACTACGCGCTCTCGCGCTCACACGGGCTGAGGACACTCTACCTCAGCGCGGAGAAGTTCCTGAACGAGTTCGTCCAGGCCATCGGTCATGCGCTGCTCGCCGTGGGAGGCAGGTGCGTCGGCCGGGCGACGGTCCGATCCG
>ERZ773022.714-NODE-714-length-25343-cov-16.261310_pt1 | contig 25343 bp, 21 predicted proteins | sample MGYA00580839_ERZ773022 | MGnify/ENA primary metagenome ERZ773022 (study PRJEB29015, sample SAMEA2738020) | human oral metagenome | biome: human oral; feature: human-associated habitat; material: dental | place: China | collected 2044 ... | reverse complement strand
CAACTAGCCAGAATGTGTGTTGTCCGTGGCGCGCTTTACCAATGACGTTATCGCGCGTTGTTCCTGCTTCGCGTGCAACAATTGCCTGCTGCGCGCGCATAATGCGGTTAAATAGCGAGCTTTTACCAGCATTTGCCCGTCCGATGATTGCAACCGTTGGAAGTTTCGTTGCCATAGTACGGTATATTATAACAGAGGCAACAAGAACGTGCGAATATAAGTATGGAGGTTATAGCAGTTAGTCTCTTGGGGAGATCAGTGAATTGTAGAAATTTTATGGTGAGCAATGTTGGAGCTAGACTGTTATAAACAAAGTGTAAGCTGATCGTTATCAGGATGTCTATTTTCCCTTGCCATCTACGGATTATATGAGATAAGTTAATACCAGTTTTTTCGTAGAATATTTCGGTAGAACCTTAGCAGTAATCGTTCGGCAAGCGATCGCCATATGCTATATTTTCGTGTATCAACAACGAGATCAAACGCTCCAACGTAATCAGTGACCTTTTTTGAAAAGCTCGTTTTGAATTGACCAACGCCATGCAGGAAGTGCGTTTTGTCGTGGATACGGTCGCTTGGCGGCGCTCCGCATAGGTCATGCGTTGTGACCCCTCTCTTACGCGCCCACTGAATAACACGCCACTGTAAAAGGTGTGATGCGCCATAAGCTTTGCGGACACGGACGCTAGCACCGTCTTTGTAAGTTGATTTTTTCTCAAGACAGAGTGCAAAGGCGCCTGCGACAATCTGACCTTGAAACTTGGCGAAGAATAGCTGTCCCATATTGTTTTTGCAAAAAGTCTTCCAGAATTCATAGTGATACGTAAAATCATGGATATAAAAGCCGGCGCTCTGTGCCGTTTCGACCCATAAGTCGTAAAAGGCATGCGCATTTTGGCTGGTGCAAGGGACTTCTTCTACGGTGACGCCATCGCGGAGAGCGCGGTTGATAGCGTACTTTGCTCCCTTCTTTGGCATGGCGCGTAAGAGCTCTTCTTCGCTTTTTGTCGGTGAAATATCAAGCACAACCGTTGAATAATTCGGCTGAATTGGTCGAACAATTTCAAGTCCGAGCTGTTTCATCTCTGCGATAGTCTCCGGCGACTTAAGGATTTCACTTTCCATCTTGACTACAAAGACGCCATGACGGCCTGCAAAAACCTTTAAGGGTTTGACAATCTTCTCTAATTGCGCCACGTTAGTAATCCCGGGACCTTTACACGCATACCAAAGCGTGCCGAGACCAAAGATTCGTTTCTCCTGGATCGCGATTGCAAGTGACTTGTTTTTATCAAAATTCTCAATGATAAGGAAACGCGGCGTCCAGCCGGATCGCTGTTTAAATTCTGTTAGCTCTTTGGACTGAAATATATTTCCACCATCTGGATTTCTGCTGAGTAACGCGTCCCAATTATTTCGCTCTTTATCGGTTGCAAATCTTACGTTCATAGCTATAGTTTATCATTTTTTAGCGGAAGAACGTAGAATTGACTCTTCGTGGTATAGTATTAAGAAATAGGTAAAGTGGCGAGTAAGGAGTCAGCTATGAGTGGACGATTAGATATAACGAGAAGAGTTGCTTGCAGTGTTGTGTATGCGGTTATAGCGGCGGTTGCAGGCGCAGTGTTTACATCAACAATATCGCATGCATACGGACCTGAGCGTGCAACGTTTACTCGCCAGAATGCTGCACCGTATGTTACGCTGAATGCTATTACAGACAGCGATCCTTATGGATATGAGCCGCGCTTCGTACAGGTGCGAGATGTATCGGATAATGCGCCATTTAGTGCAGATTCAGTGAAAATTACAAGCGGTCATACGTATGAAGTATTTCTCTACTACCATAACAACGCAAAATCCAGTCTTAATCTAACTGCTGAAAATACCTATGCGCGCGTCAATATACCTGCCGAAATTCGCAAAGGCGAAAAAGCGCACGTTATTGGGTATGTCGGTGCTTCAAACGCAAACCCAAAAGAGGTTTGGGATGAAGTTGAAATTATTGGTGAAGACGATGTAACGATCAGGGCGATAGGCGATAGTGGAAAAATTGTCGGTTCTAAAGATAATCCAATCAATGGTATGGCAATAGATATCGGCAAGCTTTTATCAAAAGAAGGTCATCCGCTTGGGTATTATGCGCTTGACGGCAAGCTGCCTGGCTGTTCTGAGTATTCGGGCCATCTGTTGATGCGATTTACAGCTGTTCGTGCGGACTTTGATCTAAAGAATAGGGTTTCTGAAGCCGGTAAAAATAATTGGCAAAAGTCGATAAACGTTAAACATGGCGACACTGTTGATATTGCTCTGTCTTATAGGAATACAGGTTCGGTTATCCAGCAAAATGTTAGTTTTCATGACATTTTGCCAAAAGGACTTTCAATCGTTCCCGGGTCTGTAGAGTGGTATAGTGGGCACACTAACGGCAAATGGAAGAAGATTGATACTGAGGATCATCTTACGACTGCTCCCGGTCTCAACGTTGGCGATTATGCGCCACAAGGTAATGCTTACGTTCAATTTAAAGCGACGGTAGATGTAGCGTCATGCGGTTCGCACGTATTAGAGAATAAGCTGAAAATTTATACGGAAAATGGTACGCGTGGAGATACGGCGACTATACGCGTGGAGAATGCGGCGTGTCATGGTGAAACTAACAGTAAGGTCGTCGTTGCTGTGGCCGGTGGTGGTGCGCTGATTGTCGTTATGGGCGTTGTGTGGTTTGTAGTGCGGCGAAAGTCTCATAAGCCTCGTGCGACCGGCAGGCGCAAGAAATAAGCAGCGAGAGGCAGCGCGTGGATGCTGCATGATTTAGTCTTCTATTCTTACGGTATCCGTATTATACTAAGACACGTACATTAGTGAGTATAAGAGAGGTTACATGTCAATACGCATTACGTTTACGCTAACACAAATTACACCTATTGCTCATTTTGATTATGACAATGAATGCGTTACTCCGACGATAAGAGTGACTGAGGTGAAGCCTAAGCTAGACCGATTCCTTAAGAAGATGTATAGCCGTAGTCATACGGATGAATCAATGCCGGAAGGCTGGTTCATTGTTGATAGCTCGGGAGAGCGCACTGAGGCGCTGGACTATAAAATGCAGATCACGCCGCAAGCTAACAGTTCTCGGCAATTTGAAATCAGAAAGAATGATTATTCAAACAAATATAATTTTTTGGCAAACATGGGCGGTGATGAGGCGCGGAGAGACGGTACACATGAAGGTGCGGCAAAATTTGTCATGGAAAATCATCCGCTTTCGGGGCAGATTGTATCGTTTCACGAGAGCTTGCTTGCGTTCATGAACGAGCCTATCGTAGAAAACTTGACTCCAATTGACATGTTCTTCGCCTGTACAAATTTTGGTATGCGCCAAGATAAGGGATTCGGTGAGTTCGTGACCAATCCGTTACTATTGCAAGGCCCCTCCGCAAACGATTTGTTTGAGGAAGTTCTTAATAGTGTGTATGGTAACTATGTATACAGTACCGAGCTGGAAAAAGGGAGAAAAGGAGTGCTCCGAAAAGAATTTAATGATTTGGAGCCTGCCTGTAGAACTATAGGAAAAGTATATAAGCGTCTCAAATCGGGCAAAGAGAATTTTGTTCATGTATATTTTTCTCAGAATAGTAATAGCAGAGTGAAGGACTATACTGTATCAAATCTTTATAAAAGAAGCTTCGAAAACGAGAAAGATGTCTGTAAGCGTGATGGGGCGAATGCTGATGGCGCAGTGTACGGTAAGGCGCTATTTGGATTGGCAAATGAAATAAAAATCAAAGAAGGTACGTGGACGATTGGATCTCGCGACGAGCAGAATGCAATTTCGCGTATCAAGTCCCCCGTTACATTTCGTGTGCTATACGATACGGTGTACATGTTTTTAGATTTTGACTATTGCGACGAGCAGCGCATGGCAAGTTACGCTATGTTAGCTGGTAGACCTATCACGTTTATTGCTGAAAATGGACAAAAGGAGTTCTCTATCCCGCTGCCGCCGAATCCTCCGGAAGGTACACTGATTGATGTCTATCATGATATTTTTGAGAAGTTTGTTCAATTTGTCAAAGAAAAAGGTCTTGACCAGCCGGAATCTTCTAGCGGCAAACAGCAATCCTCGTGGAATAAAGGGTCTCATGGTAGTTATAAGCATGATAATACTCAGAACACGACGCATAAGAATCAGAAGCACTCCAATAAAATAGTAATTAAGGAAGGAAAGAAGCTATAGCTATGAGCTGCTATCGCGTAGGGTTTACTATAGGACCAATCTATAAAGTTTTTCAACAGGCTACGGCGCCGGTATCTAGCTGGGCTGCCAGCTATATTTTCTCGTATACAATGAAGCAGTTAGCGACCCATGTTATGCAAACATACGGCGAGGGAGATGGCGACCTTCTTATACTTCCCTATCTCGGCTTTGACGAGACAGGCAGAAGTATCGCGAAAGAGAGCTCGAATCTTGCCGGTATTGGGCGTTATCCTGATCGCGCATTCTTTCAGATTGCAACCGATTTAACTGTAGATGAGCTTAAAGCAGGGATAGCGCATTGTATTCATGAGACCAAAGAGGATATTCTCCAGGCATTGCCTGACCGTCCGGGGCGTGATGAGTTTGTGAAAAACGAGTTATATATAGAGTTTGTCATTCAGCCTTCCGCTGTAAGAGGAGAACCAACTGTAAAAAGGCTAAACCGGTTGCTTGATGTTGCTGAAGAAAATGCCGGCACTCAGTTGGAATTTGCGCATGATTATATCAATGAGATCTTCAATGCTCATCGCAACGAGCCGTTTCAGGAGAGATTCATGGATGTCGAGCAGCGCCATAACCCGCTTGCGCTTAGTAAAGACGAAAATCGGGGATATGCTGATATTGGCAGTATTGCACGGCGTATCAATCACCGCGACCGCAAAGCGAGCCGCTATTATGCTGTTGTTTCATTTGATGGCGATAGTACAGGTAAAGCGGTTGAGGGCAAAGAAGAAAGTGAGGTAATGGAGTTCTCTGAACGGATTTACACTTTCGTTGGGGATGCGGTAGATTTGATAACCTCCTTCGGCGGCGTTGTACTGTTTGCTGGCGGCGAGGATTTTAAGTGCCTAATGCCGCTTGCAAACGCAGGTCATGACAGAACGTTTATTGATGTATGCAGGGACATTAACAAGAAGTTTAATGAAGTGGTTGGCGCTGGTAGTGATACCAAGCTATCGGTTTCATTTGGCGTAGCGATTGCCTATTACAAGTACCCGTTAGCAGAAGCATTCCAGCAGTCGCTCGACTTGCTTGATGGTGTCGCGAAGCGGCAAAAGGGCAAAAACACAATGGCGATTCACCTGGAAAAAGCAAGCGGGCAGTCGCTGACGATTGGCTTTAAGAACGACAGTCCCCTCCTAGGGAAAATTAGCAAGGAAGTCTGTTCCCTGCTGCGCGATGACGAGAAGGCGGCGGAGGGTAGCGAAAAACTATTGCATTCATTTGTATACCGTTTTAACGAGTTAAAGCATTTGTTTGCGATTGAGAATGCATCTGAGGAGCACGCATGTAACTTAATTCAAAATACTTTTGACACGTCAGAGCATCACGGAAACAAGGTAGAAGACCACTTAGAGTTTGTGAAAGATCTGTATCGTCATAGAACAGAGATTCGTGATATATTAACTAACGAAGGGGCGGTTGATGGCGCGGCGAGTACTAATGGCTCTTCCGCAGTTACTATGCGCCAGGAGCGTGAACGTTACGTTGATCGCATCAGTCATGTATTGAGATTCATTAAATTCTTCGCAGAAAAAGGAGTTAATTCATGAAAACATGCGTCGTCACTTTGGCACCGCTAGAACCTTACTTTTTTGGGAGTGACAAAACATTCTCATTCAATAAGAGCGATCGTACGCGCAATAATTATTATATTCGCTCTCTTGAGTCGCCTTCGCCAACGACTATTCTTGGTATGATTCGTCATGAATTGCTGAAGCAGGCCGGGCACTACAGCCCGTCGTTTCAATACACGGAGTCGCAGCTAGCTGATAATGCCAGGCTGATCGGCAAAGAGTCTTTTTCGCTTGCTCAGAGCGATATGCAGTCGTTCGGCGTAATTCAATCAATTAGTGCTGTTCATTTCATGCATGATGGCAGTATATACTGGCCAATTCCGGGCGACCATAACAAATCGGATGATTCGTATGCGCCCATAAAGCTTACGAATGATAATTCGGTGACATTTAGCAGTGCGGCCTGTCTCGTACCGGATGACGTTAATGCTGTTGATCACAAGAAATATAGCGACAAAGCGCTATTGTGCGTCGATAATAACAGCGCATCGCTTGTCCCTGCTCCGTTTCGTCGTTCGGTGAAGATTGGAATTGGAAAGAATACGTACGCTAATGGCCGCGCATCGGTTGATATAGAGCGCAAGGAAATGTTCTTTAAGAAAGAATATTGTACCCTTAGAGAAGGTTGGAAATTTATCTTTATGCTTACGCTTAACGACGACGCGATTGAGCTGCAAGACTCAATCGTCACGATGGGGCAAGGTAAATCAGCGTTCGCCTTTTGCGTTAATGAAATATCACCGCAGGTCTACGAGGAACAAACCACAGCGCTGGCGACGACGCTTACTGATGTTGTGCGAAGTAATTTACCGGATGGCTACGAATGGTATTATGTGCATTCAGATACACTGGCAGATCAGCGAGTCTTTTCGGAGGCTGTTTACACTGCCGCCTATACGATGCCGATTAATCAGCTCGTGACCGACTATCGTGCATCGGATTATCGACATAGGCTTAGTAAAAACCACCGCGGACGACGTAATGTCGTTTGTGCAGGCGGCTGTTTTTACACTACATCGTCTAATTGCTCTTTTGCGCAATACCTTTCTAATGCTAATGCACAGCATATCGGATTTAATGCTTATATAACCACCAGGGAGGATTAAGTATGAAAGCATATCTTTATAATATTCACTGTATTACCAACCTGCACGTCGGCAGCGGCGAGTCTCAATCGGGTTTGATTGATAAAGAGGTTCAGCGCGACCCCGTTCTTGGCATGCCCTGTATACCGGGGTCGGCAATAAAAGGAGCTCTGCGGGAATACCTGACGAATCGTTCGGCTGACCGTCTAGATGATCGGGCTTTGCTGCGTGCGTTTGGCGCGTCGCCGCAGGACGATGATATGAATGCCGGCGAGCTGAAATTTATAGGCGCTACCCTATTGGCGTATCCGGTGCAGCGCAAAGGAGTTTATGGAGATAAAACAGGTCCGTATATTATGAGAGCGAGCCGTGCGTGCGTTGATCATATCAATCAGATTGCGGCTTCTTTTGGCCTGCAGCCGGTAGATTCGCATGCTGATGATAGTAAAAATCTTGATTCGGTTCAGCTGCCTGTTGTTGCACGCAATTCAATTGGCGGTCCGGATAAAACCGGCAGCAACTTGTGGTATGAGGAGTTTGTCCCCCATCAAGCAGAGTTTGTTTGTGCGATTGCTGGCGATGACGCTATGCTGCTTGACGAGATTGATAAGCATCTTGATGGCCACGTTGTTCAGTTCGGTGCTAATTCATCTGTCGGCTATGGATTATGCCGGCTAACCAACCTTACTAAGGAGGCGCAGTAATGAATGGAGCGGTAGGTCAGCGGTATTTTGACGCTGCATACGATCTATTGTCTAAGAATGGCAAAGATAGCGCTTTTTTTGAACGGTTACGCGGATATGCATCGTCGATGGCTGTTATGATGCGGCATACGTCATTGCCGGCGGCAGCCTTAGTGTATGGTTCTGATGGCGATACGAAAGATCGAAAAGCAACCCTTGAAACTGTTAGGGCTATATTAGAGCAGCTTGGCGAGTCGTCTATATCTAGTAATGACTTGCGCGGGTATTACGATGAGGATAAAGCTAAGCAATCTGTGATTTGCAGCAATGTTTTGTCAAGCTTGTTGGCAATACGGCAAGTTTGTCTTATGTTGATCGGCGAGGAGGTTCACCAACATGGCAAGAAATAACGAGCAGCATAACCAGAGCCAGGTGCGCAGCGAATCGTTTGATATTTGTAACTTCGCCTACTTCTTTTACGATCAGTACCCTGATAGTATTGCCCGGATGGTGGCTGCAGGTAAGACTGTTGATATGCATGTCCCGAAAGGCTTAAATGATGCGATAAAAGCATATCAACCAACGTCAGATGGCAGGTCTCAAACGGTGCATTCGTTATATCAGCGCGGATTACTTCGTCGGGTCGGCTCTCATGAAGTTCGTCATATTGCGCTGCAGGTAGCGCATCCGGGACTTATTGCCGGTATGGGAACTGCACGCGCAATCCCTGATATTGAGGGTTGTATTCAGAACGGAATCAGCCTTGATCATACAACGGGGCTGCCGTATATCCCAGGTTCTTCTATTAAGGGGTCGTTGCGAAGCGCTCTTGAGCCGTCGCGAAATGGCGAATCTGAGTCTGCCTGCGCTCATCTTGAATTATTCCGCGAATTGCTTGGTGACGATAGCCTTGACATGGAAGCGCTGCGCGACATCATTGTTGCACTCTTTGATAATGAGACGGAATTTGGTCAGGCGGGTCAACCGATATTCTTTGATGCCCTAGCCGAACCGAATGGCAAGTCGCTGTTTACGTTTGATTTTATTACGCCGCACCGTGCTGATGAGGATCCGTTTAAAGATCCGGTGCCACTACAGATTCTTAAGGTGGCTCCAGGTACGCTATTCAATTTTTATATTGCGTTGCCGAGCGAATTTCGAGTTAACGATAGGTTAACGCTTACGTGTGCGCAGGTACGGGACGTATTTAAGCAGCTACTGATGACATTTGGCGTCGGGGCGAAGACGAATCTGGGCTACGGTCTCTTTTGCGAGGCCTAAGCATGGCTGATACTGGCGGACACTCGCTAACAATAACGTTTGCAGTGCGAGCCTGTTTCTCTGTTAAACTGGCATATTCATATAGTTTAATGAGTTTCATTTACCGCTTGATAGAGATCGGCAATCCGGTATTGAGCGATCAGATTCACAACTACCAGCGGCACCATCGTCGCGATTATGATGCGCCGCCGCCATTTAAATTCTTCACGTTTGGACGTTTGAATGGTCGAGCAATTATTAATCGTGGTCAGATTCGTTTTATTAAGCAGGCAACATTTGAGGTACGCTCGCCAGATAAAGCGATTATTGATGCAATTATTGCCGGTCTCGTTAAGCGGCAGCGCTTTACGTTTATGGATAATGCCGTTGATATTATCGGGTTTTCCTACCAAAAAACTGATCTGCAGCATGTGCACCGCTTGGTGACGAGAACGTTATCGCCGATTACTGTTTATCGGACAGAGTCTGCCGGTAAAACAATCTATTTTCACCCGCAGCAGCCAGAGTTTATTGAGCTTATTGTGCGCAATATGACGCTGAAATATCGGTCGTTCTATGGATTCTCTCCAAAGCCCGCCCTTGATGTTCATCTCGTTCCTGATGGGATTATTAAAAAAACAGTAACAACATTTAAGCGTGTTCTTGTAACGGCTTATGACTGCGAACTTGAGCTAACTGGTGCGTCAGATCTCTTGCAATTCGCATACGATACCGGGCTTGGTGCAAAAAACTCTAATGGATTTGGTATGTTTAAGATTATTCATAGCGTATGAAGTTTGAGGATATATTTACGCCGGAGCGTGAGAAGTACATTCTGGCAGAGATGAAAGAAAAGCAGAATAACGAAAGCGGGTATGGCTCTGACTTCATGCGCTTTGATGAATTTGAAGTATTTTTACCGCAGAATCGGAAGACACTGCTAAATAACTTAGCGGCAGGACGCTACTCCCCTCACCCTGTTCTGCTTTTCGAAAGATTAAAATCAACGGGTAAGTTACGAGTTCTCGCAAAATACACTAACATTGATATTTTTATCTTAAAGAATATCGCAGATGCGTTATATGATTTTGTGTCGCCTCAATTTTCTGAAGCGTGTCACGCTTATCGTAGGGATCACGGTACACTGACCGCTATTGATCGCATACGTTATTTTGCTGAGCAAGGATGTGAGTTTTTAGTTGAGTGTGATGTGCGTAATTATTTCGATTCAATTAATCACGGGATACTTATTAAACAGCTAAATGCGCTTATTCCCGATCGTCGGATTGTTAACATAATTAAAAAATACCTTGTTGCACCACGTGAATATGACGATCGTATAGAGAAACCGAATAAAGGCATTGTACAGGGGTCGCCGTTATCGCCGCTCCTTAGCAATATCTACCTTTCGGGGTTAGATAGTTTCTGTATTGAAAAGTCGTGGCAATATGTCCGGTACGCTGATAATATGTATTTCGTGACGAATAACCGTGCTGATGCCGAGGTGATCCTACGGACGGTTCGCGATCGTCTGCGTACTGAGTATAAGTTGCAGCTTAATTACCAGAAGAGCGGAATTTACGACATAACGAAGCGAAAGATGCTCGGTTATTGCTTGAAGAGGCTTCCAAACGGACAGGTAGATTGCATTCGCCAGCAACGCCAAGTTGCGAAAGCATATCCTAGCTGGCAGCATCACGCTATCGGTAAGAAAGACGACGTATACTATTTGCTTGAGGATGGTATCCTGACAAAGCGCGACTATACTCTATTCTTTGAAAATGATACGTTCGTCTCACCGATCCCTTTGCATACAGTAGAGTCGTTGAACGTATTTGCCAACATTACATTTAACAGCCGATTCTTTGAAAATATCCTCAAATGCAACATTCCCCTGCACTTTCATAATAAATTTGGAGATTGTCTCGGGCATCTTGTACCGACGCAGCATGTCGCTCGGAGCGAAACGATGTTGCGCCAGACGAGCATCTATGAAAACTTACCTGAACGCCGGCGCTATGCGCTTGCTATAGAGAAAGCTTCGTTGCACAATATGACGTCAGTGCTGCTCTACTATCTTTATCGTAAACATGATATTCGTCTTGATACCGCTGTCACGCGAATGAGGGCGTATACAAAACGGCTCAATGCATGCAAGACTCCTGCTGACATGCTGCTCATAGAGGCGCGTGCTCGTAAGTTATATTATAATACGCTTAATTTTGTTATCGGTCAGCCTGGTTTTTGCTTTATCCAGCGTAGTCGCCGTCCTCCCGAAGACCCGATTAACGCATTAATTAGTTTTGGCAATACAGTTTTGTATAATCGGTGTAGTGACCTTATTCATAAGACAAGTTTAGATTGTCGTATAGCATTTGTGCATGCGTCAAATCATCGCGATGAGAGTCTGAACCTAGATATCGCAGATATATTTAAGCCAATTATCGTTGATCGTGTTATTTTGTCGTTAATTAATCGGCAGCAGATCAACGTGAACGATCATTTCGAGGAGATGCCGGAAGGTGGAATTTACTTATCGAAAGAAGGTAAAAAGATTTTTATTCAGGAGTTTCAATACAAATTAAATAGCCTCATTTCCTACAAAGGCAATCGTATTAGCTACGAGTATCTCATCACACTTGAAATTCGTAGTTTGTTGCGCTCAATTATCGGTAAGAAATTTAGTTATAAACCATATAAAGGACGCTGACGATGTATATTATCTGTTGCTATGATGTTGCCTCAAGGCGTAATAAGCCGGTAAATAAATTGTGTGCTGCCTACCTGCAGCCGTTGCAGCGATCTGTTTTTGCCGGACATATTACTGAGCGTCAGCTAATGAAGTTCCAGATCGCTCTCGCTGAAGTTATTGATACCGAAGAAGATACGATTACGATTTTTGTCGCTGCAAATGCTATACATCTGGCGCGGTGGCAGATTGGCGTCGTTGCCAGAGGCGGCACGATTATATAAATTGAGCGAACGGTTTACGGTTTCATATTCAATACAAAATCACCCTACGCGTAAGAGAGGGTGATTTTAGTAGAGCGCGACAAAAACGGTCTTTAAGTGTTTGTTTAGGGATTGCGAAAAGTATCTATTAGGTAAGGTACCTACGATTGGTGGGAAAGTACCGATATAAACGAAAGAGTAGTGCATCAATATCTATTAGGTAAGGTATCTACGATGACCGTTCTAATGAGCGGAGCTCATTGGAGCGTATCAATATCTATTAGGTAAGGTATCTACTCCTGACGTTCGCAACAGCCAGTATGTGTTTTCTGTATCAATATCTATTAGGTAAGGTATCTACCGTCCACTAACGTCGCTCAAAAACAAAAAACAATTTGTATCAATATCTATTAGGTAAGGTATCTACGAAACAGAAATGATCACAAAAATACTAAAAAGGAATGGTATCAATATCTATTAGGTAAGGTATCTACAACCACGATTTGGTTGAGGTTATCCGGGCCTCTGCAGAGTATCAATATCTATTAGGTAAGGTATCTACATAATCCCTACAATCTTTTTTGCTGGATTGTATTTATGTATCAATATCTATTAGGTAAGGTATCTACGAGAGTTTAGCAGCTGCGTTATCATCATTAAAAGGAATGTATCAATATCTATTAGGTAAGGTATCTACATGTACAAACTTCCAAAATAGGAAAAACATGGCGGGTATCAATATCTATTAGGTAAGGTATCTACCCAGACGACCGCTATGCGGTTGTCGAAAAAAAATCGTATCAATATCTATTAGGTAAGGTATCTACTAGAACGTTTTTACCGCGACTAGCAGAGGCGCTGATTGTCACGTGCAACTGATTCTTATCTGTTGCAGACCAGCTTCGCGCGCTTCTGTAAGGTCGAAGCAACTAGTGTTAGTATAGCAGCTCACGATTGATTTGTATATAAAATTGCCAAAAAATGTCTATTTTATGCGTCGACCTATAAATTTTTTGTAACAGATGAGAAACAGATTAGACGATATTCTATCGTTTCGTTCATTCGTTGGTCGACGCGGATTTTGCAACCACGATGCTATAATACTTGAATGAAACCTTATATTTCTGTTGTAATATTTACGTTTTCCCTCTATAAACTACGAAATATGGGTCGACGCAGTTTTTTTCTTCAAAATATAAGCTGACAGCACAAAAAATAGCTTCGTGCAGCATTTTTTCGGATGCTATTATGATTGGCGTAACGGTGAAAAGCTGATGACCGCTTGAACTATTCGCGGGTTGTCATAGATGAGTGATACGGCTGTATCCTTTTTGATATGGAAACTATCCACTAAGTGGCAATGGTGCAATTTGCATTTTCTAGCAAGACTTGGGTCGTCGGCTAGCTCCACGAGGACAGGGACGCAATCAAGCGGAGTAAGAATCTGGCTCACAGCGACAACCTCAAGCATGTCGGCGACGCAGGTTTGCCGCAACCCTGACTTACAGGATATGAAATAGAACGTGAAGCCGCGTCGAGCGATAACATCAACTTCATGAAAAGCTCGCAATGCTGTTTTTGTATGCGTTGCATTGTTTGGGTTGCGCTCAAGTAGCATTGCTGAGTGGACGACCTCATCAAATTCACCAGACTGCAGGAGCGTTTTGTACATAAAATACTCAAGCGCTAGTCCTACATTATGCAGGAAAGGAGTAATATATTGATACTGCGGGCTGACTCCCCAGTGTCCGCCGCCAGTCATTGTGACGAGTCCTTGGCTATGCAGCCAGTTAATAAACCTTACATAAGGCTTTTTGCCTATTGCAACCGACTGATTTATTGAGGCTGCTTCAATGATGCGCGGCCACGTGTAGCGGTGTGTCAGAAAATACCGAACCAGTTGCTCTAGAGTAGCCTCTTCATCAAATGAATAGGCGGCAGTTGTCTCGTTGTATTTGAATTTACGCCCGCAAAGCTCAAATGCTTGCTGTATAGATAATTCGCCTGTATTTCCTTCTAACGTTTTTTTAGTAGATATGTTACTGCTCGTTTGGTAAACAGTTTTCAATGTCGGGTCAATAGTTTGGCAACGGATGTTTGGCGTTTGCTTTGATGCCATCGTTGCTGCAAGTACAAGGAATGCTTCCCCGCCTGATATATCAATAGTGACATCGCCGGTCTTTGCAAGGTAAAGAAAATATGCAACCGCTTTGTTTGACTCGTCCTGCGAGAATTGCTTCCGAATGAGCGATTTTGGATGAGCGGTTGTGCGTATGTAAGTTTCAAGCCGATTGAGCGGTCCAATAAGATTACGCGCTTCGCTTGATACGAGGATAACTTTATCGTACTCATCGGCAACGGCCGCGATGACATTATCGGCTGTACGTGAGATTTCGTATATATCGACGAGGATTTTAGGTCTCATGATTGTGACTAGCGTTTCTTTCTAACGGTACGTGATGACATAGCAGAAATGGCTACAAATGTGAGGAGTACGCATAATAGAGTGGCAGCCACTTTAAACGCCTCATTAGACCACCAAAGCTTGTCTGCGTCTGTTTCTATGACGAGCGCACCGACGGCAACGGCAAACGCAGCTGCGTTATATACCGATGATCGAATTGCTTGTGCGGCATCGCTGAGCCCTTCTACTTGCTCTTTCACATTATGCGATAATGTGTTGACGCCTAGATTTTCGCGTATTTTTGCATAGGTTTCATCGCCTTGCTCTTGTTCGGTTATATCTAATAGATTAATATTTGCAGTAAACACGGCAATGTCCTGTTTGATTTTAGCTACCCTACTCGTTGCTTGCACAGATCTAGGAATTAACCTAAGCGGTAAGACTAGTGAAGCCAAGAACTTAAATACCCTATTTGTTGTTTGCAGGTCAAAAGGGTTAGCGCCTTTAATGCTGCGGGAGGCTTCAGACGTATTGTGCAGGATGTTGAGTAATGCAGTTCTCTGCACGACGACTAAGCTAACCATTTCAACGTATAGATATGAGAAGTTGTCAAAAAGAAAGGCATTGCCATCGCGCGGTGGTTTTATCATCACGAACGCGTGATGGCTCACGCCTGTGTATGATTTGTATTCATTCCAGCGGTCAAGCGAGAACTTATGCATAAGATTCTGAAGCATACTGGCATCGCGTACAGTATAGTCGTTATGAGAGTCGCACGATATGATACCGTAAAGTTGACGAGCATCTTTATATGCGGTCATATCATTAGGATATGGTGCTTTGTCGGGTTCCGTTTCATAGATTGATATCCGGGAAAGCGTTTTCTCGTCGAGGCTCTTAAATTCGGTGTAGCTAGGAATAAGGTTTGCCGCTTCATCGGAAGAGATGATGCTCGCAAGTATCATGCGGTCGTCATAAACGGGAATTATCGTTTCATGATATTTGTCTTCTTTGATAGTGCTATTAAATATAATGCCAACTGCATGTTTTGCGATGGTGTGGTGAGCATTCTCTTGATATGTATGTGCTGTAGAACCGGCTGGAACTATACTTTTTGCCATCTGATCAAAATCGGTTTTATACGAAGTAGTGCTGTGGGATGATTCGGTATTTATTGATACGCTAATTTCTGCTGCAACCGCAGTAAGCCGATCGGCGTAGCTGCCCTGCTCTGGTTGAGGCACAAAAGGCAGAGACACGCGACGTCCATAGCTGTTGATATCTTCAACAGCGTTAAGATAGCTATAGTTTACTGCCGCTTTTCGTTCTTTATCTTTTTGAAAAAGAGCTTCGTTATAGTAAGTTATGTATATTATCTGTCCAATGTTGTGGCTGTATAGTTTGACGCGCACCGATTGTAGCTGTAAGCGGGCAGAAAAATGATTGAGATCAAGACGATAATAACTCCGGGTTGGATCAAGGTCTTTTAACTCAAACTCTTCCAAAAATTCGTCGTCTTTATGTTGTCTACGCCAAGATTTGTGTAGTGGCTTTGTCGTCTGGTGAAGCGCCTCAAAAGCTGCTTTATTAAAGTATTTGCTTGCATTGTAGGCTTTTCTTGCTCCCTCTTCATCCGACAATACTTTGTCGCATACATGAATCCATTTGGTGGTATCATAAACGCTTAGCCGTTCTTCGAGGTGTTTAGGGCCTACGCCTTCTTTGATGATGAAAGGCAACATGAAAACATGGTACGATTGCTCCATGCAAGGGTCTGGTGCTACTTGAGACGTATCTTGTGTTGTGCTAGCGGTTTTGGGCTGTTTCATAGTTATGCATTGTTAAGTGTTTCGCTGCTCGCAAGCTGTCCGAGCTTAAAAAAAGCGTACGCTGTTGCCTTGCAGTCTTCGATATGATTGTGTTGAACAGAAGTAGCCTGTTCGCGGTAATATTCCTGTGTGAGCTCTCTGAGAAGCTCGCTTTGCGCCATTGAAGCGAGGTCGTAGAGCGGGTATGGCCCCTGGAATCGACGTTCTTCAAGATTTTTCTCGACACACCGCTGAAACAACCGACATTCAACCGGATAAATTGTGTAGCCAATCGTACGGCATGTTTCGCGGTGTTGACTGTAGAAATCCCAGAAGGCATCCATGAGGTCTTCTTCATTGTTGTAGGTGGTAAGACTATCTTTAGCGTCGAGCAGAATAGGTTTCACATGCTCGTCCGCCCAAGAGTCGCTGAAAGTCTCTTTCATCCAAACGCCATTAAACATAGTAGTAACGAGTTGATTATCATATACGACAGCGCCAATGCTTACAAAATCGCCATACAAACCGTCCGTTTCGGCGTCGACGACCATAATTTTTTCATTTGATGATATGGGCAGTTCCATGAACTTTATTGTAGCACACTAAACAGGTTTACGGCGTAGCCGGTAAATCATATGATTTCTCTTCTCGCGGCATAGGTATCAACCAGCAAATATTTATAATATCTCATAGTACCTACCTGCTTATTCTAGCCTTATCCTCAGCCCGCTCAGCGCGCGCCTGCTCCATCGTTTTGATCGACTGAGCGATACATCATGCAGCTGCTCGGCTGTTAATATCGAATCGTCATGCTCTAGGTAATGCCTCATTTCATCAAGCATTGTCGGCATCACGTCGTCGTGCCACTCGGCGATCCAGTCGGTCATTGGCGGGTCGTCAAGCATGAGGGCGAGGTATTCACCGAGGTTTGTATCAAAGTCAACTTCACCTTTCGCAGGATGATGCCATATCCCTGTATCCGCGAACATCAGTATCCTACCACGATAGTCATATAATTCGCGCGGTTCGCCATAATAATATTTATCGGTTAAGTACTGTAATGAATCAACAAAAGGTACGAGTTCGTATGATTTGATCATAATACTATAATACCTATTTTCAAACGAGGAAAGTAAGGCAGTTTATAGACGTGCCTCAGGTCTTTAAGAGGGTTACCTCACGCGGTCAGAGGCCAGTGTACCAGCCGCGCTCCGTACCGTTATTTATACTAAATCACACGTGTTACACGAATGAAACGCTTCTTGCTTTATTCTCTCTAAAAATAGCGGGGCGAATTACTCCGCCCCGTTCTTCTGTTTTCGTTTCCGACGTTGCTTCTTACGCAAAGCTTTCTTCGTTGTAAGCGTAATAAAAAAGACAGTTAGATTTTACTTTATCTGCCTTTTAGCTCTGCGTGCTGCAGCTTAATGTCTTAATGCTACTTTTTTATTCACTTTCTTCTTCTGCAATTTCTGCATACTCTTTCAACTTTCTCTGTAACAGACTCTTATCTATAAGTTTTAAAGTATATTCAGACACCATCGCAGGAGACAAGCTTCTGCTTAGTGTATATTCTACAACTTTATCATCTTTTGAAGTACAAAGAATAACACCAACGCTTGGATTTTCAGCTTTCTTTTTCACTTCTCTATCCAGTACTTCTAAATATAAGTTCATTTTTCCGATATATTCCGGCTTAAATTCTCCTAACTTTAGTTCAAATGCGGCTAAGCAAGACAATCCCCTATGATAGAACAGCAAATCTATATAGTAATCATGATTGCCAACCTGCACTCTGTACTCGTTTCCTATAAACGTGAAGTCTTTTCCTATTTCTAAAATGAAATTCTTTAGATTTTCAAGAATTGATTTTTGAAAATCTCTTTCACTTCCAATCTTTGGCGCATCAAGGAATTCCAACACGTAACTGTCCATAAATAAATTATATGTTTCTTGCTTTGTCTTTTGCGTAGCAGGCAGCCCTTCGCCGTTAGAGAGTGTGAATCTCTCATAATAGCCGCTATCCATCTGTCTCACTAACTCACGATGTGTTAAATTTTCTTTTACCGCTAAGTTAAGATAAAATTCTCTTTCTTCCTTGCTTTTTGAGCCGGATATTATTTTTAAATGATTAGACCAGCTCAATTGTGTCAACAGTGTTGACACTTTTTCATCGTCCTTATATAGTTCATAGAATTGTTTCATTCTATAAAGTCCTCTGCGGGTAAATCCTTTTAAGTCAGGGTAGTTTTCAGAGAAAAAATCAGCAACATTTTCCACAAAATTCGATCCATAGCTTGCTTCTTTGCTTTTCTCGCTTATGTACTTTCCTACTTCCTGATGCACCAAAATCAGCTCTTCATTGACTTTCCTGTAAGCACGATACTTTGCGCTTTCGACAATCTTAACAATATCATCAAACTGGTGAGGATCTTTTCCCGTATCTGCGTTCTGCAATGCTATCTTATCTTTGTTCATTATTTTTTCCTATATCTAAATATACAGTTGTTATTTACTGGCATTTTCTTTGATAAAAGCCTTAGAATTTTGAATTTGCACTTTATCTTTGTCGACTACAAAAATAACATGATCTCCATTTTGTAGATTTAAAAGCTTTCTTATCCTCTTCGGAATAGTAACTTGCCCCTTTGACATAACTTTTGCAATATCCATAAATGTATCTTCCATGTTCGGCTCCTTTCGCCCTACTTTTCATACAAAAGATTATAGCATTTTAAGCGTTTTCTGTCTTGAAATTAGCGCTATCTTACTCGCGATAAGTTTGAACTGCTTCTTTTACCCCATTTTCAATCGCTTCTAAAAATTTTCTTTGAAAATCCCCGTGCAATATCCGATAGCTCCATTTCCTACTTTGCTGTTGTTTTTGCTGATTTAAAGCCGCCGGCCGCAATCAATGCAAGACCGATTCTGTTATGCGTGGCAATAAGGCTTCTCTCATATAAGACCCGTAGTTCGGCTAAACTGTTTCATTAGAATAACCTTTTTCTTCTAACATTAGACTTTGTCTGTGTATTGCTTGCCTAGTCTAGTCTAAAGAGACCGCTATCTTGTTCCATTGAGCCGGTTATGGGGTTTGTGATGGAGCCGATCTAGACGATTATTAAGATATGTGATATGGTTAGATACCGAAAAATAATTAACAAAGGCTATAGGATTTCTGTGAAAAAATCTATCGATACAGAGGGTGGTTTATTAACAAAGAAGATGCCGAAGAAATGGTTGGAATCTTGGCGCAGTACAAGTGGAGGCGAGAAAATTGCGCGCGTTATGGGCGGAACTGCGGCTGCAAGTCTTGCGGCGTCGGCATTCGGCCTGCACATGCCGTGGACGGTTACGGTAGGAGAAAGAGATTATACAGCAAAGGCAGTAACCGCTGCGGAAGCCCCTAAACAACAAGAAGAAGTTGAGGTTCATTCTACGACCGTCCCCGAGACAAGTGAGGATATTCAAAGCCAATTGCTGCAGATGCCGTGGTCGCCAGAATTCAATTTGGAAGATGCGCCTGCTTATACGCGAGAAATTATAAGCGGCTATACGGTAGACCACCTAGCTAATGAATTGCGCGAAAAGGTAGGCAGCGGTTATGAGATACGCGATATTGCTATTCTTTCATTTTCTTCGGACGAGGCGCGTATAGCACCGGAATATGATGGCTTAGGAGAAAGCAACCAAGGTAATGTTGACTTGGCTTACGACCGCGGAGAGGTTGTTCTTGAACGCTTACAGCAAGCTGGCATAGATACGACTGGTGCGACGGTGACTGCTGCAGAGAACGTACTAAGCGCTGATGATGTGACCGCTGTGAAAAATATTGCGGCAGTGCATGATGTAACGACCGCAGAACTGCTTGATGCGTACAATATGGGCGGAGATATGTCATTATCGCCAGAGGAATTAGAGACGATGAATACTGTGCTCGGGCGTAGGCGCGGAGCGATTGTGTCGTACCGCGCTGTGAAGCCGGAGGAAACGATCGACGAAAAGACGATTAAGCCAGTTTGCGTGTATAAGCGTACATTGACTGAGCGGCAAGGACATATAAACGGTCTGCCAATAACAATAATTCCTGCGGTTATTCCTCGTTTTACCCGCAAGAATAAGTCGCGGCAAGAAGATGATAAAGAACAGGAAGATGATAGCAAGGGTGATAGCGATGTAGTTGATGTTGCTAATGTTGCTAATAATGCTAATAATGCTAATAATGCTTAATGCCTTTTCTTCTGAGACAGAAAAGCCTGCTAGGCATAATGTTTCCGGTGCATCGGCAATATTGAAAGATAAAGAAGCGGCAGTAGAAGAGGCGCTTGCGGCGTATCGGGCTGCGCACTCTACATGGCTTGCTTTGCAATCTGACCAATCGTGTCCAATCGAGGAAGTTTCAAAAGCACGTTATGAATACGACAAAGCGGGCGAAGCACATTATCTGGCATGCCGTGACCTTGATAGGTATATAGAAGAAACTCAAGAAAAAGCACGGCGAAGCGAGTCCTTGCGATCGCTTGGTAGAACGGGCTTGAGAATTGCTGCTATAGCTGCTATCATTGCGATCCCGCGGCTGCATTTTGGGTACTGCCCAGATCGACACGACACAACGCTTAATCCATTTCGCGCTGAATTTCCTGACCGTGTAGCTGTTTCTTTCAGCATACCGTTTACGGATCTTAGCACCGGCGAATTGACAGTGCTCGATTCTGGCGGTTGTCCGAAAAATACGTCTGGAGATGATAGTAAACCTTGCGACCCTGATCGTATTGATACGACAATCGTTCACGCTGATGGTAGCACAGAAGAAGTATCTCAAGCTGTCCGTAAGCGCTAAATAAGTAAGATTGATTCTGTTGGTGCCGATATCGCCCCTGCCCTCTTTTTGGTAGATATATTGGGTGCCTGCTGGCTTGTATTAAAGTGCTGTGCTATGTAAGTATCGTTTGCCACTTCCCTTGCTGTATGCCGTTTAGCGTATAGTTCCCGAAGTTCGTGCGGTGCAACCGGGTAACAGTGTAGCCGAGTGCCGCAAATGTGCGGCGGATTTGCCGATTGCGTCCCTCGCTCATAGTGATGTGCCATTCGCGGCGATTGTCGTCGAGACGCGCGAGTATAAGCTGGCTGCGCCCGTCGCCAAGCTCTATGCCGAAGTCGCTGATCATTTGTTGATGGAGCGGTTCAAGGTCGCGGTCAAGGCGGACGCGATATTGCTTCGTCTTAGCGAATTTAGGGTGCGTCATACGGTACGCGAAGTCGCCGTCATTGGTGAGAAGCAATAATCCGGAACTGTCTTTGTCAAGGCGCCCGACAGGCTTAAGCATATGAAGCTCAGGCGGCAGCAATGAGTAAATTGTTGGCGCATTGCCTTGCATGCGGCGCGAACAAACATAGCCGATGGGTTTATTGAGCGCGATATAGCGTAGTGCGGCGGGTTTACGAGCAACCGGTGCTCCTGCGACGTCAATGCTATCGCTTGGCGTAATGCGCGTACCAAGCGTAGCGAGCGTATGATTAACCATGACGGTTCCGTTTTCAATTAAAACATCAGCCTCGCGGCGCGAGATACCGAGCTGCCGCGCGAGGAACTTATTGAGCCGTTCCGGCGACTTGCCGGTATCGTGCGGAGTGTTCATAGTAGTAAGCCCGCGTTTCTTGAGGGTTATAACGTAGTTCTTTGTGATGCTGGCACGTCTGTTCGCAGGGTTTCTTCAAACTGCATGCCAGATAGTGCATTGTCTGCTGGTGCTGGTGCGGACGCTGCTGGCGAAGAAATGCTGGCGGACGTTGCCGGCTGTACGGACGGAACTGCTGGCTGCTGCGATAGCGTGGACGGTGATGAGGCGGCTGGGGTTGGCGGCGTTCCGGTTGGCGAGGCTATTGGCTGAACTGGAATGCTCAGCGCTTGAGCTGTGGCTGCTGCGGTCGTTTGTGCTGCTGGTACTGGCTGTGCGGGTGCGGCTGGGCGGACGCTAGGCGCTGGCTGCGGCGCCTGAGGCATTTGAGGCGCTGACGGCGGCTGTTCTTGCGCTAACGGATGCGGAGGCTGTATCGGCGCTGAAGCAACGGTTGGCTGCGCTGGTGCTGTTGAGGGGCTGGATGGCATGGCTGACGGCATTGGCGGAAGTTTTGGCTCCGAGCTGGGGGCGCTCGCTGGCGTTGCAGTTGGTGCTGGTGCTGGCTGCGGCGGCTCAGGAGCAGCTGTGGCTACCGGTTGTGCGGCGGCGTGTGGTTGAGGCACTTGGAGCGTGGCCGAGCGTGGTGGCGGTAATGGTATTGATGATGCCGGATTTGGGCGGGGTGCAACCGTGGGTGCAGCAACGGGGCTAGATTCGGGCGATACGGGTGCTGCAGGAGCAGTATCTATTTCCTGGCTGCTCGTGTCGGTAGGTGTCTCGCTTAAAGAATCTGATGATACAAGTGGCGCTGGTCCGGTCGCAACCGATGAATCGTCCTCAAGTACTTCGTGCACGGTACGGACGACGTCTTCAATGCCAACCTGCGATTTGACGAGGTAGCGGTCGGCACCAAGTGCTAGTCCGCGCTGGCGTTGTTCTTCGTTTGACAGGGCGGTCATCATAATCACTTTGACATTTTTGGTTTCGGTGGTGCTGCGTAGAATGTCAAGCATATCAAAACCGCTGATTTTTGGCATCATCACATCGCTAACGATGAGATCGGGGCGTTCTTTGATTGCTAATGCAAGCGCCTCTTCACCGTCGCCGGCAGACACAATGTCATATCCTTCGGCGCCGAGCCGAACGTTATAGATTTCGCGCAAGCTCTTGTCGTCTTCTACTAATAATATTTTTGTCATCTTACCCCCTATTGTACCGATATTGCTGTGAAAAAGCCATAGTCCTTACGGTTATTTTGGTGGATCGCGCGGCGGAACTGATAGCGAAACCTGTTGGCGTAATTGTTTGATGTATTGTTCGGGATTAGCCTCAATTGACGATAACGGTGTGTTGGTGTAGGGGGTTTGTGTGTCTGGCGTGGCGGGCGGTGTGTCGATTGGCTGTGGTTCTGGATTGGACGAGGACTGTACTGCCAGTGCTGCTTGCGCTGTGTTCTGGGCTAGCGGCTGGTTTTGTTGCTGTGCTTTTGTAGCAGCAATTGATGCTTTAAAGGCGGATTCTTTAATTAAGCGCTGCGCGGTTACGTTATCGGCGCGCGGAATTGATACGAAAAATGTACTTCCCTTTTTATATTCGCTTTCAACCCACAAGCGCCCGCCGATCGTTTCGGTGAGGCGGCGGCACAGGTATAGTCCAAGACCGGTGCCGTTGATTTCGCGCGTGTCGCTGTTGTCGACACGGTAGAACTTTTGGAATAGGTGCGCTTGGTCTTCGCGCGGAATACCGATACCGGTGTCGGATACACTGATAGTGATACGCTTCTCGTCGCCAGTGACGTCGACGGCGACCGATCCGGCAGGCGTATACTTGATAGCGTTTTCGATCAGATTTTGGACGATTTCGCGCAAATGATCGTTATCGACATTAGCATAAAAAATTGGACTGACTTGTTTAGCGCCGTCTTCGTTCTCTTCATTGTGCGTTGGGCGATATATGAAAGTTAACCCTTTTTCGTCAGCGCGCGGCTTAAGTCCTTCAGTGATGTCGCCGACGAACGATATAACGTCAACAATGTGCGGGTCGTTCTTTAGGCGGTGGTCGTCGGCCTTACTGATGTCAAGCAGATCGGAGAATAGCCGCCCCAAGTGCTGTGCTGCCTCATGCGCCTTAGCGATATAGTTGCGTGCGCGATCATCAACCGAGGCTGTTTGCGGGTTAAGTGCTAATCCTAAATAGCCTTCAATGCTTGCGACAGGTGTGCGCATTTCATGGCTGGCGGTGCTAATAAACTCGGCGCGTTGGCGTTCGTCGTGGCGCTCAGCAGTGATATCGCGAAATACGACAATGACGCCGTCGTGCGTGTCGTCTGTACTGATCGGACTGACAGAAATGTATGCCAAGAACGATTTGTCAGATTGCGTCTGTATGCTCAATGTATCGTCTTTTACCGGCTTATTGCTGCTGAGCGCAATCATGACCGGATCGGTACTGTCTGAAATATCCGTGCCGGTTGATGTTTGCAGCTTGAGCACAGTCTTGTAATTAAGTCCGGCGGCGTCTTGCTCGCCCCAGCCAATCATTTGTTGTGCGGCAGGATTGATGAGCCTTACTGCGCCATTGTTGTCGAGCGCAAGCACGCCGTCGCCGATTGCGTTAATAACAACCTCCGATGTACTCGCTGCCTTATCAAGTTTGGTGGCGAGCTCTTGATACGAGCGGTCTTTTGCGGCGTCGTGTGCGGCAGCGGATTGGCGCAGCCAAAATGGCAAGCCGGCGCAGAAGCCAATAGCAAGTATAGCGATGATTGGCAGCGATTGCGCGACAGGCGTGCTTTCCATAATAATTTGCTGTGCGGCAAATGCAATGGTGAGCACGCCGAAGAGCGCGACCATTTGCCTACCAAGCACGCCGGCAATCGGCGCAAGCATGACGAGCAAACTCATAAACGGCGAATGAACGCCGCCTGTTGCGACGACGAGCACGGCTGTCGTTACGCAGCAGAGCGCGTAATTTAGCCAGCACGACATAGCGAGCTTATGGTATGGCGCTATGGCGTAGGATACTGCAGCAGCAATAAATGCTGCTGCTGCGAAAATACCTGGTATTATTGGTACAAATAACCGCTCGTTTGTAGCGTCTGCCCCGGTAATATAAGACCACACGCATAGCCCGACGATAGCGCCGCTTATAATCATAATCGCTTCGCTCAGCCGACGATGCCAAAACCGGTTAATGGATTGAGTCGTAGCGCCCCCTCGTTTTGTTAGTGCTTATGTCTTTATTAGTAGTATATCGGGTTGCTGTAGAGGATTCAAGGTTGGGCAGTTGTTGTGCTGGCATCGGCTGGTCGCCGGTAGCGTCTAGTCTATAGGTTTATATAGATGAATAAATAGGTTCAATCAACAAACACAAACAACCCTACTCGGAATCATCATCGCTACAGTCATTGCTGCTGTCGTTATCATCATCCCCGCCAAGGAATGATGCATCAACCACTGAAATTGTCGTATTGCCTTTATCCTCAAATACTGCAATAACAACATCGCCATTTCTACTAACGCCAACTGCTTCGCTGCCGGTACCATCAGGGAGCCTACGATACTCTGACCATTGTACTGCGATATTCCCTAAGGCACCTAGAACCTTTGATAGTATAGCTTCTTTATCCAATAGTTCTATAGGCTCTATAAGATCTGACGGTGTATCTTCTTTAGCTACTAGCTCTATAG
>ERZ773022.713-NODE-713-length-25414-cov-9.691431_pt1 | contig 25414 bp, 32 predicted proteins | sample MGYA00580839_ERZ773022 | MGnify/ENA primary metagenome ERZ773022 (study PRJEB29015, sample SAMEA2738020) | human oral metagenome | biome: human oral; feature: human-associated habitat; material: dental | place: China | collected 2044 ... | reverse complement strand
ATGTATAATCCTCAGGGAGTGGAGATTGACCGGATTTATCAGGCTGTGCGGCAGTCTGGTATGCGCTGCTATTTCTCACCGACCCTCTTTAGCTCAGCAGCGGAAACGGCAGAAGAGACTCTGGCACGTACTCGGGTCATTATTGAGAAAATTCTCTCCTACAATGATGAAGATTTTCAGGTTATGGTGGCGCCTCATTCGCCTTATGCCTGTGACGAAGATCTGCTTAAGGGCAGTCTTGAGCTAGCGCGTGAGCTGGATTTGAAGCTTCATATCCATGTGGCAGAAACCCAAGAAGAAAATAAAATCATACTGGAGCGCTATGGTAAACGGCCTTTGGCTTTCTTAAAAGGCCTGGGCTACTTGGAGCGGTCAGGTATTTTTGCTCATGGGGTTGAGCTGAATCCGTCTGAGATTGTAGATTTGGCGGCTTCTCCAGTCAGCGTCGCCCACAATCCTATCAGCAACCTCAAGCTGGCTTCCGGTGTAGCTCCGGTGACGGACTTGCTAGCTGCGGGTGTGACTGTTGGCCTAGCGACAGACTCGGTCGCTTCCAATAATAATCTGGATATGTTTGAAGAAGGTCGGACAGCTGCTCTCCTTCAGAAAATGCGGGCAGGTGATGCGACCCAGTTTACAATTGAGCAGGCCTTGAAAGCTTTGACCATTGAAGGAGCCAAGGCACTGGGATTGGATAACAAAATTGGCAGTCTGGAAGCGGGCAAGCAAGCCGATTTCATTGCCATTCAGCCTAAGGGACGACTTCACCTTTATCCTTTGGAAAATATGCTGTCGCACCTAGTATATGCAGTCAAAGGCAGCGATGTTCAGGATGTCTATATTGCTGGCAAGCAGGTCGTTCGAGATGGACAAGTTTTGACAGTGAATGTCAATATAAAAGATTGATTTTGAGAAGAAAATAGAGGCTGCATCTGCTTTCAGTCTCTTTTTTTAAAATACTTTCTAAAAATCCAAGATATAAAATTGCTAAAGCAATAATCTCATATTCAACATCTTCCCCCCACAGAAGTCGCCCTGTAGTTATTTTCATATTTTCTGATATTAATTCTGCAACAGTATACGACATTAAAGGTCTTTTTGTTTGTTGATTGTTATAATTCATTATTCTACTCATCACTTCAATAGCTGCTTGGTGATCATCAATATTGCTTCCATAAAACGTTCCATATTTTGTTTTTAAAAGTGAGTATGATTGTATATCTTTATGATTGGAAAGATATTTATTTATTCGTTGAATGATTAAACTATTAACTAATTTGCTAGTAAGCGAAAATTCTTTTCTTGTATTTTTATTTAACATTTTTACATTCCTTTTCTCAATACATATTTAAAGTTATTGTACAATATTTATGACAAAAAATCAAAAAATAATTGATGGGCGTTTGAAACCGCCCCAAAAATTCTTTGACTGGTGCTATTCGCAGATTCCGACCATCAAATGGTCTAACAAATCTCAAACAATTCAGAGCGACCGGACGGGTTGTATGGTCATCGAAAAACGGCTGACAAAGTCGAGCAGGTTGGATTTTTATGATAAATTTCACAGTTTTGCAATTGTTCTCGTGACTAGCAAACGGATTGAAATTCAATCTTACGGCTTCTGGTCACAATATATAAACGGCAAGCAATCTATCAGGATGCAACTGACAAACTTTGAACAGATGAGCGAAAACCAGGTTATACAATTAACTGAGAGATGTGGAGTCTACGCTCCTGGCCTGACTCCCAATTTTTCAGGTCAAGGGGCATATTCAGGAACAATATTTTTTGAGAATAATTGGGAGAATAAGATTCGAGATATTTCTGAATTGAAGTATTTAGAATTCCCTTCAGGGATGCGCTATTACCATTTGCCACACATGTATAAATACCGCTCCGAAATCGAGTTTTTGCAGAAAATAAATGCCTGGAGAATGGCCACAGATCTTGCTTATGATGTTATTGATTATGACGGATGGCATGCAAGAAAAGCGGTTGACTGCCGAGTTATCACAAAAAAATGGCTTCATGAAAATAAGCGATTTTTCAAAAATACAGATAGGTCCTTCAGAGATTACGAGCTAGAACGTCGCATCAAATCACGAGGTGGTACGCTTATTCCTGGAATTGAAAAAGTCCTGACTTATCAAGATATCAACAAAATTCCAAAAGCTGCCAAAATGAACAGGTTCCAAAATTGGTTCTTAAAAAACAAAGTTAATTTTGATTACTATGTAGACTATATCAGCATGTTGAACGAGCTAAATGTATCTATCGATACTGACAATCTCATCATGCCAAAAGATTTGGTCAAAGCGCATGACAATGCAGTTAAGTTGCTCATTCAGCACAAGAGCGAGATTGAACAGCGCAAGTTCGAGAAGCGCCAGAAATCTTTGGCCAAATACGAGAAAGTGGTAGGCCAGTATCTCTTTAAACCAGCCTATAATTCCGGAGAATTGATTTTGGAAGGGAAGGCACTGTCACATTGTGTCGGCAGCGCTAGATATACTCAAGATCATGCAAACGGCAAAACAACAATCATATTCGTTAGGTCAAAAGATGAACCAGACAAACCGTTCTTTACTTTGGAATACAAGGATGGCCGAATCATTCAAATTAGGGGAAAACACAATTTATCAGCTCCAGAAGAAATCCAGCAAGCTGCAGATAAATGGCTGTTAGAAATCAACAAAAATACAAAACACGCATAAAGGAGAAAAACAAATGCTAAATAAAATCGATATACCAGGAACAACTATCACACTCGAAATCGTGGATAAAAACATCACGATTACAAACAAAATTGAATATGATATGCAGATGCATTTCAGAAATACGGACGCAGACGCTTCTCTTGATACGAACGGTGATGTGTTCGAGCCTCTTTATTGGCTAGACATCAGGGTAACACCGAAAACGCCAACAGAGTATCATACGAGCCTTGGAGTCAAGAGGGAGAAACGCCACTTGGCCGAACTTCAGAAGTTCTTCGAGTTCATCGAGAACAACAAGCGAAATCTCTTCGACCTTTGTGGAATCAAAGGAGAATTGCAATGAGTTCTCTGACATTATCGTTAGACATTTCTACTACTGCGACAGGATGGGCCGTGTTTCACGGCTCTGACCTTGTCCAGAGTGGTGTCTTAAAACATAAGAGCAAGTCATTCTTTGAACGTGGGCGCTTCATGGCTAGCGAATTGCGAACCATTCAATCAAGGGCGCTCCAAAAGTACGACTGTCATTTTAAGTCGATTGTAGTCGAGAAAAACTCGGTCATGGGTCCCAATCAGCAATCCATGATTAGTATCGGAATTGTGACAGGTATCATCCTTGGACGGCTAGTTGCTGATAACGTGTACTTCGTGAACGTGTCGACCTGGCGCAAGTATTGGAAGTTCAGCTATAAAGACCGTAGCAAGAAATCAATGAAGATGCAGGCTGTTGCTAAGGTTTCAGACGGATTCAACCTGAATGTCAAAGACGACGAGGCAGATGCGATCCTTATCGGTTCGTATTTCGTAAATCATGGCCAAGAGTTTGGAGATTTAGAAAATCATAAAGTAAGTTGAGGAGGTAGAAGAATGAATCAACTTATTTGTCCGAACTGTTATTCGACATCTTCAGTGCATCATCACACTGATTGGAATCATATTGATAATTCAACTGGCTTACAAAAGCCTGTCAGTATCATGCTATGTCTAGACTGCAAGACGCTATTCATTGATGATCGAACTTGGTAAGATAAATATATGAAAGATAAGAATTTAGGAGGTGGAGTGATGAAGAAAATAACATTTATCGTTGGAACTGGAGGCGAGCAAATAGAATTCAAAACAGATAGAAATGATTTTATTAATGAATTAAAATTTCGTTATGAAAACAAGCAGCTTCTTGAAATCAATCTTGGTAGTGAGATTGTGTTGCTCAATCCCAGCAAGATCTTATTTGCTAAAATCGAGGAGGTGAAAAATGAGTGACTTTATAAAAGGTATTGGAGCAGTAACATTAATGTTATCAACAGTTGCAGTCGTTTTCCTTACTATTTGCGGACTTATTGAATGGTATTTTACATGGGTATTTTCAATTTTCCCAATCAAACCTTATTTAATACCAATTCTGTTAGTACATTCTTTTCTTTTTGGAGGGTTGGTATTCCTTGTAGGAAGTTTAGTTGAACTAATCGGCAAAAGGAAATCTAAAAGATAAAAAAATAGGAGGTAAAATGAAACGATTTATCGCAATCTGGATATTATTGTCTGCTGGATTGAACATCTGGCAGAGTATCCAGATTAAGAAATTAGAAGAAAAGCGCCCAATTATCGTCTATAAAGCTGATAATCAAGGCGCAGAAATCAAAGGCAGAGTCGCCCACAAGGAGAAAATTGGCGACATGTACACGATCACTATTAAAAACTACGGCATTTTCGTAGTCACACAAACAAGCTACGAATCTTTGAGGATTGGAGACGAGGTGAGATTATGAAACTCAAATTTAGAGCGTGGTATGTGTTAGCAGAAGAAATGATTGACGAAATACTGATGATTTCATTCGTTAGAAAAGAAATCATAGGGAAGTTTAGCGATGGTTCTACATCTGTTCCACTAACGTTTGAAGATAAGCGGAATGGAGAAGATGTGATCCTCATGCAATCAACAGGACTTTTTGACATAAATAGCAAGGAAGTGTTCGTCGGTGACATCGTTAAATGTACAAGAGGATGTCTCCATGAAGTGTATTTAGAAAAAGAATACGGTGGTACATTCATAGGCGGCATGCCTGCAGTTTATCTAAAAGGATTGAGTGAAGGATATGCGTGGACCGGATATGAGGAAATAATCGGCAACATCTACGAAAATAAGGAGATTTTGGAGGAGAAGGAGTGAGATATTTTAAAATCCTATGTATTGTTTTATTCGCATCCTTACTCGTAGCATGTCACCAGATTTCGAGTGGGACAGTGGTAGATAAGTACATTGATGAACCTCACACAACGTTCGTACCTGTTATGAATGGTAAAACTTCGGTACTTGTGCCAACAAGAACCAAAAGAAAATACATTCTGGTCGTTTCTGGATATGTAGGAAATAAGCACGTTGAAGAAACATTTGAAGTGACAGCTGAGGAATACATGCGCTATGAAATTGGTAATACTTTTATACAAGATGCCGTTTTAGAGAATAAGGAAGGGGATAAACAATGAGACCAAAAAAATATCCGTATTCAGGAAAAAAGCAAGAAACACCGTCGCCAATATTTTCTGCACGACCAATTTTTAACGAGATTCCAATTATAGAAGAGGTCAAAGTTGATTTCGGAGTTGAAGCTAATTTTGGGCGTTCGTATCCAGAAATGGTAATATATTTAGATATTTCTGGATACGGAAATAGAGTGCATTCGGTACATCGTTTCCCTGGTGTCTTCCTGACTGTAGGCGAGTCAATCCAGCTAAAGATACTCTTTTATAAAAGGCTTAGAAATTTTACTGCGGATCGTTTCTTGACCTTTAGAGAATCTGATTGGAAGTTCTTTATCCGTGACCTGATCAACGAATTTGTGCATTAGAAAGTTAGTGAGGAGGAAGATAATGAGAATTAAGACATCAAATGACACGATCATTCACGTCAACAAGTCTCAACGCAGTATCACGATTGAGGGCGTCGAATTAAGCGACGATTGTCGTGCTCTGGTTTCAGACAATAAGGACGGAACAGGCACAATCACCCTAATTTTTGACGGTAAAATTATTTAAAGGAGGAAAAGGGATGGCACTAATTGATGAGGTGAAACGATTAAATTCAGAGAGTCACGCTAAATGGTTTGAGAGGTATTTCAAGGAATACGACCTAGAACAAAAAATAAAAGTATCGGCACAGCAAGGTTATACAGGTCATTTAATTAATGTATTATCGGTCAAAGATGAATACATTAAACGTCGCTTAGATGACAGCAAGACAATAGAATTAATAAAACAGTTGTTAGGACCAGGTTTTTTAGTGGAATACAAACTATACTATTCTAAAGACTTTTTCAGTGGGTCTGAGTATGTTTCTGACAAGAAAATCCATATTTCGTGGGCATAAAAAAAGCCAAAACACACTCTCGGTCTCAGCTAAATTCTCAATAAGATTATTATATCACAAAAGGAGATAGAGAGTGAACAAGGCTAAAGAGCTATTGAAAGAATTACAAGACCTTGATATGGATATTCAAAGCCGTATAGATGAAATCAAAGAACTTGAGGCAGGTTTGCTCTCAAGCCCCAAGTGGACTGATGTCAAAGTTCAAGGCGGACAGACTAGAAAAGTTGATGACGTCTATACTCAGCTTGTCGTGATGAAAGAGGCTATAGAGCAAGATACCAAAGAAGTTATTAACAGAAAACTTGAATTAGGTCGAATGATCAACAGGCTTAAAAATCCAAAGCACAGGGCGGTATTAAGAATGACTTACATTACTAAGACCTACATTGAGGATATTTGCGACAATTTGAGAATTAGTAAGGCAACTTATTACAGATTACGCAAACAGGCTGAGTCTGAACTAGAGGAGACTATCATAGACAAAGTGAGCTAAAGTGAGTGCGCATGAAGTCTAAAATCTGTTAGAATGGTAGTATCAAGAATTGAAAAGAGAGGTCTCAGAATTGGTAGATGGTTACCTGTAATGTCAGGGGGCTGTAATGGCCTTGGAGGTTCAAGTCCTCCCCTCTCCTTTGAGTGTTTTGTGTCCCAGAATGGGGTAGGCACTAGGCTTAGCATTCATAAATTACTCATTAACTTATTAAATGGTCGGCAGTAGCGACTGAACCTCGCATGATTGCGTAGCTAATTATATTCCGGATAAGTTATAAGCTAGAGGGTTTGATTCCCACAGAGGTTTTAAAAGACTACACAGAATAAAAAAGGTAATTTCTAATTAACACGCAAGTCTGTAGTCTGCTTGCAGTTGGAACGTAGCTCAGTTGGTGGAGCGATATGACTATAAAGGGTCTGAAACGTAGGCAGGTTCGAGTCCTGCCGTTCCAATTGTATCTCTGTGAGTAGCTATCACAATAGGGGTACAGGGCGGTAATTAGATTTAGGCTGATTAACCTGTAGGACAGAGATAAAGTAGCGCTATATAAGGCTCTGGTGGGGGAGGCACCCACTTACCGCATACAGTCACTCTTTGAGTGGCTTTTTATTTTGTCGGAAAGGAGGTAGTCCGGTGAGTGGATAAATTAACCCCAAAACAAGAGCTATTTGTCCAAGGGATAATCTCCGGGCTATCTCAAAGACAAGCGTATAGACAGGCTTTTTCAACTTCTAAAAAGTGGAAAGATAGCACGGTCGATGTTAAAGCAAGCGAGCTTCTTCAAAATGGTAAGGTTTTGGTAAGGTATCGTGAGTTGCTAAAACAGTTCTCAAACATGTCTCTATGGTCCAGAGAGCAGGCTTTTAATGAGTATGAATGGCTCAAGAACAAGGCAAGAGCTAGTATTGAACAAGATGGGATAAGGCAAGCTAATTCTAACGCTTTTCTTTCGGCTTTGGATGGCATGAATAACATGGCTTGGAAAGACTTTGAATTGACAGACGATAAAATCAGACAAGAGATTGAATTGCTCAAGATCAAGATTGAAAGCAACCAAGGCTCCAAGTCTGATACTACTCTCATGGAAGCTCTGTTGAATGCCGTGAAGGGTGGTGATGAGGTTGAAGATTGATTTTTCAAACAAACAACTCAACATCATTCGTAGACCGTTCAACTATGAGCTTGAGGTCAACGAGGGCACCCCCCGAAGTGGTAAGACAACCGCTGGCCATTTTAGGTATGCAAGATACTTGATTGAGTCACCAGACGAGAACCATCTTATAGCTGCATACAATCAAGAGCAAGCCTACCGTCTATTCATTGACGGTGACGGCACAGGTCTAATGCACATCTTCGATGGCAATTGTAAAATCAAGCATGATGAGCACGGAGACCACCTCTTAATTGATACGCCCAACGGAACCAAGCGTGTCTATTACAAAGGGGGCGGTAAAGCCAACAGTGTGGGAGCTATCACTGGTATGTCACTAGGCTCGGTAGTTTTTTGTGAAATCAATCTACTGAACATGGATTTTATCCAGGAAGCATTCAGACGGACGTGGGCCGCTAAACTACGCTATCATCTAGCTGACCTGAACCCTCCAGCTCCACAACATCCAGTCATTAAGGATGTATTTGACGTTCAAAACACACGCTGGACGCATTGGACCATGGACGACAATCCGATTCTGTCTGAAGAGCGTAAGCAATCTATTATTCAATCGCTTAAGAAAAATCCTTATCTCTACAAGAGAGACGTGCTCGGTCAACGTGTAATGCCTCAGGGCGTTATATACGGCTTGTTTGACCTTGAGAAGAACATTAAGGATAGTTTGGTAGGCGAACCTACGGAAATGTATTTCAACGGTGATGGAGGGCAATCTGACGCCACCTCTATGTCATGTAACATTGTTACTAAACATAGAGAGGATGGCAAGACTTTCTTTAGACTAAACCGTGTGGCTCATTATTACCATAGTGGCGCAGAGACTGGCCAAGTAAAGGCTATGTCTACTTATGCTGTCGAGCTTCGAGCGTTTATTCAGTGGTGTGTTAGCAAGTATCAAATGCGCTATACCGATGTCTGGATTGACCCAGCGTGTAGATCCTTACGAGAGGAATTGCACAAGCTAGGGATTCAGACAAGAGGGGCTTTGAACAACGCCCATGACGTTAGCAGCAAGGCGAAGGGTATCGAGGTAGGGATTGAACGTGGCCAGAACATTATATCTTCAGGACAGTTCTTGCTTATCAATCACTCTGAAGAAGAGTATGACCATTACTATTTCTTGAAAGAGATTGGCCTTTACAGCCGGGACGATAATGGACGGCCGATTGACAAAGATAACCACGCAATGGACGAATTTAGATATAGTGTGAACGTATTTTATAAGCGTTACGCCAATTTTTAGCAACAAGGAGCCGATAAATGGGCATTATACAATTTGTCAAAAATCTATTTAAGAGAGGACAGTATGCAATGACGACAGAAAGTCTAGCAAGTATCACAGACCATCCTAAAATTGCAGTGACAAGCGCAGAGTATCGTCGAATCAACGAGAATTTAAGATACTATCAGAGCAACGCTGACAAAATCACTTACATAAATACGGACGGCATCAAGAAACAAAGAGAAGCGACCCATTTGCCAATCGCTCGGACCGCTGCCAAGAAGATTGCCAGTCTGGTCTTTAACGAGCAGGCTTCGATTAAATTGGACGATAAAGAAGCAAACACATTCATTCAAGAAACCTTGAAGAATGACCGCTTTAACAAGAACTTTGAGCGCTATCTTGAGAGCTGTTTGGCCCTTGGAGGTCTTGCTATGAGACCTTATGTAGACGGTGACCGTGTCCGAGTGTCATTCATTCAAGCGCCAGTCTTTTTACCACTTCAATCTAACACGCAGGATATTTCAAGCGCTGCTATCGTGACTAAAACGATTAAAGCTTCAGGTCAGAAGAACATCTACTACACCTTGATTGAGTTTCACGAATGGGCGAAAGATGGGAAATACATCATTTCAAACGAGCTATACAGGTCTGAAAGCTCTGAACAAGTAGGTGGACGTGTTCCTCTAGCTGAAGTCTATGAGGATTTAGAAGAACAAGTTGAACTAAACGGTCTAACAAGACCGCTTTTTTCTTATCTCAAACCTCCAGGGATGAATAACAAAGACATCAATTCACCTCTAGGCTTGTCTATCTTCGACAATGCCAAGAGCACGATTGATTTCATTAATACGACCTATGACGAGTTCAAGTGGGAAGTTAAGATGGGCCAACGCAGAGTGGCAGTTCCTGAGAACCTTACAGAAACTCGAATGGTCAACATTGACGGAGACGCCCAGCTTGTCAAGCGGTTTGATACAGAGCAGAATGTCTACTTGCGCTTATCTACTAGCGACATGGATGGTGGAAGCATCACAGACTTGACTACTGCAATCAGAGCAGATGATTACATCAAGACCATTAACGAAGGCTTGAGTCTATTTGAGATGCTTCTAGGTGTATCCGCTGGGATGTTTACATTTGACGGTCAGAGCTTGAAGACTGCGACCGAGGTCGTTTCTGAAAACTCTGATACTTACCAAATGAGAAACAGTATTGTCAGCTTGGTCGAGCAATCCTTGAAAGAGTTGATTATTTCAATCTGCGAGCTTGGTAGCCTTTATGGATTGTATAGCGGTCCAATTCCTCAAATGGAGAAGATTGCAATCAATCTCGACGATGGAGTCTTTACTGACAAGAACAATGAGCTTGATTATTGGACTAAGGCTTTGGCCAGTGGCATTGTCAGCAAGGCTCACGCTATTCAAAAGGCTTTCAATATGTCAGAGCTTGACGCTAAGAAGATGATTCAGGCAATCAATCAGGAAACGATGGACACGGCTAACAGTCAGCGAACACAAGAGGATATTGATATCTATGGAGAATGATTAAATGAACCTAATTCAACATCTAAGGTCGTTTATAGGACTTGAAAGCCCCTCACTAGGACGGAGAATACTAGCAAAAAAAATGGTAGAAGGAATAGAAGAGGCTATCCATGGTAAAAAAGAAGAGACCACCAATCCAGTTCAATGACGAGCAACTGCTGCTTCAAGCAAGCAATGTCGCAGACATCTATCATCAGCTAGCCTTGGATTTATTTGATAACGTGGTCGAACGTGTGACGGAGCGTGGCACGGTCTATCTTGATAAGCAACCGTATATCTGGCAACTTGAGAAGATGCAACAGATGCACATGCTGAACGAGGAGAATCTGAAGCTAATCTCTAAATACTCTGGAGTCGCTGAAGAGCAACTACGCTATATCGTCGAAAATGAGGGTTTGAAGCTCTACACGGACACAAAGCAACAACTCATGGAAGATTTAGGCCATAGATCCGCAGGAAATAGCAATCACATCCAAGAAATTCTCGCTGATTATGCCAACCAAGCGGTCGATGAGCTTTACAACCTAATCAATACGACGCTTCCTAAGTCAGTTATCGGTGCTTATCAAGGAATTGTGGAACAATCTGTCGCTAGAGTTGTCACAGGCCTTTCTACGGCTGATAAGGCTATCTCTGACACGGTCATGAAGTGGCAAGAGAAAGGTTTCCAAGGTTTCCAAGATAGCGCTGGGCGCAACTGGAAGATTGACAACTACGCTCGGACGGTTATCAAGACGACAACCTATCGAACTTTTCGAGAAATGCGAACAAGACCAGCTGAAGAGCTGGGCATTGATACCTTTTATTTCTCAAAGAAGGCATCAGCTCGTAAGTCATGCGCTCCTTTGCAACATCAGATAGTCACGACTGGTCACGCTAGAACCGAGCATGGCGAGAAGATTCTTGCTTTGTCAGACTACGGCTACGGCCGTCCAGAAGGTTGTTTGGGTATTAACTGCGGTCACATGCTGACGCCGTTCATTCCAGGAGCCAATTATAAGCCCGATTTGGGCGAGGATGTGGCAGAGGTTACGCCAGAACAAGCAGAAGAAAATGCCAACGCAGAAGCTAAACAGAGAGCGCTAGAACGGTCTATCAGGGCTAACAAGGAAAAACTTCACGTCGCTGAGAAATTGGGCGATAAAGAACTGATAGACAAGTACAAGAGCAAAATAGGTACTCAGAACGCTGCTTTGAAAGACTACGTTGATAAGCACCCATTCCTGAAACGGGATGAGGAAAGAGAAAGATATCGCTACAATGATGATGCAGTTCAAAAGTTATACAAAACTATTGACAAACGCTCCAAAAAGGAGTATTCTGAAATACTACAAAATTTAGGGAATAAAGCACCTAAATCTTATAGTGATTTTCGGGCTCTAAGTCGCTCTGAAAAAGACTCCTTGAGGCATGATAATAGGATTGTCAATTATTTCAAAGGGGACATTCAAGAGAAACTGTCTGACAAGCAGAAACAGCAGGCAGTGGAGGCTTACTTTAATTTCAAAAATGCTGGCATAACGTTTGGAGACCATGCAATAGCACGCTACATAGAACGTATGAGGCGTAAAGACGGCACGTTTGCTTATAATTATGAAACGGTAAAGACAGCCTTTTCTCTACCACCTAATTATGTATCAGAGCAGAATGGCAGACTTGCAAGATACTATAACGGTATCCTCTATATCACTGAGCCTGATACAGATATTGTAGTAACTATGATGAAACGTAAAAAACTGAAAGGATTTAAACCATTATGAAATACAGCCAACAAGTATTAGACATGCTAGAGCAAGCTGTCAATGGTCAGATTGATAATTTTTGGGATTTCTCCTTCAAGTTTAACGCCCTTTTCGGAGAAGATGAAGACTTTGCCGAGGCTTGGGACAATGAAAACCCTGAAATGTTTGACGCTCTCAATGACTTTGAGCTGATGATGTTCTTAGAGGAACATGACCCAAGTGATAAGCAAGGATTTATCAATTTCCTAACGCCATACTATGAACAGGTAAAACAGTTAGTAAAACTTAGCGCTTAGAACAATCTAGGCGCTTTTTTCATGCAATAAATTGCTATAAACCACTATAAACCGTGTCGAATTCGATGCGGTTTTTTGCTTGACTTTATCCGCAGTCGGTAAAGAACGGAAGATAATACCTAATTTTAGGAGGACAGAAGAATGGCAGAAGACATTCAAACACAAGCTGACCAGTCAGCCAATACTGGAGAAACCACTGAGTCACAAACTCAAGAGCAACCTGTCAAGACTTTCACTCAAGATGAAGTGACTGGCCTTGTCGCTAAGGAGTCAAGAAAGGCACAAGAGAAAATCTTCAAAAGCCTAGGATTTGAGGATGTCAAAAGCGCTAAAGAAGGACTTCAACAACTCAAAGAGTGGAAGGACTCACAAAAGAGCGAGGCTGAGAAACAGTCAGAAGCGCTTGCTGCTAAAGAGAAAGAGCTAGAACTTGCTTTGTCAGATAAGAAGAACCTGGAAGCGAAACTATCAGCTCTGACTCTGGGAGTAAATGCTGAGTCTGTAGACGACGTCATCACTCTATCTGCTCGCTTGGTGTCCGATGAGGTGTCTATTGAGGACGCTATTGGTCAAGTGTTGCAGAAATATCCTCAGTTCGGTCGCACAGAGCAAGCCGAGGAGAAAAAGCCGACATTTTCGGCCGGAGGAAATCCAACGGCTGGAACGAATCAAGAAGATGCCTTTTTGAAGGCTCTCGGACTAAATAATTAACAGGAGAATGATCAATGACAATTAACTACATCACTAAACATGAAGGCGCCTTTGAAAAGAAATTGATGCAAGGCGCACTCACAAGTATTTTGGAAACGCCACAAGTAAACTGGTTGGGCGCTAAGTCGTTTGAATTGCCTACAATTTCAGTTACTGGCTACAAGGCGCATACTCGCTCTAAAGGCTACAACGCTGGTACAGTATCAAACGACAAGAAAGTTTACACCCTCGGATTTGACCGTGACGTCGAGTTCTTCGTGGACGCTGCAGACGTAGACGAAACGAACCAAGAACTTTCAGCTGCAAACGTATCTAATACATTCATCACCGAACACGCTACTCCAGAAGTGGACGCTTACCGTTTCTCTAAAATTGCTACAGAAGCTATCACAAACAGCCACTTCAAGTCTGAAGATGACCTTTCAGAAGTGAACATCTACACCAAGTTGAAAGCTGCCCTTTTGCCAGTCCGTAAATACGGCGCTCAAAATATCGTTATGTATGTTTCTAGCGAAGTCATGGACTTCTTGGAACGTTCTAAAGAGTTCACACGCTCAATCGCTACTACATCACCTCAAGGAATTGATACTCGTGTCACTTCACTTGACGGAGTTCAGCTTATCGAAGTTTGGGATGATGCACGCTTCAAGACTAAGTTTGACTTCACTGAAGGCTTTGTGAAGGCTTCAGATGGTAAAAACATTAACTTCTTGATCGTTGCTAAGCCAGCAGTAATTGCCAAGGCTAAGTTCAACTCAATCTATCTTTTCGCTCCTGGTCAACATACAGAAGGTGACGGATACTTGTACCAAAACCGTTTGTATCATGATCTTTTCGTCTTGCAATCAAAACAAGACGGGGTCTATGTTTCTCACAAATCTGCTTAATAAGGAGGTAGAAAATGCGCAAGTACGAAAAAGGGAATCAAGTCTATACCGTGCAAGAAGGCAGCTTGCTTGAAGCTCAGCTAATCGCTGATGGATTTGAAGAAGTAATCGAAGATGGCCAAATCTCAGAAATTTTGGCTACTCATTCGCTTACGGACATGACTTTGGCAGAGTTGAAAGCTCTTGCGAAAGAGCGAGGGTTTGAGGGCTATTCAAACAAGACCAAAGACGAGCTATTGGAGGTGCTAAATGGCCAAATTTAAAGCAAAATTGAACGCTTATCTAGCTAAGTCTGACCGTCATTTTGACAAAGGGCAAGAATACGAGCTAGATCAAGACGAAGCTAATCGAATCAACGGACTGTTTAATGAGGTGATTGGTGAAGATTGCTTTGAACTCGTTGAAGAGCCTAAGCAAGATCTAGTTGAGGTGGGGACATCCACCTTTTAAGGAGGTGATTAGATGGCTTACTTAACTAAAGAGGAGTTCGATAAGCTCGGATTTGAGGTTGAGGGAGACTTTGGCAAGCTTTTAAAACGAGCAGAACTCGCTATCGATGCTTATACCAGGGATTTCTATTCTCTAAATAGCTTTGATAGCGACAATACAGCTCGCAAGAAGGCAGTTAAACGAGCTACAGCCTTTCAGATTGCTTACTTGGACACTTCTGGGGTCCTGACGGCAGAGGACAAGCAATCTATTGCCAGCATGTCAGTTGGGCGGACATCTATAAGCTATCGCTCAGGCTCTCAGAATGGTTCAAATTCGCTTTCTTTAGCAGAGAGGTATAATTTATCAAGAGATGCTGAAAACTGGCTGAGAATGGCAGGATTTGGCTCAGCGAGGGTTGATTATGATAGATAAAAGAATGCTATCTGATTCTGTGACTATCAAGAAGCCAATCGGAGAGGACGACTGGGGGAAAGAGACTTACTCTGACCCTCTTTTATTGTCCCCTTGCAAATTTGATAGGTCTTATTCTCATTCTGGGACAGGCAATCATCGTAGCGAGTCCAATTCCTCGACTGTGATTGTCTATCACAAATACTGCTCTGTGGCGCTCGACAAGGGTTTCATCGGTGGCATTGTCGAAGAGGACGGAGTCAGCTATGTTGTTAAGAACATCATCCCTCAATATCATCCTCTAACCAAGAAGCTACTAGCTTATGAAATCGAGGTGATTTGATGAGCGGTGTTAATGTAAAGATTGACCTATCAGGAATTGAGAAAAAAGTATCTCCAGAGAATTTCGCAAAAGGGAAGTTAGCTATTGCTAACCAGATGCTGATGGACATGGAGCGATTCGTCCCAAAACGAAGAGGAGACCTACGGTCTAGTGGACATGTTCGGCAAGATTCGATTGTCTATGCGACGCCTTACGCTAGATTGCTCTATTATGGCAAGAAGCGAAAAGGATTCTTTTCTGAAAAACAAAGAAGGTTTTTCTTTGCTAACAAGGAGAAGTTGCTGAGTCAACGGCCAACGCCTGGAACTGGTCCAAGGTGGGATAAAAAGGCCTCAGCTCTATATGCTAAGAATTGGGCTGAAGTCGGAGCGAAAGCGATGGGAGTGAAATGATTCAAAAAAATGATTTTGCAGATGTCTTGCTTGAGCATATCAAAGGCATCCAAGACAAAATTCCGTCTAAGCTCGGTTATTTAGCCGAAAAAGAGGGATTGGTCCTTTATCCGCTACCTGGCGGAGAAGTGGTAGACGAGGACATGGCTGGAACTCAAACAGTCAGATTGCCTTTTGAAATTGCTATCAAGTCACGAGATCAGGAATTAAACAATAATACACTGTGGCAGATTAACGCTGCCTTGTCAAAAATGGACCTAGAATTGCCAAGTAAGAATGGCTCTTACGAATTTTTAGGTCTGAAAGTCGACAAGCCTTACTTAAACGATTTAGACGAGCAAGGCTTTTACATTTACTTGCTGGACGTAACTGCCAGCCTTGAAATTGAAAGGAATGAATAATGGTTAAAAATAAAAACGTAAAACGTAAACACTACATCGGCCCTTACAAAGAAGCGACTCCGGACACTCCGCCAACTGCGACAGAGTACCTTTGGATTGCTAAAGGGATTAAGAAATCATCGCCAGAAAATAACGAGAAGACAGACGACTTTACCGACTTTTCTGGTGACGGAACACCTGAAGAGCAAGTAATCGCAAAAACACGAGGTCGTTCTTTTGAGGGTGCTCGTGATACAGACGACAAGGCGCAGAACTTTATTGCTGAGAAACAGGATGCGGTCGGCGATGAGCTTTTGGTTTGGTACAAGGAGGTTGATGTGACTGGCAAAACTCAATACGAGGGACCTGCCCGTCTTTCTGGCATTGAAATTGGAGACGGAGAAGCCTCTGAAAATGAAAGTATTAAGTTTAAGGTCGTATGGACTCGTAAACCTAAGAAATCAACAGTAGTACCAGGATAATCTAAGGCGTGAAATATCACGCCTTTTTATTTTTGAAAAGAGGAGAAAAACAATGGTCGTAATTAAGAAATTAAGCAATATCATTCCTATTGATTTCGGAGAATTTCAGCTGGAATACATTGCAAATGACAAGGGCGTGAAGGAACTTGATAAGTTCCGTGAAGGCTTAGCAAAGAACTGGAAGAAAATTGAAAAACTTTCCGACGAGAAAATCGCAGAAAAAGCTAAAGAGCTTATCGAAGATGGTTGGACTCAATTATTCGGAGCGAATGCATTTGAAAAAGTCTATAAATTTGCAAACGAAGATACTACTATCGCATTTAACTATCTGACGCAGACCATTCTTGGGATTCAGAAAGAATATCGGGAGCGCAACTCAGAAGATGCCTTCAAGAAATATCTAGCGTGATGCCATGTTAGATATTTCTAGAAAGCTAGTTGATGAGCTTGTTCTAGAAATTGAAGGCAAAGAACAGACTTTCCCTCTGCTTTTATCGTTCGATAGAGTCTTGAAAGTTTTTGAATTATGGAAAGACGATGACATTCCTAAATTCATGCGCCCGTTTTTAGCGTTGCGGATCCTTACGGGTGTTTCTTTTGATTTTTTAAGTTTCGAGGAGGCTTTGGAAGTTGTTCAGGCAATTTTTGAGGAGCACATCCAAACAGCAGAAAAAGAAGACGATGTTGAGTACGATTTGGCAGGCAATGTTATGAAATCTTCAACATCGGAAGAACCACAGAAAAGACTCTACAACGTGAAGCATGACGGAGCCTATATCTTTGCTTCTTTCATGCAGGCTTACAGAATCGACTTAATCGAAGAAATTGGGAAGCTACACTGGAAGAAATTCAATGCTCTAATCGTTGGCTTGCCTGAAGGAACCAAATTTGTAGAAGTCGTGAAGATTCGCTCTTATGAACCACAAAAAGGCGACAGTCAGGAATACATCGATAAGATGCGAGAACTACAAAAAGAGTATCGTCTTCCAGATGATGATTGCGACGAAGAAGATGATGAATATGACTATTACGAGTAGAAAGGAGGTATAAATGGCAGATGGTAAAGTGGTCATCCAAGTTGATATGGATGGCAATAAGGCTCAATCAGGAATTGCACGGTTAAAAGGCATGGTTGGCGGACTGACAGAAAGCGGTATGCAACTAGGTTCGGTCTTTAAGTCAGTTTTAGGCGCTAACATTGTCAGCGGTGCGCTGATTTCTGGGATTCAATCCCTTGGCAGTGCTATCAAGGGTGTATTTGCTACAGCTCTTGACGAAGGGGCCAAGCTCCAACAATCGTTTGGTGGTGTTGATACGCTCTATACGACTGCCGCTGAGTCTGTGAAGCAATATGCGAACGCTGCAGCTTCAGCTGGTATCTCTGCTAATACATACGCAGAGCAAGCCGTTTCATTCGGTGCTAGCTTGAAGCAAGCACTCGGTGGTGATGCTGTGAAGGCTGCACAAATGGCAGACAAGGCTATCATGGCCATGGCTGACAACTCAGCTAAAATGGGTACAGATATTGGTTCAATCCAACAGACGTTTCAGGGTTTTGCTAAGCAGAACTATACCATGTTAGATAACCTGAAGCTAGGTTATGGTGGTACAAAGCAAGAGATGGAGCGACTTCTTAAAGACGCCAGCAAATTAGAAAAAGCAATGGGCAAGAAGTTTGATATCAACAACTTTGCAGATATCGTAGAAGCCATCGACCTAGTTCAACAAGAGTTGGGAGTCGCAGGAGTCGCAGCACAAGAAGCGCAGACTACATTCAGCGGTTCGTTTGCAGCAATGAAGGCTTCGGCATCCAACTTCTTGGCAAATTTGACGCTTGGAGAAGATATTGGACCGTCTTTAAAGGCACTTATCTCTAGCACCTCAACATTCCTTTTAGGCAATTTCTTGCCGATGGTTGGAAATATTATGAAGCAACTCCCTCAAGCTATCGATACAGCCTTGGCAGAAGCTGGGCCAAGGATTGAACAAGGATTCAAATCGTTGTTTGCTTCGCTCGGAGTTGACGAGGGTGTTTTTGACGTTGTCGAAGATACATTTAGAGATATAATCGCCACAATCCAGGCGCTCTTTGATGAATTGACGAGCGAATCTAATGGATTTAGCAATATCATTCAAGGCGTTGGTAATATCATTAAATCAGTGAGCATCAACATCAAGAACCTAGCAATAGCCATTCAGTTAGTGCTAGAGGAATTTTCTGAAACAGGAGCAATTAAGAACGCCTATCAAGCGTTTAAAGACTTGACGGAAGCGGCTTTAGACTTAGCTAAAAAGCTAGGCGATGCTATCCCGTGGGACATCGTAGGCGCAGCCGCTGGGCACGTCGTGAACGCTATTTCAATGATTGTGAGCTGGATTTCAAAATTAACTCAATCAATTAGTGCAGATGTCTGGAGAGGATTGATTGCAGGGATTGGAGGAGCTCTAGTCGCTTTCAAGGCATTTAATTTCTTGAGGAGCTTTAATCCGTTTGGCTTATTTGCTAAAGGTGCCAAGGAAGGGGCAGACGAAGTTGTAAAAGGTGCAACGAGCTCGAAAAGCGCAATCGCTCAAATTTTCAAATCAATCTCAACCTTAATCAAAACAACAGGAACAGCAATCAAAACGGCTGCGACAGGAATTGGCGAAGGTATCAAAATTGCTCTTTCTGGATTGGCTCCGGTCATCCGAGCATTTGGATTGGCCTTGAGAACGGCTGGGATTGGGAATATCCTTGCTCTTGGCGGAGCGATTGGTATTGCAGCAGTCGGAATCGGTGCCGGAGTGGCTATTATTGCGGCAGGCTTAAGTCTCATTGCTAGTCAAGGTGAAGGAGTGGCCACGATCATCAACGCAGTTGGTCAGGCATTCGCTACGGTTGCTACTGCGATTATTGGTGCATTTGCTCAGGCTATTGTATCTGTCGCAGGAGTTTTACCAACAGTAACAAGCGCCCTCGCTCAGCTATCTCCTCTTGTTGTTGCGGTCGGAGAAGCAATTGGAGCAGCTGCGCCATTCATTACAGCTTTAGGTGATGCAATTGCAACTGTAGCTACTGCAATCACTCCAATCGTCGAGATTATAAGTGATGCGTTCGTTTCAGTAGTTCAAATTATTGCTGACGCTATCGTTCAAATTGTCGAAGCGATAGCTCCATTTGCTCCAGCTATAACTGAAATGGTGGTTGCGATTGCTCCGTCAATTGCAGATATTGTTTCGTCATTTAGTAGTATGTTCTCTCAGATTAGCCCTATCATTGATAGCTTGTCTAACCTCTTGAAAACGTTTGGAGAACAAGTGAGCTCTATCTTGAAGAGCGCTGGTAGTGTAGTCGAGTCATTTGGTTCAGCGATTCGCAATGTGCTTGACGGAGTCGCTGGCATATTTGACAGCATCGGTAATGCTGCTAAAAATGCTGGTCTAGGTGTTAAATACATGGCTGAGGGAATTAAAATCCTTGTAGATCTTAACCTTGCTGATTTAGTAGGAACTTTAGCGGCAGTGGCTACTGGACTTACTGCTATCGCTAACTCAGGAATAGCCACAGCAGGTCCAGGGTTGCAACAAGCAGGGACAGGATTGAGTTTAATTGCTACATCGGCACAGATTGCTAACTTAGCAATGCAGTCACTACCAGAGACTATGACGTCATTTAGTACTAGCCTCAGTACACTACCTGAGACAATGACAATGGCAAGTACAGCTATGAGCACCTTTGCTACATCGGTCATGGCTTCATTTGCAAGCTTGTCTGGTTCTGTATCTGGTGTAATGGCGCTTCAGACAGGTTTGGTGGCTCTAGCTAATGCTATGATGATGGCTCAAAGTGGGGCTTCAGCGATGTCTTCTACTCTAACGATGATTAACGCTTCAGCTTCATCAGCTACATCGGCCATTTCTCAGCTTGCTTCAGGTATGGCTTCAGCAATGACTCAGGCCGTGTCATCAGTTCAGTCAAACATGGCATTGATTGTGACTGTAATTTTGCAGTCGTCAATTCAGATGACGCAAGCAGGCCAACAGGCAGGCCGTGGGGTTTCTGAAGGGATAACAAATGGTATCCGTTCAGGAGTCGGCTCGGCGACATCAGCAATGTCATCCATGGTCAACTCTATCCAGTCTACAGGAATGAGAGGCGTCTCTACTATGCGCTATGTAGGTGACATGATTGGTCAAGGTTTAGCACAAGGTATGTACTCAGCGCTTGGAGCTGTCACGGCTGCTGCTAATGCTCTTGTCGCTCAAGCTGAAAGAGCCGCACAGGCCAAGGCTAAGATTAACAGTCCATCACGCCGTTTTAGAGACAACGTCGGACGTTTCATTTCTCAAGGGGTGGCAGTCGGTATCCTGGCAGATGCTCACAAGGTAGATGATGCCATGGGCGATGTATTCGACCAAATCAAAGCCTTTAACTTTGCCCCCGAAGACATTCTTGGAGTAGGTCAAGCGAGCCTTACGAAGACACTTCAGGTCAAATCTGATCTTGGCCGTCAGCTTAAAACGAGCGTTAAGGTCGTACAAGAAAAATCTAATCATCTTGTAGAACAAGCTCTGGAGGTAGCTGAAAGGGCAGTGAAACGTCCAGTCAGTCTGATGATGGAAAGCGGAGCGCTTGTTGGCCAAATCGGGCAAAAGATGACCGATTACCAAAACGACAAGCTCATGATCGATAACATGATGAGAGGGATTATTTAATGGACACAGTTATCTATAACAATCATGACCTCTCTGAGGTTATAAAAATCAACGAAGTAATTCGTCCGGTAGGAAACGAAAGGGACGTCACAACAAATGACGCCCCTTTTTTGGGCGTAAACGTCCAAGAAGTAAGAACCGGACCTAAAAAAATCAAAGTTAAGTTTACCGTTCAGAAAAAAACGGCTAGGGATACCGAATTGGCCAAGCACACCTTAGCTACAATCCTGAACACCGACAAGCCAGTTCGTATTGATATTTCAGACGAGCCTGACAAGTACTATATGGGACTTGTCATTGGCTCTGTGGATGTCGATAACGTAGCTAGATGGCTTCAAAAGGGCGAGTTTGAGATTCTTGTTCCTGACGGTGTTGCACATGGCACGACTTATAGGCGCTTTGATAACGGACAAGAGCAACCTGACAAGGTCGTTTTTAACTTGGTTAATAATGGCAATGTCCCAGCTTTTCCTGTTGTTACGGTTAAGAATAACACCGAGAACGGCTATATTGGTCTAGTTAATGCTAGTGGAGCTCTTGAGGTCGGTGCCCGTGGAGAGGCTGACACTGAAACAGTCAAGCGGTCTGAGGTCTTACTTGATTTTAGAGGCGATAAAATCGCTGAGGGCTTTGCTAGAGCGGTGAAAAATAGTTCAGTGACTAATAGCAGATGGGACAATATAGCTGGAACATCAGAGCTGATTACAGTAGATGGCAAGAAGCGCATAAAGGTAAGAGAGCAGACCAGCGGGACTTACAATGAGAATTACGGTACAGGTCTATCATGGGAGATACCTGCTGACTCAACAGGGCAGAAAGGCTCTCTTAATGACTACATTTTTTGTAAATTAGTCTATCAGCTAGACTCAGTCGCTCAATGTGGTTTTATTAAGGTTGCCGTATCCGATGCTAGTGGTCAATTTCTGTATGGAATAGAAACCTATAAGCGCTATAACGGTCTATACTGTGGATTTAATGTCTTTGCGACAGATAATGCTGGTGGATATAATTTTTTAAAAACTTTTGATTTTGACTCATCTAGCGACAAAAGCAAAAATCCTTTTGAAAAAACAAGAGGGCAGTTTGAAATCACGAGAAACGATGAGAGAGTTCAAGTTTATTATAATGGCTCACACTATAATTTTTTCGTTCCTGAAATCAGAGGTAAAAAATCAGCAAAAATTCACGTTACGATAGGTGCTTTTCGCGGAAAGGCAATTATCCCTCACTTATATCTTGATGAGCTGATGTATCGAAAGGATTTTGTATCAGTCATCAATGACTTGCCAAACCGTTATCCAATAGGATCAAATGTCATTCTTGACAGCGAAAACAACTCAGTCACAGTAGATGGAATTGAGAAAGCTGTAGATGTTGTTCAGGGTTCAAAATTTTTGAGTATCCCTCCTGGGAATAGTCAACTTGAGGTCTATTGTTCAAGCTGGGTCAAAATCAAGCCTACTGTCAAAGTAGAATTTAAAGAAAGGTATCTATAACAATGTTATTGACAATACATGACTCAAATTTGCGAAAAGTGGCATTTGTGGACAATGAAAAGCAAGGAACATTAAACTATTTCAATGATACCTGGACAAGGTATTTAGAGACAGGCTCTAGTACCTTTGATTTCACTGTTTTTAAAAAAGCCATTATCTCAGACATCGGACAAAAAAGAGCCTATAACGCTCTAAATGAAAAGGCTTTTGTATCATTTCAATATAAAGGCAAGACTTATCTACATACTATCCGAAAAGTTGAAGAAAATGAGAAAGTTATCAAGTGTTACAGTATCAATCTAAACCTTGAACTAATAAATGAGTACGCTAATCCTTACAAGTCCTCTAAAGCTATGAGCTTTAAGGAATTTTGTGAGGAGATGGACTTGCTCAACTATACTTTCTTAAAGATCGGTATCAATGAGATTTCAGATAAAAAGATTTCTGCTGAGTGGGAGGGTACAGATACCAAGCTAAATAGACTATTAAGTCTAGCTAAGAAGTTTGGCGCTGAAATTGAATTTGACACCCGCCTCAACGATGATAGCTCTATCAAGTCATTTATGGTCAATGTCTACCATGAACATGATGACAATCATCAAGGTGTGGGTCAAGTTAGCTCAATAGTTTTAGAGTATGGCAAAAACCTCAAGACAATCACTAGGACGATTGACAAGACAGGGATTTATAATTCAGTCAAACCCACAGGCAAGGATGAGCATGGAAACGTAATTGACATTAGCGGTCTTGGAGCCTGGTCAGTCAATAATGCCAAAGGAGAGCGTGAATTTTATCAATTAGGAGCTCATCTAGTAGCTCCTCTTTCTATGCAGATGTATCCATCTACATTCACACACTCAACAGGTACTCTAGACCAGTATATTCGTAAAGATATGACTGTAGAGAGTTCAAATCCTGAGGTCATCCGCTCAACAGCTTACCGTGAGCTCAAAAAGAACTGTTACCCAGCAGTAACTTACGAGGCTGAGGGTTTTGCAGATCTTGAAATAGGAGACACAGTAAAAGTCTATGATGACGGCTTTAGCCCTACTCTCTTGCTTGAGATGAGGGTATCTGAGCAAGTCATCAGCTTTACCAATCCTAAGAATAACAAGACCACTTTCTCAAACGCCAAAGCGCTTGAAAATCGTCTATCTCAAGGCATTCAGCAACAGCTAGACAGAATGATAGAGGACGCTAAGCCCTACACTATCAAGCTAGCTACAGACAACGGTATAGCTTTTAAGAATGGTCAAGGTCAGACCATTGTGACCCCTACTTTAATGCGAGGTAACAAGGTCATCAACAGCGGCTGGCGTTGGGTTGTGGATGGTGTAATCAAGGCTACAAGCTCTAGTTACATTGTGAGGGCTGCCGACATCAATCAAAAGATGGTTTTGACAGTTTCAGCCTGGGTGGATAACAAAGAGGTATCATCTGAGCAGTTGACTCTCATCAATACATCAGATGGGCTACAAGGTCAAAAAGGGGATACAGGCCCGAAAGGTGACCCTGGACCACAGGGAGCAATAGGTCCTAAAGGAGACCGAGGGGAGAAAGGTGAGCGTGGAGAACGCGGCTTACAAGGACTCCAAGGTTTGCAAGGTCCAAAAGGCGACCAAGGTATTCCTGGAACTAAAGGAGCTGATGGACGTACACAGTACACTCATATAGCTTATGCTGATACTATCTCAGGTAGTGGATTTAGCCAGACTAACGCTGACAAGCCCTATATAGGGGTCTATGTTGATTTTAATGCAACTGACAGTAGAAACCCTGCTGACTATCGCTGGACGAGATGGCGTGGACGAGATGGCACTGATGGGCTACCAGGTAAACCAGGAGCAGATGGAAGAACACCTTATGTTCACTTTGCTTATTCTGAAAATGCGGATGGTTCTGGTTTAACAATGACAGATAACGGACAGCGTTATTTTGGTCATTATTCAGATTATGAGAAACCTGATAGCGCAGATAAAACGAAGTACAAATGGGCTGATCGTTGGGCTAAAGTTGAGGTCGGTGTAGGCAACTTACTGTCTCTAAACAATCGTCATAGAGGAAAATATTACAATAATAAGGGTGTCATGGTTAATGATAAAAACTATGATACAAGCCAATTCATTTTGTTAAAACCAAATACTAGTTATGTTATTCAAGCTTGGGGAACTGCTAAAACGTGGTTAGGATGGGTTACTTTTGACAAAAACAATGTTTTTCAGAAGTATAGAACAAAATATTTGCCTGAAAATGGCTACTTAATTGAGCGATTCTCAGTTAAAGAATCGACAACAATAAGCATTGGTTTTGATAATCGTGATAACAATCTTAAAATCAAGCTGGAACGTGGAACTGTCCCGACGGATTGGTCTCCAGCCCCCGAAGATGTTCAAGAGACTATCAACTCAAAAGCTGACCAAGGCCTGACTCAGGAGCAACTCAATGCGCTCAATGAGAAAGCTGGTATTATTCAGGCTGAGTTAGAGGCCAAGGCTAGTGCTGATACACTTGATAGCTGGATTAAGGCTTATAAGGACTTTGTCAACTCAAACGAGACAGCGAGGGCGCAAGCTGAGAAAGATTTGATTGCAGCTAGTCAGCGTGTCTCTAATATTGCTAAGGATCTTGGAGAA
>ERZ773022.712-NODE-712-length-25416-cov-25.239462_pt1 | contig 25416 bp, 20 predicted proteins | sample MGYA00580839_ERZ773022 | MGnify/ENA primary metagenome ERZ773022 (study PRJEB29015, sample SAMEA2738020) | human oral metagenome | biome: human oral; feature: human-associated habitat; material: dental | place: China | collected 2044 ... | reverse complement strand
AACAACCCAGCAATCATCGTCGGGATAGTCAGCGCCACAGTGATTACCGTCAGCAGGCGAATCGTCTCGTTCAGGCGGGTATCCATCACCGCCCGGTAGCTATCGCGCACGTTGGTGATAGTTCGTAGCAAACTCTTACAGCGGGCAATTACCTGCTCCAAATCGATCGACAAATCCTCGACATCCTCTTTATCATCCGCCCGCAGGCGCAGACCACTGGTCGCCAGCAATTTCTCGACCGCCCAGTTCATCGGGATGAGCGCGTCCAGGTAGTCGTTCAGCTTGCGCTCGTATTCCGCCAGCGTAGCAATATCTTTGACCCGCAGCGTATGAATATTATCGGTAGCCGCTCGCATTTGGCGGTTAATCGCTGCCACCCGCCGCTGGTACTGCCTAGATATTGCGTCAATCATGTCAACCAACAACTCGACTGGTCGGTCGGTACGAGAACGTGCTTGGTCGATAAACGGCTGCCACAATCTGCCCAAGCTATCGCGCGACAAGGTTACGGCATAGTCCTTATTCAAACAAAACAAAATCGGCGTGGTAAAATCATTAAAGTCATCGTCGGTATCTGGCAGCCGGGCGATTAGATATGTCCAATCGTCGCCAATCTCCAGACGCGGCACCTCATGCGGATCAAGCGCGTCGCTCAGCAAATCATTATCAAGTCCCAGCGACAACAACTCAGCCAGCTCATCCTCGTTCGGACGTTCGCAGCGCACCCACGAACCTGCCCGCAGGCGTTCCAGCGGCTTGATTTGCTGATTTTTAGCACTTGAATGAAGATATTGCAGCATTCCCTTTTTATACTATAATTTACTGACATTTTCAATGATTTTGGCGTCCTGCGGGTAGAAAATCTACTATAGCACTTTTATGGAGGTCCTATAGCAAATTGCGAACTACCCGGCCTTTCTCAAAAGTACCGTGTTGGTTTTCTAAAAGTAAGCTGTTGGTTTTGAAAAAGTACCACGTTGGTTTTGAAAAAAGTACCGTGTTGGTTTTAGCAGCAGCCCAGCATCCCTAATACATTACAAATGTTATACTATATCTATGCCTGCCAAAAAATCACCAAGGAAGTCGCCAGCGAAAACACCGGCGGACAAAGCCGATAAACCTAAATCGGCTAGCAATAAAGCAGCCAAGCCTAAACATACCCGCCGCATAGCAAAAACAAAAACCAAGCCCGCCAAATGGCGAAACGCGCTGATAGCGATATTGTTATTGACGGCAATGGCAACGGTTTTATCGGGGCTGGTTTACGCATACTTTAACCAGCTGTCGCCGCGCCGCCCGACTGCTTTGTCTGACGAGCAATATTATTTCACCGATTCGCGCTACTCCGGCATCCGTTCTAAGTTCGTGACGCGCCAGACTAACCGCGAGAAAGTTTCGATTGAATATCCGCTAACTAAAAACAATAAGATCAATAAAACCGTCGCCCAAGCAATTGACCGCGCTGACAGCGATTTCCGCTATGCTGCCACCAATATTTTGACGTTCGACCAGCCGCTGACTGAAACGATTAGTTACCAAGTGACGCATAATAATTCGGTAGCTTTATCGATTATTATCAATATTAAGCAAGATATGCACGGCGCGCATCCGGTGTCGCTGACGCATTTTTGGACGTTTGATAAAAAATCTGGCGAGGTGATTAGCTTGAGCGATTTGACCGAGCAATCAGAGAAAGCGACCGGGGAAATCGTGGCGGCTGCCCGAAATAATATCAATGAGACCATCAAGCAGCGCCGGCAAGAAGAACTGGATCTTAATGAAACGATTACCCAAGAAACGCTATCGAATTTCGTTATTACCGATGGCGGCAATAGTTTAGCTTGGCCGATTGGACAGGCGTCGCTCCTGCCGTCAGCATACGGCGAAATGACGATCAAAGTGCCGATCGCCGCCGTTGCCAAATATCTGCAAAATTCGACAGCCCGAAAGCTGGCTAATATCCCCAAGCCGCCCGAGCCAAAACCAGAACCAAAGCCAGCGCCCGCTGTACCAGCACCCGCGCCAACCACTGGCAATAAAGTGATCGCTTTGACGTTTGATGACGGGCCGGGACCATACACTGCGCACCTACTGGACGTCTTGGATCAGTATGGTGCGAAAGCAACGTTCTTCTTGATCGGTAGCAAAGTCTCCAGCCAAGCCAACGTCGTACGCAGCATCCATGCGCGCGGCCACCAACTGGGCAATCATTCATGGTCGCACCCAGAGCTACCCAAGCTACCCATTAACCAGATTGCCGGTGAAATTGACCGCACCAACGACGCTATTAAGCAAGCCACCGGCGTCACACCGGCTATTTTGCGCCCACCCTACGGCGCGGTCAACGGCGTTGTCTTGGAGCAGCTTCGGGCGCGTGGTATGTCGTCAATCTTATGGTCGGTCGACACCCGCGACTGGGCTGACCGCAACAGCGACATCGTCTGCTCGCGCGCCGTCGCTGGCGCTCGCCCTGGAGCCATCATCTTGATGCACGACATTCACCAAACGTCAGTCGGTGCCGTACCGTGCATCCTCAGCGCGCTAAAACAGCAAGGATATTCGTTTGTAACGGTGCAGGGACTACTCGGTAATATGGCGCCAGGGGCTGGATATCCGTAGAATCGTAGCTGGATGTTGCGGAGGCTATTCTATTTATCTATCTCAAACACCTTATATTTCGAAGCCACGCCGTGCACCAATTTTACCTTTGACGACGCCACACCAAAATGTTTCGCCAGTAACTTCGCTGCTGCTGCGTTCGCCCGCCCCTCAATGGCCGGCGCCTTGGTGTAAATAGTCAGCGAACCGTCATCGTTCATTACGACTTCTTCGCGATGGCGGGAGTTGGGTTTGAGATGGACGGAGATTTTCATATAGACTAATCCCGAATAAGTGGTTTTATCTTTTCTTTTACATTATGGTAGTAACTTTCACTCCAAGTCCTCGTGTACTTCTCATAATAGTCACAAATCACTGAACCCTCGTTTTTCTCCAGATCAAACACTTCATCATTATCGTCAATTAACACTCCGTCAATCTCCATCCAGACAACCAATTCATGAAAATCATTGAAAGACTGAAGCCAACGCTGCGTTTTTGGTAGCGCATAAGCTGACGCAAGTCTACATGGTTTTTTGTCATAGTAACGCTTTAAGTCATACAAAGCGTGATCAATTCTGTCTCCAAATCTTGCAGCTCTGGAGGTATTTATACCGCCAAGTTCTCTTGGGAAAAATATCATCGGAGTTCTTCGATATTGAGCAAAAGTATTGATAAATTGCTCATTAAATCCTTCATGCATACGAATACGGTATGTAGAAATGATCGTGTCCGCAGTGCACTCAACACCATTTCTAGTCCTCAACCCCTGCTCATTGATTGGATAGCCATCAGGATCGACATAAAAATGGCGAAATAGCCGCCAGGCTTCTTCGTCTGTACCATGTTTCTGTAGAATTTGTTTCATGATCACTATATCAAATTCAACGATATCTTTATATAGAATCATAAGCTCTTCTCTTTATTATTTGTGAGGATCGGTGGATCAAAACGACATCGCCTCCAATTCCCGCGGTAAAATCTCCTGCACTTCTACCGAACCTGCCACCAAGTGGTAACCGTGCAACCTTGACGGCAAATTACGCTCGACCGAACGCCAATTGACTGGGTGATTCTCATCAAAGTAATCCAGCAATTCTGCATTCAAAAAATGGTCGCGCGTCAGATCCACCGAGCCGTCTTGATTGACAACCAGTGCTATTGATAAGCCCGACGTCACGCCATCTTCGTTTTTAGCATACGCCGCCGTCACCAGATGGACCACTGGCTCAAATTCCAACACTGATTGATCGCTCGCCTCCACCTGCGCCTGGCCGCGACGCGCTAGTTGCTGATTGATTTTTGTTGTTAGTTCCTCAACACTTGGCTTGCCATCAGCCGCCCGGCAATAGTCGCAACCATCTGTCGCCTCGACATATTCCAGCAGCAAATCCATATCAACATCAGCATCCTTAACGCCATACTGTGACAATTGCTCCACCATTTCATGCAGCGCGCCTAGCAAACTATAATCATTAGCATTTCTAGCAGCATCACCGATGCGGATAATGGCGCGAGCGATGGTGATAGGATTTTTAGACTTACTCATACACCTATTGTACTCTGATCCATCATAAGTTATATATCAATCCAACAAACTCGCTCCGCCGGCGGCGTCATACGCCGCGCGTTTATAATTCCATTCATTACCGTAACGCTTAGCTTGCTCTAATACCATATCGGTTGCCAGTGCCTGCTGGTCTGGCGGGTAGCCATATTTTGCCAAAGTCTTTTTAACGTTAACTTTCAATTTTGCCTGAACATTCCTGCGCTCTGCCCAATCAATCGTCGCATCACGGCGAACTTGTTCCAACAATACTTTTGCGATATCACATAGCTGCGCGTCACCCAGTACTTCGCGGGCACTACCATTTTCAACCAGCGCATCATAAAAAATAATCTCATCCTCGCTTAGACCATCAACCGTTCCGTTCTCGACAGTCTGGCGAATTTTCTGTCCGATGTTGATCAATTCTTCGATCACCTGCGCCGCCTCAATCGTCCCGTTTCTATACCGCGTCAAAGCTTGATTGAGCAAGTCAGAGAACTTCGTATCCTTGGCATAATTGCGCGAGAATCGTAGTTTAATTTCATCAGTTAAAAGTTTCTGCAGCGCTTCCACCGCCAAATTCTTGCGCTCCATGTTACGAATTTCTGCCAGGAACTCGTCGCTCAAAATTGACAGTTCCGGCTTTTCCAACCCTGCCGCCTCAAACACATCAACCACGCCCACTGGTGCAATCGCTTTATCAACAATTTGTTTTAGCGCACTTCGGTACTCAGTATCAGTCACCACCGCTGAGCTCGATACTTTCTCCAGCCGGGCTTTCACCGCCCGAAACAGCGCCACTTCCTCGCGAATTTCTAGCGCCTCGGGTCTCGGCATAACCAGTGCAAAGGCTTTACTCAGTTCCAAAACATGCTGTTTCAATCGCTTCTCGCCGTCTTCCAACCCTAAAATATATTCCTCGGCATCCAAAATAATTTGTAGCTGTTGGTCAGTTGGTGCGGTAAAATATCGCCGATAATCAAAGTTACCAAACAAATCGCGCACTACCTCATAGCGCACCTGCATCTGTGCCACTGCCTCAGTAATATCAAGCTGCGGTGCGCCTTGCCCACCACTTTGCGTATAGTCAGAAATAGCATCGCGCAGCGCCCCCGCTACACCCAGATAGTCAACCACCAAACCGCCGGTTTTTCCAGGAAACACTCGATTTACCCTGGCAATTGCCTGCATCAAATTATGCCCTTTGAGCGGTTTATCCAGATACATGGTGTGCATATTTGGTACATCAAACCCTGTCAGCCACATGTCGCACACAATCACGAGTTCAAGCGGGTCATTTGGATCTTTGATACGCTTTTCGATCGCCTTTACTCGCTGTTTATTACGAATATGCGGCTGCAAATGGTCAGGGTCGCTAGCGCTACCGGTGATAATCACCTTGATCGCGCCATGTGCGTCATCGTCACTATGCCAATCGGGGCGATACGCCACGATTCTTTCATACAAATCAGCCGCAATACCACGACTCATCGTCACGATCATACCTTTACCACTCAGTACATCTTGCCGAGCCTCAAAGTGCTGAATAATGTCCAAAGCGATAGTATTCAGCCGCTCGCTATTACCGACGATGGCTTCTTTCTGTGCATACTCGGCCTTCAATGCATCCTGACGGCTCAGTTCTTCGCCCTCCAGCAAATCATCAACTTCCTTATCCAGCCACTGCCGCGTTGCCTCGTCCATGTTCAAATCAACCAGCCGACTCTCATAATAAATAGGCACCGTTGCGCCATCTTTCACCGCCTGCTCGACATCATAAATATCGATATAGTCGCCAAACACCGCTGGCGTTGACTTATCATCCGTTTCAATCGGCGTACCCGTAAAGCCAATGTAGCTCGCACCCGGCAAAGCATCGCGCATATACTTGGCGTAACCATACACCAGCTGAGCATCACTGGCTCGGACATGTGCCTTCAAGCCATATTGACTGCGGTGCGCCTCATCTGCCATCACGATGACGTTGCGTCGATCGGTCAGGATTGGCAAGCTATCCTCCTCGTCTTCGGGCGAGAATTTTTGGATTGTCGTAAAGATAATTCCACCCGCTTGGCGCTGCAACAGTTTCCTCAGCTCACTGCGTGAATTAGCTTGCTTTGGATCTTCTCCCAGCAGTTCGCGACAGGCGCTAAACGTACCGAATAATTGACCATCAAGATCATTACGATCCGTCACCACCACGATGGTTGGGTTATGCAAATCGCGCGATTTCATCAGCTTGCCAGTATAGAACACCATGCTCAAGCTCTTGCCCGACCCTTGCGTATGCCAAACCACGCCGGCCCGCTGATCGCCACGTTCACTACTAGCTGTCAGCGTCCGTTCCAGCGCCTTATTCACCACCCAGTATTGATGATAAGCAGCTACTTTCTTAATCAATTTGTCGCCGTCGCTCCGCTCAAACACGATAAAATTCTGCACCATATCCAGCAAGCGTTCAGGCGTACACGCACCGCATAGCAACACTTCCAGTATCGGCACATTGCCGACTTCTTTCTCGCCATCAATCGTTTTCCACGGCATCATTCGCTCCAATGGGCTGGTAATCGTCCCCATCTCCGCCTCTAGTCCATCACTGGTCACACAAAGCTCATTGAACCGAAACAAGTCACTAATCTCGCGCTTGTACGTCTGGATTTGCTGATATGCCGCTACCAAATCGGCCTTCGTATCAGCCGCATTTTTTAGTTCAATCACCACCAGCGGCAGCCCATTTACAAACAGTACAATGTCCGGCCGGCGATTATAATCGCCCTGCAGAACCGTCAGCTGATTGACCGCCGCAAAATCATTGTTTTTTGGCGAGGTAAAATCAACCAACCGCACAATATCGTGCTTAATCTCGCCGCTCGACGTGCGATATTGCACCGGCACGCCCGCCACTAGCAGTTGATGAAAATCGTGATTATTCTCGATCAAGCTTGGTTTACTAATCTGTGTTAACCGCCGCATCGCTTCATTCAAGGCTGGTTCTGGAATGTACGGATTGAGCCGCACCAAAGCACTATATAGTCGCCCAGGCAATACCACCTGCCGCAGCTCACGCTCAGCCATAGCACCATCCGGACCAATATCCGGTCCGTGCAGAATTTGCCAGCCAAGGCTAGCCAGGATATCAAGCGCGTATTGTTCGATTTGAGATTCGGTCATATTATAGGTATTTTAACAAATTATGATATAATTATCACTAGGAGTTATATTGTTATCAGTAGCTAGCGTTAATAAATAAACATCAACTTTAATTGTGGTGCTAAACACCAAGTTAAGGAGGTTTATAGGAAGAACGATTTTAACATCTATAATAGTATAAACAGAAGCGTAAAAATAACACTAAAGCTAGGGCGGCGGTAACACTTGTCATTTGATAATAATATACTTATGTTATAATAAACTTATAAGACATAAGAAGCTTTTATGGCAAAAAGAATATACATAAACACAAATACCCTTTTATACTATATAGAAAAATCCAATACACCAATCAGTCTGCTACAAGAAAATATAGCTAATTTCGATAATTTCCTTTCTGGCGAGAAGTTACCAACCTATAATCAGATAGAAAAAATTAGTAAACTTATAAAAATACCTGTGGGGCTTCTTTCTCTAGAGAAGCCCGTAGACGTGAATACCCAGAGACTGTCGTTTCGCACTCATAAATCTCAAGAGATCACGAATATGAGCCCCGAACTACGTGATACTATAATTGAAATGCAAGAAAAGCAAGCTTTTTTACAAAGCCAAATCGACGAGAATCTAAACCTCACAAACAACCGAATTACCAGGACAACCAACCATCTAATCATTGCAAATTACATACGGAACAAGCTGAACATACCGATCAATCACCTTTCTGAATCTAAAGATGCCCCCATTCGCTACTTTCGAGATAAAATCTCATCTGCTGGTGTATTCATATTTTTTAATGGTAAAATCAGAGATAACACTCATCGCCCGCTCAACTCAAATGAATTTCGAGGTTTCTCGCTTAACAGCCCCAGTGCTCCAATAATTTTTATTAATCAAAAAGATAGTCAAAACGCCCAGCTCTTTACCTTGATTCATGAATTAGTACATCTGTTTATAGATAACGAGGGGATATCCAACAAGGACGAGCAGAGTGATTACAGCCATATAGAAATCGAAGCACTGGTCAACCGAGTGGCAGCCGAAATATTAGTCCCAAAGTTATTATTTGAACGTGAGAGTACTTTAGATATAGAAGGGTTAGCAAATAAATATCGAGTTAGCCGATATGTAATAACTAGACGTCTATTAGATATTGGTAAAATTAATCAAAATCAATATGACTACATAATCGATTCAATAGAAGTAAGCACATCACCACGTAGACGGTCAACTGGTGGTAACTATGGCAACAACTTAAAGTTTCGCATAGATAAAACATTCTTCCGTTTCGTTCATAACGCCATTATGCAAGATAGGGTTTCTTACACGGAAGCCTTTCGTCTTATCGGTACTGGCTATAAAGGATTCAAAACTCTAGAGAGAGACTTAATATAATATTATGAAAGAATATCTACTTGACACAAATATCTATATTGATTCCTATGATAGATACTATCGCAATGAATTCTTTCCAACATACTGGGAATTTTTTTCTAATGTCGTTAATGCTCATGTAGTTATACCAAAGATTGTCAAAAACGAAATCACAAAGAGTCTATGGTTTCAGGACTGGTTAAATCAAAATTATTCCGACGATTTTTTGAATCACAAAGATTATTCCGATCAATGGCAGACTATCCTACAGTTTATTCAGTCATGCGGACTTTATAAAGATAGTGCATTAATTGATCAGTCAAAAGGTTGGGCGAATGAAGTCACAGCTGACCCGTGGATTATAGCAATTGCACAGAAAGAACACTTAACTATTGTTAGCGAAGAGCAAAAAATACCGAACTTAGGCCAAGGCGTCAAAGTAAGAGTCGCAAAAATACCTGACATATGTGAGAGATTAGGAGTTCGATGTATCAAGCGAAACGATTTTTTCGGTGAAGTGGGATTACTTGTTTAGGCTTTTCTTAACTACCTAAGTCTATCCTATCCATATATCTAAGATTCAGTCTTTCTATCTCGTCATCTAGACCTTGAAACATAAAAGTTAATTTAGCAAAGCATTCGTCATACATAGCTTTATCGACAGTTACCTTCTCGCCTACGACATGTCTTTTTACAAATCCAGGATCAGTTTTGTTTATATTATCTATGCACCTTTGATCAAAAACAGACCCGTTATGAATTATTGAATGTCTAATTTGCCAATATTTATTTAAACTATTTGCTACATCATTGTCTAATTCTATATTTAGATACCCCTTAAATATGCCCTTCATTTGTAGTATATTTTGAAAATTCAACTTGTCTGCTGGATTACTTTCAGACTCTAGTTTTTGCAATACCACATTCGCCAAGTCTGCATCATTTGCGACCGCCAATACAGATTTTAGTGATATTTGAATATTCTCCTTGAAATTAACAGACCTAACATTCTGTCTTAGTAGATTACGAAACAACTCCTTAGTTATAGATTCTGCATTACCCATTAATATAACAAGGGCCTGGGCATACAGTTTGTTGCTTATATTATTCTGCTTGTTTTCAACAGTTTCTGCCATATTACTGAAGGATTTTTTGGCATTATTCACTTTATTCCTATATACTTGAGGGAGCTCGACTAGAGATTTTTCTAAATTATCAAAAGAAGTTTTGTAAATTTCATGCAAATCCCTAAAACTGCTAAATATAGCATCTATTTCTCCAGCCGCTTCTTGGAAAATAGAATCAACCGATATATTTTTGTCTATTTCAATACTTGCCATCATTTAAAAGCCTTATATATAAGCCAAACAGTAGCCCAAATTAGAACAATAACAACAATAACCCTTACTATATAGTCACTAATCATACAAAGTCTATAAAAGCATGGATGCTTGTCTACCATCTTTCCTATACGTGTCGTTCTAGATTTTCCGGAAAATCGCCGATCTGCAAAGTACTCAAACAACGGAAAAAAGAAAACAGCATCTAGCAAGGATCTAAGTAAACTAAAGCCGTCATTGCTTTTTATATCTGACTGATAGGTTACTGGACGCTCATCTTTTAATTGAGTTGCCCCTGTCGCAATTATATCACTAGATCTCGGCAGCTCAGACGTCGTTTGATTATCAATAACCTCAAGGCCACTCCTTGTATTTTTTAAGTTTTGATTATTCATTTTATAGGTCTAGCCTGTCAATATATAAGTCCAAGGTTATTAAGTCTATTATATGCTGCACTGCGTGACACCTGAAATTCCTCTGCAAAATCATCAATATCATCCAATTCCTCCCACACCCTCTCTGCTGCACTTTTTGGTATTAACAGTGCAGCAGCAAAAGCATTAGCCTGCGTCTCTTTATATAGCTGGTCTGGGTTTGCATATTCCAGGATTGGCCTTCGGTATTCAACTAATGGCTCTTTATCAAATTTATGCAATATTATATGTGCTATCTCATGAGCAAGTGAAAACTTCTGCCTATTAAGAGGTTCGTTTTTTGCCAGCTCTATTATATAAGTACTCGGGTTGTTAGAGTTTTCAGATACCCTTGCAGATATTGTGTCCGGCTTAAAGTCTACAGCTTTTACTTCAGCTCCTAAATAGGAAGCGAGATTGCTTAGCTGCTTGATAGAAATGGCATCAGAGCCATTAGAAAATTGAGCATGTAATTCTGAGGCTACATTTTCTATAGAAGCTAAGCTATATTCTTTAACGCTACTTTTGCCCATTATTGTACACCCTTAAACATTATTTATATCTGTACATTAAATTATACAATAACGCTTACGTTATTTTCCAGAATTCCTTGCAATCAAACCCAGGACGCTATCCAAGTCAACAGATTCACCCGTTTTAACTAACCCAGTGTCAACTTTAGAAAATAGAGCGCTCATGATAATTAACTTCTCGTTATCGTCTACCTCAATCCCCTCGTAAGTTAACGACTGATAAAACCTTGTCAACGCCGCTTTTTGCTCATATTCCATTGCAATATGATGATTTGACATAACGATTTTTACTATGACGCATATGATATAAACAAAGAAAGAAATGACACCAATAAAAAGCACTTGCTGCGACAAGAATGGTACTTTTTCAGTAACCCCCTTTGGAAATTCATGAAGCGAATTGACAAACCAGTTGATGACAAACAACAAGATAATCGCCACAACAAATAAGCCGACAGTCCAACAATTGGCTCTTTTTCTATATTCTCTAGAACGTTTATTCCATAACTTCTCTGGCGCCTCAAGCTGTAACTTGTTTCTATAAGTCTCTTCCAGTGCGTTTAACGCCTCATGCTTTTCCACCTCCCAATCGTCGACTTTAGATTTGTAGTCGTCCATCTCAGCGATATTCTTATCAACTTGATCCTGAACTTCCTTACGCTTCTCTTCTATAAAATGAGTTATTTCTTGTTGGTTCTCGCCCGCTTCTTGCAGCAACTGCTCTAACCTATCTTGTGCTGGCCGTAGCGTCTTTTGTTCAAAGTTCTTAATGCTTACATTTTTAGGCGATAATTCATTTTTTAGTATAAATAACGCAGGATAATATGAATAGTTATAGTTTTGGTATAAACCATTTCCCACTCGAGTTGGATTTTTACACAATTCTATGTATGTTCGTATTGCGTCTGACAATCCCTCACCATCGTCTACACGATTAAGATAAAAGTCTATGAATCTGTCTATGGATTGCCAACTTGCGTCAGAGATAATAGGGCTGTTTACAGATATTCTATATGTATACTTTCCATTACCATCGACTCTGTCATTGGATAGATTACTATATAGATAGTTTAATATATTATCTCTTAATTCAGGGCTATCGCCGATGGCCTCTAAATATTCTTTAATGCTATTAAATTTATTTCTGAGATTTTGCCACTCCGCATGAAAGCCTTGGCCTCCCTTTTTATCGTGCCAGTATTTAAGATTTTCATCAATAATTCTCTCAAAAGATGAGAAATTTAAGTACTTAGGCTCATAATTTATACTGAAATTACTATCGCTTAACAATACTGTAAATTGCGCTATATCGTCTAATAAATTGTCTATTTGTGCTTTTGCGCGTTTCATACTTCAATCTCTCCAGAAATTAGTTTTGGTAAAAGTGAATCCCGCATACTCGTAAGAGTTATGGTCTCTTCAGAATTGCGTTTAATTTTCTCAAAAATAGGTTGTATTTTTTCTTTAAATTTTAATATCGTTTGGTCATCTGGCTTCATGACCGCGAAATTACGAACCTTACCAACACTAATATTTTGCTGAGCTGCACCATTTGCCATATTATTTAAATCAGATCTCGATAACAGTAAATATAGATAAATAAATTCGTATCCAACGCTAGGTTTGGCAACTAACCCACAAGTGGCTTGATTAAAAGCTGCTTCTTGAGTCAATATACCTAACCGGCCCACTGTGGGCGCAGCATATATGGCCATCATAACCGTATTAACAGGAAAAAGTTTCGCAGACGATTCATTTAATCCATCGCCAGTAATAGTCTTTTCGCTACAAAAAACAAAATTGTCCTTAAGCTCTTTTGTTGAGTACCATTGAATGTCTCCGCCATAATAATTATCATTTCTAGTCGAAGGAGTACCACCTGAGGCAATTCTATCGCATAACTCCGTCAAAGACACTATATCCCAGTCTGCAGCCTCAGGATTATCAACAAAATAATGGCGAAAGAGGGCTTGACCGAGCTGCTCAAGGGTTTCGTTCATGTGACGATTGAGCTCGATTTTTTCATCAAGACTGCCGAGGATATTGGCAATCTTCTTTTGTTGGTCGAGTTCTGGAATATTGACCTTCAGGGCAGTCAGGTGATTGCGATTCAATGTTGGCACTGCAGCTCCAGCGTTGAAGATTGAAAAGTCGATTGATTTTAGTAAATAATATATGAACCTTGGATGATTTCCATTAAAACTTTTTACCCAAAGCGTTGTATTTAAAGGCCAAAAATCAGTATTTATATATTGACTACCACCAATAGAACCCGAACGCCCTATGACTACGCCAGGCCCCCTTACTTTTGCTTCGCAGTGAGTCGATGCAACACCCGCCGATGCTACGACCGGATATGGACCCATTTTGCGCTGTGATGTCGGCAAATCAAAACCGCGCTGGAGAGTGATTGCGTCTGATAGTGATACTACTCGCGTCATTTGTCATCCTCATCTTGACCTGGCCTCCACCCCTCCAGGTACTTCTCAATAAGAATGATAAGATCTGTTTGTCCGTCCACCTTCTTTAATTTAGCCGTGATATTTTTTATTGCTTCTTCAGATCCTATAACCCTTACTAGCATCTGCCAATGTAAGACGGGGGTGATCTTAACTTTCCTACTATTCATAGACTGCGATCTAGTTTCGTCATAAGCATCCTGAAGCAACGTACGGATTTCCGTCACCTTAGAAAATTTAAATGGCACATATTTATCACCTTTTTTGTCAACCACAACGTAGTACACTCTAAGTAGTTGCCATTCATTTGCGAATTTTGTTGGACGCTGAGAAGAAACCTTCTCAATAAAATCACTGTGCAACTGGTCTGCTAGTTCTTTCTTGACCAACTTATGTCCAACACCCTCCCTATGGCCGATTAGCTCAATGAAATCCAAACGTGTCGAGTATGACTTAAGTTGAGAGAGAATCTTTTTTGCAACAAGTTCTCTTTCATCATCATCTTCAATACTCCTTAATAAACGAAGCACTACACGGCCAACTATTATATCCGGACGAGAAAGGTCAAACATACCACGATTCTTTCTTTCGGGAATACGATAGATATTGTTCATTAATACAACGCCCGCTGGAATGACCTGCTCCTTTTTATATTCGTCTTCATAAGCCTCAAGCGACTGAATAAAGTTCTCTAGCTCATCTTGATCTATGTCTGACATGAATTTACTAAACCCCTCCAAGTCGTGCATTAAGTCGTATGCACTAGCTGCCATCTTCATCACCTTTAATCCTTCGGTTGGGCAATGCTCTAGATATGTCGTTAGGTTGTCCTTATGAGCAACACGAGCCTTGCGGCGCCATTCATTACTGTAACCGTGTCCATAGTTCGTATTGTTAATGTACTTTTCTGCTGCCGGAAATATTCTCTTGATAACAGCTCTTGCGTATTCATTGTCATCACTAATTAGACTATCTATAACTGCTTTATTTTTATTGTCGTCGCTCCACCATGAATCAGTTTCTTCAGCTAGTGTGTCTACGGACTTTTTAATTTTAGCGTATAGATTGGGTCTAAAAATTCTAATCGCTTCAAGTGCAAGCACGTCTACAGTATCAACATTTGAGCCCAACGTTTTAATAGTAATATTAGCAGAAAGAGCATACCTTTTTATGTCTCGTATTGTTGTTATATTTGGCTCTATTATTTCAAAATAGACGTCAGCCCATCTATCTTGGTCGAAGTCAGATTCAGGGACATTATTTATTACTTTGTTGAGTTCCTGAAAAATCTGCTCTCTGGAAACGCTCTTTGGAATGTCGGGTAAATCATACGCTACCTGCAAAATCTTCTCAACATAAGCTCGACCTGAAACACCGCTTTCGTCTAGCGCTTGCTCAACCCGCTGTCTATCAAAGGCTAGAAGATAAATGATGTTCGGAAAATTCGCTGTGAGCCTAACTAGTTTAAATATTTCTCTAATCTCTGGCGTAGATAGCCTATCGATATCGTCAATTACAACCACTAATGGCTGATCCATTTTTTGTAGTGCTTTCGTAACAGCTAGTCGGCGATTTTCAATGCTATCATATCGGGATTTTACAAATTTCCCCGAGGTCTTAAAAGCAGTGAGTACCCTGTCTAGCCAACTTACACCTGGTATTAGCGCCAGGGGGCTTAGTACGTCACTATATTTCTCAACAACACTTGCTATAGTTTTGAAATTACCGCCTTTCAGCCGTAGTTGTGCAGATATTTCCTTAAAAAAATATTCAGCAAGCTGGTCTGTATCAGAGAAAAGCCAGGGATTAAAATCTATTATATCGATTGATCGTTCTTTAAAACGATTTCGAGACAGATTAATGAATGAGCTTTTTCCAATTCCCCATGGCCCCATCAGTCCAACAACAAGACCGTTTTTTGTATCATAATCGAGAATTGAATTAACTAAACTGTCTGAAGACGACAACCTTCCTAGAGTGTCCTCTTCTACAGATGTTATTGGGTTATCAGACATGAGGAGTATTTGTTGTTTACTCTTGTGCTTATTGCTCATAATCCAGGTCACCCTCTCGACAAATCATAGTTTCTTCCCTTCTAATTTTTTCTGCACAGCCTTCAGCTCCTCAAGATATTGCTGCTCTATACTACTCAGCTCTTGATTACGTACACGCTCTTTGTATGATTCATATTCTTTGGCGACCTTAGTGAGCATGGCTTTGTGCGATATTTTACCTGGGTTATCAAGGACACCCTTACCGTAGGTGGCCGCAAATTTGTCAACTTCACGCACCCAATCAGCCATACGCATTGGTTCGTGATTGATAGCCTTGAGCTCAGCAAGATCAAAAAAGGCACTCACGAGGCGGTTGAGTATGCCAAGTTCATCGGCCGTCAAATAGTTTTTAGCAATTTGCGCTTCGCTTTTGGTAGGTTGCTGACCACGAAACGTCGTGAGCCCTAAGAATGGCTTGTCAGAATCAACCCTGGAATAAATAACCTCGGCGGCAGTCAACATATTAACAGCGTAGTGCAGTTTATTCTGAACTATCTGGAAAAACTCTATTTGCTCTTTGGAGCTCAGATTATAATCTTGACTGGTGGCGAATAAATCCAGTACCTGCCGATATAATATTTTTTCACTACTGCGAATATCTCGAATCCGCTCAAGTAGTTCTTTCCAGTAGTTTCCACCGCTATTTTCTTTAAGGCGCTCGTCATCCATGACAAAGCCCTTAGTGATATATTCACGCAGTCTTTCGGTGGCCCAGATACGGAAATTCGTCGCGACATTTGATTTCACGCGGTAACCAAGCGCAATCACCATGTCTAGACTGTAATGCTCTATATTCCTTGAGACCTCACGATCACCTTCAGTTTGAACTATAAAGAATTTCTTTATAGTTGCCGAAGGGTTGAGTTCTTTCTCTTCGTAGATATTCTTAATATGCTGACCTATGTTTTGTCTTGTAGTTTGAAATACCTGGGCCAACTGCACTTGAGTGAGCCACATATTTTCATCTTGCAGTCTAGCTTGAATCTGCGGTTTGCCATCATCGCCAACATATACCACCATCTCGCTGTTCAGGTTGTTGCCGTTCATCATTTGATTTCTTTCTCTATTTTGGCAAGGTTCTCTTTTATTTTTATCTCCAGCTCACGACTCTTCGCAAACTGCCCCTCAAGCTCAGCCGTCAACCGGGCAAATTTCTCGGCGAATGGCTCATCGTCCTCTTCCGCCTCTTCAACACCCACGTAGCGGCCAGGCGTCAGTACATAATCATGCTGCTTAATTTCTTCTAGATCAGCGACTTTACAAAAACCCGGCTGGTCAGTGTAATCCGCACTGGCGGTTTTGTAATCATGATATGTCTTCGCCACCCGGGCAATGTCTTCTTCAGTCAGTTCACGGTTGCGGCGGGTTACCATTTTACCCAAATTACGCCCATCGATGAACAGTACTTTGCTGTGACGATTGGCACGATCACGCGACACAAACCACAAGCAGCATGGTATAGCGACATTAAAAAACAACTGACTCGGTAATGTGACGATAGCGTCAACCATATCATTAAGTATTAATTGCTTGCGAATATAACCTTCGCCACCGGTTTGGCTACTCATGCTCCCATTTGCCAACACAAAGCCTGCCGTACCGCGCGGGCTCAAGTGGTAAATCATGTGTTGAATCCAGGCAAAGTTAGCATTACCCTTTGGCGGCAGACCATACTTCCAGCGTGGGTCAGTCTGTAAATGCTCTTGACCCCAATCGCTAATATTAAACGGTGGGTTGGCCAAGATATAATCAGCTTTTAAATCAGGAAGCTGGTCATCCATCAGAGTGTCGCCGCGTTTGATATTCGCGTCAATTCCCCGAATTGCCATGTTCATTTTAGCGAGTCGCCAAGTCGTTTCATTCAGTTCCTGACCATACACCGCGATATCACTGACACACCCAGCGTGTTCCTCGATAAACTTCTCACTCCAGACGAACATACCACCACTACCGCAGCACGGGTCATACACGCGCCCACTGTATGGCTCAAGCATTTCTACCAGCAGCTTCACAATGGAGCGCGGCGTGTAGAATTCACCACCATGCTTACCCTCACTGTCGGCAAACATACCCATAAAATATTCGTAGACTTGACCAAGTAAGTCTTTGGAGCTAGTAGTGTCGAATTTGATATTGGTAAATAAATCGATGAGTTCACCCAATCGACGCTTATCCAGAGCTTCACGAGCATAATTTTTCGGCAACACACCCTTCAGACTAGGGTTGTCGCGCTCAATTGCCTCCATAGCACTATCAACTAAGACACCAATTTCTGGCTGTTTGGCGCTCGCCACCAGATGTTCCCAACGAGCCTCCTTGGGAATCCAAAAAACATTCTCCGCCAGATACCAATCCCGATCTTCAGGATCATAATTATCATCAATCGCTGCCTGATATCGCACCGAAAACGCATCTGAAACGTACTTAAGGAAGATCAGCCCCAACACGACATATTTATAATCCGACGAGCTGATATTGCCCCGTAATTTATCTGCCGCAGCCCACAACTGCTTTTCAAGCTCCCTCGTATTCATACGATATATTATATCAGATTTGGAAGTCGTTTACTCTGATATGTAGCAGACTTTTGTAGTCAGTTTTCGTGACAATAATATGGTCATTAAGCGTAATACCAAGTAGTTTCCCCGCTTCCGCCAGCCTACTAGTAACATTTTTATCAGCCTGGCTGGCCTCCAAGCTCCCGCTCGGATGATTATGCGCCACGATGATACTGGCAGCGCGGTCGGCGATGGCATCGGCGAAGACCTCGCGCGGATGTACCAGGCTGGCGGTCAGCGTGCCGACGGTCACCACCCGCTTGGCAATCAAACGATTCGCGCCGTCCAGCGTCAGGCAGACAAAATATTCCTGCTTTTTGTCGCGAATGTCGGCCAGCAGCTCAACCGCCTTTTCTGGGCTGTCAATGATTGACTGATCGCTATCCAGCAGATACCGCCGCGCCAGTTCCAAGCTCGCCAAAATCACCGGAATTTTCGCTTCACCCAAACCAACCACGCCGCGTAAATCATCATACGAAATATCGCCGCCTTTTTGACGCACAATTTTCAGCACCTCGCGCGCAATCTTACCAACATCGGCCCGAGCATTGCCACTACCAATAATCGCCATCAGCAGCTCCAAGTCACTCAGCCGCGCCGTACCATACCGCGCTAGTTTCTCGCGGGGACGATCAAGTGGATGACGGTCAGAGATTCTCATAAGTACATTATACTATCACTCCGACAACTTCCGCAAAGCGCTTCTCAATCCATCCACTGGCGCTGCATACGGCACGCCAATCTCCGTAAACTACTGGCGAGCGACTGTAATTTTGCTTCAATCATTGTCGCTCAGGTTATATCCTGTAATTTATTAATTCCTTTCTTAACATTTTGTTATATAATTATTTACTACTTATTCTTATTTTGATTATACAATACGCTAAGTTCCAATATCTGGTAATCAGAAATTTATATTCTACAAATCAAAAAACTCCCTCAACGGGACTATCTATATCTCAATTCTCAGTGGCGGAGAGAGAGGGATTCGAACCCTCGGTACGATTTCTCGTACACACGCGTTCCAGGCGTGCACCTTCAACCACTCGGTCACCTCTCCATGGTGCAATTATATCATAGTATGATTACTAAATAGTATAACTCAGTTCTACTATAGTAACATTTTTATTTAATCATAATCATAATAGATCAATTTAAAAAGGTTCTACTTAATTTGCTAGAACCTTTTCTCACATTATCAAATTGTAATAAAATCAAACCTGGCTCCCGCGACTGGGCTCGAACCAGTGACCTATTGGTTAACAGCCAACCGCTCTACCGCTGAGCTACGCGGGAATACTAGATTAAGTATACACACCAACCGTAGCGACGTCAAGCATCTATCTTTTATTATTTTTTTCAGTAATAAGCTTATTAATCGCGGATATTAGTTTTTGCGCTTGTTTAGGATCTTTATTATCAGATATATAAGCCACAGTAAAACGGGTTTTATTATTTAAAATAACCTGCTCTACATATCCTGAGTCGCTTACGCCCACAGCTGAATAAGCACCGCCACCCACTCGTATCATACCATCACGATATTTATTATTGCGCATAGCGCTCTCAATAGAACCAGCTCTTTGTTTTAATCCAAGTTGGTTAGATGTTAATTTTTGTATGAATAATGACATATCATGAGCAGTAGTTTTTGACCCTTCACCAGTCAATACAGTATCGGTTAATCCGATTGACTTTAGTTTTGCATTTGCGGCATCGTAACCAATCTTAGATAAAAGACCATTAATACAGTCTTTGTTTTGTTCAGTAATAGATTCCGTTATACAATCACTAATTGAAGAATTGCCCGACACTTTATCTGTTGGTTGCAATGTTTTATCTTCGATACCGGCCAGTGCTAAATATGCAAGATACAGACCCTCAAAGCCAAGTGAAGGTAGTTGTAATTTATCATTGACAGAAATTGGTGCAGAACCTTTTCTATCTTCACGGAAAACTATACCTATTTGACCAGGATTATCATTAGAAAAATGCTCTATTAACGCTTTAAGTCCTGTGTCATTGGGTGAATATGAACGATTATATCGCACTTCAGGACCAACGTTTTTTGTACTAACAATAATCTCACTGCCTTCTCCCGCCAAGATTTTATCTACACTAGCAATAGTTGCATCGATGTCAATCAAAACACCTGAAGCACCGTTAACCTGTGATATTAATGTAAAATCCTTAGTTGTAATAGTTGTTACACCAGGTTTTTTCTCAACCCTACTAGCTACATTACTTTGTAGATATCTATTAAGCCTATCCTTCTCAACTTCAGCCTTTAAGGAAGATTCGCCCTTTTCGCCTTCCTTCGGCACAATAGCCTTAAATACCAGCCAGCCTTTTATTGTATTACCAGGAACTTTAGTGATATTATCACCAGCTTTTATAGTAAATTCGCGAGACAAAATATTATTAAGTTTATCAGCCAAAGCTTTAGCTTTATCATCCGAAATATCCGCAGTAACTTCTTCTATATCTGAACGTACTGTAATTTTTCCATTATTACCAATCCTAGCCTTTTGCACCTCGGCAGCAAAATTAGTAGCATTACAAGTTCCGCCAGATACGGCTTTAACAACAACAAACTGGTTATCCTCAAGTTTAAGAGATGCGTTTTTAGGTTGAATTTTACAATCCGCGCCAAGCTCTTTTAAAGTGTATTTATCGAGCGTAGATTTATCGTATTTATATATAGGTCCGTCAATTTTAGATAAGTTTGCAGCCCACCAAAGCGATGTAGGGATAAGTCTCAACCAAAGCGGATATCCAGCATTTTTTAGACGATCATTATTGTCAACAATAATTCCAACTTCTTTAGCTGGCGATACCTTGTAAGCAGAAGTAGAGCTACCGAAATAAATTTCAACTGGGACCTTACTATATTCACTATTTAGTTTTTCAATAATTTCAGCTCGACTAGATTGACTGGCTTTAATTCCATCAACTGAAACTCCAGGTGGTAAAGCATCGACGGGGTAAGCCATTTGATAAACGATATCGCCCGCAATAACTAATATAAATATTCCAATTACTGGCGCCCACCAATTTTTCTTAAACCAATCTACAATTCTAATTGGTAGTGGTAATTTATCGTAACGTTTAGCTCTTGGTGGTGGTACGGGAACACGGCTACCACTACTTAGCGAAGTAGACGCTGGTGGTAACGGTGAATAATTAGACTGGAATCCAGGCGCAGACTGTTGATATGGATATGGAGCAGATTGATTCTGGGGCGGATAATAAGGTTGCGTGTAGTTATCCTGCGGCGTGCTAAATTGCCTAGAATTATCGCCACCACTAAAACCAGACTCAGAATAACCTGGTGGTTGAGGTGGATAGCCTCCTTGTGAAGGCTGATTATCTGGCTGATTTTGCGGAGGATATGGCGAGTTATTTGGATACATAACAATTATGCTTATAATAACAAAAAATACGAATATTATTCAAGACTAAGTAATTTTGATACACGCTCAATAGCAGCTAAATCCTGCTTTGCCTCACTAGTATTAACACTTCGAAGATGTTTACATTTACTTGCCAAAATTCGCTTTAACCATTTTTTGTGTTTATCAAGCTCCGATGAGACAGATACAATTTCCAGCATTCTAATTCCACTTTTGCCTTTTTTGATATAGCCACGTTCAATTAAATTATCGATATGATTAGCCACTGTTGAGACCGATTTATATCCCATAGCTTTCATTATTTCGCGGTAACTGGGTGAAAAGTCATTCTGTTTTATGAAAGTTTCTATATAATTAAGTAATTCACGTTGCTTCTTCGTTGTTTTTTCACGCATTTGCTAGTTCCTTTTTGTTATTTTTCTTTTTATTTGTAGCGATAGTTAAACCAGCAAGACTCCACCAGATTATGCCAATTGTATCATCTGCCCAAACTGGTAAAAACATACCGATTATAGCCATACCAATCCCAGAAGCTAAGACACCAACACTTAGATTATCTCGGTGAGAATATAATTTCCAAAGTACTATACCAAAAATCATCATCTGCAAAACCAAACCAATAACACCAGTTTCAATTGCCATATAAATATATTGATTTTCAATAATTTTTGGACTGCCAGATAGCAATGAAGGCGAGCCAACACTACCCAAACCAAAACCAAATGGATGATTTACGACTGTACTTACACCATCATTCATTGATTGTATATGTCCATGATTTGATTTTATTACACTTGAGCTTTCAGGGTTATTATGGAAAATTACGTTTTGTACAAAACTACTTTGTGAATTTAAACCAATTAGTGTAATTAATATTACAGTCATGATTGGCACTATTAATAACAGGCGATGATTTATTGTGCCATTTTTAGCTTGATAGATAAGTGGAATTATAATAATTGATACAAGCATCGCTAGCCAAGCGCCACGCGAATAGCTAAACCAGAGCGCCACAAGAGCGCCGCATAAAACTACAATGCCTAAAATTAAGCAGAGTTTGCTGATTTTTTGATATCTCCGCCAAAATATAACCATTAAATTAATAGCAATTACCGCAAAAGCTCCTAGTGGATTTGGACCGCGCAAGGTACTGTTAATTCTAACAAAATTATTATTTTGATCTACTGTTAAATAAGGTTTAATTGTAAGATCAGAATAGCCAAGCGATTTAAGTATGTCTTTTGGTAAAATTGTAGCTTGCAACAAAGCAATAATACAAACCAAGGCAATACCCGCGCCAATGGATTTTAATAATATTTTTTTAGCAGGTGGATATATTTTAACTAAAATATAACAAACTATAAAAGCTAAATAAATTCTTAGGTTTATAATCAGTGCCGCAACCTCAGATAACTGATTATTTGGCAATATAGCCAATAAAAATACATTTAAAGCCGCAACCGCCAAACAAACCCAAATTAATTTATCAGTATATAATTCGTATTGAAGCTTCTTTTGCCAAATTATAAAAATCAAAATAATTGCCGCTACACCAAAGAGTATTTCCTTCCAAGATTTTATAATCAAAGCAAAAGATGAAAACGACGTATCAGCAAAAACGGCTATAGGCGCCTGAAAACAAACACCAAACAAAGCAAGAGCAACAAGTCCTGTTGTTAATTTACTAAGCCTATTTAATTGCATAAAATTTATTATAGCACTTGTTTAATTCTATAATTATATCTTAATAAAACCAATTGATTAACAATATTTGATTATTTCATTAATATCTCGGCGGGTTTGCGAGTGCGGTTCTTTGTTGCCGTAGCCCAGAGCCAGCATTACCACTGGCAGATCTTTCTCGCGGTCAATCAACTTAAGTTCTTCCAATATTTCCGCAAGTTTATCAATCGAGAATCCTTCCATGGCGCACGAATCAATCCCCCGCTCGGCGGCTGTCATCATGGCAAATCCCAGAGCAACGTATGCCTGGCGCGCCGCCCACTGATGCAACTTCTCATTATCGCCGAAAATCTGGAAATCGTTTTTTGCCCACTTTTTCCAGAAAGTTTTATAGCCAGTTCTGACAACAGCGTTCATATATGCAATATCACGTAACATATGATCGATATGACCGTCTTTTCTCGTCAATTCTTCGCCAGTTTTGGCGGTAAAAATTAGCAGATGGCTGGCAGTAAATTTGGCAGCATTAACGCCAGCGGCTTTCTCAATTTTCTTACGAAAATCAGTATCTTGCGCCACGATGACGTTAAATGGCTCAAAACCGTACGATGTTGGCGTCAAGCGAATTGCTTCCAGGATTAGTGTAATATCCTCTTTGTTAATTTTCTTTGATGCATCAAAACTTTTCATTGCCCGCCGAAATTTCAGCGCCGACTCAATGTCTTTTATTGCAATGTTTGGTTTAGCCATAATCCCTCCATTCATTCTTATTATATCTTATTTTTAACATCCAAATCTTTATACAGGTCTAATGTTTGCTTGCAATCGGGGTAATTCGTGCAGCCCAGGAATTCACCATACCTGCCGCGCCGCCGCACTAAAAAGCCGCTTTGGCAAGCCGGACACAACATCGGCTTGCTGAGAATTTCGATATTGTTATACGATTGATTGCAATTTGGGTAATGCGAACAGCCAACAAAATTCTTACCCATCTGGCTATTTTTACGAATTACCAGCCTGCCAGTTTTACACCACGGGCAATTAACCAAATCCGCTTCGCCGTACCGCCCTTGAATCAGATAATTAGAATATTGCTTAATCTCCTTGGCAAATAACGATTCATTTTCTGACACCATAAGATACACCTTATTCTTCGTCCTGGTAAGTACCACGTAAAACAAGCGCCGCTCCTCGGCAAAACGGCAGGCTTCCGGCTTACTCAAAAGCAGCGATATTATCGGATCATCGGTTAGCTTATTTGGGAAACCATACAAATCATTTTTCAAATTCAAAACGATCACATTATCCGCTTCCAACCCCTTTGATTTATGCGCAGTAATAAATGTAATATTAATACCTTCAAGCCCGGCTATATTTAATTCGCCAGTAGCCTCGTTATATTTTTTCACTTCTTTTCTGAGCTGGTTTTTGATAATTTTTCCCTTAGCATCCCTCAGGCAAATCACATAATCCAAATCAAAGCCATGCCGCCCCAATAGTAAAATCCGTTTGTCCTTGCCGTAGTTACGGGCAATTTGGCGAATCTGATCGACCAGCACCGCAAAAGCATTATTCTGATCGTGCGCTACAAACTCTACCGGGCAATCCAGCTGCTTTGAAGATTTAGGATTCTTAGCCAGCTGCTGCGGATTTTGCTGGATGAATTTGGCGGAAATATCAATCAGTTGCTGCGAATTGCGGTAAGTCCTTTCAATGAATAACTTTTCATGCTCACCAACAAACTTGCCGAAATCACTGAACAGCGAAATATCGCTGCCCGTAAACCGATAAATTGACTGCCAATCGTCGCCGACGCAAACCAACCGCGCGCCCGATTGCTGGCGAATTTCCGTAATCAACTTAAACCTAGCCGCCGAAATATCCTGATATTCATCGATAATAATATAATCGTAATCCTGAATAACGCCCTTTTGCTGCACCAATTTAGCCGCCCAGTTAATCATGTCGTTAAAATCAATTTCACTGCGCGAAGACAGCGCCGAGTTGTACTTTTCAAGAATTGGCAGCGTAAAATCCAAAAACAAGTTTTGGCGGGCGCTGAGGAACTTATTATTGGTTTCGCTATTTTTAATGAATTGCCGCAACCTGCCAGCTGCTAAACCGCGCGATTTGCTCAAATTGATAAAACTAGTAATTAAGCTAATAATCTCCGCGCCAAATGACGAATCCTGCTTGATAATTTTATGATAAATCTCCTGCTCGCTCAGCGGCTGAAAAACAACGCCCGATTTCTCCAGCATTTCCCGCAGTTTATCCAGCAAAATATTATCGCGA
>ERZ773022.711-NODE-711-length-25425-cov-5.354316_pt1 | contig 25425 bp, 19 predicted proteins | sample MGYA00580839_ERZ773022 | MGnify/ENA primary metagenome ERZ773022 (study PRJEB29015, sample SAMEA2738020) | human oral metagenome | biome: human oral; feature: human-associated habitat; material: dental | place: China | collected 2044 ... | reverse complement strand
TTGGTAAGCGCACCCTAACCTTCGTGCAGACCCCAATGGTTCACTGGCCAGACAATATGGTCACTTATTCTGATTACGATAAGATTCTTTTTTCCAATGATGCATTTGGTCAGCATTATGCTTCAAGCACTCGTTTTGAAGACGAGTCAGACTATTGCGAGGTTATGAAGCAGGCTCGCAAGTATTATGCAAACATCGTTCTTCCTTACGGCCGTCAGGCTGACTCTGCTGTTACTGCAGTTAAGAGTATTGGTCTGGAGAACATCAATATTATTGCTCCAGTTCATCGGCCTCAAAGAGACTCACATTTCCAACGTTATGTATCACTTCTTGGATTTTAAGTATGTCTGCGTCGGTTCGCCTATGCTGAACTCTAAGTTCTTCCTACTGTTTCTTCATTCCTAACCTATATGATTGGCCTTTCTCCGAAGAACGATCACCGTATTGGCTTTGCGTTTGGCTCTTACGGCTGGGCTCCACTTGGACCAAAGATAATTCAGACTGAGCTCAAGGCAGCAGAGTTTACCAAGCCACTGCCCGTTGGATTCCTTCCGACGAAGATCTAGATGCCGTTTGTGCTCAGGCTAAGGATTTGGTTAAGGTTGGTAAACGGCTGTAAGCATGCGTTGCATGCGGCGCGCGGCTCCAAGCGGTTTCACGGTCCGAGCTAGTCGTGGTGAGTACAGGAGGCAGACGACGCGGCAAGTGTGACGTTGCTGCGAACACAAAGCTGTCTGTGTAGATCGCATGAAATGACAGATCAGACCCTCGTATTCATTTCGGATATGAGGGTTTTTACGTGCACCAGAGGATGTCATTGCGGCTTCTCGCTTTGTATATCAAAGTTTTTTCAGTTACTTAACAATGATTTAACACCCCTTCTGTTGTACTGGTTAACACAGGAGAAGGGAGAGCGTATGAAATCAAAACTTGCGTGTGTCAGAAATTGTCGCTTTCGATTCGTGCCAATCATGTTTTTGGTTTTGGGTGGCATATTCGTGGTGTACGGAGCTTCTCGAGGTGAGGTTCAGACCGTTTTCACAAAAGCGGTAAGAATTTGTCTTGAGTGTGTGGGTATTGGGTAGGTGCGCCTGTGAATAAGGTATGTACGGGAGCGCGAGCCCTCGGAAAGCGCGTATGGGGGTTTGTCAGCAGAAGAGGGGTTGTACAGGCGTGCGCGGCCTTCCTTACCAACCCTCACATTCCCAATTTTATAAAAGGAACCATCTACACCGGCTCGGCAAAGTCGGTTTGCGTACCAGGACTGAATTGTTATTCCTGCCCCGCGGCAACGGGTGCCTGCCCCATAGGAGCGTTCCAGGCGGTCGTGGGATCCTCAAAGTTTAGCTTTTCGTATTACATTACCGGCATTTTGATTTTGATCGGAACCTTGCTGGGTAGGTTTGTCTGCGGTTTTCTTTGTCCGTTTGGCTGGGTACAGGATTTGCTCAACAAGATTCCGTTTCCCAAGAAGTTCAGCACCAAAAAGCTCAAATGGCTGCGGTATGTGAAATATGGCATTTTGATCGTGATGGTTTGGGCGCTTCCGGCACTGCTGCAAAATGCCGTGGGTATGGGAGATCCTTATTTTTGCAAGTACGTATGCCCGCAAGGCATACTTGAGGGAGCAATTCCTCTCTCGCTTGCGGATTCGAGTATCAAAGCGGCGCTTGGCACACTGTTTACGATGAAGTTCAGTATTTTGGCAACGATCGTGCTTTTAAGCATCATGTTTTATCGTCCGTTCTGCAAGTGGATCTGCCCGCTGGGCGCCTTTTATTCACTGTTCAATCGAATTTCCATCTTGCAGTACCGCGTTGATAAAGACGCCTGCATTAAGTGTGGAAAGTGTGCCCGTACCTGCAAGATGGACGTGGATATTACCAAAAATAACGCTTCGCTTGAATGTATCCGGTGCGGAGAATGCATTAAAGCCTGCCCGGTACACGCAATCGATTCCAAGCTCATGCTGATCAATCGTGAGATTGCAAAGTCGGAAAAGGTCGCAAACGCGAAGACTGCCGCGGATACGACGGCAAAGACCACAGCGAAGGTCGTGCGACACAAGTAAAGATATGAGCCGTCCGGGTGGTCGGAAATCATATAGGAAGTACTACAAATACGTAGGACATGGAGAAGAGAACGTTAGAAAGGAATTTAGTATGAAGAAGTTTGCGATGAAACCTTTGGTGTATGTGTTGGGAGTGCTTATGGTATTTGCCCTGGCTGGCTGTAATGCAAATGCCAAAAAGGACTCGGGAGCGGCTCCGTCAGCTTCAACTTCCGAGCAGCAGCAAACCAGCTCGTCCGACGTCCCACCCGAGGCAGCGTCTAAGATGCACCTGAAAGGCGGAGACACGTTCCCCACGTTTAAGGCAACCGACATTTCTTCCGGAGCAACGTACGACAACGAGACCTTCAAGAAGAATAAGGTTACCGTCTTGTCGTTCTGGTTCAACGGTTGCGCCGGCTGCATAAAGGAAATGCCCATGCTCCAGGAGCTTGCCGATAAGTACAAGGATAAGGGCGTGAACGTTTTGGGTGTAAATGCCGAGGCAGCGTATACCGACGATGCCAAAAAGGAAGCCCAGAACATCCTTACGAAGCAGGGCGTAACGTATGGCAATGTCGCTCTTGATCCCAAGAGCGAGGGAGGCAAAGTCATTGAGGGTCTGACGGCATTCCCCACAACAATGGTTATCGACCAGAACGGTAAGCTCGTAGGCGACCCCATTACCGGTGGTGCTGAAAAGCTCGATGGCAGCGAACTGCAGAAGCGTGTTGAGCAGGCACTCGCTCAGAGTAAGTAACCATGAAACGTGTGTCGCATTGCGACTCGGAATGCCTGCGACACACTCTGTAATCGGTTAGTATGTGGAAGGCTTTGATTGCGCCTGAGTCGGGAACCTAAAGATTCTCGGCTCATGGCGCAATCTTAAAAGCTCCCAAGAGTTTGGGATGATTTGTCAGCCGCGGCATGGTTGAGCCGTCCGTGGTATGGCTGCGGCAAAGCTGCGGCACAAATAATGCGTGCGTGGAGGGAAGATTTGAAGATCCTTGTGGTAGAAGACGAGCGTGAACTCCTTACGTCCATTGGAGAAGGACTTGAGATCGACGGCTATTACGTTGATCTTATCGACAACGGAACGGAAGCGCTTGAAATGGCCCAGATTGAGCAGTACGACCTTATTTTGCTCGATCTCAATCTTCCGGGCGTTGATGGCTTGGATCTTCTGCGCACACTTCGCCGGGAGCATTCGGAAACGAAGGTGCTTATCCTTTCCGCCCGCTCGTCGGTGGCTGACCGTATTGTTGGTTTGGATGCGGGAGCCGATGACTATCTTGTAAAGCCGTTTGCGTTTGGTGAGCTTGAGGCACGTATTCGCAATCTTTTGCGGCGCGAATACACGCACGGAGAGACGTCTCTCGTATCGGGAGAACTCCGACTGGACACGGCGTCTCGACAAGTTTTTGCCAAGGGCTCCGAGGTCAATCTGACCAAAAAAGAAACGGCAATACTTGAATATCTCATGCGACACGCAGGTACCGTGGTAAGCAGTGAAGAGTTGCTTTCGCACGCATGGGACAGCAACGTAGATCCCTTCAGCAATTCCGTGCGAGTTCATATTTTTTCCGTAAGAAAAAAATTGCGAGAAGTACTTGGGTATGACCCAATTTCTAACAAGGTAGGAGAGGGCTATTACCTCAAGGAGGACAGTGATGATAAAGATGAGTGAGAAGGTTATGAAACCACTGCGGTCGGTTCGGGGACAACTGACGCTTCTGATGGTGGCCCTTCTCGGCTGTTGCTGTGTTATTTTAACGTGGCTTGTATACCGTTCAACAGCGCAGTTGCTTGAAGTTGCGGCGGCAAACTCACTGAGGCAAGGAGGACTCTCCATTGTCTTGGACGTGGCCGGCATTGAGCGCTCAATCTTGTCTGATGCTTTGGTCATTTTGGTTTTCGTAATCATTGCGGGGAGCTGCGCCGCTTACCTTTTAGCGGGTCATTACACTAAGCCGATCAAGCAACTTTCCTCTCATATGCGTGAGCTTGCTCCGGACAGCCTTTCTCGCCCCATTGAGGTCGAGAGCGGAGGCGAAGAGATCCAAGAGCTGGTTAAGTCGTTTAATCAAATGACCGGCCAGCTGAGTGAAGCATTTGCAATGCAGAGTCGTTTTTCGGTGAGCGCGGCTCATGAGCTGAGAACGCCACTTGCGGTGCTTCGCACGAGGCTTGACGTATTCAAGAAGAAAGAGCGTGAACAGAAAGAATATGACGAGCTTGTGCAGACGATGGAAACGTATGTGGATCGGCTTTCTTCTCTTATTTCCAATCTTTTGGAGCTTACCGAGACGGGAGAGCTGCCGGAAGTCGAAGACGTTTCGCTTGATTCGGTAATTAAAACGGTAGTGAAGGATCTTGAGCCGGTTGCTCATGAGCATGAGGTTAAAATCCATACTGATATAGAGCCTCTTACCGTACGAGGAAATGCCAGTCTTTTATATCGCGCCCTTTACAACCTGGTGGAAAATGCCATTCGCTATAACGAAAAAGAAGGATCGATAAGCATTGACCTGAAAAATCAGGATACGGCAGGCATGGTAAAAATTGCGGATACGGGGGTAGGCATTGCTCCCGAGGCACGAGAGCTTATATTTGAGCCGTTCTATCGGGTAAATAAGTCCCGCTCACGGGAGTTTGGTGGCGCAGGTATCGGTCTTTCTCTTGTGAAAGCCATTTTGAAACGACATGGCGCTTTCATTGCGGTAGATGCGAATGAGCCGCAAGGGTCGGTGTTTACCATTACGTTTCCGAAGGACGGTTCTGCCGATGGAGAGAAGTCCGTGGACACAGAGGAAACACCTGCGGAAGCTGTGGAGACAGACGAGCAGTCCGTTGAGCAAAACTAGGGTTCAAGCGGGTAGACGGAAGCGCTCGATACATCAAAGTTTGAACGAATTCGTAGCTTGTTCTCTGCGGGGAACCAACGGGTAGAAAATACTTCCATGCCGTCATTGGCGTAGACTTCAACGCAGCTTGCATCAACAACAATACGAATATTGCGCAGGGTTTCAAGGCGGATAAATCGTTCGCTTCTGCCGGCTGCTGCCTCTTTTCCTGTAGCGGTTTCGGCAAAATGAATGCCAAACGTTCCGTGTTCAAAAGAGATGGCAAGCACCTCATTGAGCATAAGGCGACCTGCGGTTGTACGGATATCCGTAAGCTCAATGTCAGCGAGAAGTTCGTCTAATTCAAGGGTAGTGTCGTTTTGGAGAGGCAGGGCGGCTTTCCGGCGTTCTTTCAGTTCTCGAACGGGAACCTGGTGCAGCGTGCCCTTCTTGTCCGCATAAATCTCACGAGGGAGTGTCATAACATGGCAGCGATCCATACCTTCAGGAGCGCTTGTGTAGCTCGCATCAAATGTGCCCATCCAGCCAATGGAGATGGTGCGGCCGCGTCCATCCTCAAAGATCTGAGGCGCATAAAAATCAAAGCCGCAATCCCATTCGGTAAAGCTGTCAACGTTGACGGTTGTGGCATCGATGATCTTCTCGCCTTGTGGAAGAGGGAAGTATCCCGCCTGCCACATGTTATGCCAGCGGAATGTTTTTGAAGGAAGGCCCTGGGGGCATACCGCGAGAAATTCATAGCCGCCCAAACGGCAAAGATTGGGACATTCCCACATGTATCCAAAGGGGTGAGGGTTTCCTTTGGTGTCTACGGGTCGGATGGTGGTGCGCAGTTTCCAGCTTTCTCCGGAGTCGTTGGAGTCGTACACCAAAACGCAACCAAAATCGCCGCGTTCATCGATGTTTGGAGTGTCATTTACTCCGCGTTTACGGGCGCCCAGCAACATGTGAAGGGCACCGTCCTGTTCCCAGACCTTGGGATCTCTGACGTGTAAGGTGCAGGTTTGGGGATAATCGCTATTGCGCAAGAGAACCTTTTTTTCGGAGAAATGCACACCGTCTTCGCTGGTGACCATAATTTCGTTGGCTTCTCTACCCTCATCGACACGCTCGTCTATCGTGGTATCGACGACATTACCCGTATAGAAGATCCGCATGAGGTCTTCACCGCTAGGAGACGCACCGTGGTCAATCCATGCCGAGCCGGAGAACACACCGTTTTGGTCCTCATTAATATCAGGGGAGAGCGCAATGCCTTGATCGCTCCAGTGTAAGAGATCCTTACTGGTGCAGTGTCCCCAGTGCTTGAGTTCGTCTTGGGGCCATTCGGGAGCGTATTGGTAGAAGGCATGGTAGAAGCCGTTGAACTCGCAAAGACCGTTGGGGTCATTGAGCCAACCGTTGCGAGGTTGAAGATGCAGGTGCGGGTTCCAAAACGATGTGGACATCATGCTCCTTTGGTGGTGACGGTATGCCGAACACAGCATATTAGCGAATATTGCACCTCATGCAATGCGCATATAATTTTTGCACAAAAGTGCCACGACACACCCTGCGTATCGTGGCACTTCTCGCTTACAAATCTAAAAATCAACAATTTTTGAACTGATAGCCGCCCATTTCATATCCGCTGTGGTGTGCCGAGAAGGTCGATGTCACATGAAGGGTATCAATATCCATGGGGAACCAGCGGGTGGTGAGAGTAACTTCTCCGCCATTAACAAACAGCTCGACGACGGACGTGTCAACCATGAGACGGATATCTTCAATCTTTCCCGCCGAAAGCGCCGAGAGCGGAAGGCGTCGCAGCGTGCGGAAACGACCTGCAGGTCCTAAAAACACGAGCTCAGCCGTATTTCCATGTACGACGAACTCAAGATCCGCATTCAGCAGGAGGCGACCCTCGCCTTGAATGTTTTCGATACGAACGTCGCAGGTTCCGCCGGCAAACGAAGCGCCGCAGGCACCGTCCATCGTAAACATGTCGTAGCTGGAAGAGCCCACAAAGCCGGAGGCTCCGTGCGCGGCTTCCGCGGTAAAGGAGACGGCTTTGCCATGGAGCGCATCCATCTCTTCCACGGGCCATTGGCATACGCGACCGGCCTCGTTGAGCGAAAGTACACGCGGCATGGTAACGGTGTGGGCCCATTCACGTGTGGGAACGTCATACTGAAATTCAATGTCAGGTACGCCAACCCAACCAATCAGCAACGAGCGACCTTTGTCATCCGTAAAGACTTGCGGCGCGTAGAAATCAAAGCCATAGTCAAGTTCAATAAAGGTACGTTCATCGATGCAGCGATACGGGGACTCTGCAGCCATGAGGTCCTTGTCGCCCGCCATAAGGTCAATGAGCTTTCCTTCGAGGGCAAAGTATCCTGAGTTGTGGATATTTTGGAAACGCAGGTCCTCTTTTGATTTGCCTTGCGGGCAGACAAAAAGGAATTCGCGTCCGTCAAGCTGAACCAGATTCGGGCACTCCCACATATAGCCAAAGGCCTCTTTGGAGAGCGACGTGCAGCTGCCTTCCATCGTCCACGCATGGCCATCGTCGGAGCGGTACAGCAACACGCAGCCGTGGTCGTCCATGGTGCGAGCTCCCAAAAGCATGTGGAGCGCACCGTCCTGTTCCCAGACTTTGGGATCGCGGACGTGGTTTGAGCAGTAGGCAGGATAGCCGGCATTACCAAGCACCAGCTCCTTTGGGCCAAAGTTCAGACCGTCTTCGGTGACGGTGAGGGTTTCGTTGGCGCGACGACCGGAATAGTCGTAGTCGTGGTCGCCTTCCTCAAGGAAGTTGCCCGTGTAGTAGCACCACATTTTGCCGTCTTTGATAAGCGCGCTGCCGGAGTATGATCCGTTCGCATCAAGCTCGCAATCAGGCATAATGGCGCCGCCGTGAAATGTCCAGGTAATGAGATCGGGGCTTGTCCAGTGTCCCCAGCCGTGGCCGCGTTTGGGCCAGCGGGGGACATACTGATGAAAGACGTGGTAGAGACCCTTAAAATAGCAGAGTCCGTTTGGATCGGTTATATTGCCGTTTGGTGCTTGCAGGTGATATTTCAAGCGCCAATTATGCTTTGCGTCAAGGTTAATGAGCATTGCCATACCGACATCTCTCTTTTCTCTACAAGAAAAAGGTTTTAGGAAAGAACGCTTTAAACAGCTTTCTGACAGAACATGTTAGGAAAGAACGCTTTCGACTTCATCAAGAGTAGGCATTGCAGGAATGCCTCCGCGCCTTCTGACACACAACGATGCCACGGCGTTTCCAAACCGCGCACACGCCTTAACATCTTCAAGCGAGATGTCCGCAACATCGACTCCACTGTCCAAGAGCGCACACAAGAAACCACCCCAAAATGAATCGCCTGCCCCGGTGGTGTCAACCGCCTCAACGGTGAAAGCGGGAACCATCGCAACACCCTCTTTGGTGGCCACGAGTACTCCTTCTCCACCGAGCGTCACGCAGGCCACCTTCACCCCCTTGGCGAGAAGTGCCTCAGCAGCTTGAGCAGGGTCATCATGCCCGGTGAGCAAAGTGGTTTCTTCCTCGTTAATCTTAACGAGGTCCATGTACTCGACAATGGACTGCATCCGTGTGCTTGCCACCTCCGGATTTTCCCAGAGGCTTGCGCGGTAATTTGGATCGTACGAAAGGATACAACCGGCGTTTTTTGCCGTTTTCAGAGCGGAAATGGTGGCGCTGCGCGCGGGTTCGTCGGTGAGGGAGAGCGATCCTACGTGAAACACGCGGCTCTTCTCGATAATGTCCGTGCGAATTTCTTCCGGAGCAAGACGCGTGTCCGCACCTGGTTTACGCGCAAAGGAAAACGTTCGCTCTCCCTCCTCGGACAGCGCCACAAATGCAAGAGTGGTGAAGTAGTTGGGATCGGTAATAAGGCCGTCACAGTTAACGTCGGCGGTTACAAGAGTGGCGCGAAGAAAATCTCCGTGCATGTCGGCTCCTACTTTGCCGATAAACGCCGTGCTTTTGCCCAGACGCTCAAGCGCCACCAGTACGTTTGCAGGTGCGCCTCCGGGATTGCGTTCAAAGAGCTTCTGGCCGGCCGGAGAGATACCCGCGTCGGTGAAGTCAATAAGCAACTCGCCCAAAGCTGTGACGGAAAACATAAATGATCCCTTTACCCTTCAGTTATGAAACGACCGGTCAGTGAGTTATGAAACGCTGATGAGCGTATCTCCTGCCTTGACGTCGGATCCCGTTTGACCTTCCACGGAGGCATAATCGTCGGTGTTGGTGATGACGACCATGGTTGTGGTTGGCAGATTGGCTGCCTTGATGGCGCCAAGGTCCACGTCCATAAGCAGCGCACCCTTCTTGACCTTATCGCCGGCTGCGCATTTGACGGTAAACGGAGCACCCTTAAGCGTGACGGTGTCAATGCCGATGTGAATGAGCACTTCCGTCCCGCTGTCTGAAAGCAGACCGACGGCGTGTCCGGTTTCGGCGACCATGGTAATCGAGCCGTCAACGGGTGAGAAGACCTTGCCCTCGGTAGGCTCAATGGCAGCTCCTTTGCCCATGGCTTCAGAGGCAAAGACGGGATCGGAAACTTCCGTCATGGCGATGGCCTTGCCGGACATGGGCGCAGCAATTGTGCCAGCACCTGCAGATGGGACAACGCCCTGGTTGCTTTCGGCGACCGAAGTGGCAACGGCAGCGGTTTGCTTTGCCGTAGCGGCTGTTGTGGCAACGACCTTCTCGATATTGGGTTGTTGCTCTTCTTTGGTCTGAGTGATATCTTCTGCGTCCTTGTAAAGGGTCCAGGTAATTGCAAATGCTATGACTGCGGCCACAAGAATGCAGATGGCGTATGCCACGGAGTGTCCCGTAGTGATGAGGAAGCCAAAGATACCCGTGATGCCGTATGCGATGGAAACAACGCCAAGAATGGAGACAAGTGCTCCGCCAACGGCTCCGCCAATCATAGCGGCGATAAACGGCTTCATGCTGGGGAGGTTGACACCGTAGATAGCCGGCTCAGTGATGCCGAGGAAGCCGGAGATACCGGAGGGGAGTGCAAGCTCCTTTTTCTTCATGCTGCGGGTCTTCACAAAGACTGCGAGACAGGCAGCGCCCTGTGCCACGTTGCAGCAGGAGATAATGGGATTGAAGTTGTCGATTCCGGTATTGGCAATGAGGGTTGCCTCAAGGGCATTGAACATGTGATGTACGCCAAGGACAACGGTTGCGGGATAGATGGCACCGACCAATGCTCCGCCGAGGCCAAAGGGTATGGCAAGCAGGAACTGGAAGCCGATCATGACGCCGTTTTCAATCCAAGAGAAGAGCGGGCCGATAACCGTAAGAGTAAGGACACCGGTTACCAGTACGGTAACGAGAGGAGTTACGAAGAGATCAAGCATATCGGGTACATGCTTGTGGAGCCATTTCTCCAGCATGCACATGATGAAGACTGCGATGACCACGGGGATAACGTGTCCCTGGTACCCTTGCAGAGTAACGTTATAGAAGCCGAAGAGCTGCACCTGCGGAATGCCGCCTGCTGCCATGATGGCGCTTGCGGTGGCATGGGCTGCATCTACGGCGGTGCCGGTTGCCGAGGAGAGCCATTGTGCCGCCGACTGCGATCCAACGATCTGGTACGCGGTGTCGCCGAGCTGTTGCACGGCTCCCGGGATGCTCCAGGCATTCATAAGAGCCGTGTGGTTCATGATCATGCCTATAACGCCGCCGAGAAACTCGTTACCTCCAAAGACGCGGGCGGCAGAGAAGCCGATGAGAATCTGGAGAAATACGAAGGATGCGTTTGAGAACGTATGGATGAGAATGTACCAGCTGTTTGTTTCAAGGGCGCCGCCCATGGCATTGTTGATGCCTTCGGTGAGACCCATGAGAAGTCCGGATGCAACGATAGCGGGGATGATGGGAACAAAGACATCACCCAAGGCCTTAACGGCGCGTTGGAACGGATTTGCCTTTGCCATGGCCGCTTCTTTGGCGGTGTCTTTTGACGAAGCGGAAATGTGTCCCTGCGCTACAAACTCATCAAAGACTTTATTGACGGTGCCGGTTCCATAAATAACCTGGAGCTGACCTGCCGCTTGAAAGCTGCCTTTAGCTCCGACGGCGTTATCGACGGCCTCCTTGTTTACCTTTGAATCGTCTGCGACAACAAGGCGAAGACGAGTTGCACAGTGAGCGGCAGAAACGATGTTGTCTGCTCCACCGACCGCCTCCAAGATTTGCCGTGCCGCCTCTGCGTGATCAAGTGCCATGCGAGCCTCCTTGGTTGAACAATATATGGAATCGTTCCCATAGTTAAAATATAACAAATACTGAGCGTTTTTCATAGTACTTTCTTATATTTATGAAATCGTTCTCATATCGGAAATCAATATGATAAAAGCTTTGATAGCCCACCGAAACAGATGCCTGCAAAGAGGGCTATATGTGGGTGCACTTTAACGAGTCGAATTTCGCAAAAGAAGTTCATAACCCATTCGAATATCGCGGACAATCGTGTCTTCTTTGTCCATGGCTCCAATGAGCATCTTGGCGGCTTCCATACCGGAAGTCTTGTAGTGGTGATGTATGGTGGTAAGCGACGGAGTAATGACTTTGGAGAGATCGGAGTCTCCAACGCCGGTAACCTGCACGTCTTCGGGAACGCTTCGTCCAAATTCTCTGAGGCACGTAATGGCGCCAAAGGCGATTGAATCGCTTGCGCAAACGATGGTGTCCACTTCGGGATAAACATCAAGCAACCGTTCGCAGGCAAGATAGGCTGAGTCAACGGAGAAGTCCGATTCCATCTGCGCTTTTTTTGGAACTTCGAGGTTCTTCTCGGCACACGCATCCAAGAACCCCGTGTGCCTGCTTTGACCTGCTGCGATATCAAGCTCGGTAACCCCAATGTAGGCAGGCTTGGTTCCGCGGTTGAGTATATGGGAGGTAATTTCACGTACGGCGTGGTAGTCGTCGTGATACACACAGGAAAATCCGTCGAACGCCTGTCCAAGGACAATCAGCGGAATCCGGAGATTCTTCAAGGCGCGCTCGTGCTCCGGTGTCAGAATTGTTCCAACCAAAATAATGCCGTCAACACGATCTTTTTCGGTAAAAACGCGCAGGTAATCAATCTCTTTGTTTTCACGGTTATCGGTATTTGCCAAAAGCATCTGATACTGGGATTCGTTGAACACCGAGGAGAGGCCGGCAACCATACGGGATACCGATGCCGAGTTAATTTTCGGAATGATAACCCCAATGAGATTCGTCTTTCCGGTACGGAGGATCTTTGCTTGTCGGGAGGGGATGTAGCCGGTTTCTTTTATGACACGTGCAATGGCACGGCGCTTCTCGTCAGAGACATATCCGTCGTTGAGGTAGCGCGATACGGTAGCGCGGGAAACTCCTGCTAGTTTTGCTACGGTAGTGATGTCCATATATCCTCACAAACAATGCGGCTGCGTAGGGCAGTAAGACGTGCCGGTTTGGTATGTCTTTAGTATATAGTGAAGTGGCAACAGAGATGAATGGAGACCATATGCCTGAATACGAATCCAAACCACTGCCCGATGTCGTAGAGCGCTTTATGCGCTACGTGCAGATTGACTCACAGTCCGATCCCGAGCATGACGACGTTACTCCCTCAACGCCTCGCCAGCATGAGATGGCCCGTTACCTAGGAGAAGAGCTTACGTCGCTCGGTTGTACGGATGTTACCGTTGACGAGCACGCATATGTAACGGGAACGTTCCCCGCGTCGCCGGACGCTCAAAGTGCGCCTGCACTGATGCTCTGCTCGCACCTTGATTCCGTGATTGACGCACCCGCCGCGGGCATCAAGCCCCATATCGTCCACTACGAGGGCGGTAATTTGGTAGCAGGGGTTGTTGCGGGCGAGAAGATCGAAACCACCCCGGAGCAGGTTCCTGACCTGGAGAAGTTCGTTGGCATGGACATCGTTTGCTCTGACGGTACCACGTTGCTTTCAGCCGACGATAAAGCGGGCGTGGCTGAAATCTGTGCGTTACTCAAGCGTCTGTCCGACAACCCTGAGCTCAAGCATCCAACGCTCAAGATCGCCTTTGTTCCGGACGAGGAGATTGGCCACGGCGCAGCCCTGCTCGACCTTGAAAAGCTTGGTGCGGCATACGGCTATACGGTAGACGGCGAAGCGCTCGGCGAGTTCAATTATGAGTGCTTTACGGCATCGCAGGCAGACATCACGTTTACCGGCGTGATGGTGCATCCGGGTAGTGCCAAGGACGTTATGGTCAACGCCATTACCGTGGCATCCGAGTTCCAGCAGATGGTGCCCGCCTTTGAGCGCCCCGAACACACCGAGGGTCGCGAGGGCTTCTATCACCCCATCAACATTGAGGGATCCGCCTCGGAGGTCAAACTCTCCTACATCATCCGCGATTTTGACTCGGATATGTTTGATCGTCGCGAGCAGACCCTACGTGATATCGCCGCCTTCCTCAATACGCGATACGGCGAGAATACCGTGCGCGTTGAGATTCATCAGCAGTATCGCAACATGGCGGAGAAGTTCAAGGGATACGAATTCCTCATCGACTATGCACTTGCGGCAAATCGCGAGGTAGGCATTGAGCCGAATCCCGTACCCGCACGCGGAGGAACCGACGGAGCGCAGCTGACGTTCCGCGGACTGCCCTGTCCCAATATTGCGACGGGCGGCTATAACGCACATTCCATCCGCGAGTTTATCCCGGTTCCGAGTATGGAGGTTACCGTCGATCTGCTGGTAGCGCTGGTGGCTAAGTTTGCTGACCGTGCCGACCGCCAGGGTTAGCCAAGACAACATTGCTTTTGGGGCATCTTCCTACGAACGGTAGTAATTTAGCCGTGAGCGTTATGAAGATGTCATTCACAGCGTATTATGTACCGTTCACGCCCTCGTTCTTCCTGTTCAAGCATGGAGGAGCGAGGGTGTAGCATAATTTCAATAAGTGTTTGTTCTTTTTTCCAACAAACGGGTAGACTGATTAACAAAAGGTAACTACCCCCTGAGAAGAGAAAGGAAGCGTTGCCGTGCAAACCATAATTCTTGCGCTTGTCATCATTGCAGCACCAATTGTGGCCGCACTTATGGAACGGGTGAGCAACGCGGGCCTTTCGGAGAGGCGACATAGCCATCACGATACCTATGTCGTCCCTGCATCTCTTACGAGGTCACTTGTTATTGACATGGCGCTTATGGCCATCATGGGCATTTCGCTTGGGGCTTTTTGTACCTGGGGAGTTTTTTCGGCGGATCCGTTTGTGGTCATGGCGTTTTTTGCAAGCTTCACGATGGTCATGTTTGTGGCGTGGTTTTTGTTGTCCCGCTATAAAGTCCAACTTTTTGACGAGGAAATGATTGTCACCCCGTTTGTTGGTCCGGACATCACCGTGCAGTATTCAAACATCGAGCATATGGAATGGTCGGGAGCCCGTAAGGGTGCAGGGTTCAGGAATCTGTCAATCTGGATTGACAACGAGCCGGTAACTACTCTGTCGGGAATCATTGGTCTGGATCAGGTACTTCTGCGCATCGATCGTTTTGATGTTTTGGCGCATGGGTCTACACTTTAGGTGCTCATGCCGTTTGTGTGTTTATGCCAAAGGGGTTACCGGTGATTAAGCTTGTTCTTTCTGATATGGATAATACGCTCATTCCGTTTGGCAACAGGCATCCGTCCGCGCGTACAAGAGCGGCGATTCACGATCTTCTCGATACCGGAGTACTTTTTGGCCCCGATACGGGACGCGACTACGTTGAACTTATGCGCCTTTTTGCCATGGACGAGGCTTGCTTTCAGACGGGCATCATTTCAACCGGCAAGCGTATTCGCGTGCGGGGAACCTACGTTTCGCAGACAATCATTCCGCACGACGTGCTGTGCGGAGTGCACCGGGCACTGCTCGATGAGGCCGATAAGTTCTTGGTGTGTTATCCCCTTGAGACCAATCTTTTGAACCCGGCGTATGCCATCGGAGACATCAATCCGGATGACCTGGCTTTTTGCGAGAAGCGCTTCACGTTTAACGGTGCCATTGTGTCTGAGGTTCCCGACATTGATTTTGTAGCCGCAACCATTGCGTGTATGGGTGGCCCAAAAGAGATGGAGCGAACACGTCGGATTATTGCTCAGGCGTGCCCCGCCATTGATTTGGTGAGTCCGGTGCCAAATTGGTTCGATGTTTTGCCAAAAGGCGTTTCCAAGGCATCCGGCCTAGAAGTTCTTCTCAAGGCAACCGGCTTCGGCTACGATGAAGTTGTTATTTTTGGTGACGCCGAGAATGATCTTGAGATCCTCAAAAAAGTTCCGTACTCGGTTGCGGTTGCCAATGCAACACCTGAGGTACTCCGTACCGCAAATTACGTGGTAGGAGCCTCGGAAAACGACGGCGTTGCATGCGCGCTTGAGGAGATTACTCGCGCTACCAAGGCAGGGGAGATGCCTCGATTTTTGATGGGGGAGTAAAAATGATTAGGCTCATTGCATCAGACATGGACGGTACGCTTCTTGACGAGTATGGAAATGTCCCGCCCGAGACGTTTGAACTCATTCATGCACTTCGCGAGAAGGGCATCCACTTTGTGGCTTCGTCCGGTCGCCGCTACGATACTCTGCGCTGGATGTTTGAGCCGGTTGCCCATGAGATAGATTACGTTGCGTCGCTTGGCACGCAGGTGTACGCCGATGATATCGTGCTCGATCGTGAGGTGTTTTCCACGGCTGCCATCAAGAAGCTCTTTGCATTCTCCCAGGAATTTGATTGCGTGCATCTTGTGGTATATGACCGCGATCACACCTATCTTCTGGATGACTATTCCGCATTCGTGCGTGAGCTTGACAAAGATCTTCCAAATGCGGAGCGCGTGTTCGATCCTCCCTCGCCGGACGTCAGTGTCATTAAGGCTGCGGTTTGCTGCGATACTCGTGTCAAATCCATGGACATGGCCATGATTCTTGAGCGCGAGCTGGGAGAGCGTTTCTCGTTTATGCCATCGGGTGATACGTGGATTGACGTGGTGCCACGCGGGGTCAACAAGGCAACGGGTCTTGAGCAGATTCGGCAATACTATGGTTTTAAGCGAGACGAAATTCTCGCCTTCGGTGACTCCATGAACGACTACGCCATGCTTCGCTATGCGGGAACTGCGGTTGTTATGGAAAATGCGCGTTATGCGCTCAAGCAAATTGCTTCGCGCGTGATCGGCTCCAATACCACGCAGGCCGTACAGGCAGAGATGAGAAAGATGCTTGAGAGCCTGCAGTAATATCGCCGCTAAAATTTCATGAGATATCGGTAATCGGTTTCTTTGGGCCGGTTACCGATTTTTAGGCGTCGATTTTTTTCATCAAAATCTAAATGACGGGTTTACACCGTGGTTTTTCGCTATACTAGACCATGGATTATTGGCGCTATAGCAAATAACTTATCGATATATACAGAGAAGAGGAGTTAAAACATGAAGGAAGATCACAAGACATCGCGTCTGGTTCTTTCGGGTTTGCTTTCGCTCTCGCTGGCTACCGCATCGTTTCCGGCAGTAGCGCTTGGCGAGCAGACCGGCGTAGCAGAAACATCTGCCGCAACGGCACCCGCCGCAAGTTCGACGACGGAGGGCGCCTCCGCACCTTCTGCATCGGCATCGACGGAGGGGGGGTCTGCAACGGGAACTTCCCCAAGTGCGGCAACGGAGCCTACGGGTACCCAGGAGGCTCCCGCGGCTTCTGAAACACCGACGGCCACATCTACGACACCTGCTGCTCCTGCAGCTCCGGCTCTTACGATGCTTGCCGTTCGTTCTCCGCTTGCGGCAACCGAGCTTTACGTTAATTCCGCAACCGGCGCGGATACCAACGACGGTTCCTCTGCGGCGCAGGCATTCAAGACCATCGAGAAGGCCGTTGCCGCTGCAAACGCAAATCCTTCGGTGACCACCATTCACGTTCAGGGTGACTTTACGCTGTCTTCCCGTCAGACGCTCACCAACGTTACGCTGAACTTCTCGGGTGATACCAACATCAAGGCCGTCAACGGTGCCGGCTTTGATCTCAAGGGCACGTCAAAGGTGAATGCGTCCGGCGCAACCGTTACCTTCGACGCTCCCAACGACGGCTACACCTTCCGTCTGTATGACTCTGCGGAGATCAATGACGGTCATTTTGTTTTCAAGTACGGCAACAACGGCTTTGCCTTCCATATGCCCGCCGGCAGCAACGGTGCGCTCAAAGGTTCTTCTCGCGGAGCCCTTTCCATGGACATCACAAACGGCATGTTCATGAACAATTCCCAGGGCAACATTATTGAGAATGCCAAGATTGACCAGCGCTATACCGGTAGCAAGTGGCAGCTTTACGAATGGAACGGCTTCAAGCTTGTGAACTCCGATCTCAGCGCAACCCGCCTTCCGTTCTACTTCAAGTCGCCCTTCTCCATGGATAACTCCACGTTTACCATTGATGCAAACGGAGTAAAGTGGCAGACCGGCCTGGCCATTCCTTCCGACGCCACTCCCGGAGAGATACTCATTACCAATAACTCCAAGCTTACCGTCAAGAACGCCAATGGCCATTGGCGCTCAAAAGGCATTACGATCGGTCATTCGGGCGTGACTTTCCGCGTGAACAACGGCTCTGTCGTCGACGCATCGTCCGACACAAACGGCGGTCTTAATGTCAACGCGGGAACTGCCATCTTTGAGGACGGCGGAACCTTCCACGGTCAGGACAACTCCGGCGCTCAGGCGGGCGCACAAGCGGGTGCGCACCTCATTTTCAAGGGCGATTCGCTCTTTGACACGCTTGCCGGCGAGGAGCAGGACAACGGTCTTGGACAGTCTACCGGCGGATATGTGGTCATGGGCGGTACGCACCGCGTCAAGTACGACGACACGTATCAAAGCGGTAAAGCCATTCCTACAACCGATGCCGACCACGGCAACGAGAAGCTCATGCTCTTTACCCTTACCGATACGTCAAAGACCGAGCTCACCGCAAAGCCCCTGACGGGCGGCGATTATACCTACAAGGTAAAGAATGCTTCTGCGGACGGCAAAAAGCACGTTTGGATGCCGTTTGCCAAGGTTTCCGTAACGCTCAACAACAATAACGCCACCTTTGCCGACGGTACGCATGCCGACAAGAACACCGTTGTCATGCGCGGCAACAAGATTGACGACGCAACGCCGGAGAAGTCCGGCTATGATGCCGTTACGTCCGGCACTTTTGCGGCTCCCACCGATCCTAACGGCATAACGTTCCTTGGTTGGTTCTACAAGGATTCCAACAATGTCGAGAAGCCCTTCTCGGCTGATGCGGCCATTGATACGGATACGACGGTTTATGCCAAGTGGGACGCCCACACCATCGTCTACGATAACGGCAACGGTGTAACCTACACCCAGAACATCAAGGCCACCGAGGCGAGCGGAGCGCTCCAGAGCTACGACGACGTGGTGACCAACAAGCCTGAGTTCAAAGTTCCCGGCAAGACCTTTACCGGCTGGACCGTGACGCATGAAGACGGCTCTGTCTACGACGTTGCCGGCAAGCTTTTCCAGGCAAACGATTCCGTAACCTTTGGCAGCCAGGAGAAGGTTCTCCATGCCAAGGCCAACTACACGCAGGACGAGTACACGGTGCGTTTCTCGGCAAACGGAGGTACGTTTGCGGATGCGAGCGTCTTTAAGCAGCACCCCGAGCTCTTTGATGTCTCCACCGACGAGCTGGGCGGCGAAGTTGCCACCGTCAAGCAGAAGGCTCTGTACGACCAGAAGCTTTCCGCACTTCTCGATAAGACCATCCGCGAGCAGCTCTCTCCCGACGGCATCGCAACACGCATGGGCTTTATCCCCGGCGATCGTCTGATGTGGTATGACACGCCGCTTTTCAACACCGGCGGATACAACTTCAAGGATCATACGAGCTGGTTCTGGACTACGCCTGGTGCCGATCCGGCGATCCAGAAAGACATGACGTTCTACCTCAAGTGGACTGAGGATCCAACGGTCCAGAAGGTTGAAGCGACACTTGATCTTCCTTCCGATCTCTACGGTCCAAGCCAGGCGGATTCGCCCAATCCCTTTATGGTGGACGCCGATGGCTACAAGACCTTCTCGCTGACCGGCCTTATCAACATGAAGTCCGTCCAGGAGAAGATGCAGGAGATTGAGAACCTGTATCCAAACGATGCAGCGCACCCTGAGAACATCAAGCTTTCCAGCACACAGTGCACCTTTAAGGCGGAGCTGACGCTTCCCGACGGTGTGACGGTTCCTGAGAACGCGGCTGCAAGCGTTGAGGGTCTTGGCGATAAGTTCGAGGTCAAGGAGACCAAGGTCGAGGGACAGAAAGTAACCGTGACCTTTGCGCTCAAGGGTGGCGACATTCACAACTACGCCGAGCTCAAGGCAGCCGTTGACTCCATGGGTGATGCCAATGGTGACGTCAAGGCAACCGTTGACGGGTTCAAGCTTGACCCCGATAAGGTTTCTAACGGCGATGAGCTTACGGCCGTAGGCAAGGTGTCGGGCACCTTTACGTCCTTTGCCCAGAACCCCGCTGGTACTACGAAGTTCTTTAACTTTACGTGGAACGGCAAGCAGCGCGATGAGGGTCGCAGTATTCTCTCCACCGATCAGGCCGCTATTGAGCAGACCATTGTTGCCAGAAAGGCCGAGCATAAGGACGTTAAGACCGATATGCTCATCAACGGCGACACCACCTCTGATCATGTGTATGAGGCCAAGAAGGGCGACACGCTGAAGTTTACCGCCCAGCTTGATGCAACGCCGATTCAGGATCAGATGAAGGCCATTGAGCAGAAGTACAACATTGATCCAAGTCGCTACGACCAGATCAGCATTCACGACCTTGGACCTCAGTGCACCTTCACCACAACATTCACCGTTCCCGACGCGATGGCCGGCTACCTGACCGACAACGTTGCCGATTACAAGCTGACGGGCACGAACGCCTTTGATGTCACAAGCGCAGTGCTTTCCAACGGTGGCAAGACGGTGACGCTGACCATGACGCTTAAGAGCGGGTACACCAACTACGCCGAGCTCCGCAAGGCAATCATCGATGAGACGCAGCCTAAGCTTGAGCTTGAACTTCCGGCGTATAAGGTTCCCGAGAGCGCCGCAACCGACACCAACTACTCGGTTTCCGGTACGGTTTCAGGTACGTTCCTGGCTCACGTGAACCTTGGTAACCACCAGAAGGACTTTGCCTTCACGTGGTCGGGTGTTCAGGATCCTGCCGGTAAGGACTCCATCCTTGCGGACGGTGACGAGACCATCCAGACAACCTATAAGGTGGTCGCAGACCCGACGACGCCTGACAATCCGACCAACCCCGATCAGCCTAAGCCCAACAAGCCGAGCAAGCCCGGAAAGAAGCCTTCCAAGGGTAAGAAGTCCGCGGTTCCGTACATGGGTGACGCGGCGTCAATCGGTGGTATTGCAGCACTTGCAGCGAGCGGCCTTGCAGCTCTTTCGACGGCATTTGCAGTGAAGCGTCGTCGTCATAACGATTAAGCGAGAAGTTCTTCTCGTTGTGGTTGACTTTGTGCGTGTTGCGCGGTATAGTTCTTTCTCGCGCAACACGCGCTTCATAGTGCGGGGTGGAGCAGTCTGGTAGCTCGTCGGGCTCATAACCCGAAGGTCGTTGGTTCAAATCCAGCCCCCGCGACCAAAACATGTATGTCCCCCACCCGCGAAAGCGGGTGGGGGATTTTTCTTGTTCAAGGCTTTAGCCTTGTTGAGCGCGAGCAACGCGCAAAACATAAAACCGAGTCGTAATTAACCTGTGGAAGCGGTGCTTATATCCCCCTTCATTTCTGCTTTGAGATGCTTCGAGAGAGTTAGTGTGCGAAGTCCTAAAAAATCTATTACTCAGATTCTTCTCATTTCGGTATTAATGAGAATGATATATTTTTGTAAAAAAATTGCATAAAAGTATAGTATTCATTATACTTTGAGTTGTGAAAGGAGAAGAAGGTATGTATAAACTCATTTCGCTTACGGTAGGTAACTTTCGATCGTTTTACAACCCACAGACCCTTACTCTTGACGGACGCAACGCTCATTCGGTGACTGCGATTTTCGGTCCTAATGCTGGGGGTAAGTCCAATATTGCCAAGGCGCTTAGTGCTCTTATCAGTTGTATCAGGAGATCCTCCGATCCCAATTTTCGGCTTCCATACGAGCCTTTTTTACTTAAAGCAAGCGTAGACGAGAGGCCGTCTACGCTTGGCATAGCCTTTTCTTTGAATGAAAGACGTTACGAGTATTCTGTGAGCTTTCTGGCTCATAAAGTTATCCATGAGTTACTAAAAGAGCAATCCGATAATACAAATCGGATGAATAAGGTGTTCGAAAGAACGGATGATAAACTCAATCCTTACGCACGCCAGTACGGCTTTGGTAAGAGGCTTCTCGAAAGAACTCGTGAGGATACTCTGCTTATTACAAAGGGTCGTGAGGATAACAATGCGTACTCCAATATTATCTTTGGTCTCCTTGATCATATCAGTATTGTTTCTCCTAGTTCTGTTTCTCCTAGTTCTGGTGCACCAGCGCCTCTCTTCGTGGAAATGCTCAAGAGCGATGTGAATCTGCGCTCCAAGGCTCTTGAGCTATTAAAGCGATGCGACTTTTCTATCAGAGACATTAAGTTTACCGACACGGCCTTGCCTGAGGACATTTTCGATCAGCTGCCCGTTCAGATTCCTTCCGATATCAAGAGGGCAATGATAGAGCAAGGTACTACAACCTTTACCACGGTGCATGCTGTCCGCGATGAGGAACAAGAGATTGTTGGCTCGCGAGACCTCGACTTCTGGGCTCAAGAATCAATGGGTACTCAAAAGTTCTTTGAGGTAGCCGTTCCTATTATTGATGCGCTAGAGAATGGCAAGACCATCTTCATCGATGAATTCGGTACCTACATTCATCCAATGTTGACCCATGCCATCGTATCGTTGTTTGGAGATTCCAGCAGTGATGACGCCTACATGGTCCTTATGACTCACGGTACAACGATGTTGCGGGAGCTTGCACGCAATGAGGTTGAACTTGTTGAGAAGAACTATGCCGAAGAATCCTTTATCACACCTCTAATTGATTTGGGAGTCCGTGACGGCGAGGCCTTTGAGAAACGCTATCTTGCCGGGCTTTACGGTGGCGTTCCCATCATTGAGGGGTAGGAATGCGATGGTGAGCAAGAAAAACGGGAGAAGATATCTGCTCATCTGCTGCGAAGGGAAGACGGAGAGGGAGTATTTTCTGATTCTCAGGAGGCTCTACCGTATTTCCGCGGCACAGGTTTCGATTATTGGAGAAAAGGGTCAACACAAGATACTCATTGATAGAACGATTGAAGAACGTGATAGGCTTTGTAAAGACATGTGTATTGATCAGGACGAGGTCGAGTGCTGGGCAGTTTGCGATGATGACAGCATGCCATTCCCCTATGCGGAGCTTAAGGATTACGCTGAGAAACGTGAGGTAAAACTTGCCTTCTCCCGTCCACAGTTCGAGGCGTATCTGCTCCAGCATTTCGAGCAATCTTCGTTGTATGATCAGGAGGGGCTTTATGAGAGACTTAGCGATTTCGCATCAAGCGTTGCTGATCAAAACGAGAAATACGATAAGGCGGATTTGAAGTGGCTAGGCGCATTAATTGATGCTAAGCCTAAGCTCGTGGACATCGCTCTCGTTAATGCCAACCAGAGAACAAAGCAGTCAAGAAGAGTTTTTCTTACTGTACAAAATCTTGTTAGGCGGATGAAGGAGCTCAGTAAACATTAGGTGCGCTTGACTTACTGAACGGGCATAAGCTTGCAGATATAAGATAATTTGAGCTTTTTGCTTAGTCAAATTCATTTTGATGAATCGAGTACATTTTTCTTGCATAATGATGAATTTCTGTCTGACAGAAAAGTTTGAAAACGTTCGAGGATAGTTTCTGGCTCTATACCTAAATGCAGCATAACTGCTCCATAACAAAGGACTTTAGTTGCCATGGCAAGAGAATAAAGTTCCTCATCAGAGAGTATATTCGATTTATCAAGTGCCGATGTCTGGTGTACATAGGCATTGCGACTTCTGCGGAGATCTTTAAGGAAACGAGATTTATCGGGAATAATGTAGTCGGCAAATGGACCTAGTTTTTCTACGAGAGAGTTTGCATAGTAGTTAGCTGGAGGGATGTTGTTATTAACCTTTTGAAGGATCCAGTGGATATCTACATCATCCTCAAAGCACTTCTCTATCTGAGCTTCAATTCTTTGAAGTCGATCACTTGCTATATCTTGAGTCTTTTCTCCTACGTGGGAAATGGCTTCAAAGGCACCTGAAACCGTAGTAAACATTGGATTAAGCCAGTTGATTTTACTATTGTTGTGGATGCCAATTAGTGTTATTGCAGCACGCTTTGCATCACCATCTAGGTGTAGCCAACTTTCTAAGAAGTTTGTATGCAATTGTGAAATAAAGCTATAGGGTAGAGGCATGTGATTCAATTGGACTTCACTGGGTTTTTCCTCTCCTATTATCAAAGGGAGGTAGTAGAGTGCATTTAAACCATCCTCTGTTTTAATTTCTATCTCGTCGATAGAGCATCTAAATCCCATACAAAAAGTGAGCATTTGCCACGTTGGATAAACCCACTGATTCATAACATCGTTGAGAGGTTCCGCATGTTTAGTAAGTTCAATGTGCAGATATACATCACTTCTCATACTAAATTCCTGTAGAGGAAGATGGCCGCCTTTTTCGGTTATGGCTGGCTGTAGGGATATCTCTACGCTTTCGTTTTTAAATAAGGGCAATTTCTCAAAATCATTGATGCACCAAGTTCCGCTGGTGCTTACCCACTCATTATTTTCGAATATGTCTGTGATGTTGTTAAAGTCTGCTCCTGTCCAGTTCCAGAGACCAGAGACCTGAAGTGTTAAGCTCTGGACATTTGGATTTGGTGAAATAAAGTTAGTCTTACATACCAATGCAGAGGTGGCTGTCAGATCTTCTCGTTTGGTTTCTGGCGCTGAAAAACTAGGGCCAAATGTTGATAAATCTGTAAGGGTAATTCGTTCACCTGTTTGGCAAAATCCAAAAGCTACAGGCGCTTTGATTGGATCAGTGCCATATGTAATCACTCCATTGACAGGAGCTTTTTCAAGAAGACATCCCATAGGGATAGTGAGTTCAAAACTCTTTCTGGTGAAGTGAGCAATTCCTTGAATTCCATCATGTAGAAAGTCTGCGTCTTTGTCCAACGTCCAAAGCGCTGCCGAGAAATCCCTATCCTTCAATTTACCCTAGCATCTCCTATCATCTGAGCTAATGCATCTTTTTCTAATGGTAGAATTGACAAGTGTGTTTAAGATATATTTACCCATAAAAATAGATGTATGAGCTGGAGTCCTTGGAGCTGTATATATGAGTACGCCTGATAAAATTGTGAAGAGAAAACAGTAAGCAGTGGAGCCCAATGTGCAACATACTATAGGTTCTGGCTTCATCGAGAGTTTCGATTCTCGATATCCAACACGAATTCTAGAGACACTTCTTCAAGATCGTACTACCGGTTGCAATATTATCTGGGCAGATAACGAATATGAAGCGCTCGGCGAGGGATATATGGGTGACGATGAGATTACTGTCGATAAGATCACCGGCCTCTCCTCAGGTGTTATCAAGCCTCGTATTGCCAAGGAACAAGAGCATCAATCCAAGCGAACAAAGTCCCGCGCCGAGGTATTTACCCCTTCTTGGCTTTGCAATCAGATGAACAACGATATAGATGCCGTCTGGTTTAATAGGCGAGATGTTTTTAATATTGAAGACAATCAGGCATGGCATACTGGCCAGGAGCCAATCATCTTTCCCAAGAAAAAGGGTCACGGCTGGCATGCTTATATTGAGAGCCCACGTTTGGAGATAACCTGTGGCGAAGCTCCTTTTGTGTGCTCTCGTTATGATACTGTTACTGGCGAAACATTGCCTGTGGATAAACGCATTGGGCTTCTCGATCGTAAGCTCCGCGTAGTGAGCGAGAAGACAAAAACTCGCAAGGAATGGGTGCGCTGGGCATTTGCGGCGCTTAAGGCTTCCTATGGCTTCGAATACCAAGGAGACAACCTTCTTCTTGCGCGTATTAACGTATTTGAGACGTTCTGTGAACATCTGTACGAACGCTGGGGTGTGGGTGTATCCGACGAGGAGATAGACGACTACTACCTTATAGATAGAAAGCATAAGAAGGAACAGAAGCTTCGTCTCAAGCTCGTAAAGAACGACGGCGAGGCGTTTGCAGCGATTTTCGACAAGAGCCCAGATGCCTACATCCAGAGTTAGAACGTCACCCAAAACTTTCTCTATTTTCTAGAGCACATCGCAAACATGGACATCGGCATCGATGAGCTTTATGAATCCATCTAGTCATTGTGTATCATCGACTTCGCGCTAGATCCGGACGATGATACTCAGC